>Ga0080064_1001011_pt1 | contig 63864 bp, 56 predicted proteins | sample Subgrocontami54m_FD_69260 | JGI IMG/M metagenome (GOLD analysis project Ga0080064, IMG submission 69260) | Subsurface groundwater microbial communities from S. Glens Falls, New York, USA - GMW46 contaminated, 5.4 m (SPADES assembly) (version 2) ... | reverse complement strand
AAGCGAAGATTTCCGGCGTTCATTCGGATCTTGCGCGCCAGGACCTATTTCAACCACTTCCTTTGGGTCGCCGAGTAGGTCGGCCCTCGATAGATGGCCTTGATAATCTTTCGCGCTAGGGGTTATTTTAAGGGGTTGTTTTTTGTAGCTTGGGTGAGCGCAACCGGGAGAGACGGCTCCGGCCGATGGGGATAAACGGTATCGCCGGAGGGACGTGTTCCCTTATAAACCGAAAGGCCTGGGTCCTTTTTTCCTGAGTATAATTTGTAGAACCGCATCACTCGCTCGACGTAAAGCCGCGTCTGCTCTATCGGAGGAATTTTTCCATGCCGCATGACATTTCCAGGCCCGGCATGGTAGGCCGCGACCGCCAGCATCAGATCCCTCTCGAAAAGGTCGAGCAGGATTCGAAGATATCGGACCCCTCCGCGGATATTTTCCTCAGGGTTGAAAGGATCTTCCATTTGAAGGTCGGCGGCGGTGGCCGGCATCAGTTGCATCAATCCCTGCGCCCCTGCCGAGGAGATGGCCTGTGAATCAAAGTCCGACTCGGCCCGAATAACGGCCTTCACCAAGGCCGGCTCGATTCCCTGTCCTCTCGCCTCTTTTTCTATGAAGAGCTCGATTTTTTGCCGATGGTCCTTTTCCAAATAGAGATTCTTTTTACTCGGTTTTAGCTTTCGATAACGGGGGTCGGTCGGGACGTTTGTGAAATGAATCGTACCGGAGGGGTCAATATACTGAAAAACCTCCATTGAAAAAACATCTATCGGCAGAAATAGCATCAGAACCAAGGCAATCCAGCCCAATATCATCCTCCTCCTCCTTGTTTGAAGATACCATTGCAAGGACCTTCTGTCAATTTATCTAACACCTTGAATTAGGAAGGATAGAGGCTTATATTTTAATTAATGGCCACCCTTGGAGGTCCGTATGCGCTTAGATCGTTTAACCCTAAAGGGACAGGAAGCCTTTCAAGAAGCCCAAAAGAAAGCCGAATCCTTCCACCACCCACAAATTGACGAAATCCACCTGGCGCTGGCGCTGCTGGAGCAGAAAGAGGGGGTGATCCCTGCTTTGCTTCGGAAAATGGGGGCGCCGATCGAAGCCCTTCGCGCAAAATTTGTCGAAAGGTTAAAAAAAGCTCCGGAGGTTCATGGACCCGGTTCGGTCGGTTCCGTCTACATTACCCCGCAGGTGGGGGCGCTTTTGGAGCGGGCGGAGAATGAAGCAAAACAGCTCAAAGACGAATATATCAGCACAGAGCACCTTTTCCTTGCTCTGCTCGATCCGAAAGGATCGGTGGCGCCGATCCTCCGTGAGATCGGCATCGAACGGGATAAAGTCCTCGCCGCATTGGTGGAGGTGCGCGGCTCTCACCGGGTCACCGATCAGAATCCGGAAGAGAAATATCAGGCGCTGGCCCGCTACTCGCGCGACTTGACCGACCTGGCGCAACGGGGAAAACTCGATCCGGTGATCGGCCGCGACGAAGAGATCCGCCGTGTCATCCAGGTTCTGTCGCGAAGGACAAAAAATAATCCGGTTCTGATCGGAGAACCGGGCGTCGGCAAGACCGCCATCGCCGAAGGGTTGGCCCAGCGGATCGTCTCGGGCGACGTCCCGGAGAGCCTGAAGGATAAAAAAGTCCATGCCCTCGACATGGGCGCCCTGATTGCAGGGGCCAAGTTTCGCGGCGAATTTGAAGAGCGGCTGAAAGCGGTCATTAAAGAGGTGGTCGATTCCCAAGGGTCGGTCATCCTCTTCATCGACGAACTTCATACCCTGGTCGGCGCCGGCGCAGCAGAGGGCGCCGTCGATGCCTCGAACATGCTCAAACCGGCGCTGGCGCGGGGAGAACTCCGTGCGGTCGGCGCGACCACGATCGACGAATACCGAAAACAGATTGAGAAAGACCCCGCGCTGGAACGGCGGTTTCAGCCTGTTTTGGTGCAGGAACCGACGGTGGACCAGACGATTTCAATCCTGCGCGGCTTGAAAGAACGTTACGAGATTCACCACGGTGTGCGGATCAAAGACGCGGCCCTGGTGGCGGCGGCGGTCTTGTCCCACCGCTACATCACCGATCGTTTTCTTCCAGACAAGGCGATCGATCTGATCGACGAGGCCGCCTCCCGTCTCCGAATGGAGATTGATTCGATGCCGACCGAGATCGATGAGCTCCAGAGGAAGATCCGCCGGCTCGAGATTGAACGGGAAGCGGTAAAAAAAGAAAAAGACGATGTCTCTCTGGCGCGGCTGAAAAAGATTGAAAAAGAGCGGGCCGATCTCGCTGAAACGGCGAACCGCCTTTCTGCCCAGTGGAAGACCGAGAAGGAGGCCATTCAAAAAATCCGTCAATTGAAAGAAGAAATTGAGACCGCGCGTCAACTCGCCGAGCAGGCGGAGCGGATGGGGGACCTCGGGAAAGCGGCTGAACTTCGGTACGGCAAGCTGGCTCAACTTGATAAGCGACTGGCGGAGGAAAACAAACGCCTGCAGGCGCTGCAATCAGAGCAGAAAATGCTGAAAGAGGAGGTCGACGAAGAGGACATCGCCGAGATCATTTCAAAATGGACCGGCGTTCCCGTTTCGAGAATGGTGGAAGGAGAAATCCAAAAACTCATTCATATGGAAGAAAGACTGCATCAGCGGGTGGTCGGCCAGGACGAGGCCATTGCGGCGGTCTCCAACGCCATCCGCCGGGCCAGAGCCGGCATTTCCGACCCAAACCGGCCTATGGGATCGTTCCTCTTTTTAGGGCCGACCGGCGTCGGCAAAACCGAGATGGCGCGCGCGCTGGCCGAATTTCTCTTCGACGACGAGCAGGCGATGATTCGGATCGATATGTCTGAATATATGGAAAAGCATACGGTCGCCAGGCTGATCGGCGCCCCTCCGGGTTATGTCGGGCATGAGGAGGGAGGGCAATTGACCGAAGCGGTCCGAAGGAGGCCCTACTCGGTCGTCCTCTTCGACGAAATTGAAAAAGCCCACCCCGACGTTTTCGGCGCTTTCCTTCAGGTCCTGGACGACGGGCGGTTGACCGATGGAAAAGGGAGGACGGTCGACTTTACGAATACCGTCCTGATCATGACTTCAAATATCGGAAGCCAGAAAATTCAGGACCTCAGCGCCAACGAAACCCAGATGAGGAATGAGGTCCTCCAAGCGCTGCGGGAACACTTCAGGCCGGAATTCCTGAACCGGATCGACGACATCGTGATTTTTCATCCATTAAGGAGAGATCAACTGGAGCAGATTATCGACATCCAGATGAAAAATCTCGAAAAACGGCTGGCACAGAAACAGATCACGCTGACCCTGTCGTCCGCAACGAAGAGGTACCTGGCAGAGGAAGGATACGATCCCGTCTTCGGCGCCCGGCCGCTCAAAAGAATTATTCAACGGGATATTTTAAATCCCCTTTCGGTAAAATTATTGGAAGGGACCTTCAAAGAAGGGGACCATATTGAAGTTGATGTAGAAGAAGGGAAACCCGCCTTCCATCCCAATCGGGTATCAAATAATTCGTTTGACAAAAAATAAAGGGATATGGTACACAGGCGGATAATCTTCGACCCGAGCGCGACGACTCGCCCTTTCCCGGAGTGTCCCATGTCCCGAAATATTCTCCTCATTCACGAAAACCCAGACGTGATCAAGCACTTCCAAAAAGAGTTCGGGAACAACGGCGCCCGCATTACCTCCATAAAAGCGAGCAAAGCGCTCGCAAAAAAACCAAACGACCCCGATCTTGTGGTTATTGCCGCGGAAGGAAATTGGGCGAGAGAGCTCAAAATTCTTCAAAAAATGAAAAAGGGAAAAGAAGAATTTTATGCCATCGTCTCCTCCCCGTCGATGCTTCAAAAAACAGCCGCGCAAATTCATGAGATGGCAATAAATTTAAATATAAAAAACGGGAATGATCACCCCGCCCAGGAGCATCTGCCGCAGGAGACAAAGGGGCATGAACCAAACTTAGCCGACCTGGTCGAAAAGAAGCTGACCCAGTTCGTCCAAAAAATTAAAAACTGTGAAGTAAAAAACCTCTACAGCCTGCTCATTCGCGAATTTGAAAAGCCCCTGATCACACTTGCCCTCAAGGAGACCCAGGGAAATCAAATTCAGGCGGCCCAACTCCTCGGAATGAATCGGAATACCCTCCGCAAAAAGATGAAAGAACTTAAAATTTCCGTGATCAAAAATAAAAACAGTTAAAATAAGTTCTTAAGCGAAAAATTACGACCTGAAGGAAGTGGTTGTAGGTAGAAACGAAAACCACGGCGTTCCTTTGATTCATCATTTCAACGAGGAGTTCCGGCCCTTTCGGCCTTCTATTCCCCGTTTTTACTTGACAATTCCCCTTCATTTTTATAGGATATCAAGAATTTAGCTTATAGGCGCGTAGCTCAGGGGTAGAGCGCTTGCTTGACACGCAAGAGGTCGGCGGTTCAAAACCGCCCGTGCCTACCATGGCTCGCCGGTGTTCTCGCCGAATTAAAGCGCGCAGTTCATTTCCATCGTGAACGACGTGATCCTTCCACAAAGGCATCAGAGCATCTTGGATGATGCCTTTTATTATTTGAGGAATTTTATTTAATGAACGAAGCACTCCTCCGAATCGAAGGGCACACCGAAAAAAAGGTGGCCCGGGGGACCTCTTATTTTGACGTCGTCAAATCGATCGGGAAAGCAAAAGAGGTCATTGCGGTTCGGGTCAACGGTCAGGAAAAAGATCTTTTCGCCAAGGTGGAAGAAGATGCCGTGATCGACCTGTTGACCTTCGATTCCCCGGAAGGGAAAGAGATCTACCGTCACAGTTCCGCCCACCTGATGGCACAGGCGGTGAAGGAGTTGTTTCCCTCCGCAAAGATGACCATCGGCCCGGCCATCGAAGAAGGCTTTTACTACGACTTTGATTTCGAGCGCCCCTTTACCCCGGAAGACCTTCAACAGATCGAGACAAAGATGGCCGAGATCATTCAGCGCGACCTCTCCGTCTCCCGGATGGAACTCTCCAGGGAAGAGGCGATCCGGCTTTTCAAGGAGCGGGGCGAGCCATACAAAGTGGAGTTGATCGAGGAGATCGAGCCGCCGATTTCCGCCTATCGCCAGGGGGAGTTCATCGATCTCTGCATGGGACCCCACGTGTCATCAACCGGGAAAATCAAAGCCTTCAAGCTGATCTCCAGCGCCGGGGCCTACTGGCGCGGGAGCGAGAAGAACAAGATGCTCCAGCGGATCTACGGCACCTCCTTCCCCAAAAAAGACGCGCTCGACGCGCATCTAAAAAATCTGGAAGAGATCAAAAAGAGGGACCATCGAAAACTGGGAAAAGAGCTCGACCTCTTCTCCATTTCCGACGAGATCGGCGCGGGACTCGTCCTCTGGCATCCCAAGGGAGGCATGATCCGGAAGACGATCGAGGACTTCTGGCGCGAGCGGCACTTAAAGAGCGGGTACGAAATCGTTTTCACGCCGCACATCGCGCGGCTCGACCTCTGGAAACAGAGCGGCCATCTCCAGTTCTACAAAGAAAACATGTACTCGCCGATGGATGTCGATGGGGTCCAGTACGAGATCAAGCCGATGAACTGTCCGTTCCACATCATGATCTACAAGTCGCAGCTTCGAAGCTACCGCGACCTCCCGATCCGGTGGGCCGAGCTCGGAACGGTTTACCGTTACGAGCGCTCCGGCGTCCTGCACGGCCTGCTCCGGGTTCGGGGATTCACCCAGGACGACGCCCATCTCTTCTGCCGGCCCGATCAGATCGAATCGGAAATTTTAAAGGTCCTCGACTTTGTGACCGACATGCTCGGCACCTTTGGCTTTAAGGAGTACGACATCTATCTTTCCACCCGCCCCGAAAAATATGTCGGCTCGCTGGAACGATGGGAACAGGCGACCTCCGCCCTTGAAGGGGCGCTGAAACAAACAGGACTCGCTTACAAGGTCGATCCGGGCGAAGGGGTCTTCTACGGGCCGAAGATCGACCTGAAGATCAAAGACACCCTGGGACGCGCCTGGCAGTGCGCCACGATCCAGGTCGACTTCAATCTCCCGGATCGCTTTCAGATCGCTTACCGCGGGGAGGATGGGAAAGAACACCAGCCGATCATGATTCATCGCGCGCTGATGGGATCGATGGAGCGCTTCTTCGGGGTCTTAATTGAACATTACGCCGGGGCGTTTCCGACCTGGCTTGCGCCGGTCCAGGCAAAGGTCCTTCCGATCACGGAGCGCCAGAAAGAGTACGCCGGTCAGATTCAGAAACAACTCGAAGAGGCCGGTATTCGGAGTGACGTCGATGACCGGAACGAGAAAGTCGGCCTGAAGATTCGTGAAGCCCAGTTGATGAAGGTCCCTTACATGCTGGTGGTGGGAGACCGGGAAGCGGCCGATCAAACCATCGCCGTCCGGAACCGAAAGGGCGAAAGCAATATCATGGCGGCGGGGATCTTTATCAAACAGATTCAGGAGGAGATCTTAACCCGAAGCTTAGGTTAACGGAGCGCCGTTAAAATAGGTCACCATAAGCAAAATTTATCACGGCCATGCTTCCAGGGCCGACCTACCCGGCGGCGTTCATTTAATCTTTCGCGCTAGAACTTATTTTAATCGACAAAAAGGAGGTTCACGATCGCTGCAAAATTAAGAGTGAACTTGGAAATCCGGGCGAAGGAAGTCAGGGTCATCGGACCGGAGGGGGAACAGCTCGGGATCATGTCTGCCCGAGACGGGATCAAAAAAGCGGAAGAGTATGATTTTGATCTGGTTGAAGTCGCTCCCACTTCAAACCCTCCCGTCTGCCGGATCATGGACTTCGGAAAATATAAATATGAACTGAGCAAAAAAGAACATTCGACAAAGCAAAAAGGAACCCAGATCAAAGAGGTCAAATTCCGGCTTTATACGGGGAACCATGACGTCGAATTTAAAATCCGCCATGCAAAAGATTTTTTAGAAGAGGGCCACAAGGTCAAAATTACCCTGATGTTTCGGGGGAGGGAGATGGCCTATCAGCAAAAAGGGCGTGAAATCATGGCCCAGATCCAACAGCAGCTTTTAGAGATCGGCCTACCTGAATATCCTCCGAAGATGGAGGGGAACAGCATGGTCATGATCTTGGTTCCAAAAGCGACAAAGGAACATCCACAAAAAGAAAATACAACGAAGGAACATCCTACAAAGGAAACGAAGGAAACCAAAGGGGCATAAATGAAGCGGAAAACAAAGACCAAAATGAAGACACACAGCGGCGCGGCCAAACGTTTTAAGATCACCGGCACCGGCAAAGTCATGCGGATGAAAGCGGGGAAACGGCACCTGCTCAGCCACAAAGGCGCCAAACGGAAACGCAACCTGGGAGGGTCCGCGCCGGTCCATGAAGGAGAACAGGTCATGGCGAAGCGGCTTCTTCCTTACGGAAACGGATAACGTCCCTCATTTTTCGGTTTCATTGGAGCCGGATCGCGAGGAAATAACAGAGGAGTTTTACCATGCCAAGAGCAAAAGGGGGTTCCAAAACCCGACAACGGCGCAACGATCGCCTGAAACTGGCCAAAGGGTATTATGGAGCCAAAAGCAAACTTTACCGGACTGCGACGGAAGCGGTCGATAAATCGCTGGTCTACGCCTACCGGGACCGGCGAGCGCGGAAACGTGATTTTAGAAGGCTCTGGATCGCGCGGATTAACGCCGCCGTTCGAAGCCACGGCCTCACCTACAGCCGCTTTATGGAAGGGCTGAAGGTGTCCGGGATCACGCTGAATCGCAAGGTCTTGGCGGAGATTGCCGCCCATGATGCAAATGGGTTTACGCAGATCGTCCAGGCCATGCAGGCGGGCGCAAAAGCAAAAGGCTAACCTCCCCCTGCCCCCTCTTTTTCAGGAGGGGGCAGGGTGGTGGAAATAGGCATGGGACAGTGAATAAAATCACTGTCCCTTTTTATTTGCCTTTTATGAAAGCGACTCGACCTGAATCTCAATCGCGGCCGACGGCATCCCGATCTGCCAGCGGTTTAAGACCGCCGGATCGATCTCGCCGATCAAGCCGGACTCTTGCCCGTTGACAAAGATCGCCCCAGCGCGACCTTCGATAAAGGTCGGGTGAAAAATCGATTCGAGACGGTATTGGACCGAGAGGCTGTAAAAGAACGCTTCCAGGACGGCATGAAGCTCCGAAAAGTTGGCGGTCGGATGGCTGATCAGCGCCGCCAGATGGAGCGATGTTTCCGTTTTTTCTCCGGAGGCGCTCAACTGGGCCACCTCCCCCACTTCAAATATTCGATGGGGATAGAATGCCTTGGAGCTCGCCCCTTCCACGCGAAGCAGGGAGGGAAGGAGCCAGGGACGAAGCAGCGAGAACCGCTCCGTCATTGGATTTTCAATTTCAACGACCCGCCCCTCGGGACGATTCCCCTGCTGGATCAGCATCCGCTCGATGAAGTCCTGCCGGGAGCCGAGCACATTGGAAACGATCTCCTGAAAGCCGAACCCGATCATCTCTTCCCTTAAGCGATCCGAGAATTGCTCCAGGAGCGAGAGCGAACCGACCGTAAAGGTCGACGGCATCTCGGGCGCGAAGCTCTTGATCCCCCGGCTGATCACGAAATCTTCAATCACGTCGATCGGGTGCATCGTGTCATCCCGGTACGGCGGCGCCGTCACCGTCAATCCCTTTTCCCGGCCGGAGACCTGATATCCATATTTCAATAATGACGACGTCGCCTCTTCCAGCGTCACTTCTTCTCCCAGGGCCTGCCGGAAATCGGCGAGCGCCACCTGCAGCGGGGTGGAAAAGTCGAACGGCATCCGGATCGTCTTTCCGAAAGGGGTCTCTTCCGGAAAGTGAATGGCCACCGGCTCCACGGTTCCCCCCCGGTCAAAAAGGTTGCAGGCGAAAATGTTCAGCGCCAGGATCACCATCCGAAGATCGGTCCCGGTCACCTCGACAAAAAGGTCCCGGTCTCCGACCCGGACCTCCCCGATCTCGCGGCTGTTGATGATCGGAGGGAAGGAGAGAACCTGATCGTTCGCGTCGATTAAAATCGGATAGCGCTTCGCCCCGCGGAGCGTTCCGGCATATTCGATCCCTTTCGGATGGCGGGCGATGATCTCCGCCAGGCTCATCGGATAATCGAACCCCAACGGGGTAAACCGGATCTGATCCGGATCGGCCACCTCATAACGAACCGGGAAAGCGATCTTCTGCAGCCGATAGAAACCGACCGACACGGTCTGCCGCTTCCGGCCGAACGTATCGGCAAGCTTTTCCTGTGTCTGAATCAACTGCGCCAGAATCGGCTCGGTCACCATGATCCCCTTCACCGCGCAGGCGGCCAGATAGGGGCGGACCGGGGTGACCTCTTTGGAAATCATCACCTGCTTCTCGCCGCGCGCCGAAGATTCAAAAAATGGATAATGAACCTTCTTAGACTCCGCCAGATGAATCTGCCGGACGATTCCCTCGGGAGACCAGAGATCGGGCCGGTTGCTGTCGTTGAGCTCCACCTTGGCGGCATCTTTCTCGGGGAGAAACTCCTTCACCTCTCCTTTGACCTGTTCCAGGAGGGTTTCAAGGGCCGCTTTGCTGATATTTTCTTTTCCAAGAAGCGATTTTAAGTCGCTTATTTTAATCTCAATCGTCGGCAAAGCCTGATCCTCGCTCTACTATTAAAGTAGGTCCAAGCGTAAAATTACGGCGTTCCTTTTATTAAAACCCGGACGGGACAATCTGCTTCTCGCGGATGAATCCGAGGTCGGGCGAAAAAAGGTCGCGGATGTCGGAGATCCCCAGCGCCACCATCGCCATCCGGTCGAGGCCGAGCCCCCAGGCAATCACCGGCACATTGACCCCGAGCGGACCGGTCACCTCCGGCCGGAACAGGCCGGCGCCGCCGAGTTCCATCCAGCCGAGCTGCGGGTGGCGGACATGCATCTCCACCGACGGCTCCGTAAACGGAAAATAGGCGGGAAGAAATTTGATCTCATCCGCCCGCGCCACCTCTTTGGCAAAGAGGGTGAGCAGCCCGAGCAGGGTCCGGAAGTGAATCTCGGGGCCGAGGACGATCCCCTCCACCTGAAAGAAATCGGGGGCGTGGGTGGCGTCAACCTGATCATACCGAAAACAACGGGCGATCGAGAAATACTTCCCCGGAATGGCCGGCTTCGCTCCCAATGTCCGCGCCGACACCGCCGTCCCCTGGCTGCGAAGGATCAATCGCCGGGTCCGTTGAGTGTCGAACGGATAGCGCCAGCCGCGCGAGCCGCTCTCCCCGCCGTTTTGATGGGCCGATGCCACCCGGCCGACCACCTCGTCGGGGATCGCCTGATCATAGAGCGGCCCTTTGACGAAATAGACGTCGTGAATCTCCCGCGCCGGATGAAACTGCGGCATGTAGAGGGCGTCCATGTCCCAGAACTCGCTTTCAACCAGCGGACCGCGCATCTCCGAAAAACCCATCGAAACAAATTTCTGCTTCACCTGATCGAGAAAACTTTTATAGGGATGCTTCCGTCCGCCGCTCATGCGGGGCGGAGGGAGTTGGATATTATACTTTCGAAATTTTTTATTCCGCGCGCTTCCGTCCTTCAGCATCTCGGGGGTCAGCAATCCGGCCTCTTCGGCGCCGCCGGCTACCGACATCTTCTGATAGAGCGGCTCAAAGTCTTCGGTCGGCGCATAGACTCGCGCAACCCGCTCGTTGACCCGGAAAATTCCTTTGGACTTGCTTCGTTTTCGATGAAAGACAGAGATCACCTCCCGGTCTTCCGCGGAGAGGGCTGTCATCTCCACCTCTGCCGGCTGCTTCGCGAGCAGGTCAATGACGGTTTGAAGCTGCTCGAACTCGGCCAGCTTCGCCGGGTCGGCCATCTCCAGAAGCCCGCCCGAAACCACCTTCACCGCGCCGCTCTCTTTGAGCGCTCCGATCGCCGAGCTCTTCTCCTCGGCCTCCATATCGCTCCGCTGCTGCAGCTCCCGGATGGAAACCTGCCCCTTTTGCTGAATGTCGTCCGCCATTCGTAGCGGTGGGTTTTTTTGCCGGGCATAGGTCATCCCGGTCTCCGTCAAAGACACAAGCTCTTGCCGTTTTTCATCCACGACCTTCACAATATTCTTTGTCAGAAGCCAACCGAGCGCCATTGACAATTGAGAGGCCTGCAGCGAAGGATCTCCCTGAAGGATCTCCTCTTCAGAAAGGTGGTCGCGGCCGAAAAAAAGGGCCAGCACTTTTTTCTCAAGTGGATGAAGGCTTTCCGCCAGTTTGGAAATGTCGTTTTCGTCCATGGGGGTTCTCATTATTTCGGTTAAGATACGGTCTAAGGGGAGATTTGTCAAGGCAGGAAGCATGTCCCAACAGGGTCATGTCATCGTTCTGCATCGCTTACTGATATAACTGAGCAATCATTTTTTACTGACTTTTTCGGATCGAATCGTTTATGGTGGGAAAATTGTGGAAAATTGGGGTCAGAGTACTTTTCTTATGACTTAAGGCGCAATAAATCGTTAAGAATGTACTCTGACCCTAATTTTGGATCCTCTACACCCTATCTTTTCTCATTCTTCTCCACAGCCCTAACCCTACCAAGCCGGAGCTCAGCAGCATCAGGGAGGCGGGCTCTGGCACGGACGCGGACTCAGCTAGAGGGACACAGGGTTAATTCGAGCCTGATCCTGGTCTTCTCTGGCCGAGCCAGCAATAGCCCCGAACGAATCCTAACCCGGCGAGCCCTAATCCGAGCAATGCCAGGCTGGCGGGCTCAGGGACTGGCTGCGGCACATCCACAAACGTCCGGACGAACCAGTCAACGTTGGGATTGAGGGTAAAATTGGTGAACCCGACGCTAGCGTTCAGAAGTAGCCCGCCCCGCCCGCATATCCTCCTGGCGTATGCCCACCCCATGAGCCACCCAGCATATCCATCACCAACACTTCTCCCGGCGTGACGGCGAGGCCGGAGGAAGACAGGTCCCAGCTTATCCAGCCATCGCCCGTCGTGAGGAAGGACCCGGTCGAGGCCAGCACGGTGAAAGTAGGTACGCCGCCGGTCGTAGCCAGAATCCTCATCGAAGATCCGGCGTCTCCTCTCATCTGTACGTGATCGAGCGTGCCGCCGAGGCCGACCGTAAACGTCTGCGCGCGCCTGAAACTGTTGTCCGCTACACTGGGGCCACCGCTGGTATTTGTGAGCGGATCGAAATATATCTGGTCGAGCACCGGGGTTGCCCCAACGCTCGACGCCCCCATCGCGAGAACGACTGCCAGCAACCCTGTTGCCAGCGCATTACTATAGTCTGACATTGCTGTTGACATGGAGTCACTGGATGCTCGACATCGACTCCATTTGAAAGAAAAGTTCATATTTCTCTAAATGTTAAAACAAATGACCAATTAATGATTCACAATCACGACTTATCTTGCCTCAATCGCTTCCCGCAGTTGCTGGATGGCGGATCGATAGTCGGGGCGTTCAAAGATCGCCGAGCCGGCCACAAAAACATCGACTCCTGCCAACGCCAGCTCTTTTAGGTATCGGCTACTTTGACTCCGCCGTCGACCTCCAGACGGGGGAATGTTGAAATACGATCACCGCGAAACCGCATGAAATTTTTGACCTGACGGGATGCGTTTTTTGACCATACGAGATCCCTGCTATCCGATAATATGCTTGACGTATTGCATATTATCCTATATTGTGTAGTGTAATGACCTTGAATTATCGGGATAAGCGAACACGGACGTTCGCCGAAGGGAAGCGGATTAAGGCCTTCGCCGGTTTCGCGCGCAAGGCGGAACTGCACCTTGACCAACTCGACGCGGCGACTTCGCTCTTGGACTTGAATTTACCGGGTAACCGCCTCGAAGCGCTGAAGGGCGACCGCAAAGGCCAATACAGCATTCGGATCAACGCTCAATTTCGGATTTGCTTTGAGTGGCCGAAAGGGGCGACCGGGCCAGAAAATGTTGAGATCGTAGACTATCACTAGGAGGTATATTCATGGGACGTAGTGCAATCCATCCCGGCGAACATCTCGCCGAACAGTTGGCAGAGCTTAATATGAGCGCGGCAGAGCTCGGTCGTCAGCTTAAAGTGCCGGCGAACCGCATTACTGAAATTCTTAATGGTCAGCGCGCGATCACCGGTGACACCGCCTTGCGGCTTGGGCATTTCTTCAGCACGAGCCCGGAATTCTGGCTTAATCTGCAAACGCTTTACGAATTACGTTTGGCAGAGCAAAAATCAGGCGGAGCGATTAAGACTTTGTCCACATTGAACCGCCAGCACAAAAGGGCGATCACCATCCCGTATGGTAAAAATGTTTAAACATATTATTTCTTACAAGGTTAGAGCCTAATTTATGTTTCCACTTGGACCTACTATAAACCGGCTTCGTTTTCTTAACGTTTTGATTTTTAGATATTTTTAAAAAAATCCCGTTTGCAAGGAGCTTCAAAAGGGTGTCAAGTTTTCCGTCGCCTCCGGAGGGGGGGGCAGGGCGTCAATCTTAGTAAAATCGCGTTCTTCCATCCGTTTCTCGATGTGAGGCGTCGATTCCAGTTCCCATTCTCACCAGCCATATCGCCCATCCGGTCATCATGCTACATACAATGATTCACAATCACGACTTATCTTGCTTCAATCGCTTCTCGCAGTTGTTTTATCGTCATTGCATAGTCGCGGCTTTCAAAAATCGCCGAGCCGGCCACGAAAACATCGACGCCGGCCACCGCCAGCTCTTTGGCATTGGCCACCTTGACCCCACCGTCGACCTCCAGATCGACCGACAGCCCTCTCTCATCGATCATTTTTCGCGCGGCGCGGATTTTATCGAGGACCTTCGGAATGAACTTCTGTCCACCGAAGCCGGGATTCACCGACATGATCAGCACCAGGTCGATCTCATCCAGAATCTCTTCGATGGACGAGAGCGGCGTCGCCGGATTGAGCGAGACCCCCGCTCTGGCCCCATGCTGTTTGATCAACTGAATCGTCCGATGGAGATGCGGGCAGGCCTCGACATGGACGGTGACGGAGGTCGCCCCTTCTTTGATAAATTCAGGTATCAGATGGTCGGGCTCGACGATCATCAGGTGGACATCGAGCGGAAGGGAGGTCACCTTCTTGGCCGCCTCGACAACGAGCGGCCCAACCGTGAGGTTTGGAACGAACCGGCCGTCCATGACATCGATATGAACCCAGTCGGCCCCCGCTTTCTCAATCGCCTGAATCTCCTCGCCGAGCCGGGAAAAGTCGGCCGATAAAATCGACGGCGCGATCTTCCCCTTTTTTCTCTCTTTCGACTCGGATCGATTCATTCTCCTCTCCTATTTATTCGGGGGCGCAAGTTTAACCCAGCGGACGGCGAAAAACTGGTCCATTTTATCTGAATTGAAGAGCGTTGTAAAATATCCTTTTGAATCGACATATTTTCTTGCGGGCGGAGGGAGACTCTCGATAGGATTTTCCAGCTTCAATTCCGGATGGTCTGAAGTAAACGCTTCGACCACCTTCTGATTCTCCTCCGGTTCCGTCGAGCAGGTGGCATAGACCAGCCGGCCATTCACCTTCAGATGTTGCGCCGCCTGCTCCAGGAGGGCCCGCTGCTCCTTGGCGTAAGACGCAACGATGGCCGGTTTCTTCTTCCATTTTCCTTCCGGAATCCGCCGCAAAATGCCCAATGCCGAGCAGGGGGCATCGACCAAAATGCGGTCATACTTCCGGTCGGCGGCAGTGGCCTCTGAAAGCGGTTCGACGAGAACCCCCGGCGTTTGAAGCCGCTGGACATTTTCCCGAACCAACCTGAGTCGGGTCAGATCGATGTCGGTCGCAACGACCTCCCCCCTCCCCTTCATCAATTCGGCCAGATGGGTGCTCTTTCCGCCGGGCGCCGCGCAAAGGTCGAGAACCCGCTCGCCCGGTTGAGGATCGACCAAATAGGAAATCAACTGCGCCCCTTCATCCTGGATATAGAATTGGCCTTCCCGATAAGAAGGGAGCGATCCCAATGAAACCCCCTTCAGGAAGAGCCCTTCCGGAGAAAGGGAAGCCGGCGCTACCGCCGCCCCCTCTTTTTCCAACCGCTCCTGCAGCGAGGTCCGGTCGGTCTTCAATGGATTGATCCGGAGAGTCGTGGGAGGGGTTTCATTGTTCGACCGGCAGAGCGCCATCGTCTTTTCGGACCCCCACCGCTCGATCCAACGCCCGACCATCCACGCCGGATGCGAGGCGGTTACCGAGATGAACGCCACCGGATCGGCCGGATCAGGCTTCGGGAGGCGCTCCTTCTGCCGAAGGATGTTTCTGAGGATGGCATTGACCAACCGCCCTGCGGCCACCCCTTCGGCCTCTTTTGCCAGCTCCACCGCGGTATTGACGGCAGCGGAGGGAGGAATTTTATCCAGCAAAAGAAGTTGATAAAGCCCGATGCGGAGGATGTTCCGGATGGCGGAGTGGAGGGTGCTCACCTTGGAGAACCGGTCGATCTGCCAGTCGAGAAAGCCGCGCTGCCGGAGAACCCCATAGACCAGTTCGGTCAAAAGGGCCCGCTCGCGCCGCTCCAGTTGATGCAGGTCGAGGTAATGGTCAATCAGGCCGCTCAAGTCCTCCTGGCTGGTTTCAGATTGCTCCAAAAGAAATAAAGCCCCCTTCCGTGCGGTCGGGGGCTTTTTTGTCGATCGAATGAGTTTTTGTTTTGGTTCCAGGTTAGGACTCACTTTAGGGCGCCGAGCTTAAAAAATTCCAACTGCAAGGCCGCAGGAAGCGAGGCAACCGGAATGTACTGTATGTACATGAGGATTGCCGAGCGACCGAGACTGTGCCTTATCATCTTGTGCAAAGCACCTCAGCCCACAGCGTGAGCGGAGCAAACCACGCAGCAGATGGACTTTTGAAGCCGGCGGCGTTTATCGGCCGTAGACCATCCCCTCCAGCCGCGCGATCCGCTCTGCCATCGGCGGATGGGTTGAGAAGAGCGACATCATCCCGCCGCCCTGCAACGGGCTGACGATGAACATATGCGCCGTCGACGGGTTGGCGTTCATCGGAATCCGCTTGTTACCGATATCCAACTTTCGCAGCGCCTCTGCCAACCAGAGCGGGTTGCCGCAGAGTTTCGCCCCGCCGGCATCGGCTTCGTATTCACGCGAACGGGAAATCGCCATCTGGATCAGCATCGCGGCGATCGGAGCCAGGATCATCATGATGATCGCCGCAAGGGGATTGGCCCCGCCCTCCCGGTCGTCGGACCGGCCTCCGAATCCGCCGAAAATCATCGCCCACTGGGCCATGTTGGCCAGCATCGAGATCGCGCCGGCGACGGTGGCCGCAATGGTGCCGATCAGAATGTCTCGGTGCCGAACGTGCGAAAGCTCGTGCGCCAGGACCCCGGTCAACTCTTCGCGGCTTAAGATTTTCAGGATGCCGGTGGTGACCGCAACCGCCGCATGGGCCGGGTTGCGCCCTGTGGCAAAGGCATTCGGGGTCGGATTGTCGATCAGATAGACCTTCGGCATCGGCATTTTGGCCCGCATCGCCAAATCGGCGACAATGCTGTAGACCATCGGCGCCTCCGCCTCGGTGACTTGCTGCGCACGGTACATTTTCAGGACGATCTTGTCCGAAAACCAGTAGCTGACCCCATTCATGACCAGGGCAAAAATAAAGGCAAACATCGCCCCATTTTGTCCCCCCATCGCCCCCCCTGCAAAAACCAGCAGGACCGTCAGTAAGGTCATGAAAAAGGTCGTTTTCAATGTGTTCACGGTGAAGCCTCCCTTTCTTTTAAAATAGGTTCTTAAGCGAAAATTTACGGCGTTCCTTTGAGGACCGATCCCTTCCGGATCGGATGGCCGGCGGCATATTCCTTCGGGGTCATCATCCGTCCCCCCTCCGGCTGCAACCGTTCTACTATGATATAACCCATCCCTGCCGCCACTTCAAGCCCTTTTTCGGAGAACCCCAAGATTTCTCCCGGCGCCCCCCGCCGTCCCTCCGGGCTTCCGATTTGAAGCGCAGGAATCTTCCAGCGCTCCCCTTCATAGTAGGTGGCGGTCCCCGGCCAAGGGGTCACCCCCCGCCAGCGATTGAAAATAGACGTCGCCTCCTCTCCCCATCGGGCGGCGCCGTCTTCTTTTTTCAAAAGGGGGGCCGGCGTCGCCTGGGTGGAATCCTGCGGGATCGGGGTTAGGGCCCCCTCTTTCAACCGCGACAAGGTTTTGATCAGCAGATCGGCTCCCGCTTCAGCCAGACGGGGTCCGAGCGATCCTGCCGTCTCGCTCGGACCGATCGCCACCGAGGATTGAAGAAGCATCGGGCCGGTGTCCATCCCGACATCCATCTGCATCGTGGTAATGCCGGTCTCTTTCTCGCCTCGAATAATCGCCCACTGGATCGGCGCCGCCCCCCGGTATTTGGGAAGAAGCGACGCATGGACGTTGATGCAGCCGAGGGCGGGAATTTCCAACACCGCCTCAGGAAGAATCTGACCGAAGGCGACGACGACGATCACGTCGGGGGCGAGGCGGGCCAGGGTCTCGATAAAGAAGGGCTCTTTCCGGATTCGTTCAGGCTGGTGGACCGGGAACGACCGTTTTAAAGCGGCGGCCTTGATCGGCGACGGGAGAAGGGTCAGTCCGCGGCCTTGCGGCCGGTCAGGCTGCGTGACGACGGCGATGACTTCTTCCGACGCCGCGACCGCCTCGAAGGAAGGGAGAGCAAAGAGCGGTGTCCCCATGAAAACGACCCGCAGCCGTTTTTGGGTCATTTCAAAAGCGCTCCCCTTGTTTCAACATCTTTTTGAACTTTCGGGAAAAGATATCTTTCTTGAGGCTGCTGAACCGGTCGATCATCAACACGCCGTTGATATGATCCACCTCGTGCTGGAACAGCCGTGCCAGAAGCCCTTCCCCCTCCAGGCGGATCTCTTTCCCCTCCCGGTCGAGCCCTCTTAACTGCACACGCAGCGCCCGCTTCACCTTTTCATGATAGCCGGGAAGAGAAAGACAGCCCTCTTCCTCCACCTCTTCCCCCTCCATCGCGATAATTTCCGGATTGATCACCACCAGGGGGCCTTTGCGCGCTTCGGGCGCCTCGTCCTGAACAGCCAGATCATAAACAAAAAGGCGGGCGGAATCTCCGACCTGCGGGGCGGCCAATCCGAGACCCGGAGCGGCATAAAGGGTCTCGATCATATCATCGATCCGCTTCTGAAGCGCACCGTCGATCTGATGGATCTCCTCCGCCTTTTTAAGAAGGACCGGCCCCGGATACTTCACAATTTCCAAAATGGCCATGACCACTCCCGAAAAATAAGTGAAAATGAATTATACCGGCCCCAAGTACTGGAATCAACCTCTTTTCTTCTTGAGGAGCGCTTGAATGATCTTCTTCCCCGCTTCGACCCCCGGTTGATCAAACGGATTGATTTGATAGAGCCTTCCCGCAAACGCGGTCTGGACTTCGAAGAAGTAAAAAAGGGCCCCGAGCGCGTGCGGATCGAGCGTGGAGAGGGTTAGCCGGCAGTTGGGACGGCGCGCCTCCGTCAGAGAGGTTTCAATCGCCCGCTGCTCGATTTGAAGCAACCCGCCCAGCGTGTGGCCGGCCAGAAGGCCGATCGGCCCCTCGGCCGGGACTTTGGGAAAGGGAAGATCGTTCTGAATCGCATCGACCGTCAGGAACTGAATCGTCTTATCGTACGGCCCTTCCACGTAGAGCTGAAGTTGCGAATGCTGGTCGGTCGCTCCCACCGCCACCACCGGCGTCTGCCCGACAAACACCTTTTTCCCGGTCAGGTCGCTTTCCTTGCCGAGACTCTCGGCCCAGAGCTGTCCAAACCACTGGGCGACGCCGTTGAGCGCTTCAAGATAAGGCATCGTCACCAGAATATTTCGTTTTTTGACGGTATAGGACCAGTAATGAAGAAAAGCCCCCCAGATCGCGCCATGTTCCTGGGGCGGAAGCGTCTGGAATTGTTGATCGAGGTCGGCGGCCCCTTTCAGCAGAAGGTCGATGTCGATGCCGGAGACCGCCGACGGAAAAAGCCCGACCGGGGTAAAGATCGAAAAACGCCCCCCGATTTCCGCAGGGATCTCAAGCGTGGCATACCCCTCCTTCCGCGCGATTTCACGGAGCGTCCCCCGGCTTGGATCGGTCGTCGCAATAAAATGGCTCGCCCCTTTTTCCCGCCCCAGTTTTTTATAAATCCATTCCTGAAAAAGGATAAACTGCGCCAGGGTCTCCAAGGTCCCGCCCGATTTGGTCACCACATTCACGACGGTCTTCGCAGGATCAAGCAGGTCCAGGATCGGCGCCACCTCCGACGGATCGACGTTATCCAGAAAAAACATCCTGGGACCGCCCCGTTTTTCCCGGGACTGAAAATTATAAAAGGGGGAATGAAGGGCCTGATGCAGCGCCAATGGACCGAGCGCCGACCCGCCGATGCCGAGAAGAACAAAGTTTTCGAACTTCTGCGCTTTTTTCGCAAGCGCCCGGACCGCCTCGGTCGATTGATACGGAAGCTCTAAAAAAGGAAGCAGCCCCTTTTTCCGGTCTTCCTTAAAGAGGCGATCGGCTTCCTCTAACTGCGGCAGAGCCGCCGCACGTTCCGCGTCGGTCAGTCCATGCGCCGCCCCCACCTGTTCCGCCATCATATTTTTAAAATCCCACGTTAGGGAACTTTCACCTTTCTTCATCATTCCTCCATCACTCAGAATCAACCTTGACTTCACCTTCACCATTTGTTAGGATGCGGTTGCGGGGTGGAGCAGCCTGGTAGCTCGTCGGGCTCATAACCCGAAGGTCAGAGGTTCAAATCCTCTCCCCGCAACCAATCGCACTCCTTCCCACTATACCCGCTTCTGGGCTGAAATTTCCAGCCTTTAAGCGGGATTTTTTTGGCCCATTAAACCTGCCCAATTCCGTATAAATCGATTGGCCCTTCTGCGGCGCTTTAATTAGTTTCCCGAAGATTTCATCTATTAACGACCCAACAAGAACAGCAATCTTTGGCGAAACCCGAGAGAGGAGGCAATAGAGCATGTTGACTGTTACGAAAAGAAGCCTTTATTGATTTTTAAAAGGTCTTGGCGTAATTTTCTGGGATCGAAGGAAATATTTTTGCGTAGGGGAAAGACGACCAGGGCGGTGCAGGCAGTTAGTAAATGACAAGAAAGTAGACGTGACCCTATTTTTCTGACCCTATTTTTCCTATTTTCCCCCTGCTTTGCCCCATCGGATTTCAAGTACGATGAAGCCAAAGACAAAGTGATCTGTCCTGCGGGAAAAGAGATGTACCTGAAGAACAGCAACTTCTGGGTGAGGGGATTGAAAGGGATCTCCTACATGGCGAAGATCACCGACTGCCGCACCTGTCCATTGCGGAGTCGTTGTTTGAGAAGGACACAGCAGGACACAGGGTCCAGGACACAGGGTCGCAGGGTCCAGGACACAGGGTCGGGTCTACTTTCTTGTCATTTAGCGGGTCGGAGAAAAGGAGCCGCATTGATTTATCGTTGGTTTCATTCTGGCATTTACACAGCCCAACAACGCACCAGACTGCGTGAAAACTCTGAAACATCTTAAAATTAGGGGTGCTCAAACCATTAGACGACTAAAGATCGTTGAATACAGAGCATCCAGTGAAGCCATTTTTTATCAACCGCTTCAACCATGAGTTTTCACACAGTCTGGCACTGGAGCCGACCGCAAATAGCCTGGCATTCTTAGGCAGAGTGGTTTCGCGGCGGCTCACCTTATTTCGTTACGGAACGAACAGTACATTCTTGGGGTCGCGTCTTGAATCTTGATGATCTGGGCGGTAAGGCAAGCGTCTCAATTCAAGTTAAAACAAATCTCTAAAATCTCTTGCGCCATGAATAATACGATGAACGAGAATGGACCTGGATCGTACTGTGTAGAAAATAAGATAGTCCTCAACGATGATAACGCGGTATCCCATCATCAAAAGTTTCTGATCAGTTGGAGTTTTTCCTAGAAAGGGATGAGCACGAAGGCGCCCAATGTTTGCTTCAATCTTGTCGGCCAATTTATAAGCCGCAGTGATGTTCTCCGAAGCGATGTAGAGAATAATATCTTGAATGTCTTGCTCTGCAATTGGCAGTAACCGGATTGAGTATTTATTCGAAGTCACGAATCCGTTTCCTTAGGTCCTTCATCACCTTACTTAAGGGTCGTCCTTCCTTCCCCTCTGCTCGCTGAGCCTGGGCTACCGCAAGCTTGCTGTATAGATCAAGTTTCATTTGTATGTTTCCATACTGGGCAAGGGACATTACCACCATATCTCCTTCTCCATTTTTTGTAATGAAGACGGGTTCGTTGGTTTCATGGACGAGCGCAGAAATCTCGTGAGTCTTATTCCTGAGGTCGGAAATAGGTTTAATAATCGGCATGATCTTCTCCCTTTTTAATATCAAAATTATATCATATTATTGATAAAGTCAAATAGGGTATTTATCCTGCCGGCAAAGGATCGGCCGACCTTACCGTGTCAGAGGCGAATAAGTTCTTATTTATCATTCCTCATCAAGGAATTGCCTTAATCCCCTGTGATGATTTCGCACATCCTTCAGTAGGACAAACAGATGCATCGGGTCTGTGAGGGAAGGAATAAAATCGAAATGCCGGTAGAAATTCCTGGCCTCCTCGTCTTTGGCATGGACGGCAAAAGCCCGGATGCCTGCGATATCGGCCGCCTGAAGGGTGCGAAGCATGGCGTCTTTTAACAGGGCCTTGCCGACGCCCTGACCCTTCCAGCGGTGATCAACCGCAAGACGCGTCAGCAACATGATCGGTATCGGGTGTTGTGCCAGGCCCTTCTTGAGCCTCGGCGGCGCTTCCGCATGCGTGACCTGACCGACGGCGAGAGAGTAGAACCCAATAAGGGCGCCCTCCACGATACCCACATAGGTTTGAGAGGCGCCCGCCTGCTGGTTTTGAAAGGCATATTTCAGCAAATACTTGTTGAGCTCGGTGCGCCCGCAATCAAAGCCCTCGATCGGGTGATCGCCTCGAAGTTTTTCAATCCGGCGGTCGCGCTCACCGGTTTGCATCGAAGAAGCCTGGCTCTTTCAGCAGTCGCTTCAGTCGCGGCAAGGTGCGGGGAGCCGCTTCAAGGACGGCTTTGAAGGCTTTCCATTCAGGGTCATTCAGACTGAAAACCGATCGACCTGCAAGTGTCTCATCGGCGCGGGATAACGCGCTTTCCAAAACAAACTCGCTGACCGAACGATGGGCGACGGCCGCCGCCGCCTGCAACGCAGCCTTCGCCTCAGGCGTAAGTCGGAGGTCCAGCTTTTCGCTGCGTGTGGAACGTGAAGTCATGGTCTTCCCTCCTTATGCTGATGCTGCTAAGGATATCCGACCTTGCCAGACAATGTCAAGACACTCAAAGAGATTGAGTGGTCTCCCTATCTCAAAAAGAATGTGTCAGATTCGTGCCCGAATTTTCTCCCTGTCCTTTCCAATGCGTCTTCTTTTTGCTAGAATGCTTCGAGACAGCCGCCATTAAAAAAGAGGAGCCTCCATGAACAATCAGAATATGCTTTATCTCGTGATCGTCGGACTTTTCTTTGCCCCGATATCGGCTCACGTTCTTTCGGTGAGAGCGGCGGAGCCGGCCACCCGGATGGAGACCGCCTCAGGGCAGGCCGCGCCCGGCGCCGGCGATCGGAGCGAAAATAAAAAAATCCTGGTTGAGATCTACTTATCGCCGGAACAAAAAGAGAACATCGAACCGATTAAAAAAGAGTTCGCGGCGCTTTCCATCACCAAGGTCCGTCCCCAGCTCTTTCGAAAAGGCCATCCCCCCCGGAACATCGGGTTTGGAAAAGAAATTCCCGCCGACGTGGCAAGAGAGGCGATCCGCCTGGCCACAACCTATAACGACGGGATCGAATTTTTCCTCCCCGAAAAAAGGCTCGCAGCCCACTACATCGGCATCGGCGTCTCGATCTTTGATGAGGCCTTCCAGATCCCTGCCTCGCCGGAAGATCTGAAGCGGCTCTCCGATCTGACGCTGACCACCCCGCAGTTCCACGAGATTTATCATAAGTTGACCGATCAGCCCCCCAGAATCAACCGCTGATCGGGCGCCGCTTCGGGCCTTTATAGCCCAACCTCGATCATGCTTTTGATGACCCGATCGTCGCTTGCATGGGTGAGGCCGAACGCGACCCCGACGTTCCAGGCGACGTTGGGAAGCAGCTTCCAGGTGACCGCCGGGACGAGATAGTGCGCCTGCGCGTTCCGGGATTTAAAATTCCCGACCTCTCCGAGGCTTCCATGGAGCTCGATCCCCGGCCGCAAGGCGGGGGTGAGTCCCGCATAGAGGCTGGCGCCGTACTCAAATTCAAGCCCTTCTTCCACATCGGGACCGCTCACCCTCTTTTCCAGCTTCGGGTTGAGCCGCAGGACCGCCGGGCCAAGCTGCTTTTCCAGAACCAGACGGGCCTCGAGCTTCTCGCCCGGCTCGCCGCGCCAGTCGGCATCGGGAAAATAGTATTCAAGATAAATCGCCGTGTCGAAGAAGCGCTGGCCGCGCTCAAAAAAACGATAGCGCGCAAAGACCGCCCGCCACTGCACGAATTCCACGCTCTCGCCCGAAGGCTGTTCGAAATCGGCATAGCCGGCAATCGTCCAGCGGTCGGTCACCCCATATTCGATTTCAAAGGTATGGCCCCAAAGCCCCTTCCGATCGACCGATTTCCCGAAGAAGGGGACCTGGTCGTCGGCGGAGACGACATAATCGGTCCAGTAGACCAGTTCGATCTCTCCCGCATCCGGGCCCTGATAGCCGTAAACCTTAAAGTGCCTTGCCTCCGCAGGAGCGGCGCAAAGGAAAAGCGTCAGAACGAACAAACAAGCCGAAACCGCATTCTTCTTCATCTCTCTCCTCATGTGGGTGATCGTAAGTTCATCCGTGAATTTTTAAGATCTCCCGCCCACCGTTTAGGCGGCGCGGGCGGCAAAAAGGCCGGCTTCCGCGCGGTGCCCCCGCCGGAAGCCGAAGTCCACCAGAAGCTTCCCCGGCGCGGAGACCCTCAGGATCGGCTCATTCGGGAAGAAGAGGGTTCCCTCCGGCATCGCGCTGACATCGCCTTCGAAACGGAACTGCGCCAGCGAATCTAAAAAGGGCCGGCGGAACCGGCCGGTGCCGGAAAGGATCTCTATTTCCGCCGGGGTGAAACGAAGCTGTTCTAAATAGTCGAGCGCCTGTTCCAGGCCGGCGGCGACCAGGAAATTGCGGCCGGGGGGGAGCTTACGGACGAAGAATTCGAAGACCGCCGTCTCATTCATTCCCCGGTCGAAATACCCCTGAAGCATCATCAATTGATAGAGATCGGTCAAAAGGGGACTGACTTCTCCCACACGGATCCTCCGATAAGACTTTCGGCTCTCAGATTTGCCTTCAGGAGGGGGGTGCTTTCCTGCTTTGAAGGAGACGGGAACGAAAACAAAACCCATTTTGCCAGATCGGCCCTTGGGATACAATCCCAAAAATGGGATTTCACGTCGAGAGGGCATCACGCTGCGGCGTGACCGGCGGTGGGATACACCATCGGGGAGAAGGTCACGGTCGGGTCCGCCTGTCGGACGTAAAGCCGCCGGCAGGCGGACCCTTCAAAACAATTTACCTCCCGCCGCTGATCGTCTCGGGGATGACCCCAAGATGGGCGGCCGCCCAGCCGCGCAACACATCGATGAACGAGACCCGCTCCAGGCGGAGGGTGGTTTTACTCGCCTGCTTTTCCCAGCTGCTCCCCCCATCCCCGGTATGGACGATCACCCCGCTTTGCCCCACCGCCCAGACATGATTGAGGGAAGGGAACGCCACCCCCAAGAGGTCGACCGAAGTGATCGACCGCGTCGGGTTCATCACCACCCAGGTTTTGCCATGGTCGAGAGTCCGGAGAATCGTCCCGCCACCGCCGACGATCCACCCGGTATCCCCGATGAAGCGAACATCGAAGAAGCGCTGCTTCCGGTCGAGGTCCACTTTGAAGTCCCAGGTTTTTCCGCCGTCGGCGCTGTGAGCGATCGTGTTGAACCACTCGGGGCAGTTGTAGGTGCCGGCCGCCCCGCCGACCACAAAAAGCTCATTGGGGGAAAGGAGCGCGATGCTGAAGAGATGCGGATTGTAAGCGGTGAAGCGGAAGGTGACCGGCTGGCCCGTAGCGGGATCGGTGCAGGTCGGATTCGGATTCCAGTTCGGGCTCTTCCAGTCGAATGGAAGGAGGGTCCAGTTCGCGCCGCCGTCGGTGGTCTTGAAAATAGAGCGATAGCGGCCGACCGAAAACCCGGTCTGGCCGTCGGCGGTGAATTGGATCTTCCGGAGATAGACCCCATGCACAATGCTGCAGTTTCCCTCGGCATCGAAAGTCTGGCAGTAGTTCGCGCTGTTAAAGGGCTGGCCGTCTTTCGGAGAGATCGGGTTTCGTTTCTGTTCGACCCAGGTTGCCCCGCCGTCGACCGTGCTGAGGATCAACTCCGGCCAGCCGGTGGCCCAGCCGCGGTTTGGGTCTAAAAAGAAGACATCAAATATCCAGGGAAGAATGGCGGGGGCGGCTCCTTTCCAGACGATCCGGGTCTGCTTGTTCCAACGGGTCCCGCCATCGGTCGTTTTATAGATCGCCATATCGAGCCCAACGACCCAGCCGGTACTCTGATCAACAAAGTGAACCCCCTTCAGATCCCCCGGCGCCCGCGTGGCAAGGTTCCATCCGGTGGCTCCGCCGCCGCTCGGGTTGACGGTGATCGTTCCGGTCGCCGTCCCCTGGCCGCCCAGGGTATCGGTCACGGTCAGGGTGACGGTGTGGCTGCCGGCAATCTGATAAATATGGCCGGCGGTCACGCCGCTTCCCGTCGAGGCATCGCCGAAATTCCAGGTATAGGTGGCGATCGACCCGTCGGCATCAGACGAGGCCGACGCATCGCAGGTCGTCGTCAGCGGCGCGGTTCCGCTGCTAGGGGCGCAGGTAAACTGGGCGACTGGATTGAGATTGCCACCGCTTGCCGCCGTGGTCACACGGAAGTCGTCGTACCGGACATCGGCGTTGTAATTGGAGATGCCCGGAAGGCCGGAGAGGAGTTGACCGGCGGCTGGTTGGCCGGCGCTCCGAGGGAAGAGACGATGAAGTTGTCAACCTTCACCCCGCTGTTGTAGTTCTGAATTCCCGGCGCGGCGCTGACAATCCGATTGGCGCCGCTGTCGATGTAGGTAAAGAGAAGCGCTCCTTGAAAGAAAACTTCCAGGTTGACCGGGTTGTTGCCGGAGACCTTCACTCCCAGCTTGTAAGAACCGCCGGCAACAATCCCTCCCGGCGCGGCCGCCGACTTCAAGAGGGTCCAGGCGCCGGCATTCCTTCTGTAGAGGTTGATCTTCTGGACCACGACATCGATCTGGGCCGCGTAGAGGTCTTGATAAAAAAGGTTCGCATCGCCCCGGATCACCAGGCCCGAGTAGTGGCTCGCCGCGGGAGGGATGATGATCGCTTCCACCTGGTAGTCGTCGGTCCCGAGCGGCACCTTCATCTTCGACCAGTTCTGGGCCGTTTGAGAAACCGCCTGCGTCCCGTCGGCCGAAAAGCTTCCGACGACGGCCGCCCAATTCGGACCCAGGTTGCTCCCGGTCCGATTGAAGTTATCCGAAAAAAGTGTCTGCCCGTTCGCCGCAACAGCCATGCCAAATAGAAAATAAAAACCGAGCACCCAAACCCAAGACCATTTCATGACACGCTCCTCTAACAGAATATTTAAGAAATTGAACCGCAAGAACTTATTCAGATATTGCAAAGAAGATTGTCAAAGAGTTGCAAACACCAACCAGGTGCCATCTGAAAATTATTTCATCGAAATTTTAAAAGCCTTTTAATATCGGCCTTTCTACGATTTCTCCGCTCCGACGTTGTCCAGCCCTAGGGTGAAAGGCAGCAATATCCGTACCGCTTTCCGGGTATTCTCCCTATGGAGTAGTCCCTTGGTCGTAGTTACTCCGTGACCCCGGCGGCAGGAAGCGGGGACGGTCGAAGGGGGTGAGCAGCAATTTTATTGATTACAAAGACCGACGTATGTTATATAAATCTTTTTCGGAGAAGGGGTTTTGAAGAAACGCATTCCCTCAAAATCGTGGATCAAAGAGGGTGAAAAGGTCCTGATGACGACGGTCGCCCGGTTTCCGCTGGTCTTCAAAAAGGGAAGCGGCGCCACGCTGGTCGATGTGGACGGAAAGAGCTACCTCGATTTCGTCAGCGGGGTGGCGGTCAATTCTCTCGGTCACAGCGACCCGAAATTCGTCAAGGCGGTTCAGAAACAGGCGGGGACGCTGATCCATGTCTCCAATTATTTCTGGACGGTTCCTCAAATCGAGCTCGCCCAACTCCTCACGGCCCACTCGTTTGCCGACCGGGTCTTCTTCTGCAACAGCGGCGCCGAGGCCAATGAGGCGGCGATCAAGCTGGCCCGGAAACATGCCAAAGGAAAGGGCGGTCCGGAACGATTCGAAATCATCGCCACGCTCGGTTCCTTTCATGGACGGACCCTTGCCGCGTTGAGCGCCACCGGCCAGGAAAACCTCCGGAAAGGATTTGAGCCGCTCGTCCCCGGCTTTGTTCATGTCCCTTTCGACGATCCCGAAGCAATTGAGAAAGCGGTCACGCCGCAAACCGCCGCCGTCCTGCTCGAGCCGATCCAGGGAGAGGGGGGGGTCCGCATCCCGCAAAAAGGATATCTTAAAAAGGTGCGGGAAATCTGCGACCGCCACGGCCTTCTTCTGATTCTGGATGAGATCCAGACCGGCATCGGCCGGACCGGACGCCTCTTTGCCTACGAGCACGAGGGGATCACCCCCGACATGATGACCCTCGCCAAGGGATTGGGCGGAGGGGTTCCGATCGGCGCCCTGCTGGCAAAAGAAACGGTGGCCCGCGCCTTTACTCCGGGGAGCCATTCTTCCACCTTCGGCGGCAACCCGCTGGCCTGCGCCGCCGGCGTCGCCGTGATGGAGCGGCTGACGAAGAGCCCCTCCTTCTTAAAGGGGGTCCGCGAGCAGGGAACCTATCTGGTGAAGCGGCTGACGGAGCTTCAGTCGGAGACCGGCCGGATCAAAGAGGTCCGCGGCGCAGGACTGCTGGCCGCCGTCGACGTCACCCTTCCGACGATGGAAATCGTTCAAGAGGCATACCGGAGAGGGCTGCTGATCAACCGGACCTCGGACCAGACCCTTCGGATCATGCCGCCGTTGACGGTCCGGCGCGCTGAAATCGACCGGATGATCTCGCTTTTTTCTGAAATTATTTTAAAATAAGTCCTGGCGCGTAAAATTACGGCGCTCCTTTTGGAGAAGTAAAAAGATGCCCAAACGCGACCTCTTAAGCCTCGGCGCGCTCTCCGCCGAGGAGATTGAATGGCTCCTCCACCGGGCGCAGCAATACAAAAATGGTCCGCTTAAAATAGGCCCTCAAGCGAAAGATCCGAATGAACGCCGGAAATCTTCGCTTGAAGAGACTTATGTTCACGGCGTTCCGCTTCCGCTCCCCTCGAAGAAAAGCGCTTTCCGTTCCCTCGAGGGGCGATCGGTCGGCCTCCTTTTTGAAAAATCGTCGACGCGGACGCGGGTCTCCTTCGAGGTCGCGATCTTCCGGTTGGGAGGGTATCCGATTTTTCTCTCTTTCGACGATATCCAGATCAAGCGGGGGGAGACGATCGCGGATACCGCCCGGGTCCTCTCCGGCTATCTCGATGCGCTGGTCATTCGGACGTACGAGCAGGAGAAGCTGGAGGAGTGGGCGCGCGTCGCCACGATCCCGATCATCAACGGCCTCACCGACCTCCATCACCCCTGCCAGATCCTCTCGGACTTCTTTACCGTCACGGAAAAACGGGGGAAGCTGAAAGGGCTGAAACTGGTCTATATCGGAGATGGAAACAACATCGCCCACTCGATCATGGAAGGGGGGGCCAAAATGGGAATGCAGATTAGCATCGCCTCCCCGAAGGGATTCATGCCCGATCGGGACATTGTCCGGCAGGCGCAGGAGAACGCGAAAAAAAGCGGCGGGTCGATCTCCATCCTGACCGATCCGTTGAAGGCCGCACAAGGGGCCGATGTCCTTTATACCGACGTCTGGGTCTCGATGGGCCAGGAGGGAGAAAAACGGAAACGGGCCGGAAAGTTCAAGCGGTATCAGATCAATCAGGCGATGGTGGAGCGGGCCCAGTCCGATGTCCTGGTGATGCACTGCCTGCCGGCCCACCGCGGCGAAGAGATCACCGCCGAGGTGATGGAAGGGCCTCATTCGATCATCTTCGAACAGGCCGACAACCGCCTCCCGATGCAGCAGGCGATTCTCGAAAAATGGGTTGGACAAAATGGATAAAAAGATAAAGAAAGTGGTCCTCGCCTACTCCGGCGGGCTCGATACCTCGGTCATTATCAAGTGGCTGAAGGAAAAGTACGACTGCGAAGTCATCGCCTTCTGCGCCGATCTGGGCCAGGGGGAAGAGCTCGACACCGTCGCCGAGAAGGCGAAAAAGACCGGCGCGAGCAAAGTCATCATTACCGACCTGCGGGAAGTCTTCGCAAAAGAGTATCTCTTTCCGATGCTCCGCGCCAACGCCGTCTACGAGGGAAGCTACCTGTTGGGAACCTCGATCGCCCGCCCGCTGATCGCGCAGAAGCAGATGGAGATCGCAAAGAAAGAGCGGGCCGACGCGGTCTCGCACGGCGCCACCGGGAAGGGGAACGATCAGGTCCGGTTTGAGCTGACCTATCTCTCGATCGATCCGATGATTCAGATCATTGCGCCGTGGCGCGACTGGGAATTTACATCGCGGTCGGAGTTGATCGCGTATGCCCACCGGCACGGCATTCCGGTGACGGCGACCGTAGAAAAACCATACAGCATCGACCGGAACCTCTTTCACACCAGCTATGAGGGAGGGATTCTGGAAGATCCCTGGTCCGAGCCTCCCGAGTCGATGTACACCTTGACCACTTCGCCTCAGAAAGCGCCCGATGAGCCGCAATATCTGGAGATCGGATTCGAAGCGGGAAATCCGGTCGCGATCAACGGCAAAAAATCCTCCCCGGCAAAACTGATCGCAGAGCTGAACCGGATCGGCGGCGCCCACGGCATCGGACGGGTCGATCTGGTCGAAAACCGCTACGTCGGGATCAAATCGCGCGGGGTTTACGAAACGCCGGGGGGGACGCTGCTGCATGCGGCCCACCGGGCGATCGAGTCGCTGACTCTCGACCGCGAAGTCCTTCATCTGCGGGACAGCCTCATTCCCCAGTATGCCTCGCTGGTTTACTATGGCTATTGGTTTTCTCCGGAACGGCGGCTCCTTCAGACCCTGATCGACGAAGCGCAGGCGGAGGTCGCAGGGACCGCCCGGCTTAAACTTTACAAGGGGACCGTCACGGTGGCGGGACGGAAATCGCCCCGGTCTCTTTACCGGCAGGAAGTCTCCACCTTTGAAAAAGACTCTTTTTATGTTCAGAAAGAAGCGGAAGGATTTATCCGCCTGAACGGTCTTCGCCTGAGACTGTTGGCGATGAGCCGAAGTGGAACCAAAGGCGAGGCGAAAGGATCCGGTGGCAAAGGAAATAAAAAGTAAAGAGCCGAAAGGGAAAGTCTCCCCTCGACAACCGAGCCGGCGGAAAGAAAAAGGCACCCCCTCCCGGATGGCCGACCGGCGCGAGGATGCGCAGCCTGCTTCAATGGAGCCGTCCGCCTCCGAGAAGACCGCGCGCTCCAAGGCGTGGGAAGGGCGCTTCACTGAAGCGACCGACCGCCAGGTGGAGCAATTTACGGCCTCCTTCTCGTTCGACCGCCGTCTTTATGCCTATGACATTCAGGGAAGCATCGCCCATACGGAGGGGCTGGCCCGCGCCGGCCTGATCACCGAAGCGGAAAAAGGAATCTTGATCCGGGGACTGAAAGAGATCGAAGCGGAAATCGCCGAAGAGATCCGAGGGGGGACGAGACCGGCGGCCAACCCGAACGACGAAGACATTCACATGCATGTCGAGCGGCGTCTGACCGAAAAGGTCGGAGAGGTCGGCGGCAAGCTCCACACCGGCCGGAGCCGGAACGACCAGGTCGCCCTCGATCTTCGGCTTTATCTCCGGGAAGAAACCGGCCGCATCGTAGACCAAATTCGATCGCTTCAAAAAAGCCTGGTGGCGCAGGCCGAAGCCCATCTCGACACCGTCCTTCCCGGCTACACCCATCTGCAGCGGGCCCAGCCGATTTCGCTCGCCCACCATCTTTTGGCCTATCATGAGATGCTGGAGCGGGACCGGAGCCGTCTGCTCGACAGCCTGAAGCGGCTCGATCAGATGCCGCTTGGCGCCGGCGCCCTTTCCGGAAACGGTTTTTCGCTCGACCGGAAAGCCGTCGCGAGGGCGTTGCGGTTTTCCGATGTCACGGCCAACAGCCTCGATACGGTCAGCGACCGCGATTTTGTGGTCGAGTTCCTTTCGGCCGCCTCGATCCTGATGATGCACCTTTCGCGCTGGGCGGAAGATTGGATCCTTTGGGCCTCCGCCGAATTCGGATTCATCGACCTCCCCGACCGGTTCTGCACCGGCAGCAGCATGATGCCGCAGAAAAAAAATCCGGACGTGCTCGAACTGATCCGCGGGAAAACAGGAAGGGTTTATGGCGCATTGACCACGCTGCTGACCCTTCTCAAGGGACTTCCTTTGTCGTATAATCGGGATCTACAGGAAGATAAAGAACCGCTCTTCAATGCCGTCGACACCGTTCAGGGCGCGCTTCGGATGCTGAATCAGCTGGTTCAGCATGTCAGGTTTAAAGAAAAAAGGATGGCGCAGGCGGCGCAAGAGGGTTTCCTTCTGGCGACCGATCTCGCCGATTATCTGGCGGCAAAAGGGCTCCCTTTCCGGCAGGCCCATCACCTGGTCGGGAAAATGGTTCGCCGGGCCATGGAAGAGGAAAAGGCGCTGGAGCAGTGGACCCTGTCCGAGCTTCAGACTTTTTCTCCCCTGTTTGAAAAAGAGCTTCTGGACCAGATGTCTCTGGCCGGCTCTCTTCAAAAGAAGCGGGGAATCGGCGGGACCTCGCGGCCATCGATCGAGGGAGAGATCCGAAAGATCAAGCAAAAATGGAAATTGGAAGAGTAACCCTTTTTCTGCGCCGCCCTCAGTCAAAATCCCAATGCTTTTATAAGGCAGCGGTTTGGCTCGCTATTTTCTTTTTTTGCTTTCTATTTTTATTCTCTTGTGGTAGAAAAGGGGATCCAATTCCGCCGGATAAAAAACCGGGCCAACATAAAATAAGTTCTTAAGCGAAAATTTACGGCGTTCTTCATAACGCAACCCCTGAAACAGATCGCACAGACCGTTAAAATAGGCCCTCAAGCGAAAATTTATCAGGGCCATACTTGGATGGCCGACCTACTCGGCGGCGTTCCATTAACAACCCTATCCACTCATCAATGCTGACGTAAAGAATCGATAAGGAGAACCTCATGCAGCTGGTACAGCTGGGCAAATCGACCGGGAAACAACCGACAAGCCGAACCAGAAAGTTACTCCTCCTCATTGATCCTTATCCGGAAGACAACCCCTACCGGATCAATGAAAAGGAGCAGCAGGCGATCTGGTTTCCGAAGCTTTCGCTGCCGGTGATTGCATCGCGCACCCCCAAGAGCTGGGACATCAAGCTGGTCGATGAAGGCCGGACCATCGTGACGAAAGCGCTCATTGACCAGGTCATCAAAGAACGGGGCGCGGAAAACCTCTTCGTCGGCATCTCCACCCAGATGACCTGCTATACCCCGCGGGCTTACGAAATCGCCGATCAATTTCGCGCGCGGGGGGTCCGGGTCAGCCTCGGCGGAACCCATGCGACCTACATGCCTGAAGAAGCAAAAAAGCATGCGGACGTGGTGGTGAAATTCGAGGCCGACGAACTCTGGCCGACGGTGATCGACGATTTCGAGAAGGGGCAGCTCAAACCTTTTTACGAGATGTCGAGCTACCCGACCCTTGAAAGTTATCCCCATCCCCGCGTCGATCTGCTCCCGCAGGGAAGCTACATGACCAACCAGTGCGTTCAAACGACGAGAGGCTGCCATTTCGAGTGTGAGTTCTGCAGCGTATCGCCGTTCAACGGAAAGAGTTCCCGGCGGCGTCCGGTGGACGAAGTCATCGCCGAGATCCAGCGGGTGAAAGAGTGGCGAAGAAATCAGCTGGTCGACAAAATGGTCCGCGGGCCGGTCTGGCACCGGATCGGGACCTCGCTCCGCATCATGACCGGCATCGAAGATGGAACGATCTTCGCCTTTGTCGATGATCTCCACAATTCCAACCGCGACTACTGCAAGAAACTCTGGACCGCGTTGAAAGAACTCAACATCAAGTGGGGCGCCCAGTGCACCCTCTTCCTCGGAAGCGAGCCCGACATGGTGAAGCTGGCGGCCGAGAGCGGCTGCGTGGCGATGTTCGTCGGGATGGAATCGATCAACGGCGACGTCCTGGCGGAGATGAACAAGCCGTTCAACCAAGAGAAAAAATTTGAGGAGCAGATCCAGTGCTTCCACGATAACGGGATCATGGTTAATCCGGGAATTATCTTCGGCTCCGATCAGGATGATGAGTCGGTGTTCGAAAGTACGATCGAGTTTCTCATCAAATGCCGGGTGGAGCTCGCCTACATCAATATCGCCACCCCGCTCCCGGGGACGGTCCTCTTTGACCGGATGAAGGCCGAAAACCGGATTTTTGATTGGGACTGGTCGCATTACGACGGCAAGCATGTCGTTTTCCGGCCAAAGCGGATGTCGGTCGAGGCGCTGCAGGAAGGGTTTGCCTGGGCCAACCGGCAGTTCTTCTCCTACCCCTCCATCTTCACCCGTTTGTCGGCCACCAAGCAGCGATTGGCGGCGCGCTGGGTCATGAATTGGCGGTTTCGCCAGCTGGTGCAGCGGACCTGTCCGAAAGGAACGCTCTCCCCGATGGCCAAAGTGCTCAAAGACCTCTCCGGCCGCCTTCCCTCTTACGAAACGAAAGACCTGGTTCCGAACGCGCTGCATGCCCTGAAGGAAAAGGCGGCGGAGGTCTCGAAATTTTTAGAGGTGAAGGTGAGAAAAAATGAGACCCTCTCCGGCCTGATGATCACCCTGGAGGGAACGCTCGATCAGCTCAACGCCAAGGAGCTTAAAAAACGGATGATCCAGGCTGCAAAGCAAGCCAAGGTCGATATTATCTTAAACTTCGAGCACCTTCAGCATGCCACGCCGGCCGCCCTTGCCACGCTGGCCGATCCGAATTTTCTTAAAAACATGGCCGCGGCGGCGAACATGAAGTTCATGAACCTGAAGAAATCATTTCAGCAAGCGGCCGACCCGATTCTCCTCTCTCTTGACGTGGGAGAAGAAATCCGGCAAGGCTAATTGAGCGCCGTTAAAATAGGTCTCCTGAAGCTAAATTTATCACGGCCATGCTTCCAGGGTCGACCTACCCGGCGGCGTTCAATTAATCTTTCGCGCCAGGGCTTATTTTAAATCGTCCGGCCGGAACGGCCAGCCGAGGGGGGACGAATTTATAAAAATTTATAGCGAAGAGTGACAGAATGCATGACTTTCATTACAAAAACGGGCGGCTTTACTGCGAAAAGGTCTCGATTGAAGAGATCGCCGGAAAGGTAGGAACCCCCTTCTATGCCTACAGCCACCAGACGCTGCAGCGGCACTTCTCGGCCTATCAGAAGGCCTTTGCGGCGGTCCCGCATCTGATTGCCTTTGCGATGAAGGCGAATTCCAATATCGCCATCCTCCGGCTGTTTGCAAAGGCGGGGGGGGGGGGGGATATCGTCTCGCAAGGAGAGTTGCACCGGGCGCTCGCCGCCGGCATCGATCCGAAGAAGATGGTCTTTGCCGGGGTCGGAAAAACACGGGCCGAGATGAAATCGGCGCTGCAGAACGGGATACTGATGTTCAACGTCGAATCGAGCCAGGAGCTGACCGCGCTTGATGAGGCGGCGAAAGAGCTCGGCGTCAAAGCGCCGGTGGCGCTTCGGGTCAATCCCGACATCAACCCCAAAACCCATCCGTATATCTCGACCGGCCTGAAGAAAAGCAAATTCGGGATTGAGATCACGAAAGCGGTCTCTCAATACCGGCTCGCTTCCCGTCTTTCGAACATCGAGATCGTCGGCATCCATTCCCACATCGGCTCTCAATTGACCCAGGTCAAGCCGTTCGTCGATGCGCTCAAGCGGATTTCGAAGCTGATCGAAGGGTTAAAAGGTCTGGGTCTCGACATCCGGTACTGGGATATCGGCGGCGGGCTCGGGATCGTCTACAACGCCGAAAAACCCCCGGCGCCGAAAGAGTTGGCCGCCGCGCTCCTTCCCCTGCTGAAGCAGAGCGGCTGCACGATCATTCTGGAGCCGGGCCGGTCGCTGGTCGGAAACGCGGGGATACTGGTGACCCGCGTCATTTATACCAAAGAGGGAGAGGCCAAAAACTTCGTGGTGGTCGATGCCGGGATGAACGACCTGATCCGCCCCAGCCTTTATGAGGCCTACCATGAGATCGTGCCGGTCGTGAAGAAGAAAAGGAAATCTCAAGTCGTCGACGTGGTCGGGCCGATCTGCGAATCGGGCGATTTCCTCGCCCAGGAGCGGAAGATGCCGCAGACCGCCCCGGACGAGTTGCTGGCCGTCATGAGCGCCGGCGCTTACGGTTTTGCCATGTCGTCCAACTACAACGCCAGGCCGCGTCCCCCCGAGATCCTTGTCCACGGCGACCGGTATGATACGATACGGGAAAGAGAGACCCTCGGCGATTTGATCCGCGGCGAGCGGATTCCGGAGTTTTTAAATTTTGAGCATTGAAAATAGGAACATCTCCAGGCCCTCCGAAGGAATTTACGCTTCGGAACGGGCGGGGTCTGCGGTTCGAAAAAATAAAAAACAGGGACGCGGATTTTTTCTGACCCTTCTGATCCTCAGCGGCATCATCATCCTCTTTCTCGCCGCATTCAGCTTTAAGGGAAGAGAAATCCATATTTTTACGTTCCAGAAATTCGTCATCAACAAGGCCTTTGTTTCCCTCCTCCCCAAGGAATATACGCTGGAGGAGGCGGAGGCGGTCCGGGAGAGGGTTTACCGATTTTACGATGCCGCTTACGACGGCGGCGTCACCGACCTGGCGCTCTTCGAGGTCAGCAACCGGATACAGACCATCATGGGGGACGAACAGATCAGCCACGAAGAAATTCAGGCGTTGCTTTCACTGATTAACGAAAAAGCAGGACCATCATGACCACCATTCCTTTCTGGAAAATGAGCGGCAGCGGCAACGACTTCATTATGATCGACCACCGGAAGCCGGCCATTCCGCAGGAAGAGATCCAGCGGTTCGTTTCCCAGGCCTGCCGCCGCGGCCTTTCGGTCGGTGCCGATGGGGTCATCTTCATCGAGCCCTCCACACAGGCCGATTACGCATGGCGCTATTATAATGCCGACGGCGGCGAGGTGGAGATGTGCGGAAACGGCAGCCGCTGCGTGGCCCGCTTTGCCTATCTTCAGAAAATCGCCCCGGCCAAACATACGATCGAAACGAAGGCGGGAATCATTCAGGCAGAGGTCCTCGGCCCGTCCGGGCGGGTGCGCGTCGGGCTTCCCGACCCCTCCGCGCTTCGTCTCGACATGAAGATTGAAATCGAAGGAAAAACCTACACCGGCCATTTCATCAACACCGGTGTTCCCCACGTGGTTTATCTGGTGGACGACGTCGAGACGGTCGAGCTCATCCGGCTCGGGAGGGCCACGCGCCATCACCCCCTCTTCGCGCCAAGGGGCGCCAACGCCAACTTTGTCAGCATCACCGATCGGCAGAACCTCAAGATCCGCACCTATGAACGGGGGGTGGAGGATGAAACCCTGGCCTGCGGAACCGGCGCGATCGCCGCTGCCATCATCACCACCGCCATGGGGAAAACAGCCCCTCCCGTCTCGCTTCTGACGCGGGGCCGGATCGTGCTTGGAGTCGATTTCAAAAAAGAAGGGGACACCTTCAAGGAGATCTTCCTGGAAGGAGACGCCCGGGTCATCTACAAAGGGGAGCTCCAGGCGGAAGCACTCATATAAATTTGACTGAGGATTGTTATGTTTCATGGTTCGATTGTTGCGATCGTGACCCCTTTTAAAAAAGGGAGGCTGGATGAAGCGGCCTTCGGCGGGCTGATCGATTTTCACCTGAACGCCGGCACCCATGGGATCGTCCCCTGCGGAACCACCGGCGAGTCGGCGACCCTCACGCATGAAGAGCATCAGCAGGTCATCGAGTGGTCGGTCAAAATGGTCCGCGGGCGCATTCCGGTCATCGCCGGAACCGGATCGAACAGCACCGAAGAGGCGATCGCGCTGACCCGGCATGCCAAGGCCGCCGGCGCAGACGGCGCGCTTCTGATCACCCCCTATTACAATAAGCCGACCCAGGAGGGTCTCTACCAGCACTACCGGGCCATCGCCAAGGCGGTCGATCTCCCTCAGGTTCTCTATAATATTCCGGGCCGGACCGGGGTCAACATGCTGCCGGCCACGGTCGCCCGGCTTATGGAATTCGACAACATCGTCGGCATCAAGGAAGGGACCGGCTCTCTTCAGCAGATCAGCGATCTGGTCCAGCTTTGCGGCGAGCGGCTGACCATCCTCTCCGGAGACGACTTCACCGCGCTTCCCACGATGGCGGTCGGCGGAAAGGGGGTCATCTCGGTGACGGCGAACATCGCCCCTTCCGACATGGCCCAGATGATCAATGCGGCGGAGCGGGGCGATTATTCCGAAGCGAAAAAATACCATGACCGCCTCTACCCGCTTCACGGCGTCCTCTTTTCGGAGACCAACCCGATTCCGGTCAAGGCGGCCCTCTCCTTGATGGGGAAATGCGCCGACGAAGTCCGCCTTCCCCTCTGCCGGCTTTCTGAAGAGAACTTGAAAAAACTTAAAAAAACGATGAAGGAGTACAAACTTCTTCGTTAAAATCGCCCCTTAAGCGGAAGATTACGGCGTTCATTTAATGCCCCAGGCAGCTCCTGCAATCTCTTTAAAGTAGGCTCTAGCGCGAAAGATTATCAAGGCCATCTATCGAGGGCCGACCTACTCGGCGACCCCAGGGAAGTGGTTAAAATAAGCCCTGGCGCGCAAGATCAATTGAACGCCGCCGGGTAGGTCGGCCCTGGAAGCATGGCCGTGATAAATTTAGCTTCAGGAGACCTATTTTAACGGCGCTCCACTTGAAGGTGGAAATGTAAACCACGGCGTTCCTTTTGAGCGCAGCAGGGCGAACCGCTGCAGGATCCGCCGAGGAAGATAAGACAGAGGCCACGCACCAAATTAAACAGGAGATGATTGACGTGAAGCTGATTATTGCCGGCGCCGCCGGTCGGATGGGCCGCGCGATTCTGGAAAGTCTCTACCAGGAAGACGATTTAACCCTCGGCGCCGCGCTGGAAAAAAAAGGCCACCCCGCGGTCGGAAAAGACGCCGGGACCTTGATCGGGGTCGAGAAATGGGGGGTCGCCGTTTCGGACCGAACGAAGAAAACCGCTCTTTCAGGAGATGTGATCATCGACTTCACCTACCCTCAGGAGACCCTCTCTCTGGTTCAGGAAGCCCAGCAGAAGCAAAAGCCGATGGTCATCGGCACCACCGGGTTTACCGGAGATCAGGAGAAAAAGCTGGCCCAGGCGGCCCAGAAAATTCCGATCGTCCTCTCCCCCAACATGAGCATCGGGGTGAATGTGATGTTTAAGCTGCTCGCGGATGCGGCGAAGGCGTTGGGAGCGGCCTACGACATCGAGATCGTGGAGATGCATCACCGGCAGAAAAAAGATGCGCCGAGCGGCACCGCCCTCCGGATGGGGGAGGTGTTGGCGGTGGCTCGGGGAGCCTCGCTCCCCCAAGTCGGCCGTTTTTCCCGCTACGGATCGGTCGGCGCCCGGCCCGCCGGAGAGATCGGGATTCAGGCGCTGCGCGGCGGCGATGTGGTCGGGGACCACACTGTGACCTTTGCAGGTCCGGGAGAGCGCATTGAGATAATCCACCGCGCGCAGAGCCGGAATAATTTTGCGCGGGGGGCCCTTCTGGCGGCCCGATGGGTCGCCGATCAGAAACCGGGACTCTACGACATGATGGATGTGTTAAATCTAAAACAACGTTAATCGTGATTCGTTAAACGTTAAACGTAAATGACCTTGAAGTACTTCCGAATAACCATTCACGATTCATGTGTCTTAAAACAGAGGGAGCTTGTGAACCGCATGGAAATTCAGCCGGCAGACCGGATTAAGAACCTTCCCCCTTATCTCTTCGCGTCGATCGACAAGATGAAGCAGGAGGCGATCCGCCAGGGAAAGGATATCATCAATCTCGGGATCGGCGATCCCGACATGCCGACCCCCGCCCCGATCATTCAGGGGCTGCAAAAGGCGGCGGAAGAGCCCCGGAACCACCAATATCCCTCGTACGAAGGGATGCTGACCTTCCGGCAGGCCGTGGCCCGATGGTATTTGAAGCGTTTTCAGGCGACGCTCAATCCGGAAAACGAAGTCTTCACCCTGATTGGATCGAAAGAAGGGATCGGCCATTTCCCGCTCGCCTTCATCAATCCCGGAGACATCGCCCTGATGACCAGCCCCGGCTATCCGGTCTATCACGCCGGAACCCTTTTCGCCGGAGGAAAGTCCCACTTCATCCCGCTGAAAATCGAAAACGGCTTTTTGCCCGATCTCGCCGCCATTCCGTCCGAAGTGGCCAGGGCGGCCAAAATTCTCTTTATCAACTCTCCCAATAATCCGACCGCCGCCGTCGCCGACCGCCGCTTTTTTGAATCGGTCGTCGCCTTCGCGCGGCGCTACAACATCATCGTCGCGCACGACGCCGCCTACTCCGAGATCTTTTACGACGGCAAGCGGCCGGTCAGCTTCATGGAAATCGACGGCGCCAAAGAGGTCGGGATTGAATTTCATTCGCTCTCGAAAACCTACAACATGACCGGATGGCGGATCGGATTCGCCGTCGGAAACAGCGAGGTGCTCGCCGCGCTGGGAAAGGTCAAGAGCAATCTCGATTCGGGGGTCTTTCAGGCCGTTCAGCAGGCCGGCATCGCCGCCCTGGAAATGGAAGATACCGTATTGAACGTGATTCGGAATCTCTACCAGGAGCGCCGGGACGTCCTGATCCCCGGCCTTCAAAAACTCGGCTTTAAAGTGACCCCTCCTTCCGCCAGTTTTTACGTCTGGATCCCGACCCCTCCCGGTGTTTTGTCCTCCGATTTCACGGCGCTTCTTCTATCGAAAACGGCCATCGTCACCACGCCGGGAAAAGGATTCGGGGAAGCCGGAGAAGGATATATCCGGATGACCCTCACCGTGGGAAAAGAGCGGCTGGAAGAGGCGCTCGATCGAATGGAAAAGGCCGGCATTCATGGCTAAACGAGGGGGAACGGTCAGGCCTCTTCGGGCGGCTCCCCCTCGCTGGACCGTGGCCTACATCGGAATCGGATCGAATCAGGGCGACCGGGGCGCCTTCTGCAGAGAGGCGGTCGATCGGATTGGAACGAAATCGACCGTCCGGATCAAAAAGGTCTCCTCCCTCTACGAGACGGAGCCGATGGAATATCTGGACCAGGATTGGTTCTACAATGCCGTCATCGAAATTGAAACAAGCCTCTCTCCCCTCTCACTTTTAAGGCGCTGCCAGAAAATCGAAAATGCGCTCGGGAAAAAAATCGCCATTCCCAAAGGACCCCGGACGATCGACCTCGACCTCCTCTTCTACGATCAAAAGGTGATGAGCCGGCCGGGCCTGACCCTCCCTCATCCCGCCGCGGCCATGCGGCCGTTCGTGCTGATGCCACTTTCGGAAATCGCCCCGGACTTCGTTCACCCGGTCCTTCGCCAAACCGCATCGCGCCTTCTCGCCGGTCTATCCAACCGCATCAGATTGGAGAAGAAGAAGGGACCCGGCTGGGAAAAAGAGCGGGGAACGGAAGACAGCGCCAAAGAAGAAAAGCGCGCGATGGCGCCGATTAAAGCAAGCCCTAAAGCGGAAGATTACGGCGTTCAGATCGGGTATCGCCTGAGGGGGAGATGAGCCAGAACCGGCTGATTGTCATCGAGGGCCCGATCGGGGTCGGCAAAACAAGCCTAGCCCACCTACTGGCGCATGAGCTCAAGGCCGATCTGATCCTTGAAAAGGTAGAGGAGAATCCTTTTCTCCCCCATTTTTATCAAGATCCTGAAAAATGGGCTTTCCAGACCCAACTGTTCTTTCTTCTCTCCCGGTTTCGCCAGCTCGAAGATCTGGTCCAGCAAAGTCTTTTTTCGGAAACCACCCTGACCGACTACTTTTTTCCGAAAGACCGGATCTTCGCTTACATGAACCTGCGGGAGGAAGAGCTGGTCCTCTATGAGCAGGTTTATCAATTGCTGAATCCCACCGTTCCGAAGCCCGACCTGGTGGTTTTTCTCCAGGCCCATACCGATGCGCTCCTGGACCGGATCGTCGGACGGGGAAGGCCTTATGAAAAGGAGATCCGTCCGGAGTATCTGCGGAACCTGAATGAAGCCTACAACCGGTTCTTTTTTCATTACGACGAAAGCCCGCTGCTCGTCGTCCAGACGAGCGACATCGATTTCGTCCACAACCAGGCCGACCTGGCCGACCTGCTGATCCAGATCAAACAAGTGAAGAAAGGCCGGGAATACTACCATCCGACCCGATAGCTTAAAATAGACGCGAATCGTGACTCGATAAAACTGATCCCCGCCGCAAGCAGCGGGGCATTTAAAATCATGACCTCCAGAAAATGGTTGGAGAGGGAACGGAAACCACATCCCCTCCCTTAATGGGAGGGGTAAGGGGAGGGTGAAGAAAGAATGCACACCCCCACCTTACCTCCCCCCTCAAGGGGAGGAATGATCAAGAGAATTCCCCGCCGCAAGCGGCGGGGAATTCAACCCGGGAGAGATTAGACGGGAAAACTCAGACCACGAAAGACTGCTCTCTATTATTTTGCTTTTACGATTAACGACTAACGATATTTTATGAGGATTTTCTCCAGCATCAAAGCCGTCCAAAAAAACCTCAAGCCGCTTTGGGGTAAAAAATGGATCGGTTTCGTCCCGACGATGGGCGCCCTCCATGAAGGCCATCTCTCCCTGATGAGAAAGGCCAGGCAAGAGTGCGACCGGGTGGTGGTTTCGATCTTCGTCAATCCGCTTCAATTCGGCCCGAAGGAGGATTTTAAAACCTATCCCAGGACGCTGGCATCGGACAGGAAAAAAGCGGAAAGCGCGGGGGCCGATCTTCTCTGGACCCCCTCGGCGGAAGAGATCTACCCCGCTCCTTACCGGACCTACATCGAGGTGGAAGCGCTCGGCAGCCGATGGGAAGGGGCTTCCCGGCCCGGGCATTTTCGGGGGGTGGCGACCGTGGTCGCGAAGCTGCTGCAGGTCGTCCGGCCGGACCGGCTTTATCTGGGACAAAAAGATTATCAGCAGACCTGCGTGATCCGGCAAATGATCCGGGACCTTCACTTCAGCGCCGCGCTCCGTCTGGTCCCGACAAGGCGCGAGAAAGACGGCCTGGCGATGAGTTCCCGCAACGAGCGGCTCTCCCCGGCCGATCGGCAGGCCGCGCCGGTTCTATACCAGGCCCTTCAGCAAGCCGGGCGGATCGTCCGCCAAGGAGAGCGGGACAGCCAAAAGATCTTGCAGCAGGTCGAATCGGTCCTTCGGTCTGAACCGCGCGCCGTGATCGACTACGCGGCGCTGTGCGACCCGGAGACATTGGAGCCGATCGAACGCCTCCACAAGAAAGCAGTCCTCCTTCTGGCGGTGAAAATAGGGCCGGTCCGGCTCATCGATAACCTGTTTTTGAATGTTTGACAGTGATGTCGGCTTTTTTTAACTTGACAGATTTTATTTTTTCTAAAATAATACGGCCATGGGTAATCGGATGTCGGGAAAGTGGCGGATACGTTTTGTTTGGCTGATTTTGGGTTTCATCTTCGCTTTCACCGCCGGATTGTACGGCTGCAGCAATATTCCCGGGACCGGGAAAGATACTTCCTCCCCGACACCCACAGCGCCGGGCAAACTCTATGTGAGCAACGCCGACGGCAGCGTCATCGCCTTTGATCATGCTTTATCCGCAGAAGGGAATATTTCCCCGAGCCGGCGGTTTCCCGAATCGATCACCGGACCGACCGGCATCTTCCTGGACGCGACCAACGATATCCTCTACGTTGCCAATACCAATCACAATTCGATCCTGATTTACGAGCAGGCGAGCAGCTTCAACCCGGCACCGGGACAGGCGGCGCCGACGCGCATTCTCTCCGGCGCCAAAACAGGGTTGAATAAACCGCTCGGCCTTGTTTACGATGCCGCCCGGGGACGGCTCTATGTCGCCAACCAGGAAAATTCGGTTTTGGTTTTCAGCGCCGGCTGCGCCGGGGTCGCCTCGCTGAATGGGAACATCGCCCCCTGCCAGACGCTATCCGGGAGCTCCACCCTGCTCGATTTCCCGAGAGGGCTCGCCCTCGATGCCGGCAGGGACATCCTGTATATTTCCAACATGGGGAGCGATTCGATTTTGGTCTATGCCGATGCCTCTCAATCGACGACCCAGGGAAACCTCGCTCCGACGCGGGAAATCAGGGGCCACTTGGGGCCTGAGGTGGAGAGTATTCTGGAGCTTCCTTTCGGCCTGGCGATCGACTCGGCCAACGACCGGCTCTACGTTGTGAATATCGGCAGGAACAGGCCGGCTATTTTGATTTTTGAGAGCGCCAGCAGCCGGTCGGGCGAAAGCATTCCGGAGCGGCTGATCAACGGGCTAAGCACCCAGCTTTCGCAGCCGGCCGGCATCCACCTGGATGTTGCCAGTGGCCGGCTCTATGTGGTCAACAGCAACAACACCAACAACGGCCCCACCGCCGTCGTCGTCTTCAGCAACCTATCGACCCAATGCACCGCCGGGATCTGTAACATTTCACCAAGCCAATCGATCAACGGACAAAGCACCGGTTTGACCAACCCCAGCGGCATCGCCTTCAATCCAAAAAAGGGGATTATCTATATCGGCAATACCGGAGGAAATAATATTTTGCTTTTTTCGCTGGACGGCAACATCGCCCCTTTGAAATTAAACTCTGGGAATTTCACTCGTTTAGAATCCCCGAGCGGTTTTTACTACGACCAGGCGCTTGACCGGCTTTATATTATTAATTTTACCGCATTCCTTAACTCTGCCCCTGCCGGAACGACCCCTCACATCACGGTTTATGATAACGTCAGCAGCCGGAATTTTGCCAACACCCCTCCCGATTGGATCATCAAAGGGAGCAAAATAACCGAAAACGGTAGCCCCCAGCAGGAGATCTTCTCCCCGAGAGGGATCTATCTCGATAAAACACGGGGCTACCTCCTGGTTTTGAGCACTTCTTTCAAAACACAACTCCTGGTTTACAACTTAGCCAACACCGATCTCTCTATAGAGTCCCAAACGCTTCTTCCGCAAAAAGAAACCATCCTCCCTTGTATAGAACACGCCCCCCCTACCAAAGTTTGCGACCCGCCCCCTATAAAGGGAAGAGTCTTATCCGACGGGCTTTCAACTGCAGGCGATGGCCCGACCGCAATGGCGGTTGATGAGAAGAATGGCAATGTCTATATTGCTGACCAAGGAAACAACAGCATCATTGTCTACAACCTTGTCTCCTTTACAAAGACCCGGACCATCACCGGTTTGAACCGGCCCTTCGGGCTCTTTATCGATACGGCCCGTGATATTCTCTATGTCTCGAACGCCGGAGGGGCCCCGGGCGCGAATGTGAATACCGCCAATACCATTTTTGCCTTTTCCAACGCGAGCACCAAGACCGGCAATGTCTCTCCCGATCGGATTTTCTCCTCCTCCGCAGCCTTCGCTGCGGAGGACAAGCTGGATTTTCCGACCAGCCTTTTCGTGGATACCCTCACCGACCGGCTCTTTGTCGTCAATCAGAGCAAAAACAGCATTTTTATCTTTGATGATGCCAGCGCCCGGCCCACCGGAGCGGCCCGGCCCGACAGAAAACTGTCTGGAAGCAACACCCTCTTCGCCTTTTCTCAAGGGAACACCAGCGCCCTCTGGGTCGATTCCCAAGCCGGGAGGGAAACCCTCTATGTCGGGCAACCGAAAGACCCCACGTGCGCTCCTGACCCACAGAGTCAATTTACCTGCCCTCGCGGCGCGCTTCTTGTCTTCGGCGTGCAAGGAAATGTCCCCCCCAGCAAAACCTGGTCGGGCGGAGAGGCCCCGTTGGCCGGGCCCTCGGCCATCACGGTCGATACCGCCCAGGATATCCTCTATGTCGCCAATCAGGGTGATCCGGCGCAGACTTCGGATGATTTGATGTTTGCTTTCTCAGATGCAAGCGCGCTGCAGGGGAGCGTCCAAGCCCATCGCAGCCTCTGCAGCCCGGCGGCGGCCTCTCCTTGCCCCGACACGAAATTCAATAACCCGGCCGGCCTGTTCATCGATTCGGAAGAGAATCGGCTCTATCTCTCCAACAGCGGAATCGACTGCAACGATCCCGCCGCCCTCTGCAACTCTATTTTGATATTCTACGTCGCCAGCGGGCTGAACAATGACGCGATCCCCAACGAGGTATTATCCGACCCTGCCGTCAACCGCCCCCACGGCCTGACGCTCGATACCAAGACAAAAACGCTTTATGTCGCCAATACCGGCGGGCATTCGGTTCTGGTTTTCAAGCAAGACAAGCAAACTGAAACCCTGACCCCCGCCCCGGCAGCGAAGATCGGCGGGATTCAGAGCCGGGTCAATGCGCCGGTCGGCGTGGCGATTGACTCGGAGCGGGACATCTTATATGTTCTCAATCAGGGAGCGCCCGAAATCCTGGTCTTTGAGGGGGCCTCAACCCGAAACGGAAACACCCCTCCCGATCGGATCATTTCCGGGAGCGGCTTCATGGTCAAGCCGTCCGCCCTCTTCCTCGATCCTCAAAGTAACGTTCTTTACGTCGCCGATCAGGAAGCCAACGCCGTTTTTATCTACAACGGCGCCAGCACCGCCGAGGGCGCAGCCGAGCACAAAACCCTGGACGGCAACAACACCGGCCTCAACCAACCCTCCGCATTGTTTGTCGATACCACGAGATAATTCGTAACAACTCAGGCACAGAGGGACAAAGGGGCAGAGGCACACAGAGATATCTGCCTATTTTCCGCTTAGCTTCCTAATTAAACTGCTAAGCATTCGTTCTATTTCTCGGCTTAATTCATATAGCTTATCGAATTTATCTCTGCTCAAATAATGCAGGTTCATAGAAATTTCCATCTGGGTCTGTAATTCATATAGAGAACCCGTTGCAATTCGTAGGAAATGAAGATACTCATTTGTCGAATTTCGACCGTAACCTTCCGCCATGTTGCTGGGAACTGAAATTGCGCAACGCCTTATTTGAGAAGTCAATCCGTAAGCTTCATCCTTGGGAAACTCTTTAGAAATCTTATATATTTCAGTAACTAAAGTCATCGATCTTTGCCAGACCTGCAAATCTCTATACGTCTTCACTTTGTGCCTCTGTGCCTTTGCCCCTCTGTGCCCAGGCAGTTACAGTTACTTCGCGCAGCGAAATCCGAGGAAGGGATAGCGGGCGGTCGGCTCGACGTCTTGCCGGTAGGCGAGCCGCGAGAAGATGGGAAGGGCGTAATGGCCTTGCTCGCCGAAGGCGTCTCCTTTGGCGACTTTGAATTGCTCTCCGAAATTGGGGCTGTCGTAATCCCCGCCGGGGTAGGGCTGATACCAGTCGGCGGTCCACTCCATGACGTTTCCGTTCAGATCAAACACGCCGTAGTCGCTTCGGTCGTGGCTCCAGCGGCCGACCATTGTGATCCCCCCATGGCCGCCGGCGCTGACGTTTGCCTTTTTTGGATCGAACTCGTTTCCCCAGACAAACATCTTCCCGGTCGGCCCCCGCGCCGCCTTTTCCCACTCCGCCTCGGTCGGGAGCCGCTTTTCCCACCACCGGCAGTAGGCCTGCGCCTCATACCAGTTGACCTCGACCACCGGCAGATGCGCCTCCCCTTCCGGGTAGCGGCCCTCTTTCCAGTACGGCGGCGGTTTGCGCTGCTTCTTCTGAACGAATTCGGAAAAATCTTTGTTGGTTACTTCGTATCGATCGATGAAGAAGTTTGGGAGGAAGAGCGTTCGTCTGGGATGTTCATCAAGGTACCACGGTTTCCGGTTTCCCAATTCGGCCTGGTTCCCTTCGCGGTCGATCTCGTCGCTCCCCATGATAAATTCTCCCGAGGGGACCAAGGCCATGTCGGGCGGGACTTCCGGACGAGAGAGAATAAAAATCAGAAATTCGAGAGGAATAAACAAAGCAACAAAAAGAAAGAGCGATTTTTTTAAAGACATTTCTACTTCACTATTTCATGCCGTTGATGACCGAGTGGGCATCGGTATTATGCTGCATGTTGAATCCATGACACCGAAGGTTGCAACCAGGCCCTTTGTGCCCGGCATTATAATCCGTCGGATTAACGGTAGACCCTTCGCCCCACATAGGCTGGTTCAACCTGCCTGGATGTCCACCACGGCCGGTATCGACGTTTCCTTTAATATTAGGCTGGAAATTAAGAAGATGGGTATCCTGATTGTGGCCGGGATTGTCGATGGTAAATTGGGGATTGTTTAACCCAACGATAATCGTATTACCGGCTTCGACATTGCTGTGGACGTTGTTGTGGCACTCATGGCAGCGGGCATTGGTCCTCCCAATTAAATGAAGCGTGTGTAGGTTGCCGCCCGGCAGCGATCCATCTACGTTGGGCGTATCCCCCCGGTAGAAATTGGTTAAACGTGATTTCGGGGCAATGGCGGTCGGGGACTCCCACCATGGCGTGATAAAAGCGGCCTCAGCATGGCAATTAAAACAGAGGGCAAAATTTTGCGGATTGTACTGAAACCGGGCACCAGTACGGTCATTAGAGGAAGCGTCTCCGATCAGCCCAGTCTCGGAGGTCCCGATCTTGGTATCGTAATTGGCCCGCAAAATACGTTTGTAGACCGATCCATGCGGTCCCTGCGCCATCTTCGGATCGTTGAGAGAGGCGGCCCGCATGCCGTCCGGATTTTCCGGAATGTTCGGCGAACGGTCGGTCGGGCGGCGGTAGGCGGTCCCCCGCGTGTCGTCAAAGGTGATCGGACCGGGGTAGTCGGGAAGATTGAATGGCGGTGGATTCGTTCCCAATCCTAAGAATCGCGGGATGCTTCCCAGGAACGTTCCAAAAAGATCGGTATTGTGGCAGTCGGTGCAGTGGATCGTCGCCTCGCGGGAAAGTCCGCCCGATCCATCCTGGCCGATCACCGTTCCATCCGACAAAAAGCTCGCCTGATGCCCGAATCCCCCCATCAGTTGTCCCTGCTGGGTCGGAGACTGCGTATTGGCATTAAAGTTATTCAGCACGCCCGACTGGTTCCGTCCCGGCTGGAAAACCGGATGGAACGACGTGTTAAACCGCGGAGGGTTCGGATCAGGGAGAACAGCCCCTTTCGGATCGGCCGGATTCTGAATGCCGAAATTTTCAGGATAAAAAGGGATCGAGGTCGGATCGAACTCTTTCCGCTTGTTGCTCCCATGCGCATTCACCCCCAGGCCCGGGTTGATCGGGCTGTTGCCGCGCGCCTGGACCGTTTTGCCGGTGCCAAGCGCGGTGAAAAGGGCCTCGCGAACGTGGTTGTTGAAGGTGTTGCCGTGGCAACGGAGGCAGACTTCGTAGATGTAGGGCTCGCGCCGCTCATCGACCGTATGAAGCGTGGTCGCCACAATGCCGCTCTTGATCGTCACCCCCGGCATCCCTTCAAAGCGATTCCGGCGGGTGACCCGGTGCATGTTGTGGCAGTCCACGCATTCGACGTGGGAGGTGTCGGGGCTGTTCGGGGCATTCTCCGTCATCACCTTGTTGCCGGCCGGCTCCGGGAAGGGGCCTCCGAAGAAAGAGGCGACCCGGTTGTCGCTTCCAAGCTGGACCCCTTCTCTCGGAAGATCGACGAAGACCGGCTGATGGCCTAAGCCGAGCGTCAGGTCCATCGCGCTGCCGGTGGGGGAGGTCCCGTGATTTCCATTTCCTTCCCGGTCTTTGAAAAACTGCGTCCGGATATCGGGCGCCCGCGTCGGGGCCTGGAGGATCGAGGTCTCCTGGGGCTGATGGCACTGAAAACAGGTCTGCTCGATCGCGACGTTGCCGAGCGGATCGACCCCTTCGCGCAAGATTCGGACCGCCCCCTGGCGGGTGTGCGGATCGTGGCAGACCAGGCAGGCCCGTTCCGCGACCGCCGGCGTTTCATCGTTATGAAGATTGGTCGCCCCCGGCTTGAGCTTCGCATCGTCAAAGACCCCCGCTCGGCGGTCTCCAAAGTGGGAATTGAGATCGGCCGGATTATAAGGCCAGCCCGGTTTATCGTGGCAGAAGAGGCAGATGATGGCGGCCCCCGGTTTGGGGGCGCCCCCTGGGCTTGATGTGCCGGGACTCTTTTCGGCCTGGCTTGCGGCAAAGGTCATCGACTGAAGCCGGTTGGCGCGGAGAAATTTCGGGAAATCGACCTGATGGGGATTGTGGCACGACGTGCACTGAACTGAATCGAAGATCTCGTTGCTGTTGCCGGTGGCCCTTCGCAGCGGAGAAATCGGCGTCGGCGTGCTCTGCGTAAACGGCCGGCGAATCGGCGGGCCGGGGTTGACAAACTCCGCATCCTTGGAGAGAAGCTCGGTGTCGAAGGTCATCGAAAACGGATGGTCGTTTCTTAAATCCCGCCCGAGCAGGCGGGTGGCCTGCTGGGTCGGCCCGTCTCCGGTCGGGATGCTGCCGAAAGGCCCGGCCGGCGGCTGGCCGGTCGGGTACTCCATCTGAATGGAGCCGTTCAGGCCGCCGCTTCCCTGTTTGTTCAGGACGTTCCCCAGCGCGATGGTGCCGTCATGGCAAGAAAGGCATAGACGCGAATAGCCGGTGGGGCGGCCCGGATCGTTCGGTTTCGCCTCAAACGACTTGCTCCAGACCTGGTCGTACATCTGATACTGGGCCGATGACAACGTCCGGTTCCAGATCGGCGCCCGAAACGTGACCCCCTCCTGATTGGCGCCGTGCGGCGTATGGCAGAAGACGCAGACCTCGGTCGTTCCGGCCGGTCCGGGAACAGCCTTGATGTTCCTTTCCTTATCGGGACTGAAGAGCTGCTGGAAGAGATTGGGCGGCAAAGAAGGATCGACCGGAAGCGGTGGATTCGCCGAAAGATTATGTTTGGTGGCGCTGACATCTTCATTGAACGGTTCGTCGGTCGGCTGCCCCCACGAAAAGTCTCCTCCCAACTGCCCCAGCAGAAGGAGGCCGATACCGGCAATCATTCCTTTTTTCAACAGAGCGCCGTGAACATAAGTCTCTTCAAGCGAAGATTTCCGGCGTTCATTCGGATCTTTCGCGCTAGGACCTTTTTTAACAAAACCGTTCATGCCGCCTCACAATATCGCCTGACAATATAATGATTGTTCCGTTCTTTGTCAATCAACCTGCCTGCTTCTTCTTCGCCGGCGGCGCCTCTGACAGGTCATGCGCGGGAAGGGCCCCTTCCCCTTCCATCAACTGAAAGACCTGCACCCGCTGATTGTAGGAATCCGCCACATAAATGCGGCCCCGCCGATCGACCGCAATACCGGCCGGAAGCCAGAAATGGCCCGGCTCGATCCCCGCCTTTCCGAAGTGGAGAAGCAACTCGCCCGATGTATTAAAAATCTGAACATTGTCAAAAAGGGTATCGACGACATAAATGTGGCTCGCCCCATCGACCGCCACCCCTTTGGGCCTGGAAAACTGGCCGAGGGTGTTTCCCAGGCTTCCCATCTGGGACTGATACCCCCCCTCCGGATCGAACACCTGGACCCGAAAGTTGAGCGAATCGGAGACATAAAGCGCCCCCTCCGAATCGACCGCGGCATAGGTCGGAAAGTTAAACTCTCCGTTCCCGACCCCCCGTTTTCCGATCACCCCTTTTTTCTCCCCCGACAGGGCATAACGGACGATCCGGTGTCCCAGGGTGTCGACCGCGTAGAGTTCCCCCCGCTTCCGGTCGATCGCGATTCCGGAGACCCGCTCTATCTCGTCGTCCTTCCCGATGATCCGAACCATCTTTCCTTTGGAATTGAAAACAAAAATCCGGTTGAGATCGGAGTCGGAAACATAAAGCTGGTTTGCGCCGTCAACCGCCACCCCGATGGGGTTTTGCAAACGCTCGCCGGGACCGACCTTGAAAAACTGCCGGTAGGTCGGCGGAGTCTGATTGAAGTAATGGACCACCTGCAGGCCGGTATCGGCGATATAGACCCCCCCCTCTTCATCCACTGCGATCCCTGCAGGCCGGACGACATGAGGGACCCCTTCTTCTCCGAAGATGAATTGGATCACCTTCTTAAACCAGGAGGGCTTGACGCCGATGTCTTTCGGCTCGCTCAGGCTCTGGACAAAAGTAATTTTGGGCGAATCGGGCGGCTGCGGCCAGAAGATAGCAGGCCCCTTTTCCAGAGGGGCCGCGGCGCAGGCGGCCAGCAGCAGCGAAACCAGTCCGATCGAAAGTTTTTTGAACACCCGTTCTCCTCGTTTCATCTATTTTATGTTGGGGCCCGCGCGTCCTTCGACAAGCTCAGGACAAGGTCAGGATGCCCGGTCATGGTGAGCCTGTCGAACCATCCCCCACGCCCCAATTCATCATCCCCCTAAAATAGGCGGGTGGCACGGGCAAAGATCGTCTGGCTAGTGTACGAAACGCCGGCCGACCGGTCCGTGGCCCATCGTTGATCAAGATTAAAGATAAACTTTCCGATCTGGTAGCCGAGCGCCGCCGTCGCTTCCATCGTATGCCGTTTCAACGTGTCGTTCTGGCGGCTCTGCTGATGGCTGTCGCGCGCGCCGAGGGTCAGATGGGTATTTCCGAGATACAGGGTCCACTGGACCTCTTCGTAATAGAGGACCGAGTCGAGATAAAATCCGCTGGGATAATCCTGGTGCGTCACTCCCGCGGCCAGGAGGGCGCCGTTCCAGAAGTAATAATTTCCCCTCATATCGAAAACGAACGTGTTCCCATCCGGGCCGAAACCTTGAATCCGGGTCAAACTGGCCGAAGACTGGAGAAGGAGGCTGTCGTCCTCAAAAAAGATTCCCCTGAAAAAACTGGAGTCGACATTCATCTGAAACGTGTGTGACCGCTGGTCCTCCTCCGGCTGCACGGTCCGGCTCTGGCGGTTGATGTCGTTGAAGGTATATCCCAGCGCAATATGGATGATCCGGATCTGGGTGTTCTCCACCCCCAGCGTAATGGTATTCATGAGATCGGCGAGCCGGTCTGAGCCGGGCGCCCCCAGATTGCCCCGGTCCGTATCGGCCGTCCCGTAGCTTAAGGCGTAGCTGGCCGAATATCTTAAGATCTCCACCGACCGGGTGTAGTTGACATAGGAACGGTAGCGTTGATAAAAAGAGCGGGTCTCGGCGCCGCCCCCCTCCGTTCGGGTCTGTCCGACCGAGCTTCCAAAGCCGGTGGATAATCCGAAGAAGGGACGGTAATTGAGGTTAAAATCGGCAAAGGGAGAAGAGGTCACCGTGTCGGCCACATCAAACTGAAAATACCGGGCACTCACCACCATGTCGAGCTGATTGGTCGGCCGGATCGATCCGCTCCAGGCGGTCATGAAGCGCTTGAAATCCAGATGGTCCGGCATTTCGGAATACTCCATTCGCGCATGGGTGTCCCAGAAAACACTCGGCGTATAAAAAAGCGACGCGCCGATCCCGCGCTCCTGCGAGAAAGTGTTCCCCGGCGCATTCACCCCGCCGGCATTGGCGTATCGTGAAAAGGTGCTCACCTGAAGGGCCGGCGTCAGGCGGCTTTCGGTCGTCAGGTTGACCGCCTGCCCCTGAGTTGACTCAACCTCCCCCTCGCCCCGCGCGACGTCGGTCTCATTAAACTGGTATCGGCCGATCAATGTCGTCTCGCCGAGCCGCCCGCTCGATTCCGCATTGAAAAAACGGCTCAGGGTATCGGGAAGCCGGTCGCGGTCATTCCCCCTCAACTCCGATTGATTATACGACAACGACAACCGCGGCAGACGGGGGACCGAGAGGGACCAGTTCGCGCCGTACGTGGTCACCCGGTCTTTAACGACCGTGTCGAGCTCGTTCGCGCGGGTCATCCGTTGGGCATAAAAACTGAAAGGAGAAATATACGGAAAGAGGTTCAACGCGAGAGAGTAGTCCTGAAATTTAAAGTCCTGATCTTCAAAGTTTCCCTGGGTCGTCGAATCCTGCGTTAAAAACGTGCCGCTCAAATAGAAGGTTCCGAGGCGAGGGTCGATAATTTCCCCGAAATTATGGATATTGTAGCGCTGCTGGAAAAAGGTCGTCTCGTCGATACGGCCGCTCTGTTCCGTGCGCGTTAATCCATAACTGAGATCGGCGCTTCCCCCCAGATTCAGCATGCGCGCTTCCGTCGTGGAAGCCAAAATAGAAATCAGCAGGAGAAGAAGAACGGCCGGCCCGCAAACGAGCCAACGACCTCTTTTTCTACATGCAACAATGCACCCGGTTCCCAAACGGAACGATCCTCCCCCCTGAACTGCACCGAACGTCTGGCTAAAGATGATGCAGTCGTAAAAATTTGAAAACCGCCAAATTTGTCATTCTGAGCACAGCGAAGAATCTTCTATTCTCAAATAGTTAGAGAGACTCTTCACGGAGCCTGTCCTGAGCCACAGAAAGCAGATGCTTCGCTTTGCTCAGCATGACAGCGAAGGGTTCAGGGTGACAAAATAGACTTTTTACGAGACCATCAACTTTAGCTTAATAAATTTTTATTTCCGAACGCTCCCTTATTTGCCTTAACCAATTTTTCTTCCCCTCGTCCGTCATCGACGAAGCGGCCTCCCATGTTTTTCGAATCAAAATAAAGCGGCGAAGTCCCGCTTCGATCCGATCGGGGGTCAGCTTTTCCTTCTCCAGGGCCGCCTCGAACACCTCCTGAGAAGAAAAGCGGTTTCGAAGCTTCGCCACTTCGGCCTCGACCTCCTCTTTTCCCGCCTCTTCCCCGTTTTTTATCCCCTCCTGGTAGATCAACTCGTCCTCGATTAACTTCTCGAGGACCTCCTTTTTCAATGCCGTCATCCGGGAAGGGGAAAGCTCGCGATGGCCGATCTGCCGCAGATAAGCCTGGAGCGCGTCTTCCACTGCCGCCGCGGTAATCGGCGCCTGATTGACCTCCGCGACCGGAGCGCCGTAATCTTTCGCGCTAGGGCCTACTTTAACCGGCAGATCTCCCTGAGCCTCTTCCGCCGCCGCCGGCCCGGCCGCCCGGATACAAAAAAAGAAAACCGCAAAAAAGTGGAAAAAATTCATTTTAAAATAGGCCTAAGCAAAAAATTTATGGCGTTCACTTTCTATGACAGCTCAAGCAGACCAGGCTGCCGGCATTCCGGTCTTGCGAGTTGGCCCCCGGCATCGAAGCCATCCGGAGGAAAAGATTATTGTTGGCGGTCTGCGCATTCACCGGTTCCGAGAGGGCCGGCTGGCCGCTCGGGCGGCTTGCTTCATGCGGGTTGTGGCACGAGGCGCACTCGATATAAGGGGCGTCCGGCCGGTTCGGGTCGGAAGGATACGCCCGGATCCGGTCGCGCTTATCGAGCGGCAAAAAAGCGCCGTTCGGATTCCGGTCGATCCACATCACGCCGCCGCTGCCGGGAACCCGTCCCCCTTTGGTCGTGATGTTCGTCAGGATCTCCTTAAACTGCGGGTCGGTCCGCGGAATCTCGATGCTGATCGGGTGGTCGTCCCGCAGATCGACCCCCAGATTCGGGAAAGGCTCCGCGCCGAGCGAGCCGGTCGGCCCGCCTCCAAAGGCATCGAAAAAGACAAATCCCCCGGAGGTATCATCCCGCCGCCCTTCCCGGAAGCTGGACGAGGCGTCGACCGCGGGCCCGTTGAAGGTCATCCCGATGCTTCCGCCGGGACCGTTCATCGTCCGGTTGGTTTGAAAAAATCCCCCCGACCCGGAGCTGTTGATGAGCGCGTCAAACGCAACAGCGCCGTCGTGGCAGGAAAGGCAGGCGAGCGAAACCCCTTTGGGCCTGCCCGGCGCCCCGAGCAGATCCTGAGCGTCATAGTTGGGACTGGTGTAAGGGGTAAACGACATCGGATCGGAAAGGCGCCGGTTCCAGAGGGGGGCCGTGCCGGCCACCCCGCCGACGTTGCTTCGGCCGCCGTGCGGCGTGTGGCAGAAGATGCAGACCTCTTCGTTCAGGCGGATGTCTCCTTCGATTCCCCGGACCTCGGGGTTGCGGGCGCCGCGGAGGGAGGTCAGTTCTCCCGCCTTCAGATCGCTCCCCTCGCCGGCGAGGATATCGGGATTGGCCGCCAGATTGTGTTTGGTATGCCGTACATCCTCCGAGGCGGAGGCGGTGAAAAAAGAGAAGGCCAGGCCGAATAAAATCATCCCGGCCAGCGCCGGCGTCTGCTTAAAATTGGCCCCGGCGCGGAAGATTACGGCGCTCAGTTTCGGCATTCTCCCGCGCATCCCGGCGCGCCGCCTCATTGAGGGGCCTCCGGCGATTTTTCCTCTTGCGGGGCCGCTTCGGGCTCCTCGTTTTCAGGGGTTTCTTTTTTCTGCTCTTTCGGACCGATATATTGAAAGATATTGATCCGGTGATTGTACTGATCGGCCACATAAATCCGATCTTGAGCGTCGATGGTCAAACCGGCCGGCAGCCAGAGCTGCCCCTCTTTGCTTCCAAACTCGCCGAAAAAGAGAAGGAGCTTTCCTTCCGGATCGAAAATCTGGACGTTGTTAAAACGGGAATCGACGACATAAATATGCCCCTGCGAATCGACGCCGATCCCTTTCGGAAGGGAGAACTGGCCGAAGCCGGTGCCGACGCTCCCGAACTTGGAGACGAACTTTCCATCGGCGTCGAAAACCTGCACCCGGAAGTTCATGTCGGTCACATAGATCTTTCCGGAACGGTCGACGAAGAGATTCGCCGGAAAATTAAACTCGCCGTCCGCAATTCCCCGCTTTCCGAATTCGGAGAGAAAATTCCCCTCGAAATCAAAAACAAAAATTTTATGCTTCCGCGTGTCGGCGATGTAAACCCGTTTTAATTCATTATTGACCGCGATGCCGACCGGCCGCTCCATTTGATTTAAACTTCCGATGTCGAAAAGGTATCTTCCTTCCGAATCGTAAACGAGGCCTTTGCGAAGGACGGTGTCGGTGACATAGACCCGGCCATCGCGATCGGCCGTGACGCCGAGCGGCCCGGAAAGGGCGCCGGGCCCGTCTACGCCGATCATGAAGAACCGGCGCCTGTTGGAATCGAAGACAAGCACCTTGCGCCACCCGGAGTCGGCGACGTATAGCCGGTCGTTCGGCGTGGCGAAGACCGCATAGGGCTTCACCAGCGTCGCCGACGAAGAGGCGCCGAAAAGAGATTCCTTCATCCGGGCCGACCAGCTTTTTTCTTCTACATCGGCCTCGGAGGTGATCGTTCCCAAAAATTTAATCCGGGGTGTTTCGGGAGGGGGCGGCCAGGTCAACTCCGTGTCGGAGCGGCGGCCTTTTCCGCCGCAGCCGCTTAAAACCAGGAGGAGAACACCAAATACCAAAATGCGCTTCATGCAATCCATTCCTTTCAATCTAAAACTCGCTCCGGACGGCAGGTCCCTTATTTCTGATGACAGGTTAAACAGAGGGCGCTTCCCCGATTCGAAGCCCGCAGAAAGGGATCGCGCCCCTCCAGGTTTTTTTCGTCGGGACTGTGGATATCGTGACACGAAGCACACTGCACTTTATCTCCCTCGAACGTTTGGACCCCGTTCGCGAACATCCTGCCGCCGTCGGCCTTCATGATCGTCGGCTGGTTAAACTGAGGGTCAATGTCGAGCGAGGGGTAGCGCATGGAAAAGGCATGGTCGTCCCTGAGGTCTTTCGTAAAGTATCGGACCGTGGCGTCGTGCGCGCCGGAGAGTCCGCCGTAGGCGCCCTCCACCCGGTTGTGGCACTTCGAGCAGGCGTCCGAACCGGGCTCCCCTTCGAGGGTCATCCGGTGGTTCGCGCCGGTCTCCACGATATCGTGGAACTTAGGCGGACGTAAAACGGAGTCGATCGCCACCGAACCGTCGTGGCAGGAAAGACAGGCAAGCGAAATGCCGTCCGGAGAACGGGGAAGGACCGAATCAAAGTTGGGGCTGGAATACATCTGGTAACCGCGTTCGGTCGGAAGGGTCCGGTTCCAGAGCGGGGCGAAACTGCTGGCGTTGTGCGGCGTATGGCAATACACGCACGCCTCGCGGTAATCGTTGAACGTCCCCCCCTGCATCGGCCCGGTCTCATTCTGGTAACCGCGCCAGTTGAGGGCCGAAAGATCGTGGCGGGATCGGATGATGGAGCCCCCTTTTGCCGAAACGGATAAAAATAGAATCGTGAGTCCGGCCAATAAAACAAGAACGTGGATCTTTTTGAGCGTCATCCCGTATAGACCCCTGGTGTCATCCCAATCTCTTTCGGCAGGTCGATCGTTAAGGTTTCAACTCAGGAATTCGAAGAAAACCCGGTCGCAGACATGAACACGCCGCGAGCGCAATTCCGCTTTTTTAAAAGCGGAGGGGTAAAGCGGATGGAGATCGTTTTTTCCTGCTCGGCTTGAGGGGCCTGTATGGCGTGGCCGCTGGAATTCTTCAAGCCTGAAAAATGACAAGGTAACTATAAGTTTTTTTATGATTTTGTCAAGAAAAAAATATGCGAATGGAAGGCTCCCGAAAAATCTTTTTGCCTCTCTGAAACAAATTTGTTGACAAAAAAAAACCGGTATGGTAATCAAGCGCTTACATTCCATTTCGGCATTGGAGAGGGAGTAAAAATGAAAAGCATTCGAATCGGTGTCGTTCTCGGGTTCGGCCTCCTACTGACCTTCCTTTTACTCGGGGATCGCGTGCAGGGGTACTATGGCGATATGGTTTTAAACAGCAAGGCTGAAAAACGGGGAATGCCGCCGGTCGTCTTCCCCCACTGGTATCACCGCGCAGAATTCAAATGCAAAGTCTGCCACCCCGCCATTTTCGAAATGCGATCGGGCGCAAACGACGTCGACATGAAAAAAATCATCGTCGACGGTCAATTTTGCGGAAAGTGCCATAATGGAACGATCTCCTGGAAACCGATTGAGTGCGCCCGCTGCCACTCCGGAACGCCGGGCATGCAGACAGGGGTCTTGGAAGGGTTTCCAAAGTAGGCGTTCGAGCGGAGATCAGTTGAGATTTATCATTTTCAAATAGCGGAGGGTTCCATGGCATGGGTAAAACGAAATAGATCTCTTTACACCGGATTCATACTCATACTCCTTTCCCTCTCGACCCTCTATGCCTGCATGAGGCAAGCAAAAAATGAAACCACCCCGGCCGCGGCGGCCCCGGCAACAGCCGCACCGGCCGCGAGCGCTCCCGCTCCGCAGCCTCCTCCGGTGGTGGCGCAGGTTCAGCCCCCTGTCCAGGCCAAGGAAAAGGAATTGCCCGCGAATACGCCGTTGGTGGCCCCTCCTCCAATCAGCGGTCTTCCAAAATTTGCAGATCCGAGCGAACTCCCCACCCCCGGCGCTCCGTTCAACAAGGAGAACAGCCATCCCGACACGGTGATGAGAGATATTCCCAAAGAGGCGTCCGGCGTGGAAGACTGGGTCAAAGCCTTTCAGGAGAATAAAATCAAGCCGCATGAGTCGCTTGATCTGACCAAGCCGGGTGTTCCACCTTTCATGTTTGATATTGAAATCCCCGCGGTCGGCTCCATGCCGAATGTGATCTTCCCCCACTTTCCCCATACGTTCTGGCTGGATTGCGGCAATTGCCATCCCGGTATTTTCATGATGAAGAAGGGTGGGAATCCGATTTCTATGGTGAAAATCGTCAACGGAGAGTTCTGCGGCCGCTGCCACGGGCGGGTTGCCTTCCCGATCGCCAACTGCACCCGTTGCCATACGAAGCCGAAAGGGTAAGACGAATTTCACCCGCCGACGCTTTAATCTCATCGGCGCTCCCCGGTTCTTCATCCTCTGAACCCGGGGAGCGCTTCGGAAAAATCCCCTTCCGGTTGAACCAAACCGATAGAACATAAAGACAGATGCAACGACAATTTAAAATAAGCCCCAGCGCGAAAAATTACGGCGCTCAGATGAACAATCGATTTTTTTTATGGGCGATCAGCCTCCTCCTTTTCGACCTCATGATGAACGGAGCGGCCATTGACGCCGCCGTTCCCGGCCATAAAAGCGAGAAGGAGCAGGAACGGCTTCTCGGCCCGGTCAAGACCGTTCTCATCGAGATCGCCAACATCACGGAACAATCGGGCAAGTGGATCGAGGGACCGCGCATCCCCTGGACATCGACGACGTATGACCCCAAAGGAAACCGGATCGAAGAAAACCAGCTCTACGAAGACATCGAGCTGAACTTCAAATCGGTTTTCCGTTATGACCCCCCGGGGGTCCTCAAAGAGGGAATCGAATACGACTACCAGGGGACCGTCATGTTCAAGTGGGTTTACGCGCACGACCCCGGCCAGAAAAAAGTCGAGGAGATCCGCTACGAGCCGAACGGCGCCGTTTTTTCAAAATCGTCTTACCATTATGACAAGGCGGGAAACCTGGTCGAAGAGACCCGCCTCCACAGCCACAGCGCGAATGACCTGAAGTGGGCGTATCTCTATGACGAGGCGGGCCGGAAGATTGAGGAGTCTTTTTATGTCGTCCGGGCTCAAGGCCTTCTCAGTAAAACCGAAAGCACCCTCGACTCCAAGCTGGTTTATGCCTACGACGCCAAGGGAAATCTGATCGAAGAGACCCGATTTGACGGCGCCGGCGACGTGAAATCAAAAAAAAGCTACCGCTACGAATTCGACGCCGCCGGCAACTGGATCTCGCAGACCGCCCGCGAATGGGTCACCCGCTCCGGCAAAATCTCCCTGGAGCCGACCGAAGTGACCTACCGCACCATGACCTATTACCCGCGATGACGGCGCCGGCCGCGGGGATCGAAAAATGAGCGCCGTTAAAATAGGTTCCCTTAAGCTAAATTTACGGCGTTCAATTAACTTTTCGCGCTAGGGCTTATTTTATCGGTCGGACTTAATGGAACGCCGTGGTTTACATTTCCACCTTCAACCACTTCCTTTAGGTCGTAATCTTTCGCTTAAGCCTATTTTAATCGCCTATGCCTAGAACGATCTTTTCCCGCTTCATTTTATCTTCCGGTTTTCTCCTCCTGATTTATTTTCTCAAAATGCTCTCTTCTATCACATGCAGTGTCCCATCCTGTTCAGAAGCCGCCTCCCCGGCCGCGCCTCCCAAAGAGCGCTGGAACCATTTCACCCTCTTCTCCATTGTCCGCTCGCTCGCCCTCGAGGGAGACACCCTCTGGATCGGGACCGCAAACGGCTTGCTGCAATACAATCTGGCGAGCGAAGCGCAGCAGGTCTATACGACCCAAGACGGGCTTCTCTCCAACATCATCCACACGGTCGCCGTCGATCCCAAGGGAAACAAATGGGTCGGGACGTACGGCGGCGGCCTCAGCAAGTTTGACGGGAAGAGGTGGACCACCTACACCCCGCATGGCAGCGGCTCCCCGCTGACCTATGGAAAGGAGTGGATCTCTTATGCGCCGGGGAAAGGGCTCGGCGATCTCTGGGTCTATGGGGTTCATTTCGATCCGAATGGGGAGATGTGGGTCGCCACCTGGAAGGGGGTCAGCCGCTTCGACGGGAAAAACTTTAAAACCTACACCACCGACGACGGCCTGATCGACAAGTGGGTCTACACCCTCGCCCAGGACCGGAAAAAGACCTTCTGGTTCGGCACCGAGGGAGGGGTGAGCCGGTTCGACGGGGAGCGATGGCAAAGCTGGACCAACAAAGAAGGGGTCGGCGCCGACGTCGGACGGGTCCGGCCGCCGGAAGCGCAGGACCTCCCCTTCGTCCCCCAACATCACCAGAGCGGCGACAAACCGCTGGAGTACAACCCCAACTATGTCGTCTCCTCCGGCATCGATGCCCAAAACCGCCTCTGGGTCGGCACGCTCGGAGGCGGCCTCTCCCGGTTTGACGGCAAAGCGTGGAAGAGCTACACCACGCGGGACGGCCTGGCGGGAAACATGGTTCATGCGATCAAGATCGACGCCAACGGCTTGATGTGGATCGGGACCGACGGCGGGGTGAGCCGGTTCGACGGAAAAACCTTTTCAAATTTGACCGAGAAGGACGGCATCGGCTCGGTCTACGCGATCGAGATCGACCGGCAGGGAAATAAGTGGTTTGGGACGTTTGGCGGAGTCAGCCAATATCGCGGCCCCTGATTCTGGCCGCCGATAAGCCTGCGTCTGACTGCGTTGTCATCTTCGCTTCGCGTCCTCACGTACGAAGAGTACGCTGCGGGTCGAAGCTCCGATTCCGCCTTGCATACGCCGACTTCTTGGCGGCCAGCGCGGATTACACCCGCGTAGGAATTCAGAAACTAAAAACTAGAAAATGGTGGATTCCGGGTATAAAAAGAGGTACACTGAGTCTCATTTTTAATCAGCGCGAAAGGAATATCCTATGACGTCGTCACCCGATCGGGAAATCATCGTTCGAACGATTCAGGAGAGCATCCGGGTCAAGCAGGGGGTGCTTGAGATGATGGTTCCGGAGCTACTTCAGGCGGCGGAATATCTTGTCGCCTCTTTGCGCGCGGGGGGCAAGCTGATCCTCTTCGGAAACGGGGGGAGCGCCGGCGACGCGCAGCACATCGCGGCCGAACTGGTCGGACGGTTTGAGCGGGAGCGAAGGGCGCTCCCGGCGATTGCATTAACGACCAACAGCTCGACGCTGACCGCCATCGGGAACGATTACGGCTACGACAAGGTCTTCTCCCGGCAGGTCGAGGCGTGGGCCCGGCCGGAAGATGTTGTCATCGGCATCACCACCAGCGGAAATTCCCCGAATGTCCTGGAGGGAATCGCCGCGGCCAAGGCCAAAGGGGCCAAGACCATCGGCATGACCGGCGAGAAGGGGGGGAAGCTCGCGTCCGAAGTCGACCTCTGCCTGAAGGTCCCCTCCTCGAACACCGCCCGCATTCAGGAATCGCACATCATGATCGGGCATCTCCTCTGCCTTCTGGTCGATAAAAACATCACCTTAAAATAGGCCCTAGCGCGGAAATTTACGGCGCTCCTTTGATCCCCATGCCGGGAACCCTCTACATCGTCAGCACCCCGATCGGAAACCTCGAAGACATCACGCTGCGGGCGCTGCGGATTCTGAAAGAGGTCGCCACCATCGCCGCCGAAGACACCCGCCACACTCAGAAACTCCTCTCCCACTTCGACATCCATGTCCCCCTCACCAGCTATCACGACTTTAACAAGGAAGAAAAAACCCCGGTCTTAATTTCCCGGATGATGGAAGGCGCCTCCGTCGCCCTCGTCGCCGACGCCGGCACCCCGACGATCTCCGATCCCGGCTTTTTCCTGATCCGCGAAGCGATCCGCGCCGGCCTCCCCGTCAGCCCGATTCCCGGCCCCTCCGCCGCCATTGCCGCGCTCTCGGTGAGCGGCCTCCCGACCGACCGCTTCGTCTTCGAAGGCTTTCTGTCAAAAAAGAAAGGCGCCCGCGCGCGCCGCCTGGAGCAACTAGGGGACGACCCGCGGACGCTGATTTTTTATGAGTCCCCGTTTCGGATCGTCGCGCTCCTGGAAGAGATCCGGACCCTCCTCGGCGACCGGCCGGTCGTCGTGTCGCGCGAGATGACCAAGATGTTCGAAGAGTTCATCCGGGGCACGGTGACCGAGGTCATCGAGAAGATCGGGAAGCGGTCGTTGAAGGGAGAGATCACGCTGATCGTGGGAGGAAACCGAGGAGAAGAGTGAGCGGAGCAAGCACTTCGCCTCGGGAACAATCGATGAAAAAACGGGTTGTCCTTTTTATTTTCCTGACTTTTCTTTCCGGGTGCTTCGGTTCTAACGATCCGTTCCGGGGCCGGATGACCGATTGGGATTCCTACGTCCGTTCCGGCGAGAAAGCATACAAGGAAGGGCGCTACCGCGACGCGGAGAGAACGTTTGAAGCCGCCCTGAAAGAGGCCAGGGCCTTCGGGAAGGAGAACGAAAGTTATCTCTATACCGAAGACTATTTGGCCAATGTCTATGGAATGCTCGGTAAATATGCACTCGCTGAATCGATCGAAAAGAAAGTGCTCGATTATCAGGAGAAGAAAAACGGCGCCGACCATCCCTCCGTGGCCACGGCCCTCAACAATCTGGCTGCCACGTACCGCTCGGAAGGAAAATACACCGAGGCCGAAACCCTACTCAGAAGGGCCAAATCGATCATCGATCGGATACCGGAGCCGAAACCGCTGTTGCTTGGATTGGTCCTCGCCAACCTGGCCGGCGTCCGCGGGAACCTCGAAGATCCTGTCGGCGCCGAGACGCTCTACATCGAAGCGCTCGACTTTCGGAGAGAGCGGTTGGGAAAAGAGCACGCGGAGTATGGAGGCACCCTCGTCCAGATCGCCGGCTTCTATATGGGCCTGGGCAAATACAAAGAGGCCTTTTGGTTTTAACCAAGGATTTGAGACTTTTTTTTAAGCCAGTCCAGTTCCACTTTCAACTGGCCGATTTGTTTGTACAGCTCAGATTCCAGCTCTTCATTTTCTTTTTCGGTTTTTTC
>Ga0080064_1001010_pt1 | contig 63904 bp, 70 predicted proteins | sample Subgrocontami54m_FD_69260 | JGI IMG/M metagenome (GOLD analysis project Ga0080064, IMG submission 69260) | Subsurface groundwater microbial communities from S. Glens Falls, New York, USA - GMW46 contaminated, 5.4 m (SPADES assembly) (version 2) ... | reverse complement strand
CGCGCCAGGCACCGGGCGAGCTGCCGAACGCGGGGGCTCCCACGCATGCCGTTAACGCAGCGGGTGGGTAAGAGCATCACCGCCGGCGCCATTGCCGCCGGTGAAGCGCCGGCCAAGGCGAAAGCGGCCCCCAAGGCTGCCAAGCCCTCCGCCAAGGCTGAAGCCGCCGAGGCGCCCCGTGTCGCCAAGGCCGCCAGGACATCGACCGTCAAGAAGGCGCCGGCCCGCCTGAGCACGTCGAAACCAATCCCGTCACGCCGGAAGCCGGCCGAATAGGAACAGACGATGGCACATAAAGCGGGTGCAGGGTCAACCAAGAACGGCCGCGATAGCATCGGCAAGCGGCTTGGCCTGAAGCGGTACGCGGGCGAATGGGTCACGGCGGGCTCGATCTTGGTTCGACAGCGCGGCACGGTGTTCAAGGCCGGCTGGTACGTCGGCACCGGCAGCGACTGGACGCTGTTCGCCAAGAAAGACGGCATTGTACGGTTCCCCAAGTCCCGCGTCATCAGCATCGAGCCGAAAGCCGCCGCTGCGGCCGGCCGTGCGTGACGGCCAGGGTTCCTGCCTTCGCTCCTCGTACGACAGCCCGGATGATTCCTCATGTGGTTCGTCGATCGCGCGCACATTACCGTCAAAGCCGGAGACGGCGGCCGGGGATGCGCGTCCTTCTGCCAGCCCCCCTACATCCGCTATCCCTCGCCTGACGGGGGGGACGGCGGGGATGGCGGCGACGTCATCCTCCAGTCCGATCAAAACGTGGCCACCCTCCTCGATTTCCACTTCCGCCATGAGTTCAAGGCCGGCCGAGGCGGCCACGGCGGCAGCAACACCAAGACCGGCAAACGGGGCGAAGACCTGACGATCCGGGTGCCGGTGGGCACGGTGGTGCAGGACGCGCGCAGCCATGCCGTGCTGCGGGATCTGGCGGCCGGCGGAGAGCGGTTCGTCATCGCCACGGGCGGGCGCGGCGGGGTGGGCAATGCCGCCGCGGACGAAGCGATGCCCGGCGGATCCGGGGAGCGGCGCGAGATCGCGCTCGAGCTGAAGCTGATCGCCGACGTGGGGATCATCGGCTTTCCCAACGCCGGCAAGTCCTCGCTCCTGGCGCGCATCTCGACGGCCCGCCCCAAAGTCGGCGCCTATCCGTTCACGACCCGGTACCCGGTGCTGGGCGTGGTCTCCGTGGGGGAGCGCGACAGCTTCGTGGCCTGCGACATCCCCGGGCTCATCGAGGGGGCGCACGCAGGCAAGGGGCTCGGCATCCAGTTTCTGCGCCACATCGAGCGCACGCGGCTGCTGGTCCACATGGTGGATGTGGCTGCGGTCGACGGGCGAGATCCGGTGGAGGCGTTCCGCCAGCTCAACAACGAGCTGGCGTCGTACAGCCCGGCGTTGATCGACAAGCCGCAGCTGCTGGTGGCGAATAAGATCGATCTGCCCGAGGGGCGCGCCCGCCTGGACGCGTTTAAACAGGCGCTGGGCGAGCCGGTGCTGGCCGTGTCGACGGCGACCGGCGAGGGCATTCCGGAATTGCTGAAGGCGATCCGGCGGATGCTACAATCGATGGCCACGGCATAGCATGGGCGACGCGCAACGATCCATCCAACGATTTGTCGTCAAGGTCGGCGGCAGCGTGCTCACGGATCACGCCGGCCGGCTCTTGGGCGAGCGGATCGACCGGCTGGCGCGCCAGGTGGTGCAGGGCTCGCGCGAGCATCACCAGCCGCTCATCGTCTCCTCCGGCGCGATCGCCTGCGGCATGGCGAAGCTCGGCCTGCGCAAGCGGCCGGCCTCGCTGGCGCAGCTGCAGGCGTGCGCGGCGATCGGCCAGAGCGAGCTGATGCACCGCTATACGGCGGCGTTCGCCAAATACGGGGTGACGACCGCCCAGGTGCTGCTCACGCAGGAGGATTTGTCGAACCGGGCGCGGTTCCGCAACGCCAAGCAGACGCTGCTGACGCTGCTCCACCGGCGGGTTGTGCCGATCATCAATGAGAACGACACCGTGGCGGTGGAGGAGATCACCTTTGGAGATAACGACCGGCTGGCTGCGCTGGTGGCGGCGGCGGTGGACGCGCACCTGTTGATCCTGCTCTCGGATGTTGACGGCTTTCTCAAGGAAGGCCGGGTTGTGGAGCGGGTCGAGTCGGTCAACGGCCTCCATGCCGGCATCGGGGCCAGCACGCGACGGCAAACGACCAAGGGCGGGATGGCCTCCAAGCTGGAGGCGGCGCGCATCGCCGGCCACAGCGGCATTCCGATGGTGATCGCCAACGGCCTGCAGCCGTCGGTGTTGACCGACATCCTCGCGGGCAAGACAGTGGGCACGCTGTTCGTGCCTCCGCGCACCCGCCTGACCTCGCGCAAGTGGTGGATCGCCTTCGCGCTGCGCCAGCCCAAAGGGTCGCTCGTGGTGGATGCGGGCGCAGCAGACGCCATCGTGGAAGGCGGCAAGAGTTTGCTGGTCTCCGGCATCGCCAAGGTGCAGGGGCGGTTTGAGTCCGGCGCGTTTGTCTCCATCGTGGATGGGCGGGGCACCGAGTTGGCGCGCGGCGTCAGCGCCTACAGCTCGTTGGAGCTGGCGCGCGTGCTGGGCCAATCCCGGGTCCGCGAAGCGGTGCATCGAGATCATCTGGTGTTGGCGAGAGAATGGCAGCGATAAGAGCATCAACCGTTCGGGAAGAGGTCCTCCGCGTCGTGCGCGCCGCAAAAGCGGCGAGCCGCGCGATCGCGCGCGCCTCGACCGAGCAGAAAAACCTGGCGCTGAGCGCCATGGCGCAGGAGCTGCGGCGCGCGGCCCCGGAGATCCTGGCGGCGAACGCCAAGGACGTCGAGGAGGCGCACTCCGCCGGCCTGTCCGCGCCACTCATCGACCGGCTCACGCTCACACCGCAGCGGGTGGAGGAGATGGTGCGCTCGGTGGAGGCGGTCGTCGCACTGCCCGATCCGGTGAGCGAGATCTTGCGCAGCTGGACGCGGCCCAACGGCCTGGCCATCAGCAAGGTGCGCGTGCCGCTGGGCGTCATCGGGATCATCTACGAGTCGCGGCCCAACGTGACCAGCGACTGCGCCTCGCTGTGCGTCAAGAGCGGCAATGCCGTCGTGCTGCGCGGCGGGGCGGAGTCGTTCCGGTCGAACCAGGCGATCAGCGCCGCCCTGCGGCGCGCCGTCATGGCGGCGGGTCTTCCCGAAGCCGTGGTGAGCCTGATCCCGATCGCCGATCGCAGCGGGGTGGACGCGATGCTGGAGCTCGATCAGGAGATCGACGTCATCATCCCGCGGGGCGGTGAAACGCTCATCCGCAAGATCGCCGAGCAGTCACGGATTCCGGTCATCAAGCACGCCAAAGGGGTCTGCCACGTCTACGTGGATGAGGCCGCCGATCTGGCGATGGCCAAGACGATTGCGCTCAACGCCAAATGCCAGCGGCCGGCCACCTGCAATGCCATGGAGACGCTGCTCGTCCATGAGCGCGTGGCCTCCCAGCTCCTGCCCGGGCTGGTCAAGCAGCTGCAGGCGGCCAAAGTGGAGGTGCGCGGCTGCGACAAGACGCAGGCGCTCGCGCCCGGGGTGCGGGCGGCCTCGGAGGAGGACTGGTCGACGGAATACCTCGACCTGATCCTCTCCGTCAAGGTGGTGGGCTCGCTGGATGAGGCGATCGCGCACATCGGCCGCTACGGCTCCTCCCACTCGGATGCGATTGTGACGAAGGATCAGGCGCACGCGGAGCGGTTCGCGCGCGAGGTGGACTCGGCCGCGGTCTACGTCAATGCCTCCACGCGCTTCACGGATGGCTTCCAGTTCGGCCTGGGGGCGGAGATCGGCATCAGCACCGACCGGCTCCATGCGCGCGGCCCCATGGGACTCGAAGAGCTCACGACCTATAAATACGTGGTGCATGGCTCAGGCCAGATCCGACAATAGCCCCATGCGGCTGGGGATGTTCGGGGGGACGTTTAACCCGATCCATCTCGGCCACCTCCTGCTCGCCGAAACGGCGCGCGAAACACTGACGCTGGACCGGGTCGTCTTCATTCCTTCCAAACAGCCCCCGCACAAACGGGCCGCCCAGCTCCTGCCCGGGCCGGAGCGGCTGAAGCTCGTGGAGCTGGCGATCCAGCACCATCCCTCTTTCGTCGCCTCGGACATCGAGTTCCATCGGGAGGGCCCCTCCTACTCCATCGACACCGTGACCGCGCTGCACCGGCAGCTGCCGCAGGCCAAGCTGTTCCTGCTGGTGGGCGAGGACATGCTGGCGGTCAAGTGGTTCAAGTGGAGCGAGATCAAGCGGATCTGCACGATCGTGGTCGCCCATCGGCCTGGCGGCAAGCCGTCGCGGCGTGAAATGGGCGTGACCTGGCTGAAGATGCCGCAGATGGAGATCTCCTCAAGCGACATCCGCAAACGGCTCGCCTCCGGCCGCTCCATCCGGTACCTCGTGCCCTCGGCGGTGCAGCGCCACATCGAGCAGCACCGCCTCTACCAGGCGTCATGATCACGCTGCCGGTTTTGATCCTGCTCGGCGTGCTCCTCGTGCTCTCCGCCTGCTTTTCCGCGTCGGAGGCGGCGTTCCTGTCGGTGAACAAGGTCCGGCTGCGCCATCTGATGGAGCAGGGACATCGTGGCGCCAAGCAAACGTTCCTGCTGCTGACCAAGCTGGATCAGCTCATCGGCACGCTGCTGGTGGCGGGCAATCTGGTCAACGTGGCCATCTCGTCGATTGCGGCCTGGCTCTTCATCACCTGGTACGGCTCAGAGCAGGGTCTGGCGATCGCCACCGGGGTGGTCGCGACCGTCCTGTTGCTGATCGGAGACATCACCCCGAAGATGTTCGCTACCACCCATGCCGACGGCGTCGCCTTCGTGATGGCGGTCCCGCTGCGCATCCTGATGACGATCCTGTACCCGGTCGCTTCCTTCTTCACCTGGGCGGGGCGCTGGCTGCTGCGCGGCCTGCGCATTCCGACCAAGCGGCGCGCGCCGCTCGTCACCGAGGAGGAGATCAAGGTGATGATCCAGATGGGGCGCGAGGCCGGCGTGCTGGCCGAGGAGGAGCTGCGCATGCTCCACCGGATCTTCGAGTTCAGCGACTCCATGGTCAAGGACGCGATGGTGCCGCGGGAGCAGATCGCGGGGGTCGACCTCAAGGCCAAGCCCGAGGAGCTGCCGGATCTGTTGATCGAGGCCGGACACTCGCGCATCCCGGTCTACGAGGGATCGGTGGCCCGCGTGGTGGGCGTCATCTATGCCCGCGACCTGCTGGCCATGGTGCGGCACGGCGGGCTGTTCGTGCTGGCCGACCTGATCCGGCCGGTGGTGCGGGTCAAGGAGACGAAGCGGCTCGCCGAGCTGCTGAGCGACTTCCAGCGCGAGAAGCAGCAGATCGCGATCGTGCAGGATCCGAACGGCTCGACGCTGGGCATGGTGACGATCGAGGACGTGCTGGAAGAGATCGTGGGCGACATTCGGGAGGAAGCGCCGCGGAGCCGAAGGGATTGACAGTCGGCACGCGACCATGCTAGGCTTGTCGTCGTTCGCGGCGCGCTGGGAGCGCGCGGCAAGTCAGAGGGGTGGGGCGGTCAACCGGGAGGTTCTATGGAAGCCTACTGCGTGAAGTGCAAGGCCAAGCGTGAAATGAAGGACGCCAAGCAAGTGAAGATGAAGAACGGCCGGCCGGCCATGAAAGGCACCTGCCCGAAGTGCGGCACCGGTCTCTACCGTATTCTCAGCACGTCCTGACGAGTTCGTACGCCCACACCCATTTCCGTCTTGGCCGCTGAGCAGGTCACCTCTCCCGGACGGGAGCTCGACAGCCAGGCCAAGGCGCTGTTGATCGCCCGCGTCGCCCTCGACAAGCAGGCTGAGGGCGTCTCCATTCTGGACTTGCGGGCGCTGTCCACCGTCACCGACTTCTTCGTGGTGTGCACGGCCGGCAGCGGCCGGCAGCTGACCGCCATCAAGGAGCACATTGAGCACGCGCTCAATGAGCGTGGCGCCCGCGTCTGGCACACCGAAGGGGTGGTCCCATCCGGGGCGTCGAGCGCCCTGCCGGGTGCCGCCCCCCAGTGGGTGCTGATCGACTGCGGCGAAGTGGTCGTCCACCTGCTTGATGACGCCGCGCGGGCGTTCTATCGCCTTGAAGAGTTATGGGCGGACGCGCCGCGCGTGGCGATTCCGTCCCATGTTCACCATTGAAGAAGCCCTCAGTCGAGCGCTCGCCCAGGCGTTACACGCCGACGGCCTCTCCGCGGCCGCGTTGCGGTGGGACATTCCGAAGGATCCCTCCTTCGGCGATCTCTCCAACGCCGTCTCCTTCAAGCTCGCGAGCCAGCGGCGCCAGCCGCCCCATGCGCTCGCCGAGTCGCTGTCCGGACGCCTGTGGGATCAGTGCCGGCAAGCCGGATTGGAACGCTGGATCGACCGCATCGAGCCGAAGGCCGGCTACCTCAACGTGTTTCTCTCCCAGCCAGCACTCGTGCGGGTGCTCGGGGACGTGCTTGCACGGGGCGCGTCGTACGGGATGCAACGGCCCACGGCGCAGTCGCCTTCCGTCAACGTCGAGTTTGTCAGCGCCAACCCTACCGGCCCGCTGAGCCTGGCGCATGGCCGGCAGGCGGGCGTGGGCGACGTCCTCGCGCGGCTGCTGCGCTCCCAGGGGCAGCGCGTCACGACGGAGTACTACCTGAATGACGAAGGGCGGCAAATGGAGCAGTTCGGACGCTCGCTGCGGCTGCGCTATCTGGAGTTGCTGGGCAAGCCTGAGCCGTTTCCCGAGGACGGCTATCATGGCGCCTACGTCTACGATCTGGCGAAAGCGATGATCGCCAAACACGGCGACCGGTTGGCCCAGGAGCCGGAGGGTGCCGCGCTGCCGGCGTTCGTCGAGTTCGGGATGGCCAGCCTCCTCGAGGTCATCAAGCGCGACCTGCAGGCGTTCGGCCTGACGTTCGACCGGTGGACCAGCCAGCAATGGCTGCGCACCTCCGGGCGGATCGATGGTGCGCTTGAAACGCTCAAGGCGAAAGGCGCCCTGTACGACGCGGAGGAGGCGACCTGGTTCGCCTCCACGAAGTTCGGCGATGACAAGGACCGGGTGGTGCGCAAGCGCGACGGCGAGCTGACCTACCTGGCCCCTGATATCGCGTACCATCATTGGAAGTTCGAGCAGGGCTATGATCGCATCCTCAACCTCTGGGGCCCGGACCATCACGGCTACATCGCGCGGGTCAAGGCGGCGGTGGCCGCGCTCGGCTGGCCGAGCGAGCGGCTGACGGTCCGCATCGTCCAGCTGGTGACGCTGCTGCGGCAGGGCAAGCCGGTGCCGATGTCGAAGCGCCAGGGCGAGTTCGTGACCTTCCGCGAGGTGATGGATGAGGTGGGCGTGGACGCCACGCGTTTCTTCCTCGTCATGCGCACGATGGACAGCCCGCTGGAGTTCGACCTCGACCTGGCGAAGTCGCAGTCGCAGGAGAACCCGGTCTACTATGTCCAGTACGCGCATGCCCGCATCTGCAGCATCCTGGCGAAGGCGCGCCTGCCGTGGTGGGCGCGCTTCCGGCCGAACCTGTCGCTGTTGCAGGAGCCGGAGGAGCGGCTGCTCGTGCGCTGGCTCTACCAGTATCCGGTCGTGCTGCGGCTGTGCGCCGCCGGCCTTGAGCCGCACGGGGTCGCCGCCTACCTCCGCAAATTGGCCGAGAGCTTCCATGTCTTCTACACGAAGCACCGCGTGATCACGGAGGACCATCGCCGCTCCGCCGCACGGCTGGCGCTGATCCGCGCCGCCCGCCAGGTGCTGGCCAACGGGCTCGGGATTCTCGGAGTGTCCGCGCCCGCACGGATGTGATCCGGGCATGTTCGAGTACGCGCGGCTCTACGTAGGCCAGCCGGCCTCGCCGCAGGCGCTGGTCCAGCAGCTCGTGAAGCTCGACTACCGGCGGGCGGATGCGGTCGCCGATCCCGGCGACCTGGCGCTGCGCGGCGGGGTGCTGGATCTGTTTCCCGCGACGTTCGAGGCGCCGATCCGCCTGGAGTTCGACGGCTCCAAGCTGATCTCCATCCGCAGCTTCAATCCGCGGACGCTGGAGACGCTGGAGCGGCACACGATGGTCGTGGTGCTGCCCCGGCGCGTCTACACGAAGCCGTCGCTTGAGGCGCCGTTTGAAGCGTCGCTGGACCTCTCGCCGGGCGACCATGTGGTCCATCTGGCGCACGGCATCGGCCGGTACGTGGAAACGACAACGCTCGAGGGGTCTCACGGTTCGCCCCGGCCCGCCTCTGACGATGGCCGGGGCAGGCAAGACGCGCTCGTGCTCGAGTACGCCGACGGCGACCGGCTCTACGTGCCGATGGACCAGCTGCACCTGGTGCAGAAGTACGCGGCCTTCGGCGCCAGGACGCCGGCGCTGCACAAGTTGGGCGGGGCCGCCTGGGAGCGGGCCAAGACCAAGGCGTACGTGGGCGCCTGGGTCTACGCGAAGGGGCTGTTGGAGGTGCAGGCCAAGCGCATGGCGCTGCCGGGGCACGCCTTCCCCAAGGATCATGAATGGCAGCGCGCCTTCGAGCGGGCGTTTCCGTACCGGGAGACGCCGGACCAGCTCACGGCGACCCGCGACGTGAAGCAGGACATGGAGCGGCCGCGCCCCATGGACCGGCTCGTGCTGGGCGATGTCGGCTACGGCAAGACCGAGGTGGCGCTGCGCGCCGCGTTCAAGGCGGTCATGGACCACGCGCAGGTGGCGGTGCTGGTGCCGACGACGATCCTCGCCTACCAGCATGCGCGCACCTTCGCGAAGCGCATGCAGGGCTTTCCGATCCAGATCGAGATGCTCACGCGGTTTCAGTCGGACGCGGAGCAGCACGCCACGCTCCGGGCGCTCGCGCAGGGCCGGTGCGACATCGTCATCGGCACGCACCGGCTGCTCTCCGGCGACGTGCGCTTCAAGGATCTGGGGCTGCTGATCGTGGATGAGGAGCAGCGCTTCGGCGTCGAGGACAAGGAGCGGCTGAAGCAGTGGCGCTCCCAGATGGACGTGCTGACGCTCTCCGCCACGCCGATCCCGAGGACGCTCTACCTCTCGCTCGTGGGGACGCGGGACCTGTCGCTGATCGCGACCCCGCCGGAGAACCGGCATCCGGTCGAGACGACGGTCGCCGAAGAGGACGATCACGCCATGCGGCAATGGATTCTGCATGAGCTGGAGCGGGGCGGCCAGATCTATGTGGTCCACAACCGGGTGCGGACGATCCATCAGGTGGCCAGGCGTCTCGTGGGCCTGGTGCCGCGCGTCCGGCTGGGGGTGGCGCACGGGCAGATGGGAGAAGGCGAGCTTGAGCAGGTGATGCTGGCGTTCATGGAGGGGCGGCTCGACGTGCTGGTGGCGACCACCATCATCGAATCCGGCATCGACATCCCCAACGCCAACACGCTGATCGTGCATGGGGCCGAGCACTTCGGCCTGGCGGATCTCTACCAGCTGCGGGGCCGCGTCGGGCGGTTCGACCGGAAGGCCTACGCGTACCTGGTCGTCTCCAAGGGAGCGGTGCTCAGCGCCGAATCCCGGACGCGCCTGGAGGCGATGGTGGAGCACACCGCGCTGGGCTCCGGGTTCAAGATCGCGATGGAGGACCTGAAAAACCGCGGGGCCGGCAACCTCCTCGGCGTGGAGCAGTCCGGCCACATCAGCGCAGTCGGATTCGACCTGTACTGCCGCTTGCTCCGTGAAGCGGTCAAGCAGATCCGTGAGCAGGGTGCGACAGGCTCAGCGCCCGCAGCGATGCACGCGACCCTTATGGAGGCCTCATGATGCGATTCCTGTCGGCTGGGCTCATCCCGTTCCTGCTCCTGTGCAGCGCGCCGGCCGTCACGGCGGCCGTCACGGTGAATCAGATCGTCGCCGTGGTGAACGATGAAGTGATCACCGAGGCGGACGTCACCCAGCAGGTGAACGACGCGCTGGAGGACCAGCCCGGAACGCCGCCGGCCGACGCCGATGCCCGGACCATGCAGCAGACGGTGCTTCAGCGGCTCATCGAGCAGCGGTTGATTCTGCAGGAGGCCAAGCGAGCGGGCATCATCATTCCCTCGGATCAGGTGATCCTGCGGATCGAGGCCATGCGGAAGCGGTTTGCCGGCGAGGCGGCATTCCAGCAGTCGCTGATCGACTCCGGCCTGACCGACGAGCTGCTGAAGGAGCGGATTCGCGATCAGCTGATGGTCCGGCAGCTCATCGAGACGAAGATCCGCTCGAAGATCGTGGTCAGCCCCCAGGAGGTGGCCAAGGAACTGGCGCAGCATCCCGAGCGCGCCAAGCCCGGCGACCGGGTGCGGGCGTTGCACATCCTGGTGCGGGTGAGCGAGACGCATTCGGAGGAGCAGGCGCGGGCGCTGATCGAGCGGCTGAAGCGGGAGCTGTCGCAGGGCGCGGACTTCGCCGCGCTCGCCAAGCAGCATTCGGAGGATCCGCATGCCGAGGCGGGGGGCGCGATGGGGTGGGTCGCGCAGGGCGAGCTGCTGCCTGAGCTGGACGCCGCGCTGTTCACGCTCAAGCCGGGGGAGGTCTCCGAGCCCATTCAGACGCGGCTGGGGTTCCATCTGGTCAAGGCGGAGGAGCGGCGCGCCGCCAACAGCCTCTCGCTGACCGAGGCGAACATGGCGGTCTACGAGCAGATGTTCCAGCAGAAGTTCCAGCGGGCGTTCAGCCAGTGGTTGAACGAATTGAAGCGCAACGCCTACATTGAGGTTCTGGTTGAGTCCTGAGAGCACCTAACGAAATACCCACATGGCCGCGACGGGCCTAGCTGCGAGGCAGACAAGGCGTAAGGAGGAAGCCGTACTGATGGACAACAGTACGGCGACGACGAACAACGCCGTCTGCCGAAGCAGATCGGCCCGTCCCAACAGGTTGACGATGGGGTTGCGGCGGAAGCCAGCCATCCGCTGCGTCACTCCTTCTCGACGTACCGCACACTGCTGGTACGCCTTCGTCGTCGTTCCTTGCGTCTGGCTGGCTTGCGCTCGCAACGCGACCATGTCGGTATTTTGTTAGGTGCTCTGATGGTCTCCTCGTCCGTCCTGGCCATCACCGCAGGCGACCCCTGCGGCATCGGCGCCGAAGTCATCCTCAAGGCGCTCGCCTCCCGTCCGCTTCCTCCTCTCATCGTCATCGGCGACCTGACGGTCTTTGCGCGCGCCGCACAGCGCCTCCGTCGTCGGCTTCCCAATTGGAGACGCCTCTCGCCCGGCGATCCCTGGCCAAGACCTTCCCGGCGCCCGCTCTTCCTTGACTGCGGCCATCGCGCCCGGTTCGCGCCGGCACACTCCTCCGCCGAGGCGGGAGCGGCGTCGCTTGGCTACCTGAAGCACGCGGTGGCGCTGTGGCAGGCCGGGCGCGTGCACGGCCTGGTCACCGGGCCGGTCACGAAATGGTCGATCGCGCAGGCGCTGCCGGGGTTTGTCGGGCAGACCGAGTGGCTGGCGCAGGCCACGCGCGCGCAACAGGTCGTCATGACGTTCGTCTCGGATCGGTTGCGGGTGGCGCTGTTGACGCGCCATCTGCCGTTGAATCGGGTCAGCCGGGCGATCACGCCGGCCGGCGTGCGCGCGACGGTCCGCCTGGTGCACCAAGCGCTGGTGCGCGACTTCGGCATCGCGCACCCGCAGCTGGCCGTCTGCGGAGTCAATCCGCATGCGGGCGAACAGGGCACGGTGGGCGAGGAAGAGCGCCGCGTCATGATCCCCGTGATCCGGCAGCTGCGCCGGGCCGGGGTGCGGTGCGAGGGGCCGCTGGCGGCCGATGGGCTGTTTGCCGACGCCCGTCGGTACGATGCGGTCATCTGCGCCTACCATGATCAGGGGCTGATTCCATTCAAGATGGCGGCCAGGGACCGCGGCTGCCAGCTCAGCATCGGGCTGCCGCTCATCCGCACCTCGCCGGATCACGGCAGCGGGCTGGACATCGCCGGCAAGGGCATCGCCCATCCTGGCTCGATGATCTATGCGCTTCGGTTGGCGGCCCGCCTGGCCCATGCTGACCGCCGCTGAGCTCAAGGCGCTCCTCACCGCGCACCATCTCAGGCTCACCAAGCGGCTCGGCCAGAACTACCTCGTGGACCGCGGGATCATCCATCGCGTCATCGAGGCCTGCGCGCTGTCCCGATCGGATTCCGTCATCGAGATCGGGGCAGGGCTCGGGGCGCTGACCGAGCCATTGGCCGAGCGGGCCGGGCGCGTCACCGCCCTGGAGGTCGACCGCGCCATCTGCCATCTGTTGAGCGAGCGATTAAAGCCGTTGGCTAATGTGACGGTACGCTGCGAGGACGCGCTGGACTTTTCCTGGCGCGCCGTCAGTGATGCAGTGGTCGTCGGCGCCATCCCGTATCACATCACCTCTCCGATCCTCGTCATGTTGAGCGAGCACCGGCAGGCCATCCGCAAGGCGGTGCTGATCGTCCAGGAAGAGGTGGGAGACCGTCTGCTCGCGCAGCCGGGCACCAAGGCGTACGGCCGCCTCAGCGTCTTGGGCCAGTACGGCTGGAACATCACGCGGCGCTTCCGCGCCCCCCGCCACGCGTTTTTTCCCCAGCCGGCGGTCGACTCCGTGGTGCTGGAGCTGGCCGGCCGGAAGGAGCCGCCGGTCGCCGTCGCGCAGGAACCGCTGTTCTTCGAGGTGGTGAAGGCGGCCTTTTCCCAGCGGCGCAAAACGCTTCTCAACTGCCTCCTGACGCTGGACGGGGGACTGCGGCGTGACACGGTGGAGCGCTGGCTGCAGCAGGCAGGGTTGCCGCCTGCGATCCGGGGCGAAGCGCTGTCGCTGGAGCAGTTTGCGCGATTGGCGAACACCTTTGGACAGGTGAGGCAAAAATGAGTACACTGACTTGAAATGGCCGTTGTCACTCCCGACGTCGTCAAACAGGTGGCGTTCCTGGCCCGTCTGCGGCTCGAGGGCGAGGCGCTCACCCGCCTGGCCGCGCAGCTTGACGAGATCCTGGGCTATATCCAGCGTCTCCAGCAGGTCTCGACCGACGGGGTCGAGCCGACCAGCCACGTGCTTCCGCTGGCCAATGTGCTGAGGAAGGATGAGATCCGCCCCTCGCTGCCTCAGGAGGCGGTCACCGCCCTGGCACCTGCCGCCCGCCCGCCCTTCATCGCCGTCCCAAAGGTGATCGAAACCTAACGGCTCATGTCCTCCGGTTCGCTCGCGTCAAAAACCATCCATGAGCTGCAGGAGCTCCTGGCCTCCAAGCAGGTGTCGCCCCCTGACATCCTCGAAGATGTGCTGGCCGCAATCGCCCGCGCCAACCCCTCGCTCCACGCCTATCTCTCGGTGGATGCTGATCGCCTCCGCCGGCAGCTCAAAGAGCAGCCGCCATCGGCCGGCGAGGGGCGGCTGCGTGGCATTCCCATCACGGTCAAGGACAACATCTGCATCACCGGAGAAGAGACCAGCTGCGCCTCGAAGATTCTCGCGGGCTTCCGCCCGCCGTATGACGCGACGGTGATCGCCCGGCTGAAGCGGGAAGGGGCGATCCTGATCCCCCGCGCCAACATGGACGAGTTCGCCTTTGGCTCCTCCACGGAGAACTCGGCGTTCGGCCCGACGCGCAATCCCTGGGCGACCGACCGGGTGCCGGGCGGCTCAAGCGGCGGCTCGGCCACTGCCGTGGCCGCCGACCTCACCATCGCCGCGCTCGGCAGCGACACCGGCGGATCGATCCGCCAACCGGCCGCGTTTTGCGGCGTCGTCGGTGTAAAGCCGACCTACGGCCGGGTCTCGCGGTACGGGCTGGTGGCGTTCGCCTCCTCGCTCGATCAGATCGGCCCGCTGGCGAAGGACGTCACGGATGCGGCCATCGTGCTCTCGGTGATCGCCGGGCATGACCCGAACGACTCCACCTCGGCACCGGTGGCCGTTCCTGACTATGCGAAGGAGCTGAAGACGCCGCTCAAGGGCGCCCGCCTGGGAGTGCCGGTCCTGCCGGAAGCAGGGCTCGATCCAGAAGTCAAAACGGCGATCCGGGAAGCGATCGCCGCCTTCGAACGGCTGGGCTACACGACCGTGCCCGTGGAGCTGCCGCACCTGGCCCAATCGGTGGAGACGTACTACATCATCGCTACCGCCGAGGCCAGCTCCAACCTCGCGCGCTATGACGGCACCCAGTACGGCTTTCGCGGCTCGGGCAACGGCGGGGAGGGCGCGCTGCTCGAGATGCATCTCCGGACGCGGACCGACGGCTTTGGCGCCGAAGCCAAACGGCGCATCCTGCTGGGAACCTACGTCCTCTCCCACGGCTACTACGACGCGTACTACCTCAAGGGGATGAAGGTGCGCACGCTCATCAAGAACGATTTCGACAAGGCGCTGACGCGCTGCGATGCCATCGTGCTGCCGACCGCGCCGACCCCGGCCTTCCGCATCGGCGAAAAGCTGAGCGATCCGCTGCAGATGTACCTCTCCGACATCTACACGATCTCCGCGAATCTGGCCGGCGTGCCAGCACTCTCGATGCCGTGCGGATTTTCGCGCGAGGGGCTGCCGATCGGCCTGCAGCTTGTGGCCGCGCCGTTCAAAGAGGACGTGCTGCTGCGCATCGCCCACGCCTACGAGCAGGCGACCGAGTGGCATCGACGCACACCAGTGATGAGTGATAAGTGATGAGTTACGAACCCGTGATCGGACTGGAAGTGCACCTGCAGCTGAGCACGGCGACCAAGCTGTTCTGCGGCTGCCCGGTGAAGTTCGGCGCACCACCCAACAGCCAGACCTGCCCGGTCTGCCTGGGGCTGCCCGGCGTGCTGCCGGTGGCCAACGAGCGCGCCCTGGAATGGGGCATTCGCGTGGGGATCGCGCTCAATTGTCGGATCGCCGAGATCATGAAGTTCGACCGCAAGCAGTACTTCTATCCGGATCTGCCGAAGAACTATCAGATCTCCCAATACGACCGGCCGCTCGCGCAGCAGGGGTTCCTTGAGATCTTCGTCGGCGGCCAGGCCAAGCGCGTGGGCATCACACGCGTCCATCTCGAAGAGGACGCGGGCAAGCTGCTTCATGACGCCAGCCAGACCGAGAGCTTCATCGATCTCAACCGGGCCGGGGTGCCGCTGCTGGAGATCGTCAGCGAGCCGGACCTGCGCTCCTCCGAGGAGGCGTACCAGTACCTCATCGACCTGAAGGCCATTCTCCAGTACCTCGATGTCTCCACCTGCAACATGGAGGAGGGCAGCCTGCGGTGCGACACCAACGTATCGCTGCGACGGACGGGGGCTGCCGCATTCGGCTCGAAGGTCGAGATCAAGAACCTCAACTCGTTCCGGGCGGTGAAGCTGGCACTTGAGCACGAGATCAAGCGCCAGGCGATCCTGCTGGACCAGGGGCACACGATCCCGCAGGAGACCCGGCTCTGGGATGCGCGCGGCTTGAAGACCGAATCGATGCGCAGCAAGGAAGGGGCCGCCGACTACCGCTATTTCCCCGAGCCGGACCTGGTGCCGTTTCACCTTGACCGAGCGCTGGTCGATCGAGTCAAGGCGCAGCTGCCAGAGCTGCCCGCCCAGCGCGCCGCGCGGCTTCAGGCCAGCTATCAGCTGTCGGCGTACGACGCGCAGGTGCTTGTGCAGGACCGGACGCTGGCCGAGCTGTTCGAGGGCGCGCTCGCCGCCGGGGCAAAGCCCAAGCCGGCGGCCAACTGGATGATGGGCGACCTGCTCGCGTACGCGAACGCCCAGGGGGTGGAGCTCTCCTCATTGAAACTCCGCCCCGAATGGTTCGCGCATCTGGTAGAATTGGTGGAGCAGGGCACGCTGTCGGGCCGGATGGCAAAAGAGCTCTTCCTGCAGATGGTCAAAGAAGGCAGGGATCCGGCCCAGCTCGCGGTGGAAGGCGGCCTGCGCCAGATCAGCGACGCGGACGCATTGGAGCGTCTGGCGGATGAGGTGCTGCAGGGCAACCGCTCCTCCGTCGACGACTATCTCAAGGGCAAGACCAACGCGCTGACCCATCTCATGGGCCAGGCGATGAAGCGGTCGCAGGGGAAAGCCAATCCGCACCAGATGACGGAGATTCTGAAACGCAAGCTCGCGCAGGTTAAGAGCTCTAAACCATGAACCCAGGGGGCAAGGGGATGAGACGGCGGCTGTGGTGGATAGGAATCGTGTGCGCGGCGGTGATCGGGCTGGGGCAGAGCCAGGGCCTGACGGCGAAGAGTGCGGCGCCTGAGGACAACGAGGCGCTGTACAAGGAGCTCGACCTGTTCGAGCACGCCCTCTCCATCGTGCGCTCCGATTACGTGGAGCAGCCGGAGGCCAGGCCGCTGATCTACGGCGCGCTGAAGGGCATGCTCGCCACCCTCGATCCGTACAGCCAGTTCCTCGACCCGGACAGTTACAACGAGCTGAAGGTGGAGACCGAGGGCGCCTTCGGCGGCCTGGGGATCGAGATTACGCTGAAGGACGACCTGCTGACCATCATCACCCCCATCGACGGCACGCCGGCGTTCGAGGCGGGGCTGCGGGCCAATGATCGCATCGTGAAGATCGACGGCGAGCTGACCCGCGGCATCACGCTGATGGAGGCGGTGAAGAAGCTGCGCGGCAAGCCGAACACGCAGGTGAAGCTGACGGTCCTGCGGGAGGGCGAGAACGAGCTGCAGGAGCTGACCCTCACCCGGGCGATCATCAAGGTGGAAAGCGTCCGGGAAGCGAAGATTCTCGAGGACCACATCGCCTACATCCGCCTCTCCGACTTCCGCGAGCGCAGCACCGAGGACATGGAGGCGGCGCTGACGCGGCTGAAGGAGGAGGGGATGGACAGCCTGATCATCGACCTGCGCAACAACCCCGGCGGGCTGCTCGATGTCTCGATCTCCGTCGCGGAGCTGTTTCTCAACCAGAATGCGGTCATCGTGTCGACCAAGGGCCGGCTGCGGAATCAGAACCAGGAGTTCCGCGCCAAGGGGGACGGCCTCGTCAACAGCATCCCGCTCGTCGTGCTGATCAACGAGGGCTCGGCCTCGGCCTCGGAGATTCTGGCCGGCGCCATCCAGGATCACCATCGCGGCATCGTCCTGGGCACGAAGTCGCACGGCAAGGCGTCGGTCCAGACGATCTTTCCCCTGAAGGACGGCAGCGCCCTGCGGTTGACCACGAGCAAGTACTTCACGCCGAGCGGCCGCTCCATCCACGGCGAGGGCATTGCCCCGGACGTCGACGTGCCGTTTGAGCGCCCTCCGAAGGAGGAGGCGAAAGCCGAGCCGTCGAAAGACGAGAAGAGCGAAGAGCTGTTCGACCGCATCGAGTCCGGAGAGACCAGCCTGGAGAAGCCTGCGGCGGAGAAGAAGCCGGCCGACAACCAGCTCGCCCGCGCCGTCGACCTGTTGAAGGGGATCAAGGTCTACCAGTCCCAAGCGAAGGAGAAAGTCCACGTCTGGAACCGATAACGGTGCCGGCTCCTCCGCGTTGCGGATCCTCGGCATCGAGACCTCGTGCGACGAGACCGCCATCGGGATCGTCACCGACGGCAAGACGATCCTGAGCAATGCGGTCGCCTCGAGCCTCGCGCTGCATGAGCCCTACGGCGGCGTGATCCCCGAGATCGCCGCGCGGGCGCACGTCGAGACGATCTGGACGGTGCTCGACGGCGCGCTGCGGCAGGCGAACGTGTCGCTGGAGGAGATCGATGCCATCGCCGTCACCCAGGGCCCGGGCTTGCCAGGTGCCCTCATCGTCGGCCTGGCCTTCGCCAAAGGGTTAGCACTCGCGCTTGAGCGTCCCCTCATCCCGGTCGACCACCTCTCCGCTCACCTCTACGCCGGTGAGATGACCCGGCCCGACCTTGAGCCTCCGTACGTGGGGTTGGTGGTCTCGGGCGGCCATACGCTGCTGTGCGTCGCCCATCCCGATTGCCGCTACGAAGTGCTGGGAGAGACCAGAGACGACGCGGTCGGCGAGGCGTTCGACAAGGTCGCCAAGCTGCTGGGGCTGGGCTATCCGGGCGGGCCGGTGATCGACCGGCTGTCGGACCAGGGCCGCGCCTCCGCGGTGGCGCTGCCGCGCACGCAGACCAAGCAGCCGTTCGATTTCAGCTTCAGCGGCCTGAAGACGGCGGTGTACAATTATGTCCAGAAGCACGGGCACGAGCTCGGCCAGGGCCCGCCCCTGGAGTCCCAGCAAGTCGCCGACATCGCCGCCAGCTTCCAGGAGACCGCGGTGGAGGCGCTGGTGAACAAGACGCTGAAAGCGTGCCAGCGCACCGGCCTCAAGCAGGTGGTCGTTGGAGGCGGGGTCGCCTCGAACCGCCGGCTCCGGTCCCGGTTTGCGGAGCGGGCGGCGGAGCATAAGCTCGACGTCGTCTTTCCTCCGCCAGCACTCTGCGTCGACAACGGCGCCATGGTGGCGGGGGTCGGCTATCCGCTGCTGCAGCAGGGACGCGTCGCGTCACTGTCGATCACCACCGAACCGAATTTATGCCTGGCCTGAACCGGAGTGGAGTGGGTCGTCAACAGGGAGGTGGGGATGGCACTGCGACCGCAGCGGTCGGATAAGCCGGCGGGAGAGCGCTGGCTGGAAGTCGACGCCAGCATGACCGGGACGCTGACCTTCAAGGATCCGGTCAATCTCCAGATCAACGGCCAGTTCGAGGGCACCCTGGACACCAAGGGCAATCTGGCGATCGGCGAGGGCGCGCAGGTCAAGGCGACGATTCAGGGGGAGTCGATCACCATCGGCGGCACCGTCAGCGGGACGATCGCCGCCTCCAGCCGGGTCGAGCTGCTGGCGTCCGGGCGCGTGACCGGCAAGATCTCTACGCCGCGCCTGGTCGTGCAGGATGGCGCAGTGCTCCACGGCACGCTGGAGATGCTGGGGAGCAAGGGAGAGAGCGACTGGCTGACCGTCGACGACCTCGCCCGCTACTTGGAGGTGGATGCCGCCACCGTCTCGCAGTGGGCGCAGGGCGGACGGCTGCCCGGCCAGCGCGAGAACGGCCAGTGGCGGTTTGAGCGGGTCAAGATCGAGGACTGGATCGCGCACGAGAAGATCAAATAGCGCAACCGGAAGGAGTTCGAGTGGTTCGTGATGGAAAAGTTGTGGACGATGAGCGAAGCCGCCCAGCATCTAGGCGTGACCGAAGTGGACGTGGAGCAGTTGGTGAAGGAAGGGCGATTGACCGGCTACAAGCTCGGGGGGCAGTTCCTCCGGTTTAAGCCGGAGCAGGTGGAGGCGCTCAAGGGCAAGATACGGTTCCGCGCCGGAAGTAAGAGTGCCGCGCCGCGACCCCCGGCATCGCGGTGGAGCCAGGTGAAGGAGTTCGTCTACTTTCACGATTTTTACATCGTCTCAGCCACCTTGTTGGCGGTGCTGGTCGTCTACCTGATCGCCGTGGGGTGAGCCGCCTCCCGGCCACGCGATCGCGGATGCGCACCCCCTTCGTTGATAACCTCGGGTTTGCGCGCCTCGATCTGCACCGGCGGCATCGCCGGGGCGTGCCGGAGATTGTGCTGGGGGAAGGCAAGACCCCGCAGCAGCTGACGGCGATCGCGCGCCGACTCAGCCGCGCGGGCGAGCTGGTCCTCATCACGCGGCTCAGCCCTGAGGCGTATGCGTTCATGCAGCCCCGCCTGCCCGCGCTCCGCTACCATGCCACCGCCCGGATCGCCTATCAGCTGCGCCGCGGCGCCCGTCCGGCTCCATCCGGCTTAGCGCTGGTCGTCACCGGAGGGACCTCGGACCTGCCCGTGGCGGAGGAGGCGGCCGTGACGCTTGAGCTGCTCGGCAGCCGCGTGGCGCGGCTGTTCGACGTCGGCGTGGCCGGCGTGCACCGGCTCTTCAACCAGGTGAAGCTGCTGCGACGGGCGCGCGTGATCGTCGTCGCGGCCGGCATGGAGGGCGCCTTGGCGAGTGTCGTCGCCGGACTGGTTGCCTGTCCGGTCGTGGCGGTGCCGACCAGCATCGGGTATGGAGCGAGCTTCCAGGGGATCGCGCCGCTCTTGGCCATGCTCAATAGCTGCGTGCCGGGGGTGGCGGTGGTCAACATCGACAACGGATTCGGAGCCGGCTATCTCGCCCATGTGATCAACCGGCCTTCGCATGCCGCGACCGCGCGCCGTTAAGAGCCGTTCCTTCCGACACGCAGGACGGCTGACGCCGGCACAGGCGGAGGGGCTGCGAGCCGGCTCCGTGTTCTTGAGCCGCGGAGGGGTGATGGAGTGGCATTCCACGCGCGCGCGCGAAGAGCTGCTGCTGGCCCTGCGCGGCGCGGTCCGGGTGGAAGTACGCGGACCATCGGGCGCGGTTCGCCGTCGTCTGCTGAAGGCCGGCCAGTGCGCGTGGCTTCCGGCCCGCACCCTCCACCGGGTAATCAACCGCGGGACCAGGCGCGCCCACTACCTGTACGTCACCGCTCCGGCGGATGCCCCCCGATGATGATCCCCTTGCGGGTTGAAACGATCCTCACGCGGCTGCGCGACTTAGGGATCGTCACGCCGCAGCAGATCGAGCAGGCGAAGCAGGAGCTGGCGCGCACGCAGGAGCGGTTCAGCGTGATCCTGGCGCGCCAGGGGCTGTTGCGTGACGCAGAGGCAGGCCGGCGGCTGGCCGCGCAGCTGGGCTCGATGCCGCAGCGGCTTGAGGGAGCTCCTGCCAAAGCTTCTCCGGCTGCCGAGCGCGTGCCTGCCTCGACCTGGCGCGGCCATCGGCTGGTGCCGCTCCGCGAGGACGACGGCACGCTGCTGGTGGCGACGGACGACCCCTTTTCGGTCTTTGCGCTTGAGCAACTGGCCCGCCAGTGCGGCTGCGCGCTGGAGGCGGTGCTGGTCCGTGAGCAGGATTTTGCGCCGCTCTTCGGCGGCCAGAGTGCCGCGCCGGCACCGGTCCGATCCTCGCCGGCAGCCGCACAACCTCCGCCGTCCCCGCAACCGATCCGCCCCCCTGTCAGTCCTGCGCCAAGCGCTCCGGTTCGCCGGACAGCCCCCCAGGCCCGACAATCGCAAGAGCCGCCTGCGCAGACGGCAACTGCGGGCGGAGGCGAGGATGAACCGATCATCCAGCTGGTGGATTCGATTCTCAGCGAGGCGGTCCGGTTGCGCGCCAGCGACGTGCATATTGAGCCCTCAAATCAAGCGCTGCGGGTGCGCTACCGGATCGACGGCGTGCTGCACGACGTGAACAGCCCCCCAAAAGCGCTGCACGGCCCGGTAGTCAGCCGCATCAAGATCATGGGCGGGCTCAACATCGCGGAGAAGCGGCTGCCGCAGGACGGCCGGCTGCAGCTGTCTGTCTCCGGCCGCCCGATGGACGTGCGCGTCTCGGTGCTGCCGGCGACCCATGGCGAGTCGATCGTGATGCGGCTGCTCGACCGCGGCCAGCCGATCCGCGGCCTGGCGGAGATGGGCATGCCCGCCGAGATGCAGCGCAGCTGGGAAGCGCTCATCCACCGGCCCCACGGCATGGTGCTCGTCACCGGTCCGACCGGATCAGGCAAGACGACCACGCTCTACGGCGCGCTGTCGATGTTGAACCAGCCGGACCGCAAGCTGATCACCGTCGAGGACCCGGTCGAGTATCAGCTGCCCGGCGTCAATCAGGTGGCGGTCAAGACGGCGGTAGGGTTGACCTTCGCCGCCGGGTTGCGGGCGATGCTGCGTCAAGCGCCCGACATCATCATGGTCGGCGAGATCCGCGACTCGGAGACGGCGCAGATCGCCATCCAGGCAGCACTCACCGGGCATCTGGTCCTCTCCACGCTGCACACCAACGACGCCGCCTCCGCCGTCACGCGGCTGATCAACATGGGGATCGCCCCGTTTCTGGTCGCCTCCACGCTGCAGGGCATCCTGGCTCAGCGGCTGGTGCGAAAGATCTGCCCCGATTGCCGCATTACCGACAACGCCACCGAAGAGGAGCGGCAGTTCACCGGTCCGCCGGAGCTGGCCCAGGTGATCCGCAGCAACGGCTGCAACACCTGCAATCGCTCGGGGTTCTACGGCCGGCTGGGGCTCTATGAGCTGTTAGTGGTCAGCGAAGCGGTCCGCGCGCTGATCGTGAAGAAAGCCGGCGCTTCGGAGATTCGGCAGGCGGCCGCGCGCGAGGGCATGCGCGGACTGCGCGATGACGGCTGTGCGAAGATCCGCGAAGGGTTGACGACGATGGCCGAAGTGGTCCGCGTCGTCTCCGACACCGATGAGTGACGACACGCCCCAGCTGAAGGTGCAGGCACTCGCCGACGCGTTCGCCCAGGCGGGCGCGGCCGGCGTGGCGGCCGAAGCGGCCAAGGACAGCTCAAAGCTCGTCGAGATCGCCAGCCAGGCGCCGGTGATCCGGCTGGTCGATACGGTGCTGCTTGAGGCGGTCAACCGGCGCGCCTCCGACGTGCACATCGAGGCGTTCGAGCGGGAGATGCAGATCCGTTACCGGATCGATGGCCGCTGCTACCAGGTGGCACAGCCGCCGAAAAGCCTGGCGCTGGCGGTGGCCTCGCGGATCAAGGTCCTCGCCAATCTGGACGTGGCCGAGTCCCGGATGCCGCAGGACGGCCGCATGCTGATGGCGGCCAACGAACGGCAGATCGACCTGCGGGTCTCGACGCTGCCGACGATCCACGGCGAGAGCATCGTGCTGCGCGTCCTCGACAAGGGGTCGCTCGACAAGACGCTCGCCCAGCTGGGCATGGAGCCGCCGGTGCAGAAAGCCATCGAAGAGCTGATCCGGCTGCCGCACGGGTTGCTGCTGGTGACCGGCCCGACCGGGTCAGGCAAGACCACGACACTCTACGCCTGCCTGACCCAGCTCAACACGCCGGAGCGAAAGCTGATCACGACCGAAGATCCGGTCGAGTACGATCTCAACGGCCTGGTGCAGGTGGCGGTGAACACCAAGATCAACCTGGGCTTTGCCACCTGCCTGCGCTCCATCCTCCGGCATGATCCCGACGTCATCATGGTCGGCGAGATCCGCGACCAGGACACGGCACAGATCGCCGTCCAGGCAGCCCTCACCGGCCACCTGGTCTTCTCAACGCTGCACACCAACGACGCGCCGGGGGCGGTCACCCGGCTGCTGGACATGGGGCTGGAACCATTTCTCATCAGCTCAACAGTCACCGGCGTGCTCGGGCAGCGGCTGCTCCGGACGCTGTGTCCCGCGTGCCGCGCGCCGTATGAGGCGACCGCAGAGGATCTGGCCGCGCTGCGGTTGACGGCAGCTGATCTGCCGCAGCCCTTAATGCGGCCGGTCGGCTGCGACGCATGCCAGGGGCTGGGCTACAAGGGCCGGGCCGGCTCGTATGAGATGCTCGTGATGTCCGAAGGGATCCGCTCGCTCATCTTAAGCCGCGCCAGCGTCAGCGACATCCGCGCCAAGGCCCGCGAGGAGGGCATGCGGACGCTGCGGGAAGATGGCATCGCCAAAGTCTGTGCCGGGCTGACAACGGTGGAGGAGATGGTGCGGGAGACGCAGGACTATGAATAGACGCCTGGGATTTACGCTGGTGGAGCTGCTGGTCGTGCTGGCGATCATGGGCATCCTGATCAGCCTGGTGACCGCGGGGGGGCAGGCGGCGCGCAAGCGCGGCTCGGTGACCAAGGCGCGGACCGTGGTCGCCGCCCTGGAGACGGCCATCGCGATGTACGAGGGCGACATGGCCCAGTATCCCGAAACAGGGAACGACAAGCTGATCGCCGCACTCCAGGACGATCCCAACAATGTGAAGTGGAGCGGGCCGTACATGGAGTTCAAGCAAGAGGATGTGAAGGAAGGGCAGCTGATGGACCCGTGGGGCCGTCCGTACGTCTACGTGTCGGTCAACGGCGGCGCACCGGAGCACCGCAAGCGCTCCTTCGACCTATACTCGTTCGGTCCTAATGGTACGGATGATAGTGGAACGGGGGATGACATTGTTAACTGGTAGACGGGGAGTAACCCTTGTCGAGCTGCTCGTCGTCCTGGGGATCATCGCGCTCGTGCTGGGGATCAGCGTGCCGGGCTTCTCCGGCTATGCCCAGCAGCTGCGGCTGAAGACGGCGATCCGGCAGACGATGGGGCTGCTCTCGCTGGCCCGCAGCACGGCGATCAGCAGCCGCACCGACCATACGGTGGCCTTTGATGCGGAACGGCAGGAGCTGACGATGACCAACGTGGCCTCCGGAGAGGTAGCGGAGCGGGTGGTCAAGCTGCCGCCCACCGTCACACTCGAGTTCCAGATGGGGGGCGAGGCGGCACCCGAGCCGAAGCTGACGTTCCGTTCGACCGGCTCGCTGACGGGCCGCACCACCTCGCTGGTGCTCTCAGACAAGGAGCATCAGCACACCATCAGCGTCACCGGTGCCACCGGTGCGGTTACGGTGCAGGACTGATAGCTTCCCAGTACGTTGAAGATATGGAATTCGTGGCTTGACGGATATACGCTATTAGCGTATACTTTGGTTGATTGACTTGGGCCATGCATGGAATTCGTGGAAACCAGCATTTTTACAGAGCGCATCACCAAGTTCCTGACGGATGACGAGTATTATGATCTTCAAGCGATGTTGGCGGAGAGCCCAAAAGCTGGCGATGTCATTCCGGGAGCAGGCGGATTGCGGAAGCTCCGCTGGCGGGGAACGGGCCGGGGTAAGCGAGGCGGCCTCCGGATCATCTACTATTGCTGGTCGGAGAATCGCCTGTACATGATCTTCGTCTATGACAAAGCGCGACAGAGCGATCTGACGCCTGAGCAACTGAAAACGCTGTGCGCATACGTCAAAGGGGGTGTGCTATGAAAACCAAGGACTTCAACGAGCTGTTGAAGAGCATTGATGAGGCTCGGGCGATCAGAGCAGGGAAGCGGAAACCGAGTCGCGTCATGACCTTCAACCCCCTTCAGGTGAAAACGATTCGTAAGCGTCTCCATGTCTCCCAAATGCAGTTTGCCCACCTCATCGGGGTGAGCGCCGCTACCCTCCGCAACTGGGAGCAAGGCCGTACCTATCCGGAGGGAGCCGCGCGGGCGCTCCTCAAGATCGCTGCCCATCGTCCTGATACGGTGTTGGAAGCCCTGCGCTCCTGAGCGATTGGAGCGCCTGTAACTGAAATCCCTCATGCATCCTCACAATTCAACTAAGCATCTTCATGAGTTGCTGGAGGCGCATCCCAAAGCGGCTTTGGAGCACGCCAAGCTGTTCGCCAAACTTCCGCTTCCAACCCAACTAGCCATTATGCACCATCGGCGGAAGCTTTCTCATCGAGAAATCAGAGGACGCAAGACATAATTCACGCAGATAAGCGCGTATCTCCGCAATTCATGGACGTCATACCGAAAACCAGGCTCGAAGCGTTTAGTGACGGCGTCATTGCCATCATCATCACCATCATGGTGTTGGAGATCCGGGCGCCGCATGGCGATGACCTGGCGGCGCTGCAGCCCTTAGTACCGGTCTTCCTCAGCTACGTGCTGAGCTTCGTCTTCCTTGGCATTTACTGGAACAACCACCACCATCTGCTCCATGCCACCAAGCGCATCAATGGCCGGATCATGTGGGCCAACCTGCATCTGCTCTTTTGGCTGTCGCTGATCCCGTTTACGACCCGCTGGCTTGGTGAGAACCACGGCGGCTCCTGGCCGACGGCATTGTACGGGGCGGTGCTGCTGATGGCGGCGTGCGCCTATACGATCCTCCAGACCGCCATCGTCGCACTGCAGGGCCGGGATTCCGCGCTGAGGGCAGCGCTGGGCAGCGATTGGAAGGGCAAATTGTCGCTGGCGAGCTATGCGGCGGCGATCGCGCTCGCCTTCGTCAATCAGTGGTTCTCCGATGCGCTCTATGTGTTCGTGGCGATCTTGTGGGTCATCCCCGACCGCCGCCTCGCCCGCTTGGCCCAGTGAGGGAAAGCCTGGAGCAATAAGTCATGTGTCCCCGGAAGTTCCAAATGGCGCTTGTTGTTATGCTTTGTCTGTCAGGGTGCGCTATGTATCCATCAGTCGCTGGGCCGATTACCGGGAAAAAGTACAAGGTGGGCTGGAACCCCTTGAGCGGTTACGCTTATCCGGAATCTTTTTATAAAGAAACCCGGGAAGCCTATATCCAGAATCATCCTGACCTGTCAAAAGAACACAAAGACGCAATACTGAACAAGCAAATCCGCCCAGGCATGACGGCTGAGCAGGTCAAGGTCAGCTGGGGACCCCCCGCATACGTCGATAGCCAAATTACAACGGCTTTGGGGTATTCAGAAATTTGGCATTACCAAAGCCGGTGGGTGTGGATGGTTAACGGGAAAGTCGATGCGATTCAGGATGTCTCTTACTAAATCAGAATCCAGAATCGGGGGACACAAGACCTCATTCGCGGAGATAAGTCATGTGTCCCCGGAATTCTAATACCTAATTCACGGAGATAAGTAATGTGCCCTTGGAGTTCTCCTGATGATTCGGGATATGCTGGAGCAGTACAAAAACATTTTGGAAAGTTAGTCGACAACCTTCGATGTTTATTGAGTATTAAACCAGATCCAAGTACCACTCCACGTTATGAGCTAGAAATACTCTTGCTGGGTTGTTGCTATATTGACAGTCTAGCGGGGGTTTTTCTTGATGCAGAAAAGTCTAGGGCCAGATTCCGAGAGCTATTGTGGGATTACTCCGATCGATCAAAACTTGATTTCCGCCGCGTAGATCTACCGGCTCTTCGAAAAGCCTTAGAGCGCTACCCAATTGCTACCAAGCACAATGGGAAATGGGTACCTAGAGATAACCATTTGCCCTTGGACGTAACGAAATTGACGGCTGTCTTAGAGCAGGAAATTCAGAAGTGCAGTTACAACGCTGGGGATATTAGGGACATCGACGAACCAACTTTTGATCAAGTTCTCCCGACTCTAATGAGCTTGCTCACTACAGAACAGCAAGCGGAGCATGGGAATAAGATTGAAGAATTAATTAAGGAAGCGACCTACGCCGGGGTTCTTTATGAACAATATCGATCTCCTCTAGTGCATGAAACATTGATAAGAGGCCATTGGTACGGTGCTGCAACTGATCTCCCAGTTTATGTTGCGTCTGAGGGAGGGGACGTGGACTTGACTTTTCCTCCTCTCTTCGTGGTAAGCGTCCTAGAAAATATACTGGAAACAATTTTCTCGAAGTATTGGGTGACGACGGAGTGACTATAACGACCGAGAGTCACAGGGGATAATTCACGGAGATAAGTCATGTGTCCCAGGAAGTCCTAACAGGAGACTCCATGGGTGCCAAGAGTTTGGCTAGAGTGCTGTTAGTCATTGTTGGGTGTCTTCCCATTTCCGGTTGTGCAGAATATGTTATCGGAAAAGTTTGGCTCGATCGGGATCGGGCCAAAGTTTATGTGACCGAGAATGCCTCAGAGATTACCGATTGCACGTTTGTGAAACAAGTCAAAGCCAAGTCGTATTGGGGTGGCCTGGCCCTTCAGAACGAAGCCCTAGAAAAATGCATGAGTGTCCTCACGCACAATGCCGCTAAGGCGGGCGCGAACGTACTACTCATTAGAGATTCGTCCCGCTCCATGATGGGATCATCGGCGGTTGGAGACGCCTATCTCTGCAAAGAGGTAAAGTTCGCTCCTAAGGCGCCTCTACTTGGCACGTCTCAAGTACCAGAAAGTCCGAACGTCTTAGATTCACAGAATGAGGAAATTTCGGAACGCCTCATAAGGCTAAAAGAACTAAAGGATAAGGGTGTTCTGATGGAAGAAGAGTACAACGAGAAGCGTAAAGAGTTGATAGATAAGCTCTGAGTGCCATCGGAATCTTAAAATAGGGGACGGTGTTTTGTGATCTCTAATGAGCGGGCGATGGTTGGTAATAGGTCAGTTTGGCGGGTGACGCCGGAGGGCCAGTGTAGGCGGGCCGTCCGCCTCGCGGCTTCCGGCACTCCCGTCGCCCACCCGCCTTCGCGGGTACCCGGGCTCGGTCGCAGGACCTGCCAAACTGACGCGAGGCTTGACGGGGGGAGGGAAAGGTGCTAGGTTATTCGGGCATGTGGACACGAGTTGTTGGAGCGCGAACCGCTCTCGGAATTGCCTGCCTGTTGGTCCTTCCCAATCGATTCGCCGCAGCCGGAAGCCTACGTGAAGAAGCCGTAACCTACCGGATGCAAGGCTACGAAGCGCAGCGGCGGGGCGATCAGGCAACCGCACTGTCCCTGTACCAGAAGGCGGCGGCCCTGGACCCGTCCTACCCGACCCCGCAGAACGACATCGGGATTATGCTGGAGGAGCAGGGGAGGCTGCAGGAAGCGGAAGCGGCCTACCAGAGAGCGCTCGAGCTGAACCCCAGCTACCTGGAAGCGCACGCCAACCTGGCTATGCTCTATGAGCGGATGGGCCAGAAAGAGAAGGCGACCTTCCACTGGCTCAAGCGGTACCAGCTCGGCGACCCGTATGACCCCTGGACGGCGCGCGCCGAAGAGCGGCTGGTCGCACTCGGCACCCTGAAGACCTACCCCGGCATGAAGGGCAAGATCTACACGCGCAGGCGGTTGTTCGATCAGGAGTTCGACTCCCACGCGCAAACACTCGATGAGTTTCACGCAATTACGGAACAGCATGGCGATTGGCCGCGCTAGCGCGGCCGGCGACTCACACCGCATTCACACCGTTTGACCCCGACACCGAACCGACAGAGCGAACTCCCCATAGCCAAGGCCTTCTTGATCGACGGGACCGCGTTCTGTTACCGGGCGTTCTACGCGATTCGCGCGCTCAGCACGCCGGATGGCCGGCCTACCAACGCGGTCTATGGGTTTGCGGCGATGCTGCAGGCGCTCCGGGATAAGGAACGGCCCGACTACCTGGCGGTCGCCTTTGACGTGGGCAAGCCGACCTTCCGCCACAAGCGGTTCGAGGCGTACAAGGTCCAGCGCAAGCCGATGCCGGACCTGCTGATTCAGCAGATTCCCGTCATCAAGACGCTCTTGCGGGCGCACCGGATCGCGCTGTTCGAGCAGGAAGGGTACGAAGCCGAGGATGTGCTGGCGACGATCGCCAGGCGGATCGCCGGCCCGCAGGTGCAGGTGCTGCTGGTGACCGGCGATAAGGACGCGCTCCAACTGATCGATGCGCACACCAAAGTCTACAACCCCCACAAGGAAGAGACCGTGCTCGATGCGGAGGCGGTGCGCGCCCGGTATGGCGTGGCCCCTGAGCAGATGGTGGACCTGATGGCCCTGATGGGCGATAAGATCGACAACATTCCCAGCGTGCCCGGCATCGGCGAGAAGACCGCCTCGCAGCTGCTGCAGCGGTTCGGCACGCTTGAGCAGCTCTACCAATCGGTCGATCAGCTGGACAGCCCGGCACAGCGCCAGAGCCTGGAGGCGTCGCGGGAGCAGGTGGAGCTGTCGCGCGAGCTGGCCCGCATCGATCGCGACGTGCCGCTGACCGTCACGTTAGAGGATCTTAAGCCGCAGGAGCCGGATTGGCGCGCTTTGCGCACCCTGTATCGTGAGCTGGATTTCAAGCGTCTGCTGGCCACCGTCAACGAGCAGGACCCTGTTTCGACCTCTTCGACCGTGCGCGTTCATCTGGCTGCGCCCTCGCAGTTACCAAGCCGGAGTGCGACATCTGACGTGCTGTGCTGGCCCGCCTCAGGCGGGGTGGTTGTGGCGATTTCCGCCGGACCGGAAGAAGCCTGGGTCGTGCGTCTTGACCGCGCCGCGATGGAGACTGCTTCAGGGCAAGCGGTAGCCGCCTGGCTGGCCGATGCGAGCGCGCACAAGATTTCTCATGATGGCAAGCTGGCCAAGCGGCTGCTGCGATCGATTGGTCTTGAGCTCAATGGGCTGACCGGCGATACGATGCTGGCCGCCTATCTGCTCAACCCGGCGCGGTCGCATGAGTCGTTCAATGACGTAATCGAGGAACAGCTCGAAGAACGGCTCGGTTCGGTCCCTTCGCTTGAGGCTGACGACGTCGCAGCCGAGTCGATCCTGCAGCTCTGCGGGCAGCAGGCCGCAGCGGTACACCGGGTGCATGAGCGGCTGCTTGCGACGCTGCGCGAGCGCGAGCTGTTCAGCCTGTATACCGATCTTGAGTTGCCGCTATTAAGCGTCCTGGCCGAGATGGAAGCCACCGGTATTACCATCGACCTGCCGTATCTGGCCGGGTTGCGCGCCACGATGGACGCCACGCTGTCGCAGCTGAAGCAGGAGGTGTTTCGCCTGGCGGAGTGCGAGTTCAACTTGAACTCGCCCAAGCAGCTGGCCCAGGTGCTGTTTGAGCGGCTGAAGCTGCCGATTATTAAGCGCACCAAGACCGGCGCCTCAACCGACAGCGATGTGCTGCACCAGCTAGCTGAGCGCCATCCGCTGCCCGAGAAGCTGCTGCAGTACCGCGAGCTGTCCAAGCTGGTCTCCACGTACGTTGAGGCACTCCCCGCGCTGGCCGATCCGGTCACCGGCCGCGTGCACACCTCGTTCAATCAGACCACCACCGCGACCGGCCGTCTGTCCTCAAGCGATCCCAATCTGCAGAACATTCCGATCAGGACCGAGCTGGGCCGGTCGATCCGCAAGGCGTTCATTCCCGGCATCACAGACGGCGTGCTGCTGGCCGCCGACTATTCGCAGATCGAGCTGCGCATCCTGGCCCACCTCTCCGGCGATCCGCAGCTAGTGGAGGCGTTTCGCCAGGACCGCGACATCCACCGGGTCACCGCGTCGAGCATCTACGGCATCCCGGAAGCTGAGGTGCAGCCGGAGCAGCGCTATGCGATGAAAGCGGTCAACTTCGGCATCCTCTACGGCATGTCGGCGCACGGCCTTTCAAAAGAGCTTAGCCTCTCCTTTGAGGAGGCGCAAACGTTCATCGACGCCTATTTCCAGCGCTATCCCGGTGTGCGCGCCTATCTGGATCAACAGATTGCGCAGGCCAAACGCGACGGCTTTGTCCAGACGCTGCTCGGCCGGCGGCGCTACATTCCGGAGATCAACAGCCCTGACCTCATGATCCGGCAGTTCGGCGAGCGGATGGCGGTCAACGCGCCGGTGCAGGGCAGTGCGGCCGATCTGATCAAGCAGGCGATGATCCGGTTGCCCGAGCGGCTGCGCACCGCGCGCAGCGGCGGGCGGTTGCTCCTGCAGGTGCACGATGAGCTGGTCCTGGAGTGTCCGCGCGGCGAGCTGTCATCGGTGGCCGCGCTGGTGCGCGACACGATGGAAGGGGCGATCGCCCTCAACGTGCCGCTCAAAGTGACCACCAAGGCGGGACCGAACTGGCTCGAGCTCGCCCCGCTCTGACGCGCGCGATGATCGTCATCGGCGTGACCGGCGGGGTCGGCACCGGCAAGAGCACCGTCGCCCGGATGTTCAAGCAGCTCGGTGCGGTGGTGCTTGACGCGGACGCGATGGCGCATGAGGCCGTCGAGCCTGGCCGGCCGGCGTGGCGCGAGATCGTACGTGCCTTCGGCCGCGGGATCCTGAAGCCCGACCGGACGATCAACCGGAAGCGGCTGGCGGCGGTGGTCTTTGCGGACCGCCGAAAGCGGAAACAGCTTGAAGCGATCATTCATCCCCGCGTGCTGCGCCGGATGGCGCAGGAGGTGCGGCGCCTGCGGCGCGGGGGGCGGTGCAAGGCGGTCGTGCTCGAGGTGCCGCTGATGGTGGAGACGAGCGCTCAGCGGCTGGTCGACACGCTCGTGGTGGTGACAGCACCCCCGGCGGCGCAGTACAGGCGGTTGCGGAAGGCATACGGGTGGTCGCGACAGGAGGTCGACGCTCGGAGCGCGGCGCAGTGGAAGCTTTCGGCCAAGGTGGCCTTGGCCGATCATGTGATCGACAACTCGGACGGCGCGGAGGCCACGCGCACACACGTGGAGCAACTATGGAACAGACTAGTCCCAGCACGGCCCACGCCGCGAAGCTCGACATCGCGGCGCTCAAAGAGCTGAAGATTACCGAGCTCAACAAGGTCGCGCGTGAGCTTGGGGTCAACGGCATCTCGGGCGTGAAGAAGCAGGATCTGATCTTCCGGATCCTCTCCGCCCAGACGGAGAAGGAGGGGCTGATCTTCTCCTCCGGCGTCCTGGAAATTCTCAGCGACGGGTTCGGGTTTTTGCGGTCGCCGAACTACAACTATCTGCCATGCCCGGACGACATCTACGTCTCGCCCTCGCAGATCCGGCGGTTCGACCTGCGCACCGGCGATATGGTCAACGGGCAGGTGCGGCCGCCGAAAGAGGGTGAGCGGTACTTCGCGCTCCTGAAGGTGGAGGCGGTCAACAGCGAAAACCCCGAGGAGTCGAAGCTCAAGTCCAACTTCGACAACCTGACGCCGATCTATCCGAACCAGCGGTTCGTGCTGGAGACCTCCCAGAAGGAGATGTCCACGCGGATCATGGACCTGCTGACCCCGATCGGCAAGGGGCAGCGCGGGCTGATCGTCGCTCCGCCCTACAGCGGCAAGACGGTGCTGCTGCAGAAGATCGCCAACGCCATCACCACCAACACCCCGGATGCGGTCCTGATCGTGCTGCTGATCGATGAGCGTCCGGAAGAGGTGACCGACATGCAGCGCTCGGTCAAGGGCGAGGTGATCTCCTCGACGTTCGATGAGCCGGCCGACCGGCACATCCAGGTGGCCGAGATCGTGCTGGAGAAAGCGAAGCGGCAGGTCGAGCATAAGAAGGACGTGGTGATCCTGCTCGACAGCATCACCCGGCTGGCGCGCGCCTATAACACGGTCGAGCCGCACAGCGGCCGCGTGCTCACCGGAGGGTTGGACGCCAACGCGCTGCACAAGCCGAAGCGGTTCTTCGGCTCGGCGCGCGGCATCGAGGAGGGGGGGAGTTTGACCATCATCGGCACCTGCCTGATCGACACCGGCTCCCGGATGGACGAGGTCATCTTCGAGGAGTTCAAGGGCACCGGCAACATGGAGCTGACGATGGACCGCAACCTGTTCCAGCGGCGCATCTACCCGGCCATCGACATCCGCCGCTCGAACACGCGGCGCGAGGAGCTGCTGGTGCAGGCGGACGAGCTGCAGAAGATCTGGGTGCTGCGCAAGGTCCTGCATGAAATGGATCCGGTCCAGGCGATGGAGCTGCTGATCGACCGGCTGTCGAAGACGAAGGCAAACTCGGAGTTCTTGGCCGCGATGGCCAAGAGCACCAAGTGAGGAGGAGATGAAAACAGGCATTCACCCGGACTACCAGGAGTGCGTCATCACCTGCACGTGCGGCGCGGTCTACCACACGCGCTCCACGCGCAAGACGGTCCACGTGGAGATTTGCGCGAGCTGCCACCCCTTCTTCACCGGGCAGCAGAAGCTGATCGACACCGCCGGCCGCGTGGAGAAGTTCAAGAAGAAGTACACCCGCAAGGCGCCCGCCTCGAAATAACCCCCCGACGACCGTTCGAGCCGTATCACGATGCCCCTGTCCCGCCAGCAGCTGCTCGATGAGCTGGCGACGCTTGAGGCGCGGTACCGCGAGCTGGAAGAGCTGGCGGTCAGCGCCGCGGGCCAGCCCTCGCCCACGAAATCCTACCAGGAGATCTCAAAGGAGCTCTCCGACCTGCGCGAGGTCGTGACCACCTACCGCACCTACCAGCGCATGGAGCGCGAGGCGGCCGAGGCGGAGGCGCTGTTCCGCGCCCAGGGCGACCTCGAGATGCGCGAGATGGCCAAGGAGGAAGCGGTCGCGCTGCGGCAGCAGCAGCTCGACCTGGTGCGGGAGATGGACGCCTGGTGGGAGGAGCGCCACCGCCAGGCGGAGCGGCCGCTCATCATCGAGATCCGCGCGGGCACCGGCGGGCTTGAGGCCAGCCTCTTCGTCGGCGACCTGCACCGGATGTACACGAAGTACGCCGCCAAGTGCGGCCTCGCGGTCGAGGTGATGGAGAGCCAGCGGACCGAGGCCGGGGGGCTCAAGGAGATTTCGTTTTCGATCAAGGGGCCCGGCGCATGGCAGCGGTTCCAGTATGAGAGCGGCGTGCACCGGGTGCAGCGCGTGCCGGAGACCGAGGCGCAGGGGCGCATCCACACCTCCACGGTGACCGTCGCGGTGCTGCCGGAGCCCGAGGACGTCGAGCTGCCGCCGATTCCCGCGAAAGATCTGCAGATCGACGTCTATCGCTCCTCCGGCCCGGGCGGGCAGGGCGTGAACACGACCGACTCCGCGGTGCGGATCCGCCACATTCCCACCGGCCTGATGGTGACCTGCCAGGATGAGCGCAGCCAGCTGCGCAATAAAGAGAAGGGGATGCGGGTGCTGCGCGCTCGACTGCTCGACCAGATGCAGCGCGAGAAGCAGCAGCAGATCGCTTCGGACCGGCGCAAGCAGGTCGGGAGCGGTGAGCGCAGCGAGAAGATCCGCACGTACAACTTTCCCGACCGGCGGATCACCGACCACCGGATCGGCCTCACACTGCACAAGTTCGACGCCGTTATGGGCGGCGAGCTGCAGGAGCTGATCGACGCGCTGATCGCGGCGGACCGGGCCCGCACCGCATGATCGTCCGGGAGCTGCTCGCCTCGGGCAGCCGCCGGCTGCAGGAGGCCGGGCTTGAGCAGCCGGTCAAGGACGCGGAATGGCTGCTGGGCTGGCTGCTGGGTGAGACGCCGACCGGGCTGTACCTGCGGGAGGAGGCGGTGCCCGCGCAGACGGTTGAGCGGTTTGCCTCGGCGGTGGACGCGCGCGCCCGCGGCACGCCGCTGCAGTACCTGCTCGGGGAGGCGGATTTTTACGGCGCGCGGTTTGCCGTCAGGCCGGGGGTGTTCATCCCGCGGCCGGAGACCGAGTGCATCGTCGAAGCCGCGCTGACCGCGCTGCGGGCGCAGCCGCTCCGCAACGGGAAGCCGCTTCGCCTGCTGGATCTTGGCAGCGGCAGCGGCTGCATCGCCATCACGCTGGCGCGCCGGCTTCCGGCTTGTGTTGTCGTCGGCGTTGAGCTATCATGGGACGCGTTGACAGTCGCCAGGCAGAATGCCCGGGCGCTCGGAGTGGCGTCCCGGGTCTTGTTTGTTCAGGGGTCCTGGCTGGACGCATTTCGCGGTGCGGTGGACGGGGTGATCGCCAATCCCCCGTATGTCTCGAGCGGACAGGTGGAGCGGTTGCCGTTGGATGTTCGTCAGGAGCCTCGCGTGAGCCTTGATGGCGGGGCGGACGGAATGCGCGACCTTCGCCGTTTGCTGGATGAGATGCCGCGCGTGCTCAAGCCCGGCGGGATCGCCGTGCTGGAGTGCGGCGAAGAGCAGGTGAGCCCCCTCGCGGAGGCGGCCGCCTCCGCCGGCTGGACCGAGACCGTGACCCCGCTGCAGGACCTGGGCGGACGCCCTCGCGGCCTGCTGGCGATCCGCGCGCATGGATAAGCTCTTTATCAACCCGAGCGGCCCGCTCCATGGCACCGTCACGGTGCATGGGGCGAAGAACGCGGTCCTGCCGATCATGGCCGCGTGTTTGCTCACGGAAGAACGCTCGATTATCGAGAACGTCCCCAACGTCACCGACGTGGTGACGATGATCGAGATCCTCCGCAGCCTTGGCGTGGAAGCGGAGATCCGCGGCGACCGGCTGACCGTCACGCCCGGGCGCTACCCCGGGACCGAAGCCTCCTACGAACTCGTCAGCCGGATGCGCGCCTCCATCTGCGTGCTGGGCCCGTTGGTGGCCAAGCAGGGCAGAGCCAAGGTCGCGATGCCGGGCGGCTGCGTGATCGGCAACCGGCCGGTCGACCTGCACCGCAAGGGGCTGCAGGCGCTCGGCGTCTCCACGAGCCTTGAGGGCGGCTACATCGTCGCCGAGGCGCCGGCGCTGAAGGGTGCGCGGATCCAGCTCGGCGGCGCCTTCGGCTCCTCGGTGCTGGCCACCGACAACGTGATGATGGCCGCCACCCTCACGCCGGGAACGACGGTCATCGAGCAGGCCGCCTGCGAGCCCGAAGTCGTGGATTTAGCGCACTTTCTCATCGCCATGGGGGCGACGATCGAGGGGCACGGCAGCCCGGTCATCCGCGTGACGGGCGTGCCCCGGCTGCACGGCGCCTCGCACCGGGTCATTCCGGATCGCATCGAGGCCGGCACGCTGATGATCGCCACCGCGATCGTGGGCGGCGATCTGACGATCGAGGGCGCGCGCGCCGATCATCTGGGCGCGGTCATCGATAAGCTCTCCGAGGCGAACGTCGTCATTGAAAAGTTGAACGGCAGCCTGCGCGTGCAGGCGCAGGGCCGGCTCCAGGCGGTGGACGTGACGACGCTGCCGTTTCCGGGATTTCCCACCGACCTGCAGGCGCAGATGATGGCGCTCATGGCGGTCTCGCGCGGGGTGAGCGTGCTCACCGAAAAGGTGTACCCGGAGCGGTTCAAGCACATCTCCGAGCTGAACCGGATGGGAGCCGCGATCACGCTGGAAGGGGCGAGCGCGATCGTCAAAGGGGTCGAGCGGCTCTCCGGCGCGCCGGTGACGGCGCCGGATCTGCGCGCCTCGGCCGCGCTGGTGCTGGCCGGGCTGGTGGCGCAGCATCAGACCGAGCTGAGCGGGCTGGAGCATTTGGAACGGGGCTACGAAAATTTGGAAGCGCAGCTCGTGCAGCTCGGGGCGAAGATCCACCGGGTGCACGTCTAACGGGAGGAACGGAATGGTGGTCATTCGGTTGCAGCGGCGCGGGACGAAAAAGATGCCGCATCATCGGATCGTCGTGATGGATCGCGCGCGGGCGCAGGGCGGGCGGGCGCTGGAGACGCTGGGCCATTACGACCCGTCGTTTGAGCCGCCGAAGTTCGCGCTTAAGGAGACGCGCCTGGCGTTCTGGCTTTCGTCCGGGGCGCAGGTCTCTCCGGCGGTGGCCAGACTCGTCAAGCGGTACAAAAAGGGACATGCTCCAGCTTGATATCGTCACGATTTTTCCAGGGATGTTCGCGCCCGTCTTCGGGGCGTCGATCCTGAAGCGGGCGCAGGCGAGCCGGCGGCTCCGCATCCGGTTGCACGACCTGCGCGACTACACGCACGACAAGCACCGCAAGGTCGATGACCGGCCCTACGGCGGCGGCCCGGGCATGGTGATGCGGCCCGAGCCGATCTTTGAAGCGGTGGAAGCGATCCGACGGCGCACGTGCGCGCGCCATGCCGCCCGGGCGGCCACGGGCGGCTGCCAGACCATCCTGATGGCGCCGCAGGGGCAGCAGCTGACCACGCCGCTCGCCAGGGAATTGGCCGCGTCGGCCCATCTGATCCTTATCTGCGGCCATTATGAGGGGGTCGACGACCGGGTGGCCCAGGCGCTTGCCACGCGGTCGGTCTCCGTCGGCGATTATGTCTTGACAGGCGGCGAGCTTCCCGCTATGGTGCTGGTCGACTGCCTGGCCAGGTTCGTGCCCGGCGTGATCGGGCACGAAGAGGCGACGCACGAGGAGTCGTTCGCCCAGGGCTGGCTGGAATATCCGCACTACACCCGCCCGTCCGTGTTTCGAGGGATGGCCGTTCCCGAGGTCCTCCGTTCCGGGGACCATGCGCGCATCGCGCGCTGGCGAAAGCGGCAAGCGGCGGCGCGCACCGCAGCCCAACGGCCGGATCTGGCGCGCGCCCTGCGCAACGGGCGGCGACACCGCGCAGCATAAGCGAGGAATCTGATGGAGTGGATGACGTGGGTGCATGGACGCGTTCCGTCCGAGCGAACCGAACGGTTCCGGGCGGGCGATGAGGTGCGCGTCTGGTTCAAGATTCTCGAGCAGGGCAAGGAACGGCTGGGGCAGTTCGAGGGCACGGTGATCCGCTGCCACGGCGCCGGCCCGTCCCGGACGTTCACCGTCCGGCGCATCACCCATGGCGAAGGGGTCGAGCGCGTGTTCCCCTTCGATTCCAAGACCGTCTCCCGCATCGAAGTGCTCCGTCCGGGTCGCGTCAAGCGCGCCCGGCTCTACTACCTTCGGACCGCGGTCGGCAAGACGCGGATCGCCGCCGATCAATCGGGGAAGGATCGTGCCGACGGGGAATCCGTCACCCCAGCTCCTCAGGGCATTGAGACCGCCGCCGCGGCTCCTGAAGCCGGCCTCGCCCCCAAGTCCTAGCCGTCCCGTTTCCGCGCTGCTGCCGGTCGCGGGAGTTGATGAAGCCGGCCGGGGGCCCTGGGCCGGTCCCGTGGTGGCCGCCGCCGTCATCCTGCATCGAACACGCCTGCCTGTCCGCATCGACGATTCCAAGCGGTTGAGCCCCCGCCAGCGCGCGCGGGCCTTTGACGTCATCCTCCGCCATGCCGAGGTCGGGGTGGGCATCGTGCCCGCCGAGACGATCGACGCGCGCAACATCCTTCAGGCCACCTTTCTGGCGATGCGCCAGGCGGTGGCCGATCTGCCGTCCGCTCCCGCGCGCGTCCTGGTCGATGGCAACGCCGCGCCTCCATCGACCGTCGGGTGGGAGCCCATCGTGGGCGGCGACGCGACCTGCTACGTGATCAGCTGCGCCTCCATCGTGGCCAAGGTGGTGCGCGACCGGCTCATGGAGTTTTACCATGACCTCAACCCCGAGTACGGTTTCGACCGGCATAAGGGCTATGGCACCGCACTCCATGCGGGCCGCCTGCAGCTCCATGGGCCGTCCCTCTGGCACCGGCACAGCTTTGAGCCGGTGAAGTATGCGGCAGCAGCTGGGCCAGGAGGGTGAGCGGTTAGCCGTGGCGCGGCTGCGGCAGGAGGGCTACCGCATCCTCGAGCGGAACGTGCGGTTTCCGGCCGGCGAGCTCGACATCGTCGCCCAGGAAGGGAACACGCTCTGCCTCATCGAGGTGCGCTCCGCCAGCTCGGACCGGTGGGGCGGAGCGCTCGCCTCGATCGGCGACCGCAAGCGCCGGCGGATCATCCGCGCGGCCCGCTGGTACCTGGCCCGCCACCCCTCGCCGCTCCCCGAGATCCGCTTTGACGTGGTCGCAATCTCCTGGGGCGCAGGAGCTCTCCCCGCGGTGCAGCTGGTGCGCGGGGCTTTTGTAGCGGATTGAATCTGTGAAACTTTTCACATATAATAATTTATGCGCACGTCAGTCGAGCAGTTCCTGGAGCAGGTGGCCCAACGCGGGTCATGGATCGGCGGGGGCAGTGTCGCTGCGCTGGGCGCCGCGCTCGCCGCAGCGCTGCTTGAGAAGCTGGTGTTCCAGCCTCCGCTCCGCCGGCGGCTTCAGGCGGTCCGCCGCGAATGCCTCTCCCTCATCGATCAGGATGCCAAAATGTTCGCGCGCGTCATCGACGCCACCCGCGGACACCGCCGCGCGGTCTTCGCGCAGGCGCTCATGAAGGCGACGGAGATCCCGTGCCGCGTCTTTGAGCGCGCCCATGCGGTGCAGGCGGCCTGCCGCCGGGCGCAGCGGGCGATCAAGCCGAAGTTCCAGTCCGACCTGCGGTGCGCCCTCGCCATGGCCAAAGCGGCCAGCGACTCCTCGCGCGCGTTGATCAATACGAACCTTGCATGGCTGGGGTCGCCCGCGTACACGAGGAGGATTCGACGCCGACTCTCGTCCGTCAGCCAATGACCGCTCAGATTCTTGACGGCAAAGCGATCGCCGAGCGCATCAGGCGCCAATTGCAGCAGGAGCTCGCCACGATGGCGCAGCCGCCGATGCTGGCGATCCTCTCCTTTGTCACGCCGGCTTCCGAGGTGTATCGCAAGGCGCAGCGGGCGCACGCCAAGGCGCTGGGCATTCGCACCCGCGAAGAGGCCGCGCCCGAGCGCGTGACGCAGGCCGAGGTGGAGCGCATCGTCCAGGCCTGGAACGCGGACCCGGCGGTCCACGGCATCTTCGTGCATCAGCCGATGCCGCCCCAGATCGACGCGCAGCGCCTCTCGGGGCTGATCGATCCGCGCAAGGACGTGGAGGGGATCCATCCGCAGAACTCGGCGCGCCGGTTTTTCGCGAAGGCCCGCATCGGATCGTGCACGGCGCTGGCGATCATGGAGCTGATCGAGTCCACCGGCATGGATCTGGCCGGCAAGGAGGCGGTGGTGGTCGGCCACAGCGAGATCGTCGGCCGGCCGGTGAGCATGCTGCTGCTGGATAAGCTGGCCACGACGACGGTGTGCCATGTCGGCACCGACCGGGCCGGGCGGCTGGAAGAGCACGTCCGCCGGGCGGATGTGCTCGTGGTCGCCGTCGGGCGACCCCACTTCATCAAAGGGGAATGGATCAAGCCCGGATCGATCGTGATCGACGTGGGGATCAACGTGGTCGATCAGCACGTGGTGGGCGATGTGGAGTTCGAGCCGGCCAGGGCGCGCGCGGCGTTCATCTCGCCGGTGCCTGGCGGCGTGGGGCCGGTCACCGTCATGATGGTGATGAAGAACACGATCGAAGCGTTCAAGCTGCAGCAGCGCGCATGAGCCTTCCTGACGCCGTTCGATTTCAGCGACAGCTCGGCAAGAAGCCGTTCCTGGTCACGATGGAGGTCAATCCCCCGAAGGGCACCGACCTCTCGGAGATGCTCAAGGCGGTGGAGCGGGTGCGCGGCCTGGTGGATGCGATCAACGTGACGGACGGCTCCGGCGCCATCATGCGGGCGTGCTCGCTGGCGGTTGCGAAAGCGGTGCTCGATGCCGGGGTCGACCCGATTTTGCAGATGACGTGCCGCGACCGGAACCGTTTGGCCCTCCAGGCGGATCTGCTTGGCGGGGCGATCCTGGGCATCCGCAACGTACTCCTGCTGACCGGCGATGATCCCAAGGCCGGCGACCATCCCGAGGCCAAGCCGGTCTTCGACATCAACTCCGCCGCGCTGATGCAGGTGGCGAAAGGACTGACGGAAGGGCACGACATGGCGGGCAAGCCGCTCGCCGGCGCGCCGCAGTTCTGCATCGGGGCGGCGGCCGACCCTGGCGCGAAGGATCTTGACGTGGAGATGCAGAAGCTCAAGGCCAAGATCGACGGCGGCGCGCAGTTCTTCCAGACCCAGGCGGTCTTCGACGCCGCCCCGCTCCAGGCGTTCATGCGGCGGGCCAAGCCGTTCGGGAAACCGGTGCTGGCTGGCATCCTCCTGGTGAAATCGGCGAAGATGGCTCGCTACATGAACGAGCATGTGTGGGGCATCCATGTGCCGGAGGCGACCATCGCGCGGTTTGAGAAAACCACCGATGCGCGCGCCGAATGCGTGGCGGTGACCGTCGAGCTGATCCGCGCGGCGCGCGAGTGGGCGGACGGGATCCACCTCTACGCGCTCGGCTGGGAAGAGCTCGTGCCGGAGATTTTGAAAGAGGCGGCGGTGGCCGCGCCACAACGGTCGGCCCGATGACGCTGCCCGCCGCCGCGATGCAGAAGACCGCCCTCCATGAACGGCACCGCCGGCTGGGTGCCAAGATGACCGAGTTCCACGGTTGGGACATGCCGCTCTACTACACCAGCATCCTGGAGGAGCACAAGGCGGTGCGGGAGGCGTTGGGCCTCTTCGACGTCTCGCACATGGGACAGGTGCTGGTGACCGGCCCTGACGCGACGGCCACCCTCAACGAGCTGGTGGTAAGCGACATCGCCCACGTCGGCGTCGGGCGGGCGTGCTATACGCTCATGTTGAACGAGCAGGGCGGGATTCTTGATGACCTGATCGTCTACCGCACCGGCGAGGACGGGTATCTCGTCATCGTCAACTGCGGGAACCGCGCCAGCGATCTGGCCTGGCTGACCGCCCACCGGCGCGGCCAGACCGTGATCAACGATATCAGCAGCGGGCGCTCGATTCTCGCCGTTCAGGGCCCGCGCGCCTGCCGGCTGCTGGAGCAGCTGCTCGATGCGCGGGTGACCAGCCTGGGGCGGTTCGATGTCGCGCCGATGCGCACCATGGGGCCGGACGCCTGCATTGCGCGGACCGGCTACACCGGCAGCGACGGATTCGAACTGTTCGTGCCGGACCAGCACGCGCAGCGGCTGTGGGACCTGATCCTCAGCAGCGGGCAGCCCGTGGGTGCCAGGCCGGTGGGGCTGGGCGCGCGGGATACGCTGCGGGTCGAAGCCGGGCTGCGGCTGTACGGCACCGACATGGACGCCGCCACGAATCCGTTTGAAGTGGGGCTGGACTGGACGGTGGCCATGAGCAAGCCGTCGTTCATCGGCCGGGAGGCGCTGCTCGCGCAGAAAGCGCAACCTCTTGCCAGAAAGTTTGTGGGGTTCGAGCTCGCCCAGGGACCGGTGCCGCGGGAGGGAATGGAGCTGACGAGCCAGGACCGCCGGGTTGGCACCGTCACCAGCGGGACGTTCAGCCCGACCCTTGGCAAACCGCTTGGCCTGGGGTACGTCGAGCCGGCTTGCGCCGCGTTGGGCACTACGCTGGTGCTGACCGTCCGCGCACAGCGATATCCGGCCACGGTGGTGAGGCTGCCGTTCTGGAAAGGCGACGCGAAACCGGCTGCGCTGGCTAGCCCGGCAGCCTCAACGTTGGAGCGACCGTCGTGATGCAGATTCCATCCGAGCTGTGTTACACGAAGACGCACGAATGGGCCAGGCGGGACGGCCAGGAGATCGTCGTTGGCATCACCGCCCACGCGCAGGAAGAGCTGCGCGATGTGGTGTTCGTCGAGCTGCCGAAGGCCGGCAAGCCGGTCAAGCAGGCGGAGCCGGCGGCGGTGATCGAATCGGTGAAAGCGGCGTTTGATATCTACGCGCCGGTGTCAGGCGCGATCAGCCGCGTCAACGACGCGGTGGTCAAATCCCCGCAGCTGGTCAACCAGGACTGTTACGGCGGCGGCTGGCTCTTTGCGATCACGCCCGGCAACGCGGAGGAGCTGACCGCGCTGATGTCCGCCGAGGAGTACGCCAAGCAGCTCCAGGCCCAGCCGCACTAACCCGCAGGACGGCGTTCCATGGATTACGCCCTCAATACAGGCGAACAGTTGCAGGAGATGCTCCGGACGATCGGCGTCGCGTCGTTCGATGAGCTGATCAGCACCGTTCCCGCCGAGCTGCATGCCCGCCGGCTTGAGATCCCCGATGGCCTGAGCGAAGCGGAGGTCATCGCCCTCGGTGAAGGGTTGGCCTCCGCCAACCGCTCGCTGGCCCAGATGACCTCCTTTCTGGGCGCGGGCGCCTACCACCATCTGATTCCGACGGTGGTGGACGCGCTGGCGGCGCGCGGTGAATGGCTGACCCCCTACACGCCCTACCAGGCCGAGGCGAGCCAGGGCACGCTGCAGGCGATCTACGAATTCCAGACGATGATCTGCGAGCTGATGCAGATGGAGGTGGCCAACGCCTCGCTCTACGACGGCGCCTCAAGCGTCGCGGAGGCCGCGGTGCTCGCCCTGCGCGCGACCGAGCGTCCCCGGTTGCTCATCTCCGAAGCGGTACATCCGCACGCCAGGGAAGTGGCGGCCACGTACCTCAGCGGCGCTGCGGCGGTCATCCAGGAGATCCCCACGGTCGACGGCGTGACCGACGTGGAGGCGCTGAAGAAGGCGCTGGGCCAGGATGTGGCGGGCGTGATCATGCAGCAGCCCAACGTGTTCGGCTGTCTTGAGCCGATGGCCCAGGCCAGCGAAGCGGCGCATCGCGCCGGCGGCCTCTTTATCGCATCGGTCTACCCGGTCAGCCTCGGCATTCTGCAGCCGCCGGGCGCGTACGGCGCGGACATCGCCGTCGCCGAAGGCCGCTGCCTGGGCAGCCCGGTGGCGTACGGGGGCCCCGGATTGGGGTTGTTCACGACGACCCAGGCGCTGGTGCGCCGGATCCCGGGGCGGCTGGCCGGCTGCAGCGTGGATCAGGCCGGGCGACGCGGCTATACGCTGACGCTGCAGACGCGCGAGCAGCACATCCGCCGCGAGAAGGCGACGTCGAACATCTGCACCAACGAAGGATGGCTGGCGCTGCGGGCGACGATCTTCCTGAGTCTGCTCGGGCCGCAGGGCATGAAGGAGCTGGCCGCGCTGAATCTGGAGAAGGCGCACTATTTACACCAACGGCTGCGCGAGCTGTCCTGGATCAGGCCGGCGTTTGACCAGCCGTTCTTCAACGAGTTCACGGTGGAGTATGAGGACGGCATCAAGGTGGACGCGGTCAACCGGGCGCTGGCGCGCGCCGGCATGGTCGGCGGATTTCCGCTGAAGAACTGGTACCCGGCGCGACCGCAGGCGTCGCTCTGGTGCGCGACCGAACGGATCAGCAAGACGCAGATCGACGCGCTGATCGAGGCGCTGAAAGGCGTGCGATGATGGTGAACGAGCCGGTCATCTTCGAGCGGTCGGTCGCAGGCAGGCGCGGGTACCGGCTGCCGCCGAGCGACGTGCCGGCGCGCGCGCCCTCCGCGTGGCTGCCGGAGGAGCACCTGCGCGCCATCCCGCCGCACCTGCCTGAGGTGGCGGAGTTCGACGCGGTGCGCCACTACACGCGGCTGTCGCAGCTCAACTTTTCGGTGGATACGCACTTCTATCCGCTGGGCTCCTGCACCATGAAGTACAACCCGAAGTTGAACGAGCGCATCGCCGCACTCCCCGGACTGGCGTTCGTGCATCCGCTGCAGCCCGAGGAGCAGGTGCAGGGCACGCTGCGGCTGCTGCACGAGCTTGAGCAGCTGCTCTGCGCGGTCACCGGCATGGAGGCGTTCACGCTGCAGCCGGCTGCGGGCGCGCAGGGCGAGCTGACCGGCCTGAAGATCATCGCCGCCTACCATCGCCGCAAGCGCCGCCACCGTTCGGTGATCCTGATTCCGGACTCGGCGCATGGGACGAACCCGGCTTCGGCCGCGCTCTCGGGGTTTTCGGTGGTGCAGATCAAGTCAGGGCCGGATGGGCTGATCGATCTCAACGAGCTGAAGCGGAAGCTCACCGATGACGTGGCTGCGCTGATGCTGACCAACCCCAACACGCTCGGCCTGTTCGAGCGAGAGATCAAGACGATCGCCCGCCTGCTGCATGAACGGGACGCGCTGGTCTACATGGACGGCGCGAACATGAACGCGCTGCTCGGGGTCGCGCGCCCGGGCGACATGGGGGTCGACCTGCTGCAGCTCAACCTCCATAAGACGTTCTCCACGCCGCACGGCGGCGGCGGGCCGGGCGCTGGGCCGGTGGGGGTGACGAAGGCGCTGGAGGAGTTTCTGCCGCTGCCGAGGGTCATCACGCGGGGCAAGCGGTTTGTCTGGAAGCAGGAGGGGCGGGCGTCCATCGGCCGCGTCCACGGCTTCTACGGCAACGTCGGCGTGCTGGTGCGGGCGTACGCCTATATCCGGACGCTGGGCCGCGAGGGGCTGACCCGGGTGAGCGAAGTCGCGATCGTGAACGCGAACTACCTGAAGGTGAAGCTCAAAGACGTCTTTCCCGTGGCGTACAATGCATTCTGCATGCATGAGTTCGTGGTGACGCTGAAGGCGCTGCGCGCGCAGGGGGTCACCGCGTGGGACGTCGCCAAGCGGCTGCTCGATCACGGCTTCTACGCGCCGACGGTCTATTTTCCGCTGATCGTGGATGAGGCGCTGATGATCGAGCCGACCGAAACCGAGTCGAAGGAGACGTTGGACGCGTTCGCCCTGGCGCTGCTCACGATTGCCCAGGAAGTGAAGACCAATCCCGACTATGTCCATCAGGCGCCGCACCGTATGCCGGTGGGCCGGATCGATGAGGTGAAGGCGGCGCGTGAACCGAACCTGCGCTGGACGCCTTCCCGGCAGTTCGTGAACGCCTAGACCCCGGCATGCCCACCTGGCGGATCCTGCAGCAGAACGCGCCCTCCGCCCGAGAGCAGATGGCGGTGGATGAGCAGCTGGCGCAGGAGGCCGTTCCGACCGTCCGGTTCTTTCAGTGGACGCCTCCCGCGGTGTCGTTGGGGTTCAAGCAGGCCTCGCCGGCCTGGCTGCAGGCGCCGTCGTGGCGCCGCGCCGGCCTTGAAACAACGAGGCGTCCCACAGGCGGCGGGATCGCGCTGCACGGCAGCGACCTGTCGCTCTCCGTGGTCGTGCCTCGCGCGTTGAACGTCCCGCTGCAAGCGCTGATGAGTGCGGTCTGCGGCAGCGGGGTGGCGGTGTGCCGCCACTACGGCGCGGAGGCTGAACCGTTTCTTGAACGCACCGGTTTGCGGGTGACGTACTGCCTGGCCGAGACCAGTCCCTATGCCGTGATGGTGGATGGGTGCAAGGTGGCCGGTTTTGCGGTCCGTCGATTCGCCAGGACGTGGCTGATCCAGGGCTCGCTGCTGGTCCGGCCGTTGGAGGACGCGCTGGCGAAGGCGCTGCCCGTCGAGCTGGTCAGCCGGTTGCGCAGTCGTGCCGCAGCACTGTCGGACGTGGCCGCGGCATCTCCGGATCCCGGAGAGGTGGAACGGGAGTGGGCGCGGCGATGGCCGGAGTGGTGGGACGAAGCGTTGATCGAAGAGCTTGAGGTGTTGGTGGCATGAGGTGCGACACCTGCAAACAGGAGAGCCCGATCGTGATGCGGGTCGTGATCGCCAAGGACTACAACCGCAGCCTGGCGCGGCCGATCTTCAACTGCGCGGCATGCTTTGAGCGGAAAGAACGCACGAAGGCGCCCCAGCAGGCCGCGACGAGCCAGGCACCATCCTGATGATCACGACGATGGTCGGCAGCTATCCGAAAGTAGCCGCCGGCTCCTACGGCACGCAGCTCATCGGGGCGATCACCCAGTGGCAGCGCAAGGAGTTGAGCCATGAGGAGCTGGAATCGGCGTACCGCGCCGTCACGCAGGCGGTGATCCGGGAGCAGGAAGCGGCAGGGCTTGACCTGCTCACCGACGGCCAGATCCGGTGGGAGGACCTGGTGACGCCCATCGCGCGGCGGCTCGAAGGGTTTGAGATCAACGGCCTCACCCGCTGGTTCAACAACAACGCCTATTACCGGAAGCCGGTCCTCCACAAGAAGCCGGTGCGCACCGGGCCGATCCTCGTGGAGGAGTACCGGTTCGCTGCGCGCTGCACGGCCAAGCCGGTGAAGGCGGTGCTGCCGGCTCCGTACACCTTCGGGGTGCTCAGCGAGGACCGCTATTACAAGGCGCTGCGGCCCTTCGTGATGAAGCTGGCGGAGATCCTCAACGAAGAGGCGCGCGCGCTGGCCGAGGCAGGGGCTCCCATGATTCAGTTCGACGATCCCGCGCTGGGATTCGGGAAATCGGACGTCAAGCTGGCGCTCGAAGCGCTGGCGGTGGCGACGAGAGGCGTGGCGGCCACCACCGCGGTCTCCACCTATTTCGGAGGAGTAAACGGCGCGCTGGAACCGCTCATGAAGGCCAAGGTGGACGTGGTGGGCCTCGACGTGGTCTCTGAGCCGAAGACGTTGGCGGCGCTGAAGCGCGTGAAGATCAGCAAGGCGCTGGCGATCGGCTGCCTCGACGCGCGCAACACCAAGCTTGAGTCGGTGGCGGAGGTGCAGGCGATTGTGCGCGCGATCGCGCGGCTCGTGCCGGGCGACCGGCTGTATCTCAATCCGAATTGCGGGCTGGAGTTTCTGCCTCATCCGCAGGCGCGCGCCAAGCTCAAACGGCTCGGCGAGGCGGCGCGCGCGTACCGGGCGCGCGGGTAACCGTCCCATGCTGCTGACGACCTCGGTGGGCAGCTTGCCGAAGCCCGAGTCGCTGGTGAAGGCCCGCGCGCAGGCACGGAAAGGGCAGCTCGATGCCAAGCGGTTGCGGGAGCTCGAGGAGCAGGCGACCCGCGACTGGATCAGGATCCAGGAAGAGCTGGACCTCGACATCCTGGTTGACGGCGAGCAGTACCGCGGCGACATGGTCGCCTACTTTGCCGAGCACCTTGGCGGCTTCACCCAGAGCGAGCTGGTGCGCTCCTACGGCAACCGCTACTACCGCAAGCCGATCATCACCGGACGGGTGACCAGGCGGAAGCCCATCACGGTGGGCTGGTGGACGTTCGCGCAGGGGCTGACCCCGCGGCCGGTGAAGGGCATGCTGACCGGGCCGTACACGATCATGGACTGGTCGTTCAACGAGCACTACTCCTCGCGCCGGGCCGCGACGTTGGCGATTGCCCAGGTGGTGCGCGAGGAGGCTCGGGATCTTGAGCGCGCCGGCGCGCAGTACATCCAGATCGATGAGCCGGCGATCTCCACCCGGCCGGAAGAGATGGGGCTGGCGATCGAGGCGCTGGGGATCGTCACGCGCGGGCTGAGAGCGAAGACGCTCACGCACATCTGCTACGGCGACTTTACGACGATCGGGCCGAGGCTGCACCAGCTGCCGGTGGATCAGATCGACCTGGAGTTCGCCAACCGGGATTTTGAGCTGCTGGACTATTTCCGTGGCCGGCGCTTTCCGAAAGAGGTAGGGCTGGGCATCGTGGATGTCCACAGCCACCGGACCGAATCGAAAGAAGAAGTAGCGGCCAATCTCCGGAAGGCGCTCACGGTGTTCAAGCCGGAGCAGGTGATGGTCGATCCGGACTGCGGGCTGAAGACGCGCACGCAGGAGGAAGCGATCGACAAGTTGCGCGTCGTGGTCGAAGCGACCAAGATCGTCCGCGAGGAGCTGTTCAATTGAGATGATGGCGAAAGTAACGATCGCGGAGTTGCAGCAGCGCAGGGGACGCGGCCAGCGGATCGCGATGCTGACCGCCTACGACTACCCGATGGCCAAGCTGCTCGATGACGCCGGCGTTGACATCGTGCTGGTCGGCGACTCGCTCGGCATGGTCGTGCTCGGCTACGAGACGACGACGCCGGTGACGATGGAGGAGATGCTCCACCACGCCAAGGCGGCGCGGCGCGGCGTGACCCGCGCGCTGCTGATCGGCGACATGCCGTTTCTCGCCATCCGCGGCTCGGTGAGCGAGGCGGTGAAGCACGCCGCCCGCTTCGTGCAGGAGGCCGGCTGCGATGCGGTGAAGGTGGAGTGGAAGCCGGGGATCGAGGACATGGTGAAGGCGATCCGCGACGCCGGCATTCCGGTGATGGGGCACGTCGGCCTGACCCCGCAGACGGCGGCTTCCGAAGGGGGCTTTGGCATCCGCGGCAAGGATGCCGAGGCGGCGGCGCGCATCATCGGGCAGGCAACCGCGCTGCAAGAGGTGGGCTGCTTCAGCCTGGTCCTGGAGTGCATCCCGGATCTGGTGGCCAAGGAGATCACGGAGCGGCTCGCGATTCCGACGATCGGCATCGGCTCCGGCCCGCAGTGCGACGGACAGGTGCTGGTCACCTATGACCTGCTCGGACTGTTCGAACGGTTCCGGCCCCAGTTCGTCAAGCGGTACGCCGACCTGGCGACGACCGTGCGCGAAGCCGCGGCGGCCTATATCGATGAGGTGCGCACCGGCGCGTTTCCCGGCAAGGAGCAGACCACGGCGATGTCGCCGGAGGAGTTTGCCAAGCTGAAGCAGGCGTTCGGCCCCTCGGGATTTCGATGAGCAAGACCTACTATCCGATCTTCGCGGACCTGCACGGCCGCTCCTGCCTGGTGGTCGGCGGGGGCGCGATCGCCCAACGGAAGGTGGCTGCGCTGCTGGCCTGCGGCGCGTCGATTACCATCGTCAGCCCCATGGTGACTCGCACGCTGGCCGCCTACGCTGCGCAGGGACGCATCCGGCACCGCGCGCGCCGGTTCGCGCCGTCGGACCTCAAGGGAGCATGGCTCGCCTGCGCGGCGACGGATGACCAGCGGATCAATGAGCGGGTCTGCGCCGCAGCTTCGGCGCGCCGGATCTTCGTCAACGTGGTCGATCAGCCGCCGCTCTGCTCCTTCATCGCGCCCGCCATCGTCCGGCGCGGGCCGCTCACTATTGCGATCAGCACCGGCGGGGCCAGCCCCTCGCTGGCCAAACAGTTGCGCCGGGAGCTGCGGGCCGCCGTCGGACCGGAGTACGGGACGATGGCGAGGCTGCTCGGCACCTTGCGCGTGGCGGCCAAGCGCCGCCTGCCTCGCTATCACGATCGGAAGCGGTATTTCGGTGCGCTGGTGACCGGCCGGGCGTTCAGGCTGGTGCGCGCGGGACAGCCGGCGGCTGCCCGTCGGGAAGCTTTGGCGCAGCTGGCGCACGAGAGCAACAGGCCCCGGCGATGATGGTCTGGGCGCACATGCTCTGCTCGCTCCTCAGCTACGTCGCGTTTTTGATCGCGTTCCTGTCCGGCCTGCTGTTCCTGATCCAGGAGCGGCAGCTGAAGCGCAAGACGCTGGGGAAGTTGTTTCATGGGCTGCCCTCGCTGGGCATCTTGGACCGGATCAATTTCCTGTCGCTCGGCATCGGGTTCGGGCTCCTGACGGCCGGGCTCGCGTTCGGGTTGCTAGGGCAGCACGTCTTGCTGGGGCGCTGGTGGAGCGGCGATCCGAAGGAGTATTTCACCGTTGGGCTGTGGGCGCTGTACCTCGCCCTGTGGCTGATCAGGCTGCGGGCCACGCTCCGGGGGCACCGGGTCGCGTTGCTCTCCATGCTGGGGTTCAGCCTGGTCCTGGTGACGTTTCTTGGGGCCAGCCGGCTGATGCCTTCGTGGCACCCATCTCTGTAGCCATGCATATCGTCCTCGTGGGGTTGAATCATTTGTCGGCGCCGATCGAGCTGCGCGAGCGGCTGGCGTTCCGGCCCGACCAACTGCCAACGGCGTTCGCCAAGCTGCGCGCCGAGATCGGGCTGCAGGAAGCCGCGATCCTTTCGACGTGCAACCGCGTGGAGATTTACGGCCGCGCGGAAGAGCTGGACGGCACGGTTGACCGGCTGTGCCATTTTCTGAGCAGCCACGGCGGCCTGGAGCTGCCCGGGTTGACGGAGCGGCTCTACAGCTATGCCGAGCCGCGGAGCGTGCGCCATCTGTTTTCGGTGGCCAGCGGATTGGATTCGATGGTGTTGGGCGAGGCGGAGATCCTGGGACAGGTCAAGCACGCGTACGACTGGGCCAGGGATCACGGCGCGACCGGCAAAGTGTTCAACGTGCTGTTCCAGCGCGCGCTCAATGCGGCCAAAGCGGTGCGGACTCAGACCGGCATCGGGCAGGGATGCACCTCGGTGGGCACCGTGTCCGTGGAGCTGGCGGAGAAGATTTTCGGCAACGTGCGCGGAGCGATCGTGCTGCTCATCGGGGCCGGCAAGATCGGCGAGGTGACGCTCCAACGGCTGGTCGACCGCGGCGTGAAGCAGGTCCGGGTGTTGAACCGCTCGTTTGAGCGGGCGGCGGAGGTGGCGATGCGGTACCAGGCGAGCGCGGTGCCCCTGGAGCAGCTTGCCGAGCAGCTCGTGGAGGCGGACATCGTGATCACCTCGACGAGCGCGCCCGGCCATCTGCTGGGCCGCTCCGAGGTGGCCGCGGCCATGCGCCGGCGCCATCAGCGGTCGCTGTGCCTCATCGATCTCGGCGTGCCGCGCAACGTGGAGCCGTCGGCGGGTAGCCTGGAGAACGTCTACCGCTTTGACGTGGACGACCTGCAAGGGCTGGTGGCGCATACGCACCAGCAGCGGCAGCAGGCGCTGTCCGCCTCACAGGTGATTATCGACCAGAAGGTCGACCGGTTTCTCTCGTGGTGGCAGGCGGAGTGCCTGGCGCCTGCCTGCCCCAGCGCTGATCATAGGCAGGCCGGGGCGTCATGCGCCCGCTCGTGATCGGCACGCGGGGCAGCTCGCTCGCGCTGTGCCAAGCGCAGATCGCGCAGGCGAAGTTGGAGGAGCGCGCGGGTGGGCGGTCCGTGACGCTGCGGCCGATCACAGCCCAGGGAGATCGGCATCCCGAGCGTCCGCTGGCCCAGATGAGCGGCGAGGGGATCTTTGTCAAAGAGCTGGAAGCAGCACTCCTGGACCGGCGCATCGACCTGGCGGTGCACAGCATGAAAGATCTACCGCTCGATCAGCCGGCAGGGCTGCGCGTCGCGGCGGTGCTTGAACGGGACGAACCCCGTGACGCATTCGTCTCGCGCAGCAGCGGTTCGTTCGAGGCGCTGCCGGATGGCTCGCGGTTGGGGACCTCAAGCCCCAGGCGGCAGAGCCAGCTTCTGCACCGGCGCAAGGGGCTGGCCTGCGTGGAGATTCGCGGCAACGTGGATACGCGGCTGCGCAAACTGGATGAAGGGCAGTACGACGCCATTGTCCTTGCCGCGTGCGGGCTCATTCGCTTGGGATTGGAGGAGCGCATTACCGAATATCTGAGCCTGGCCGACATGCTGCCGGAGCCGGGCCAGGGCGCGCTGGCGATCGAGGCGCGAGCGGACGATGCCGAAACGCTTGAGCTGCTGCGCGGGCTGGATGACCCGGCCAGCCGGACGTGCGTGGAAGCGGAGCGGTCGTTTCTGCGCGCGCTCGGCGGCGGCTGCCGCGTGCCGATCGCCGCGTACGCGTCATGCGAGCAGGGCACGCTGCACCTTGACGGTGCGGTGTTCGCGCCCGACGGCTCCCGCGCAATCCGCGGCTCGCTGTCCGGCCCGATGACCGAGCCCGCCGCCTTGGGCGACCGCCTCGCCCAGCGCGTAATTTCCCAAGGCGCTAAAGAATTGCTGAAGGAGAACAAAACATGCGGATACGGGTAGGAATTATAGCCGTCTGCTTTGGCGTGGTTGCTCCCACAGCGTTTTCTCAGCAGGAACTCACCGATCTCAGACTGGTTTCGGCTCAAAATCAGTTTGGGTTCAAGATATTTAGCGCGCTCAATAAAGAAGATTCAGGTCAAAATATCTTTCTCTCACCAGCGAGTATTGCGATGGCGTTAGCAATGACGTACAACGGGGCAGCGGGAGAAACTCAGCAGGCTATGGCCCAGGTGCTTGAGTTTCAGGGCATGACGATAGAGGAAATTAACAACCTCAGTAGTCAAATGAAAGGCCTCCTCGAACATTTGGACCCAAAAGTTCAACTCACCATAGCCAATTCCTTGTGGCTTAATACTCAACAGAATTTGCCAAACCCTATCAAAGAAGAGTTCCTCAACTGTGCGAGGGAGTCTTATGGGGCGGATGTGGAAACGCTGAATTTGAACGACCCTGCGGCTCCGGACAGCGTTAACGCATGGGTGAGTCGGCATACCAACGGAAAGATTCGGCACATCGTAGATGAAACGGAAGAGCTGGAGCTTCTTCTGGTGAACGCCCTCTACTTCAAGGGGAAATGGAGTGCTGGATTCGATGAGACGAGGACCCGCGAGGGCGCTTTCACCCTTCTTCATGGAACTGAGCGGCGCCTTCCAATGATGACCCAACATGGGGAATATCGCTACTACGGGGGCGATGGGTTCCAGGCCGTCCGTCTCCCTTATGGAGAGGGGCGCGTCGGTATGTATATGTTTCTTCCCAATGAAGCCTCAAGTCTTGCGGCGTTCCTGCACCATCTCACAGCCGAGAACTGGGAAATCTGGATGGCGCAGTTTGAGGAGGAAAAAGGTAGCATTACGCTTCCTCGGTTCACACTGGAGTATGGAGCAGACCTAAATGGTGTGTTGCGGGCATTAGGGATGGGAATTGCTTTTGATGGCGAACGCGCCAACTTCGAAGGGATTCGTCAGGCTCCTCCACCCCTGGCCATTAGTCAAGTGCTCCACAAGACTGTCCTTGAGGTCAATGAGGAAGGAACAGAAGCCGCTGCAGCGGCCGTTGTTGGGATCATGCTGGGTGCTTCCTTCAATCCAAAGAGGGGGGAGTTTTCTATGGTCATCGATCGACCGTTCTTTTGCGCAATTGTTGATGATACGACTGGCGCGATCCTCTTCATGGGATCGGTCGTTGAACCGCAGTGAACTGGGCATTGAGGATGGATTAGGAAAAGGGAGACCAGGGAGCCCCGAGCGTAAGTCGCGACGCGGGCGAGTCCCAGGAGTTTTGAGAATAGGGACGAGAACGCTGAAGGGGTGTGGGGAAACTATAGTTTCCCCACGTTTTAGGAGGGAAGAACCGAGGGGAACCCGGGTTCCCCTCGGGGAGCGAGCCATACGATTTGCGTAGCGAGCGACGCGCCCGTAGCTCAATTGGATAGAGCGCTAGCCTCCGGAGCTAGAGGTTGTGGGTTCGACCCCCGCCGGGCGCGCCATTTTCACCAGGTGGACAGCTAGAAAGGCAGATGCGAAAGGGAACCGTGTTTCTTGTGGGAGCCGGGCCGGGCGATCCAGGCCTGTTGACGGTGCGGGGGCAGGAGCTGCTCCGGCAGGCCGAAGTCGTGGTCTACGACCATCTGGTTTCGCCGAGGCTCCTCGATGTCTGCCCGCCATCGGCGCGCCTCATCTACGTCGGCAAGGAAGCGGAAAAACCTTCCTCGAGCCAGCGCGCAATCAATGTGCGGCTCATCCGCGAGGCGCGCGCCGGCAAGCAGGTCATCCGGCTTAAGGGCGGGGATCCGCTGCTGTTCGGCCGGGGCGGCGAAGAGGCACTGGCGCTGCGCCGGGCCGGCATCCCGTTTGAGATCGTGCCCGGGGTGACGAGCGTAATCGCGGTGCCCGCCTACGCCGGCATTCCGTTGACGGATCGCACGGTTTCCTCCTCAGTCGCCATTGTGACCGGCCATGAGGATCCGGCGAAGCCGGGCAGCCGGGTGAACTGGGCGCAGCTGGCGACCGCCTGCGACACGCTCGTGTGCCTGATGGGGGTCAGCACGCTGCCGGCGATTGCGAAGCAGCTCCTTCGCGCAGGAAGAGCCGCCTCAACCCCGTGCGCGGTGATCGAGTGGGGCACCTATCCGCGCCAGCGGACGCTCATCGCGACGCTGGGAACGATCGCCGCGAAGGCGCGCGCCGCCTCGATCCGTCCTCCGGCGATTATCGTCATCGGCGAGGTTGTGAAGCTGCGCCGGCATCTGGACTGGTTCGAATCGCGGCCGCTGTTCGGACGCCGCATCCTGGTGACCCGCGCTATCGATAAGGCGGGCAGCCTGGTTCACCAGCTCGAATCGTTGGGATCCACCGTGGAACAGCTGCCGGCTATCGAGCTGGCTTCGGTCAAATCCAATGGCGTCTTCCGCGACGCCATCCGAGACCTTCCCAACACCGATTGGGTCTTCTTCACCAGTCCGGAGGGCATCAGCTGGTTTGCGCGGATGCTGAAGCCATATCGCAAGGACGTGCGGCTGCTCTCCGGCTGCCACATCGGGGCGATCGGCCCGAAGACCGCGGAGGCGATCGAGGCGGCCGGCCTACACGTGGATTTCGTTCCCAAACAGTTCAGGCAGGAAGGGATTCTGGAGGAGTTTCCCGGGCGGTTGCTTAGCGGCAAGCGCGCGCTGCTGCTGAACGCGGAAGGCAGCCGCGAAGTGCTGGAGGAAGGGCTGCGCTCGCGAGGGATGCGGGTGCGGCGCGTGCCGGTCTATCGGACCGTGATGCCGAAGGGATTGCAGCAGGGGGTGGCGAAGCTGTTTGACGCGCCGTTTGATGCGGTCACGGTGACTTCGGCCAGCTGCGTGGAGCATCTGTTCCAGGCGCTGCAGGCGGCGGGGAAGGCGCGGCTGTTTGGTTCGCTGCGGTTCGTCTCGATCGGGCCGATCACCTCGGCTGCGGTGCGCGCGCGCGGCGGGCGCGTGATGGTGGAAGCGCAACCATCGACCGCCGAAGGATTGGTGGCGGCACTGGTTCGCCGGAGCGCGAGGCGGTCGCCATGACTCTCGCAACGCTCAATGAGCGGTTCCGCCCGCGGCGGATGCGCCAACACGAACGGTTGCGCGGGTTGATCCGCGAAACGCATCTGTCGGTCGAGCAGTTGGTCATGCCGCTCTTCGTGCGCTCCGGCAAAGGGATTCGGGCGCCGATTCCCTCTATGCCGGGCCAGTACCAGTTTTCCGTCGATCAATTGGTCAAGGAGTGCGAGGAGCTTGACGCGCACGGCGTGCCGGCGGTGCTGCTCTTCGGTCTTTCCGCGCGCAAGGATGAGAAGGGCAGCGGCGCCTACGCCAAGGATGGGCTGGTGCAGGAGGCGGTGCGGGCGATCAAGGCGCGCGTGTCGGCCCTTATGGTGATCACCGATGTGTGCCTCTGTGCCTACACCACCCACGGCCACTGCGGGATGGTCAGGACCAAGAGCGCGAAGAAGGGGTCGAAGCCCCCGGCGGAGTTCTGGATCGACAACGACGCCACGCTTCCGCTGCTCGCCAAAACCGCGCTCTCGCACGCGCAGGCCGGCGCGGACATGGTGGCCCCCTCGGACATGATGGATGCGACGGTGGGTGCGATCCGGAAGGCGCTCGATGCGGAAGCGTGTGAGCGGACGCCGATCATGGCCTACTCGGCCAAGTATGCCTCGGCGCTGTACGGGCCGTTTCGCGAAGCGGTCGACTCCGCACCGGCTTTCGGCGACCGCCGGTCGTACCAGATGGACATCGCCAATGCGGATGAAGCGATCCGCGAGGCGCGGCTGGACATCGAGCAGGGAGCGGACATCGTGATGGTCAAACCCGCCCTCGCCTATCTCGATGTGCTGTATCGCATGAAGCAGGAGCTGCACCATCCGTTGGCGGCGTTCGCCGTCAGCGGAGAGTACGCCATGGTCAAGGCGGCCGCCGCCCGCGGATGGCTCGCCGAGCGGCCGACGTGGCTGGAGATGCTGACGGCGATCAAGCGGGCGGGCGCCGATATTCTGATCACCTATTGGGCGAAAGAGGCCGCCAAACTGCTTCGAAGCCGATGAGCGCCACCGCAGTCCGACGTTCCGCATCCGCGATCCGGCGCCGGTCGCACCGACCGTCGTCGGCCTTGGTCGGCGGCGTCAACAGCCCGGTGCGGGCATGCCGGCAGGTCGGGGTCGATCCGATCCTCCTGGTCAGCGGGCGAGGCGCCCGTGTGGTCGATGCGCAGGGAACGCCGTTCCTTGATTTCATCATGGGCTGGGGCGCGCTGATCCTCGGGCACGCCCATCCGGAGGTGGTGCGCGCCCTGCGCCAAGCGCTCTCGCGCGACATTCTCCTGGGGCTCACCGGTCCCGATGAGGAAGCGTTGGCCCGGATGATCGTCGACGCGGTGCCATCGGTAGAGCAGGTACGATTTACCACTTCCGGCACCGAGGCGTGCATGACCGCGGTGCGGCTGGCGCGCGCCTGCACCGGCCGCAGCAAGATCCTCATCTTCGAGGGCGGCTACCATGGCCATAGCGACAGTGTCATGGCCGGGCACACCGCAGGCATTCCCGAGCTGCTGGCGCGCGAGACGGTGTCGGTGCCATTCAACAATCCCGGCGCGTTTGAAGAAGCGCTGCGTCTGCACGGACCGCAGCTGGCCTGCGTCATCGTCGAGCCGGTCGCCGCCAACATGGGCGTGGTCCCTCCCGCTCCCGGATGGTTGGCGCGGATCCGCGCGCTCACCAAAGCGCACGGCATCCTCTTGATCTTCGATGAAGTGGTCACCGGTTTCCGGCTGGCATGGGGCGGCGCGCAGGAGGCGTTCGGGATCCGCCCGGATCTGACCACATTCGGCAAGATCATCGGCGGGGGACTGCCGATCGGCGCGCTCGGCGGCCCGCGGCGGCTCATGCAGCGGCTGGCTCCCGAGGGCGACGTCTACCATGGCGGCACCTTCGCCGGCCACCCGCTGGCGATGGCCGCCGGTCTGGCTGCGCTGAAGCAGCTGCAGCAACGCCCTCCGTATGGACGGTTGGAGGCGCAGGGGCAGCGGCTTGAGCGCCGGCTGGCCGAACTGGCCGCCGCCCGCGGCGTGCCTGTGCGCATCAACCGGGCCGGCTCCATGTTCACCCTGTTCTTCTCCGGACAAGAGCGGTTTATCGCGTGGTGGAAAGGATTGCGGGCCGCCGGCATTCTGGCGCCGCCCTCGCCCTCGGAAGCGTTGTTTCTCTCGACGGCTCATACCGATGCGCACCTGGACCGGTTCCTCCGCACCGCGGGCCAGGCATTCAAGGCGGCTGGTCGATGACGATGAAGCGCTCGAGCACGCGGACCAACCACCGCAACAACCATCGCGCAGCGCCCCGAGCAGCACCCGAGGCGTGCGTGGCCCGCTTGTCGCTGTACGTGCGCGAGCTCACGCGCCTGTTGGCGCAACGCGTGGGCTACGTCTCCTCCCGTCGACTCGCGCAGCAGCTCGGCTTGACCGATGCGCAGGTCCGGCGCGACCTCAGCTATTTCGGGCAGTTCGGCACCAGCGGCCGCGGCTATGAGGTGCACCGGCTGCACGGCCAGCTCACCTCGATCCTCGGCGTGTCGGGCCGGACGTGGAACGTGGCGCTGGCCGGGGCGGGCAATCTCGGCTCGGCCTTGCTCGCCTATCGGGGATTCCGCGAGCGCGGCTTTCTCTTCCGCGTGATCGTGGATGCGGACCCGCACAAGGTCGGGCGCATGGTGCAGGGAATCGCCGTGGCTCCTTCCGGACAGCTCGCCGAGCTGGTGAAACGGCACGACATCCAGATCGGCGTGATCGCGGTGCCGGTTGAGTCCGCCCAGGACGTCTGCAATCAGCTGGTGGAAGGCGGGGTGCGGGCGATCGTCAACTTCGCGCCCATCCATCTCGATGTGCCGCCTTCCGTCTGGCTGCGTGTCGTGGATCTGGCCAGCGAGCTCGAGAGTTTGGCGTTCTATCTTGCGAGGGCCCAAGGCTGATGGACCATCCGGTCATGGATGCGCCCGCGTTCTCCTCGCCCCCCGGACCCTTTTCGACCCCGGAGGAAAAGCGGCCGTTCGTGCAGAAGCTGTTTACGAACATCGCGCCGCGGTACGACTGGTTCAACCGGCTGGCCAGCTGCGGATTGGATCAGCGTTGGCGCGCGGTCACGGTTGCGCGGGGCGCGGTCGGACCGGGCCAACGCGTCCTCGATCTCTGCGCCGGAACCGGCGATCTGGCCATCCTGTGCGCGAGGCGCCAGCGCGGGACGGGCGTCGTGGTCGGCGCGGATATGAACGGCGCGATGCTGGCGCATGCCCGGGCCAAGCAGCGGGCCAAGGGGCTGCGCATCGCGTGGCTCCAGGCTGATGCCGAAGCGTTGCCGTTTGCCGGCGGCAGCTTCGACCGCATCGTCATCGGGTTTTCGACCCGCAATCTCAGCCACCTGGACCAAGGGCTGCGGGAGATGGTCCGCGTCTTGCGTCCGAAGGGGCGGCTGGTCATTCTGGAGACCGGCCGGCCGTCCAATCCGATCGTCCGGGCGGCGTACCAGTTCTTTCTCTTCACCGCCGCGCGCACCATCGGGTGGCTCCTGACCGGACAGGTCTGGCCGTTCACCTATCTCGCGAAGTCGGTGCAGGGGTTTCTGGCCCCGCAGCAGTTTGTGGAGCGGCTGGAGCGCGCCGGCACACGGGCCGAGTACGTGCCCCTGTCATTCGGGATGGCGAGCCTGTACCTCGCGACAAAGCCATGACGGCAATCGCCGCACGCGCGCGCCGCGCTTCGGAAGCGGGAACGGCCCTCGATCGGGCGCTCCGTCCGTTGAAGCGAGACCTGACCGCGGTGCGCCAACGGATGCTGGCCCAGCTTGAGGATCCGGTGGTGCGCAAGGTCGTCTATCTCGTGACGGCCGGCGGCAAGCGGCTGCGGCCTGCGCTGGTGTTCCTGGCCGCCCAGGCCGGCGCCTCGCCCGATCGCGCCGCGCTGATTGACACGGCGACCGCGGTGGAGCTGATCCATACCGCGACGCTGATCCACGATGACATCATCGATCAGTCGCCGTTGCGCCGCGCGCAGCCGACGTTCCACATGCGGTGGGGCACGGAGCGCGCGGTGCTGATGGGCGACTACCTGTATGCGACCGCGTTTACGCTGCTGGCGCGCGCCGGCTCGACGGAAGTGCTGCGCGTGATGTCGGATGTCTGCCGGCAATTGTGCCGCGGCGAGCTGCGCGAGGTCGAAGCCCGGTATCGTTTGGATTTGACGGAAGCGGAGTACTTCGATATCATCCGTGACAAGACCGCCTCGCTCATCAGCGGGTGCTGCCGCAGCGGAGCGCTGCTCGGCGGCTGCGCGCCGGAGGCGGTGGAGCGCTTGACGCAGTTCGGGATCAACTTCGGCCTGGCGTTTCAGATTATTGATGATTGTCTGGATCTCACCGGTGATCAGCGGCAACTGGGCAAATCGATTTTGACCGATCTCGACAAGGGCTGCCTCTCGCTGCCGATCATCTACCTGACCCGCCGGTTGAGGCCGCGCGAACGCGGCCGGCTCTTCGCCCCCCTGCGCACGCATGCCACCGATCCCGCGTTTCTGGCGCGCGTCGCCAGGGCGGCTCAGGAGACCGGGGCGGTTGACCAGGCCCGTGAGCGCGCCGGAGCGCTGATGACCGAGGCGCAGGAGCTGGTGGACGGGCTGGCCCTGGATGGCTGGCAGGAGGCGTATCAGCAGTTGACGGCCTACGCCGTCCTCCGGAGGAGCTGACGATGAATCTGGGCTGGGGCGAGTTGGCGCTGATCGCGGTCGTCGTCCTGTTGCTGTTCGGAGCGCGCCGGCTTCCGGATGTCGGCCGCTCCATCGGCGAAGCGATCCGCGAGTTCCAACGGTCGCTTCGCGGAGACTCAAAGAACGATTCTCAACCGAAGGAGAAACCGTAGCCTCATGGACCAGCCCGCGCCCACCCCGCCGCCCGTTCCCGCAGCGGCTTCCGCCTCATCCTCGGCCGTGCCGTCGTTCCAGCGCGATCTCTGGCGCTGGTGCGAGGAGCAGATGGGCCGGCGCGAGTTTCTGCTCAAGGGCGGATGGGCGTTCTTCTGGCTGTTTCTCGGCGGCTGGCTGTTGTCGAACCTCCGGTTTCTGTTTCCGAACGTCCTGTACGAGCCGACCCTGGCGTTCAAGGCGGGCAAGCCCGAGGACTATCCGATGGGCATCAGCGAAAAATGGAAGAAGACGCAGCGCGCATGGGTCGTCAGAACCGACCAGGGGTTCTACTGCTTTTGGGCGCGCTGCACGCACCTGGGCTGCACGCCGAACTGGTTCGAGGCCGAGGGGCGGTTCAAGTGTCCCTGCCACGGCTCCAACTTCAACAAGTCAGGCGACGTGATCGCGGGCCCTGCGCCCAAGCCGCTGTGGCGCTGCGCGGTCCAACTGGCCGATGACGGGCAGCTCCTGATCGACAAGGCGCGGCTGGAGAACCGGCCCGGGCCGCGCGAGCAGGGCGAGTTCTTCCTGCCGTATCAGAACGCCTGACCTTTCGATGGCCGACCAGCCCAACGCTTCCCTCATGCAAACGGTGAAGAAGACCAAGCTCTGGAAGTCCATCTTCCGCCACGACTTCACCGACACGCCGCGCACCCGCCTGCAGCGCATCTTCGGCAACGTCTTCCTCCACCTCCATCCGGTGCGCACCGCCAAGGACGCCATCCGGGTTACCTATACGTGGGGATTGGGCGGCCTCTCCTTCCTGTTGTTCCTCATCCTGGTCGTCACCGGCATCCTGCTGATGTTCTACTACCGGCCGGCCAGCAGCCTCGCCTATCAGGACATCAAGGATCTGACGTTCGTCGTCACGCTCGGCGGGCTGCTGCGGAACATGCACCGGTGGGGCGCCCACCTCATGGTGGTCGTGGTGATCCTCCACATGGTCCGCGTCTTCCTGACTGGCGCCTACAAGCCGCCCCGGGAGTACAACTGGGTCATCGGGGTGCTCCTCCTCGTCATGACGCTGTTCCTCAGCTATACCGGCTACCTCCTGCCGTGGGACCAGCTCGCCCTCTGGGCGGTGACCGTCGGCGCGCAGATGGCGGCCAACTCGCCGCTGCTGGGCAACGAAGGACCGTTCCGGTTGCCGTTCATCACCACGTCGAACGACGCCCGCTTCGGGCTGATCGGCGGGACGGTGATCGGTGACGCGACGCTGATCCGCTTCTACGTGCTGCACTGCATGGCGGTGCCGTTCCTGTTCACGATCTTCCTGTGCGTGCATCTCTGGCGGGTGCGCAAGGACAGCTTCTCGAAGCAGACCGGGGAAAAGGTCGACGTCTGGCCGCACCTGGTCTCGCGCGAGTTCCTCGCGTCGCTGCTCGTCATGGTGATCCTGTTCGTCTGGTCGATGGTGATGCAAGCTCCGCTCGAGGCCGAGGCGAACCTCAACGTGACGCCCAACCCGTCCAAGGCGCCCTGGTACTTCCTGGGGCTGCAGGAGCTGCTCGTCTATTTTGATCCCTGGATCGCCGGGGTCGTGCTGCCGACGCTCATCGTCGTCGGCCTGATGGCGATCCCGTACATCGACATCAACCCCAAGGGGGTCGGCTCCTGGGCGAAAATGGGGAAGAAGAAGCTCGGCCCGTTCTCGCTGCCGTATCCGGAGGAACGGCCCTTCGCCGTCTCGGTCTTCATGCTGGGGACGATCATGTGGTTCGTGCTCATCTTCATCGGCGTCTACTGCCGGGGACCGAACTGGGAGTGGTATTGGCCGGGAGAGGTTTGGAGCTACCGGCGGCTGACCAAGCTGACGCTGGTCAACATCCCGAACCTCTGGGGCGGCCTGCTCCTGGCCAGCTACTTTCTCTTGGGCTCGCCGATTCCGCAGCAGGTCAAGATGGTGCTGGCACAGAAGGGCGGCCCCAAAGCGCCCGGCCTGGCCTCGGCCGCGCTGCACGTCGGGCTGGGAATGGCGATCTCCGTCGCGCTGTTTGTTTCGCTGCTGATTTCCAAGAACCCCGGCTATCCTGCGCTCAGCCGGTATCCGACGCTGTTTGAGGCGCTGGGCCGCTCCACAAACGCGCCGGTCATGTCCGCGCTCTACGGCCTGGTCCAGTCGGTGGGCCCCGGAGTAGGCTATACCGCGATCGGGCTAATGATCGTGCTCGTGGGATTGGGGCTGGGAGGCCTGGGCGTGGCCTTCGGAACGTTTAAGGACCGCATGTACGAAACGCTGGGGCCGGTCAAGTACGCCATCGTCATCGGGCTGCTGCTGATGATGATGGGGGTGCTGGGCAAGATTGCGCTGCGGCTGCTGTTCGGAGTGAAGTATCTCATCAGCCTGCCGATGTTCAATTTGAATATCTGATGAAACGGCTCTTCTTCCTGATCCTGAACGGGTTGTTGATGCTGCTGTTCGTCGTCGCCATGTGGCAAGACACGAACCGGGAGTGGAACCACTATCAGCGCGCGTTTCTGAAGACGCTGGCCAAGGAGGAGCGGCGCGGCCTGCAGGGAGGGATTAAGCAGATCCTGGCGACCGATCTGCGCCGGGTCGACCGGTGCACGACGTGCCATCTGGCGATCGACAAGCCGCAGCTGGCACTCGCGGAAGAGCCGTTCACCGCGCATCCGGGACAGTTCCTGCAGTGGCATCCGCCGGAGAAGTTCGGCTGCACTGTCTGCCACGGCGGGCAGGGGCTGGCCACGGAGGTCAAGGCGGCGCACGGCGATGTCCCGCACTGGGAGGAGCCGCTGCTGCGCGGACGGCTGGTGCAGGCCTCCTGCCGCCAATGCCATGGCGACTTGACCGCGATCAAGGAGCACGTGCCGGTGCTCGCCAAGGGCCGCGAGCTGTTCAAGGCGAAAGGGTGCTATGGCTGCCACGCCGTCAACGATTTCGGCCAGACCGTCTCCCAGGATCTCACCGAGGTGGGCTCCAAGTCGTATCTGCTGCTTGAAGCGGACTTTGAGAACATGGATCCCCCGCATGACCGGATCCATTGGCTGATGAGCAAGCTGGAGAACCCCCGCCACCTGAATCCTGGCGTGCGGCCCGAGCAGCTGCCGCCCGGCGAAGAAGAGGTGTTTCCGAGCGCGATGCCCAACTTCGGCCTCTCGGAGGAGGAACGGGCCGCGCTGACCACCTATCTCTTGAGCCTGAACGCCTCGAGCTTGCCGGCCAAGTACGTCACGCATGAGCCGGCCGAGCCGGCGCAGACGTTTGCGTCGCAGATCGATCGCGGAGAAGCGGTCTTTAAGAAGTTTGGCTGTGCTGGTTGTCATGGCGTCGACGGGGTCGGGGGACGGCATAACTGGAACGGCGGCCTCGGCGAAGAGGTGCCTTCGCTCCTGTACGTGAAGGCCTATTATGGCAACAATGTCGAAGCGCTCAAGAGCCTGATCCGCCTCGGCCGCCAACCGGTGCCGCGTGCGGACGCGCACCGGCCGAACCCGGCGCTGTACATGCCCCCCTGGAAGGATCGCATTCAGGAGGAGGAGATCGACGCGTTGGTCGCCTACCTCTTTTCTCTTGCCGACCGACTTCCGCAACCCGCTGCGCCTGCCGCAGCACCGG
>Ga0080064_1001007_pt1 | contig 63934 bp, 54 predicted proteins | sample Subgrocontami54m_FD_69260 | JGI IMG/M metagenome (GOLD analysis project Ga0080064, IMG submission 69260) | Subsurface groundwater microbial communities from S. Glens Falls, New York, USA - GMW46 contaminated, 5.4 m (SPADES assembly) (version 2) ... | reverse complement strand
TTGTCGATAAAAAGCAGCACGTCACGGCCTTCGTCGCGGAAGTACTCAGCCATCGTGAGTCCCGTCAACCCTACGCGCAAGCGATTCCCGGGCGGCTCGTTCATCTGGCCGTAGACCAGCGCCACCTTGTCGAGCACCCCGCCGTCTTTCATCTCATGGTAAAAATCGTTGCCTTCGCGGGTGCGCTCGCCCACCCCGGCGAATACGGACAGGCCGCTGTGTTTCTTGGCGATATTGTTGATCAGTTCCATCATGTTCACGGTTTTGCCCACCCCCGCGCCGCCAAACAACCCGACCTTGCCGCCTTTGGCGAACGGGCACACCAGGTCGATCACCTTGATCCCGGTCTCGAGCAGTTCCTGGCTCGGCGAGAGTTCTTCGTACGACGGCGCCTGGCGGTGTATCGACATCGATTTCTCCGCGCCGATGGGGCCCTGCTCGTCGATCGGGCGGCCGAGTACGTCCATGATGCGGCCGAGCGTCTTGGGGCCGACCGGAACCATGATAGGCGCGCCGGTGTTGACCACCTTCATGCCGCGGCGCAGGCCGTCGGATGACCCCAGCGCGATAGTGCGAACGACACCGTCGCCGAGTTGCTGCTGCACTTCCAGCGTAAGCCCGATCTCGTCCATCTTGAGCGCGTCATAAATGCCGGGCATCTGGTCACGCGGAAACTCGACGTCGATCACCGCGCCGATGCACTGAACTATGGTTCCCTGGTTCATCATCGTTTCCTAAAATATCAAAATGTCATACCGCTGCCGCCCCGCCCACGATCTCGGATAGCTCCTTCGTGATTGAGGCTTGGCGGGTCTTGTTGTAGACCAGCGTCAATTCGTCAATGACGTTGCCGGCGTTGTCGGAGGCGGCTTTCATCGCCACCATGCGGGCGCTTTGCTCGGATGCCATGTTCTCGGACACGGCCTGGTAGATGAGCGCCTCGATATAGCGCGTCAGCACCTGATCCAGCACGGTTTTCGCCTCCGGCTCGTAGATGTAGTCCCATGCGCCCGTCGGCGCGCCCAGCGTCTCGCCCGAGAGCGGCAGCAACTGCTCCATCACCGGTTCCTGTTTCATGGTGTTGATGAACCGGGTGTAGAAGATCATCAGCCGGTCGAAGCGGTCCCGCGTGTAACCGTCGAGCATTACCTTGATGGCGCCGATCAGCTTTTCCATGTGAGGCTTGTCGCCAAGGCCCACCACGTGCGAGACGACTTTCGCATTGAGCCGCTGCATGAATCCCAGGCCCCGGTTGCCGATCGCGCAAACCTCGAACTCTTCGCCCTGCGCCCCCCACTCCTTCATCCGGTTGAGCGCAAGACGCAGCACGTTCGTGTTCAGTCCGCCGCACAAGCCCTTGTCCGCGGTGACGACGATGATGCCGATGCGCTGCACCGTGTCGCGCGGGACGAGAAACGGGTGGCGATACTCGGGGTTGGCGTGGCTCAAGTGGGCTGCGATATTACGGATCTTCTCACCGTAAGGCCTGCCGGCGCGCATGCGTTCCTGGGCCTTCTTCATCTTCGAGGCCGCGACCATTTCCATGGCTTTGGTGATCTTGCGCGTGTTTTGCACGCTCTTGATCTTGGTCCGGATTTCTTTGCTGCCTGGCATGATTCGACGCTCAGTAGGTTGCGTTTTTCTTGAAGTCTTTGACTGCCTCGTGCAGCTTGTCCTCGTCTTCCTTGGTAAGGTCCTTGCTCGACTCGATGCGGTCGACGAGCTCGCCATACTTGCTCTTGAGGTGGGCGCGCAGGGCGCGCTCGGCTGCAAGCGCCTTCTTGACATCAACGTCGTCGAAGTAACCATTGTTCACCGCGAACAGCGTCAGCGCCATTTCCCATACCTGCAGCGGCTCGTACTGCGGCTGCTTCATAAGTTCGGTCACCATGCGGCCGCGCTCAAGCTGCTTGCGCGTAGCCTCGTCGAGGTCGGAGGCGAACTGCGCGAACGCGGCAAGCTCTCGATACTGGGCAAGCGCGAGCCGTACGCCACCGCCGAGTTTCTTGATTACCTTGGTCTGCGCCGCACCACCGACGCGCGACACCGAAATACCCGCGTTGATTGCAGGCCGGATTCCGGCATTGAACAGGTCGGATTCGAGGAAAATCTGGCCGTCGGTAATCGAAATTACGTTGGTCGGCACGAACGCGGTCACGTCGCCCGCCTGCGTCTCGATAATCGGCAGCGCAGTAAGCGAACCGGTCTTACCCTTGACCTCGCCCTTGGTGTGCTGCTCGACCCATTGCTCGTTGACGCGCGCCGCGCGCTCGAGGAGCCGCGAGTGCAGATAGAATACGTCCCCCGGGTACGCTTCGCGGCCCGGTGGGCGGCGCAGCAGCAGCGACACCTGCCGGTAGGCCCACGCCTGCTTGGTCAGGTCATCGTAAATGATCAGCGCATCCTGGCCGCGATCGCGGAAATATTCGCCCATGCTGCAGCCCGAATAAGGTGCGATGAACTGCATTGCGGCGGATTCCGATGCGGTGGCCGCGACGACAATGGTAAACGCCATAGCGCCGTGCTCTTCGAGCTTGCGCACCACGTTCACGATCGAGGAAGCCTTCTGGCCGATCGCAACATAGATGCAGATCAGGTCTTTGCCTTTCTGGTTGATGATGGTGTCGATCGCGACGGCGGTCTTGCCGGTCTGGCGGTCGCCAATGATCAACTCGCGCTGGCCGCGGCCGATCGGCACCATCGAATCGATCGCCTTCAGGCCGGTCTGCACCGGCTGCGACACCGATTTGCGCCAAATTACGCCCGGCGCGATTTTCTCTATCGGCGATGACTCGCGGGCGTCAATCGGGCCTTTGCCGTCAATCGGCTGGCCGAGCGCATTGACGACCCGCCCGATCAGCGCTTCGCCGACCGGCACTTCGAGTATACGGCCGGTGCACTTGACGCTGTCGCCTTCGGAGATGTGCTCGTATGCGCCGAGCACCACGGCGCCCACCGAGTCGCGCTCGAGGTTGAGCGCGAGGCCGAAAGTATTCTGCGGAAATTCGAGCATCTCGCCCTGCATCGCGTCCGCCAGCCCGTGCACGCGGCAGATGCCGTCGGTGACCGAAATCACCGTGCCCTGGGTTCTGGATTCGGCCGTCGTGCCGAGGCCCTGGATCCTGCTTTTGATGAGTTCACTGATTTCTGAGGGATTGAGTTGCATGCTTGCTCCTAATGGGTAAGCGCGACGGCCATCGCGTCGAGCTTGCCGCGCACGGTCGCATCCAGCACTTTGTCGCCGACCACGATTTTGACGCCGCCGATCAATAGCGGATCAACGCTGACTTGTGCGCTTACCTTGCGCTGATATTTGAATTCGAGCCGGCGCACCAGCCGGCTTTGCTGCTCCTCATCGAGCACAAACGCCGAGGTGATTTGCGCTTCCAGTATGCCTTCCTGCTCGCGCTTCAAACTTTCGAACAAGCCCCGGATTGCGGGCACCGCGCCGAGCCTGTCATTGTCCACCAGTACCTGCACGAAATTGCGTGCCGCACCGTCGAGATGCTCGCCGCATACACCAAGCACCAGGTCCTCGAGCTGCCGGCCGGACAGGTTGGGGTCACCGATGCCGCGCGCAATACGCTCATCCAGCACCACCATCTCGAGCAGATGCAGCATCTGCGACCATCGGTCAAGTGCGCCCAGCTCGCGAGCCAGCCTGAACGCGGCCTCGGCGTAGGGACGGGCAATAGTGACTGTTTCCGCCATGATTTCGCTTAGAGTCCGGCTTCTATCGCCCGCAGCAAATCGGCGTGCGTTTTGGCGTCGACCTCGCGTTGCAGAATTTTCTCGGCGCCGGCAACCACCAGCCCCGCCACCTGGGCGCGCAACGCCTCCTTGGCGCGATGCACTTCCTGGTTGATGTCTGCCTTGGCGCCGGCCACCAGTTGCTCGCCCTGGGCTTTCGCAGCAGCCTTGGCTTCCTCGACGATCGCGACCGCTCGCTTGTCGGCCTGCGCGATGACTTCCTGTGCTTTTTGCCGCGCTTCGCGCAGGATTTCCTCGGTGCGCTTCGCCGCCTGCTCAAGATCCTGCCTGCCGCGCTCGCCCGCGGCCAAACCGTCCGCGATCTGTTTCTGGCGCGTCTCGACCGCACGCATCAACGGCGGCCACACAAACTTCGCCGTAAACCAGATGAATGCCGCAAAGGTTATTGCCTGTGCGAACAGCGTCAAATTGATGTTCATGATGTTCCCTTTCGGGACTTCCGGTGCGTTACTGGACGACCGTGAGCAGCGGGTTGGCAAACGCGAAGAACAATGCGATGCCGAGGCCGATAATGAATGACGCGTCGATCAGGCCAAGCAGCAAGAAAACTTTTGCCTGCAATTGCGGCATCAACTCGGGCTGCCGTGCGGCGCCCTCGAGAAAACGACTGCACATGATGCCCACGCCGACGCACGCACCGAGCGCGCCGAGCCCGACCATCAGGCCGATACCGATGCCGGTATACGCCTGGATCATCGCCAACATTTGCATCTTTTCCATTTGTTTTCCTTTCCTGGGTCTGGGGTAGAAGTTGATCGAAACGGTTCAGTGACTGTCGTGCGCCATCGCGAGATACACCACGGTGAGCATCATGAATATATAGGCCTGCAGCACGACGATCAGAATGTGGAATATCGCCCAGCCCAAGCCCAACAGGGCGGCGAAAGCGGTGCCGGCAAGACTGGTGGCCGCCATCATCCAGAGCAGCAGAAAGATGATCTCGCCCGCATACATGTTGCCGAACAGCCGCAGCGAATGCGACAGCGGCTTGGAGATGTATTCGACGAGGTTGAACAGCAGATTGAAGCACATCAGCAGCGGCGCCATCCACATCGGCTTGATTCCAAACGGCGCGCAAAACAGCTCATGCAACCAGCCGCCCAGGCCTTTGACCTTGATGCTGTAGAAGAGCATCAGGCCCCATACGGAAAGTGCGAGCGCAAAGGTGGTGTTGACATCGGCAGTCGGCACGCCGCGCCAGGTGTGCTGGTGGAACACACTCTCATAGATCCACGCCATGATGTCGACAGGCAGAAAATCCATCGCATTCATCAACAATACCCACAGGAAAACCGTCAGCGCGAGCGGCGCGATGAAACGACGATCGCCGTGAAAGATCCCCTTGACCTGATCGTCGATAAAGCCGACGGCGAGTTCGACGAACGCCTGACGCTTGTTGGGCACTCCCGCCGTCGCCCCGCGCACTACCCACCACATGAATCCAATACCGATGATTCCGAGCAGCACCGAGGTCACGAGCGTGTCGATATTAAGCGCCCAGAACGCGCCGTCGCCGAAGGGCTGGGCGTTGAAGCTCAGGTGGTGACCAATGTATTGGGTCGGTGTCAGTTCGGCTGCGGCGGCCATCAAGCGTTCCTGATTCGATTTAGTCGCGTACCAATAATGCCATCGGGTAAACCAGCACCGAGATGACGAATGCGGCAAAAAATACTGCTATTTCGACGTCGTGATACGCCGTCAATACCAGCCACACCTGGAGCACGATGAGGGCGATTTTGCTGGCCTCGGCTCTGACCAGCGTCCTTAGCGTCTGCCCAGCGGTCCTTATTTTGCCGCCCGAAACCATCATCGCGTATACCAGCCCCGCCGTGACGTTGATCAAGCCGCCCAACAGCGCTGAAACTGCGCCGGGCATTCCGGCCCACCAACCTGCAATCAGCGCGAGCGCCGCAGCGACATAGACCTGCCAGCGCAACACCGTACGGAGGGGTTTGCTCATGCTGCCAACCCGAGCAAACCTGTTGATTGTACTCAACCTCGTCGCTTCGCGTCAAACCGCTGTGCGTTGCCGCAGGCACATCGCATCAACGCATCAGGCGCGCCAGAATGACATCCAGCTGCGTCAGGTTGGTATAGTCGATTACAAGCGCACCGCGGCCTTTACTCTTCGATCTGATCGTAACTTTAGTGCCGAGTTTTTGCGCGATCTCCTCCTGCAGCCGCAGAATATCTCGACTCGTGCCGCGCCGAGGATGTTTGCCGGTCCCGCCTTTTATCAGTCGCGCCACCAGGCGCTCGGTCTCTCGCACCGACAAGCCTCGCGCGGCAACAATGCGCGCAGCCTCGATCTGCTGCATGCCTGACAGCGCGAGCAGCGCGCGCGCGTGTCCCATGTCGAGTTTGTCCTGCTGCATGAGTTCGCGTACCGGCGCGGCCAGCGCGAGCAAGCGCAGCAGATTGGTCACAGCACTGCGCGAGCGACCGACTAATTCCGCCGCCTTGTCGTGGGTAATGCCAAATTCGCTGACCAGTCGCTGAATGCCGTTCGCCTGCTCAAGCGGGTTGAGATCTTCGCGCTGAAGGTTTTCGATCAGCGCCATCGCCAGCGCCGTGCTGTCCGTTACCCCGCGGACCAGCACCGGCACCGTGCTCAAACCGGCGAGCCGCGCCGCACGCCAGCGTCTTTCGCCGGCGATGATTTCATAAGAACCGGCTTCGAGCGGCCGCACCAGAATCGGCTGCATCACGCCCTGCGCCCTGATCGAATCGGCGAGTTGCGTAAGCGCCGCTTCGTCCATGCGTGTCCGGGGTTGGTATTTGCCGGGTTGCAACGACTCGATTTTCAGTTCGGTGAGCTGGCCTTTGACTGCCGTCCCGGGCTCGTCTCCTCCAAGCAGCGCATCAAGGCCGCGACCCAAACCCCTCATTTTCGCCATGGTGGTCTCCTCAGACGCCAGGTTCCATGCGACTCAACATTTCGCCCGCGAGAGCCAGATAGGCTTGTGCGCCTTTGGAGGCTATATCGAAACCCAGCGCCGGCAAGCCATGGCTTGGGGCTTCGGCCAGTCTCACGTTGCGCGGAATCACGGTACGATAGACCTTCTCGCCAAAATGCTGCTGCAACTGCGCTGACACCTGCTGCGCGAGCGAGTTACGCGGGTCGAACATGGTGCGCAGCAGGCCCTCGATCTCGAGCTGTGGGTTCAGGTGAGCGCGCACTTTCTTGATGGTTTGCACCAGGTCGCTTAATCCCTCGAGCGCGTAATATTCGCACTGCATCGGTATCAAAACCGCTTGCGCAGCACAAAGGCCGTTGACGGTCAGCAAATTCAGCGCCGGCGGACAATCGATCAAGACAAACTCGTATTCGCCCTCGATCCCGGCGAGCGCGGACTTGAGCCGCGTTTCACGATGATCGAGATCGACCAATTCGACCTCGGCGCCCGCAAGTTCACGATTAGCGGGCACCACATCGTAGTTGCCCCCGGGAGAAACGGTGCGCACCGCACGGATTTCAGCTTCGCCGAGCAGCACATGATAAACAGTCTGCGTGCACGCGCGCTTGTCGATGCCGCTACCCATCGTCGCGTTGCCCTGCGGATCGAGATCGATCAGCAGCACGCGCTGCCGGGTCGCCGCAAGGCTCGCGGCAAGATTGACACCGGTGGTGGTCTTGCCGACGCCGCCCTTCTGGTTAGTGATCGCGAGGATTCTTGCCATCGAATTATTTCTGAATTTCCGGATCATCCACCACATCGAGCAGCACCAGATGCCGCTCGGCACTCAAGCCGGGCACTTTGAGCGGCACCACCTCACGCAACTTGAATTCGCGCGGTATTTGGTCGATTTCCTCGTGTGGATAAACACCCTTCATCGCGGCAATGGTGCCCTGCGCCGCGCACAACCGCCCGGCGAGTCTCAGGAATTCGGCCAGATCGGAAAACGCGCGCGAGATCACCAATTCAAACTTGCGCTGCGGCTGCCATGATTCGATCCGCTCGCATACGACTGTCACATTCTTGATCCCGAGTTCGATCATGGCCTGGCGCAGAAACGCCGTTTTTTTGTGATTGCTGTCGAGCAACGTCACTTGAGCCCGCGGCCACATCAACGCCAGCGGGACCCCCGGCAAGCCCGCGCCACTGCCGACGTCGAGCACCGTCCTCGGATCAAGAAATGGCACCACAGCTAGACTATCCAGTAAGTGATGGCTTACCATTTTCGAGCTTTCCCGCACCGCGGTGAGATTGTGTACGCGGTTCCATTTGGCAATCAGCGAGAGATATTCGACCAGTTCGCGCATGACCTCTGCCGACGGGCGTAAACCGAGTTCAGCTACGCCCTGCGCGAGTTTTTCGGAAAGACTCACGCCGTTTTTTGGGCCGCGCCGAAACCACGTTTCAAATGCACCAGCAACAACGAAATTGCCGCCGGAGTAACTCCGGAAATACGCGCTGCCTGCCCGAGTGTTTCCGGGCGATGCTGATTGAGTTTTTGTTGCGCCTCGACCGACAATCCGCGCACCTGCCGGTAATCGAGGTCGGCAGGCAGTGGCGTTGCTTCATACTCCTCCTGACGCGCAACCTCGACCTGTTGCCGCTCGATGTAACCTTGGTATTTGCACTGGATTTCGACCTGCTCCGCGACCAGCGCATCATCGACAGCTGGCCCCCCTCCCGGCAGCGTCATCAATGCTGCATACGAGACTCCCGGCCGCCGCAACAAATTCTGCAACGTGTATTCCCGCTCGATCCCCTGTCCCAGCACACGTTCGCATTCGGATTGCGCAATTACTTTGGGATTAATCCAGGTCGATTTGAGTCGCTCGACCTCGCGCGCCACCCTCTCGCGCTTGAGTTCGAACTGTTGCCAGCGCCGGTCATCGACAATCCCGAGCCGGCGTCCGGTTTCGGTCAGCCGCATGTCGGCGTTATCTTCGCGCAAACTCAGACGATACTCGGCGCGGCTGGTGAACATGCGATACGGCTCTGACACGCCGCAAGTAATCAGGTCGTCGACCAGAACGCCGAGATACGCTTCATTGCGGCGCGGACACCATCCGGGTTCTCCGACGACATAGCGCGCGGCATTGATTCCGGCGAGTAATCCTTGTGCCGCTGCTTCCTCGTAGCCGGTGGTGCCGTTGATCTGGCCGGCGAAAAAAAGTCCTCCGATCGATTTGGTTTCAAGCGAACTGCGAAGTCCGCGCGGATCGAAATAGTCATATTCGATTGCATACCCGGGACGCGTGATGTGTGCCTGCTCGAGCCCCGTGATCGTGCGCACCAACGCAAGCTGAATATCAAAAGGCAAGCTGGTCGATATGCCGTTGGGATAAAACTCGTTGACCGTCAACCCCTCCGGCTCGAGAAAGATCTGGTGTGAGGATTTGTCGGCGAATCGCGTGATTTTGTCTTCGATCGAGGGACAATAACGCGGACCCACACCTTCAATCACCCCGGTGAACATCGGCGAACGGTCGCATCCGCCGCGAATGATTTCGTGGGTGCGTTCGTTGGTTTGCGTAATCCAGCAAGGTATCTGTTGCGGGTGTTGCGCCCGCGAACCAAGAAAGGAAAATACCGGCACCGGTTCATCGCCCGGTTGTTTGGCGAGCACCGAAAAATCAATACTGCGTCCGTCAATCCGCGGCGGCGTGCCGGTCTTGAGTCGTCCCATCGTCGGCGTGAGTTCGCGTAGCCGCCGCGCCAGACTAACCGCTGCTGGATCACCTGCACGCCCGGCGGCATAGTTTTGCAGTCCGACGTGTATCAGGCCGGACAGAAAAGTGCCTGTCGTTAGCACTACCGCGTCCGCGGCAAAGCGCAAACCCAGCTGGGTGACGACACCGGTAATGCGGTCGCCGACCAGCGTGAGATCGTCGACAGACTCTTGAAAAATTAACAGGTTAGGCTGATTTTCCAGTCGGCTGCGAATCGCTTTTTTGTAGAGCAGGCGATCGGCTTGCGCGCGGGTGGCGCGCACCGCCGGACCCTTACGCGAATTCAGGATGCGGAAATGGATACCCGCCTCGTCCGTCGCCGCCGCCATGGCGCCGCCCAGCGCGTCGATTTCTCTGACCAAATGGCCTTTACCAATACCGCCGACCGACGGATTGCACGACATTTGGCCCAGCGTTTCGACACTGTGCGTCAGCAATAGCGTGCGCCTGCCGATGCGCGCGCTGGCCAGCGCCGCCTCGGTCCCGGCATGCCCCCCACCGACGACAATTACGTCAAATTTTTCAGCGTACTGCATAGCCTGATGCGCCTGGATTGAGGTCGCAATGATACCCTAAGATCAGCCGAAATCGAAACGCCGCGGCGCTGGATGGCCCCAATGTTTCACGTGAAACATCCACTAACGCCCGGTCGATAGTCGATGGGCCGGCCCCGATCGGCGGCGAATTCCGGTTTCGCTACGGTATTGAATGACCGCTTTTCGCGGCAGCCGCAGCGGCTATTTGCCAATGCAAAAGCTGGAGAAAATTTCGCCGAGCAAGTCGTCGGCAGAATATTTTCCCGTAATGCCCGAAAGCGCATTCTGAGCGAGCTTGAGCTCTTCAGCAAATAGCTCGAGTTGTGACGCGTTGGCCGCCGCCAGACCCAAGTGCTCGTGGGCCGCCTGTAGCGCCTGCAAATGGCGTTCGCGGGCCATAAACAATCCCTCGTCGCTGCCACCCCATCCTACCGCTTCCAGTATGGCGCAACGCAATTGCTCAATACCGCTTCCGGTTTTGGCGGATACCGCTACTTCGGTGGTTTTTCCCTCTGCATATTTTAGCGGCGTGTACCCGCACAAATCGATTTTGTTCACGACCTTGATTTGCGGGATTCCTGCCGGCAGTCGGTACGCAATATCGAGATCCGTGGCGCGCGTTTCAGGGCGGGTCGCATCGCTCAGCCACAAAACCAGATCCGATTTCGAGATTTCATGCCAAGTCATTGAAATACCTGCTATTTCTACTGGGTCTCCGGTTTCGCGCAATCCCGCGGTATCGATAATACGTAGCGGTACACCCTGCACATTGATCGTTTGCCGGATCGCATCGCGCGTGGTGCCAGGTATCTCCGTCACGATGGCAAGTTCTTCCCCGGCGAGAAGGTTGAGCAAACTGGACTTGCCCACGTTGGGTGCGCCGACAATGACGACGTTGATCCCCTCGCGTAGCAAGCTGCCCTGGCGTGAAGCCGAAATTATTTCAGCAAGTTGTTGGCATAAAGTCGCGAGCCGGCCCTGCGCGTTCGCTTGGTCCAGAAACTCGACTTCTTCTTCGGGAAAATCAAGGGTCACTTCGACCAGCACACGCAGTTCAATCAACCCTTGAACCATTGCGTCGACGCACCGTGAAAACTCCCCTTGCAGCGAGCGCACCGCGCACCGCGCGGCTTCGGCGGTGCGGGCGTCGATCAGGTCGGCCACACTTTCAGCTTGCGCGAGGTCGAGTTTGTTGTTGAGAAACGCGCGTTTGGTAAATTCGCCCGGTTCTGCAATGCGCGCACCGAGCTCAAGACAGCGCCTGAGCAGCAGCTGCAGTACTACGGGCCCGCCATGTCCCTGCAATTCGATTATGTCTTCGCCGGTGTACGAATGCGGCGCTGGAAAAAATAACACCAGGCCTTGATCAATCGCGCCACCGTCCGAATTACGGAAATCGACGCGGGTGGCACGCCGCGGCGCGATGCCGGTGTTAACCAGAGCGTGCAGCATGGGTTCCAGCCGTGGACCGGAGATACGCACTACCCCGATACCGCCGCGTCCAGGCGGCGTTGCAATCGCTGCTATGACCTCATTTGCCATGCGCCGGCTTGGCGTGCTCCATGGCGCGCTTAATGTACCACTGCTGCGCGATCGAAAGAATATTGTTGATCAGCCAGTACAACACCAGGCCGGCCGGAAAAAAGAAAAAGAATATGCTGAAGGCTATCGGCATAATCTTCATGACTTTCGCCTGCACCGGATCCGGTGGTACCGGATTCAGGTAAGTTTGAAAAATCATGGTCGCGCCCATCAGCAAGGGCAGAACAAAATACGGATCCGCGGTCGACAGGTCATCGATCCACCAGATGAACGGCGCATGACGCAATTCGACGCTCGCCAACAGCACCCAATAAAGCGCAATAAAAACAGGGATTTGTACCACTATCGGTAAGCAACCGCCGAGAGGATTGATCTTCTCGGTTTTATACATTTCCATCATCGCCTGGTTCAGGCGCTGGCGATCATCGCCATACTGCTCTTTCAGCCTCTGCATGCGCGGCGCAAGTATGCTCATGCGCGCCATCGAACGATAGCTAGCCGCTGACAACGGGTAGAACAGGGCCTTGATGATCACGGTCAAGACAATGATCGCCACTCCCCAGTTGCCGACCCATTGATACAGCCACTGCAGGAACCAGAACAGCGGTTTGGCGATTACCGTCAGCCAGCCATAATCGATCGAGAGTTCGAGCCCGGGCGCGAGCTTGGAAAGCTTGTCCTGCTCCTGCGGTCCGGCATAAAGCGGGACCGTAATAGTGGTGCTCGCCCCCGGCTCTATATTGCCGAGCGACAAAATGACGCCAGCTGCATAGAGCCCGTTTTCCAAACGCTGGGTGTAGAATTCGCGCGCGATGTCGTTTGCGGGTAGCCAGGCACTCAGAAAATAGTGCTGAAGCAGCGCAATCCAGCCGTCATTGCTTTTCTTCGGGTAGCTGATCTTGCCTTTGGCAATGTCGGTGAAATCCACCTTCTGAAATTTTTCCTTGTCGGTATAAACCGCGATGCCGGTATAGGTCGGCAACATCGCTGAATCGCCGACCGGCGGTTGGCTGTCGCGCACCAGTTGGAAGTAAGCATCGGGCCGGATCGCGGCCGCGGTCCTGTTCTCGACTTCGTAGCTGACGTCGATCGCGTAGCTGCCACGATGAAAGGTGTAGATCTTGGTAACCGTCAGGCCGTCGGTCTGCGGAGCGCTCAGGCGTACCGAAATACTGTCGCTGCCAGGCGCAAGTTTGACCTCCTTTGCCCCGCTGCTGTAGTGCGTACGATGATTGGGCAACCCGTTGCCGATCAACCCTGATTGCGCGATATAGGTAGGTTCGCCTTGTTGCTGCAACAACAAGAAATTCTTCTTCCGGTCGAGCGTATCGCGGTGTAAGCGCAGTTCAAGGCGGCGCAAATCCCCACCCGCTGTATCAATGTCCGCTATATAAACGTCAGTTTCGACACGGACAAGATTGCCTTGCTGCAATGCTCCGCTGGCCGCCGGCGGTTTCGCAACGGGTGCCGCGGTACTCAGCGGCTGTGTCGGCACCGGCACCGGTATTGCCGGTGTTTTGCTGGTGGCCGCCGGAGTAGACGACAGTGGCGGCTGCTTTTCCTTTTGCCATGCTTCCACCAGGAAAAACACCGAGAATGCAAACAGCATGAACAATATTAGTCGCTGAGTATCCATCGATAAGCCGATTCATCAAAACGTGGTCTTAGCGCGACATGACAGCATCGCGGCGACTGCGGCACAAACGATGAGCCCGATGCAAAAGCTCGCGGATCTCGGCTCGCGCGACCGCAGACGATGCGCTCGTTACTGCCGATCGCGGCCGCACCAGCAGATCGACCCCCGCCAACGCGCTTTGTTCAGCACGAAAAATCTCTCGCGCCAACCGCTTGCAATAATTTCTCCCTACCGCCAGCGGGATAACACGTTTACTGACGACAATTCCAAACCGTGCAGTAGTTGTGCCATTGGGCTTCGCATAAACATGGAACCTCTCGCCCGTTACGCGGCATTTGAATGCAAAAACGGCCGCAAACGCGTACGCACCCGTAAGCCGGGACGCGCGGGAACACGAGAAATTGCCGGCTAAGGGCGTCAAATGCCGAGACGCGCCCGCCCCTTGCCGCGCCGCGCGCGTATCACCGCCCGCCCGCCCCGTGTTTTCATCCGAACCCGAAATCCGTGCGTGCGACTGCGACGAGTAGTAGAAGGTTGATAGGTGCGTTTCATGGGTCCCTCTGGAACTGATCAAAAAGCCCGTTATTACAACCGCTAACGTGTGCCTCTGTCAATGGGAGTTTTTGTGCCAGTTTATGCGCGACTTAATTTACGGCTGTGGATAACTTTGGTCAAAAAAGATAAAATCACTCTTGGGCGCAATGCTTTTTCAGTCTCCATCCATAACAACCACCACCCTGAACCACAATGAACAGCTTCTGGCGCGCTTGTCTAAGCCACTTTGAACTACAGCTGTCCCCGCAGCAATTCAAGACCTGGATCAAGCCACTCAAGTTCCATGCTACCGGCAATGCCGTTACCCTGACGGCACCCAATCGGTTTGTGTTGCAGTGGATACGGGACCATTTCCTTGCCGAAATCCAGCGGCTCGCAATCGCCCGTTGTGGGCCGGAGGCCACTATCCACTTAACGCTGGCGGAACGGGAAACAGTCCCGGCCAGATTGCTTGCGCCCACAACCGCAATCGCTAAACCCAATACCAGGGACATTTCGCGCCTTAACCCTGAATTTACCTTCGAGACTTTTGTCACCGGCAAGGCCAACGAACTCGCCCGGGCGGCCGCAATTCAAGTCGCCGAGCGCGTCGGAGCAGCTTACAACCCTCTTTTCATTTATGGCGGTGTTGGTCTGGGCAAGACCCACTTAACTCACGCGATTGGTAACCTCGTTCTGCAACGCAACCCCCAGAGCCGGATTAGGTATATCCACGCCGAACAATACGTATCCGACGTGGTGCGTGCTTACCAGCACAAATCGTTCGACGATTTCAAGCGGTATTACCATTCGCTCGACTTGTTGCTGATCGACGACATCCAGTTCTTCTCCGGCAAAAGCCGCACGCAGGAAGAATTTTTCTACGCTTTCAACGCCCTCATCGAATCGCACAAGCAGATAGTGATTACCTGTGATACATATCCACGCGAAATTCCAGGTATGGAAAATCGTTTGATCTCGCGCTTTGGCTGGGGGCTGACGGTTGCCGTCGAGCCCCCCGAACTCGAAATGAGAGTGGCGATCGTGCTCAAGAAGGCCGAGGCCGAGAAAATCAATCTTGAGGAAGCGGTGGCATTTTTCATTGCCAGCCACAGCCAAACGAACGTGCGCGAACTCGAGGGAGCCCTTAAGCGCGTCATTGCCTTTTCGCGTTTTTCCGGACAACCGCTGTCTGTTCCGTTATGCCGGGACGCCTTAAAGGATTTACTTGCGCTCCAGCGCCGCCAGGTTTCAATAGACAACATACAGAAGACAGTGGCAGATTATTACAAGATCAAGGTCTCCGAAATGTACTCGAGGAAACGCAGCCGTAACATTGCCCGCCCGCGCCAGGTCGCCATGGCGCTGGCCAAGGAACTGACTCATCTCAGCTTGCCCGACATTGGTGATGCCTTTGGTGGGCGCGACCATACTACCGTCCTGCACGCCTGTCGCAAAATTGCCGAGCTTAAGGCAAGTAATCATGAAATCACGAAGGATTTTGAATCTTTACTCAAGGTGCTTAGGAGTTGATAACCGGTGTATCTTTTCTGCAAAACTCCCACCCATTTTGAAAACTGAATTCTGTCCACAAACAATACTTTTTTTTTCGCATTTCATACAAACATTAATCCGGCCGCATATCCTTTGCTAACGCCATCCGACGTTGTTATCCACAGAATTGATGGGTCTTATTATTACTATTAGAGAGAATTAAACATGAAACTAGTACAAGCAACTCGAGACCAGTTGCTCAAGCCTTTGCTTGCTGTTTCAGGCATAGTTGAAAAACGCCATACCCTGCCGATACTGGCCAATGTTCTGTTGGAGGGTATCGATGCGCAGTTACGCCTTTTGGCGACCGACCTGGAAATTCAGGTTTCTACGTTTTTCCGCAGTCTGGGCAAAGACACGGAAAATTACCGGCTCACGGTATCCGCGCGCAAGTTGCTGGACATTCTGAAAGCCCTGCCGGACCAGGCCGAGATCGTAATTGAAGCACAGAACAACCGCGTTCTGGTGCGCTCGGGTAAGAGCCGATTTTCCCTGCAAATATTGCCTGCCGAGGATTTTCCCGTGCATGCGGAGACCATAGCGACGGCGACACCAATCCGGATCTCACAAAAATCTCTCAAGTCATTGTTACTTCTGGTGCAGTATGCGATGGCTCAGCAGGATATCCGCTACTACCTTAACGGCATGTTACTGGTGGTGGAAGGAAATAATCTTCGGGCCGTTGCCACCGACGGGCATCGACTGGCTTATGCCTGTGCGGTTTTACAGCAGACCGGCGAATCCAGAGAAGTAATTCTGCCACGCAAGGCCGTGCAGGAGCTGGTTAAGCTTTTGAATAACTCCGAGGACGAGGTCAGTATTGAGCTCGCGCCCAACCAGGCCAAATTCCAGTTCGGCGAAATCGTACTGATAACGAAGGTTGTAGACGGCAAGTTCCCGGACTATGTGCGGGTTATCCCGACGAATTATCAAAAGCACTTCCTGATCGAACGTGAAGTTCTCCAGCAAGCATTGCAGCGAGTTGCCATCCTGTCGAATGAAAAATTCCGCGGTGTGCGCTGGACACTGAGCGAAGGACTGTTGCGCATCACCTGCACCAACACCGAGCAGGAGGAGGCCTTTGAGGAGATCGATATTGATTACCGCGGGGAAGCATTGGATATCGGCTTCAATGTCATGTATCTGCTCGACGTATTGAACAATATTTCCACCGAGAAAGTAACTTGCTCTTTTGGCGACGCCAACAGCAGCGTATTGATTACTATCGCGGAGGAAGGGGATTTCAGGTACGTCGTAATGCCGATGCGGATATGATGGCGGGCTTCACCAAAGACGGGAAAAGAATGACAAACGAAAAACCAGCGACAAACGGTGACGGTTACGATGCCGACAGCATCAAGATACTCAAAGGGCTTGACGCCGTGCGAAAACGCCCCGGAATGTATATCGGGGATACCAGTGACGGAAGCGGACTGCATCACATGGTATTTGAGGTCGTTGACAACGCAATCGATGAGGCGCTGGCTGGCTATTGTACCGCGATCACCGTAACCATACATCCCGATAATTCGATCAGCGTGCAGGACAATGGAAGAGGCATCCCGACGGAAGTCAAGGAAGACGACGAACAAAAACGGACCGCCGCAGAAATCGTCATGACCGAACTGCACGCCGGCGGAAAATTTGACAATAACTCCTACAAAATATCCGGCGGCCTGCACGGCGTCGGCGTATCGGTAGTGAATGCGCTTTCGGAATGGCTGAGACTTACCATTCGGCGCGACGGGAAAACCAGCCATATCGAGTTCAGGGACGGTGTCCCAATATCGCCCCTCAATGATATCGGCAAGACGGAGAAGCGAGGAACCGAAGTACACTTTCTCGTCAGCAACAAAACGTTCAACAACATCGAATACCACTACGAAATTCTTGCCAAGCGGCTGCGCGAACTATCATTCCTGAATAGTGGAGTAAAAATAAGCCTTGTCGACCAGCGCAGCGGCAAGCAGGAGGATTTCGCGTTCACCGGCGGAATCAAGCGGTTTGTAGAATATATGAATCGAAGCAAAACCGTTCTGCAACAGAAGCTTTTCTACGCTGCCGGAGAAAAAGAAGGCATCATTGTGGAAGTTGCCATGCAGTGGAATGATACCTATGCGGAATCAGTGCAATGCTTTACCAATAATATTCCCCAGCGCGACGGCGGCACGCACCTGACCGGTTTGCGCGCGGCATTGACGCGTACGCTGAATAATTATATTGAACAGAACGAGCTGGCGAAGAAGGCCAAAGTCGACACCTCCGGTGACGATATGCGTGAAGGCCTGACCTGCGTGCTTTCGGTCAAGGTGCCGGAACCCAAGTTTTCCTCGCAGACCAAAGACAAATTGGTCTCGAGTGAAGTCCAGCCGGTGGTACAGGAAGTGGTAGCCGCGAAACTCAACGAGTTCTTGCTCGAGAACCCCAACGACGCAAGGATCATTACTACCAAGATCATCGATGCCGCGCGCGCGCGCGAAGCGGCGCGCAAGGCGCGCGAAATCACCCGGCGCAAGGGCGTGCTTGATTCACTGGGCTTGCCCGGTAAACTTGCCGATTGCCAGGAAAAAGACCCGGCCCAAAGCGAACTTTATATCGTCGAGGGAGATTCAGCCGGAGGTTCTGCCAAGCAGGGGCGTGATCGCAAAAACCAGGCGATCCTTCCACTCAAAGGCAAAATACTCAACGTCGAGAAAGCGCGTTTCGACAAACTGCTGTCATCGCAGGAAATCACCACGCTGATCAACGTGCTGGGCTGCGGTATAGGCAAAGATGAATACAATGCCGACAAGCTGCGCTACCATCGCATCATCATCATGACCGATGCTGACGTCGACGGCTCCCACATCCGCACTTTGCTGTTGACGTTTTTCTATCGCCAGATGCCGGAACTGATAGAGCGCGGACATATCTACATCGCGCAACCCCCGCTCTACAAGATCAAGCACGGCAAGAGCGAACGTTACATCAAGGACGACCACGCTCTTAAAGAATTCCTGCTCAGTCTGGCGCTGGACGACGCCGAGCTCTATCCTGCCGCAAACTCCAAGCCCCTCAACAAGGAAGCGTTGGAGGAGGTGGCCAAACAGTATTTTCTCGCCGAAGCCGTAATCGACCGCCTGAGCCGGCTGATCGATCCCGTCGTGCTGCAAGCGCTGTTGGTAAATCCGGAAATCGATCTTGCGAATGAAAAAAATGCCGCTGCTAGCGCTCGCCGCCTTAGTGCAGTACTCCGGGAGGTGGGCATCACGATAGAGCCAAAATACGACGAGAAAAACGAGCGCTACCTGCTCGTTATCAAGCGCATGCAGCACGGCAACTTGCACTTGACTTCCCTAGATGTGGATTTCATTCACAGCGGGGATTACGAACAGATCAAAAAGACCGCGGAGGTGCTGCACGGGTTGCTCGGCGAGGGTGCGCACGTCAAACGGGGCGAGCAGAGTCACCAGACCAGCGACGTCAAGGACGCGCTTAACTGGTTGCTCGGCGAGGTCAAACGGGGACTGGCGGTACAGCGTTACAAAGGTTTGGGTGAAATGAACCCGGAGCAGTTGTGGGAAACCACCATGAACCCTAAAACGCGGCGCCTGCTGCGCGCCCAGATTGACGACGCGATATCCGCGGACGAGATCTTCACTACGCTGATGGGAGACCTGGTTGAGCCCCGCCGCGCGTTCATCGAAACCAATGCGCTCGGCGTACGTAATCTAGACGTCTGATCGCTTTGCCGGGGTTTTGCGTGGCTTGCCGGGGGCTTTGGGAGCGCGCGGCGCGAACTCGAATCCCACCTTGCCGTCGGCGCCGCGTGACAGAAATGCCGAGAACGGGCGGCCTTTTTTTGAAATAAAACGATGTAGCAGATCCGTCTTTCCGATCGCCAGCAGCATTTTCATCTGTTCGGGCTCGATCGCGCGCTGCAATATGATTTTGCCGGAGCGGAAATCGCAATTGCGGTCGGCCCCAACCGCTTTTTCGCACAAATAGGCCAGGCCGTGGCTGAACACGCGATTGCCGCATTTAGGGCAGGCGCCGAGAGGTTGTTGATCCGAAAAATCAACCGGCGCGACCGCGTCATCGTTGCCGTTCTGGCCGAAATCAAATTCTGTCTTGAACTCGGAATTAAGCCGTAGCAAGGCGTTGAACGGCTTGCCCATGCGACTGCGGAATCCTTGCAGCGGTCCTATACTGCTCGTGGAAATCAACTCCTCCGCTTCCGTCGGCTCGAGCTGGCGGCTGGCGAAAATTTTCCACATAGCGAAGTCGCATTTCTGGCATTGGTATTTCTTGTAGTTTTCCTTAATCACGCCGCCGCACTTGGGGCAAGGTGACTTAAGGGTCGCGAAATCGCCGGGAACAGTATCGCTTTCGTGTTTTTTCGCGCACTCAACAATGCGACGGGTCATGTCGGTAATTTGCTTCATGAACTGGTCGCGCTTGAGTTTGCCGTGCTCCATCTGTGCCAGCTGGTGTTCCCAGTCGCCGGTGAGTTCGGGCGAGCACAGTTCATCTATTTTGAGGCCCCGCAGCAGCGTGATCAGCGAAAACGCCTTGGCGGTCGGTTGGAGTTCGCGGCCGTTGCGGAGCAAATACTTTTCGTAGATCAGGCCTTCAATGATCGCGGCACGGGTCGCGGGCGTGCCGAGGCCCTTGGCGCGCATCGCATCGCGCAATTCCCCTTCTTCTACAAACTTGCCGGCACCTTCCATCGCGGAGAGCAGCGTTGCCTCGGAGAAGCGGGCCGGCGGCTTGGTCTGCAGCGAAGCGACCGTAATACTGGTGGCCGTCGGCGACTCCTTGGCGCTAACTGGCACCAGCGCTGGGGTGTCGTCGGTTTCGGCCTCCTTGCCGTAAATTTCCAGCCAGCCGGCGGTCACCATGATTTTGCCTTCACTCTTGAAAGGCTCGCCCGCGACGCGGGTTATCCGCGTAGTAAGCTGAAATTGCGCGGCCGGGAAAAAAACCGCCAGAAAGCGCTTGGTGACGAGATCGTATATCTTGCCCTCCGCCTCGCTCAGATTTTTCGGAACAAGGGAAGTGGGAATGATCGCGAAGTGGTCGGAAATCTTGGCGTTGTTGAACACGCGCTTGTTCGGGCGCACCCATTTATTGGCGAGTATCTGTTTGACAAAAGGCTGATATGGCTTGTCGAGCGCCTTCATCGCGACGGTCACTGTGCCCATATAATCCTCGGGCAGCGCGCGAGCATCCGTCCGCGGATAGGTCAGCACTTTGTGCTTTTCATACAGCGCCTGAGCGATTGACAGCGTCGTCTTGGCGGAAAAACCAAAACGCCCATTGGCTTCACGTTGCAGGCTGGTCAGGTCGTATAGCAGCGGCGAAAGTTGCGTCGAGGGCTTGCTTTCCTCCTCAACAATGCCGCGTTTTTCCGCGCATTTGGCGCGGATCGCATCAGCGGGCACCTTATCCCAAAGTCGCTCCGCCCGCACCTCGACATCGGCAGTCTTTTTGTCCCTTGCAAATTTTTCATCAAACCAGCGGCCCGTATATTCCCCGGCTTTACAGGAAAAAACCGCGTGCACCTCGAAGTAGTCGCGCGACGAGAATTTTCTGATCTTCTCCTCGCGCTCGACCAGGATGGCGAGCGTCGGAGTTTGCACGCGTCCTACGGTGGTAAGATGAAATCCGCCGGATTTCGAATTGAATGCGGTCATCGCGCGCGTGCCATTGATGCCGACCAGCCAATCGGACTCGGAGCGGCAAATAGCAGCGTCTGCGAGCGGCAGCAATTCCTTGTCGGCGCGCAGTTGTGCAAAGCCCTCGCGAATAGCGGCCGGGGTCATTGACTGCAACCACAGGCGTTCGATCGGTTTCGGGGTTTTGGTATGGCGCGCGATATAGCGAAAAATCAATTCCCCTTCGCGACCGGCGTCGCAGGCGTTGACAAGGCCAACCACGTCCTTGCGTTTGATCAACTTGGTGAGCAGCTTGAGGCGCTCCGCGGACCTTTCGATCGGTTGCAGATCAAAGTGCGGAGGAATCATCGGCAGGTTTGCGAAAGACCACTTGCCACGTTTTACCTCGAATTGTTCCGGCACCACCAGTTCGAGCAGGTGGCCGACTGCGGACGACAGTACATGATCGGTGCTTTCAAAATAGTCACCGTGGCGCGTGAAATTGCCCAGCGCGCGAGCGATATCGCTCGCGACCGAGGGTTTCTCCGCAATGATCAATTTCTTGCCGCCAGGTGCGGCTGCGCTTGCAGGAGAAGTTTTCGCGGTGCTGGGTTGTTTTTTGCTCATCAGCAGCTGGTGCCAAAATTCACGCCGCAGTCCGGCGCAGAGAAGCGCACGATGATAAGAACAATAAACCGGTAACGCAAGGGTCGGCGACAAGATATCAATCGATAGGTGGCGCCGGACGCCGCCGTGTGGGTCAGCGAACGCGCTGGTATTGTCCGCCGGGCAAGGGAGCAACCAAACCCTGTAATTCGAGCGTAAGCAGTAATGCTGACGCTGCCTCGGCGCTCAGGCCGCAACGCTCGCACAAGGTGTCGAAAGCGGTCGGTTCGTAGCCGAGCAGGTCGAGTAACCGCGCGAGCTCGGGCTCGAGCTCCGGGGCATCCTGCGCGGCGCGCGGCACGGCGGCTGGACGTAGTTCCTCGAGAATGTCATCGGCGCTATCGACCAGCTTGGCGCCTTGCTTAATTAGCGCATGACACCCTTTCGCAAGCGGCGAGTGTATCGATCCCGGCAATGCAAAAACCTCGCGTCCTTGTTCATTGGCGAGACGTGCCGTTATCAGTGAACCGCTCTGCAGAGCAGCTTCGATCACCAGGCAGCCGCGGCTGATACCGCTGATCACGCGATTGCGGCGCGGAAAGTTGGAACCAAGAGCGGGTGTACCGAGCGCAAACTCCGAAATTAGCAAGCCGTGCTCGGCGAGTTGATGGGCGAGCACGCGGTTACGCGCCGGGTATACGATGTCCAGCCCGGTGCCAACGACGGCAATGCTGCTCGCGGCGCCGGCCAGGCCGCCGCGGTGCGCGGAGGAGTCGATCCCGAGCGCAAGCCCGCTCACTATGATGATACCGGCGTCGCTCAGGGCGCGCGCGAAATCCTGGGCGTTGGCCATTCCCTGAGCGGTGGCGTTGCGGCTGCCGACAATGGCGAGCGCCGGGCGGTTCAATAATTCGCGCCGTCCCTTGACGAACAGCAGCGGCGGCGGGTCGGGAATGTGGAGCAGCAATTGCGGGTAATCCAAGTCACCGAGCGTTACGATTTGATTCGCCGGCTCACGGAGCCACAGCTGCGTCCGGCGGGCGCCCTCAGTCTCGCCTCCAGCTGCGATCCGTGCGGCAAGATCCGCGTCGACAAAACGCTGGATTTCGGCGCGGCGCGCCGCCAGCACGCGGTCGGGAGAGCCGAATTCGAGCAGCAGCTTGCGTATCGCTGCAGGGCCCAACCCTGAAATCAGGGTCAGGCGCAACCAGGCATCGATTTCGGCGGGGTCAGTGGCGGACAAGGGATCACGGTGAGACGATGATCGGCCTCAAGCGAAGGCGCAACCAGAACTTAACGCGAAGGCTGCTCAGGGATTGGACGCAATATCAAGCACGTGAACCGGGCGATTCGCATTCATGATCAAGGCATAAGATGCGCGATCAAAGACGCGAAACAGCATCAGCAGGCCATAGCGTTCGTCCGGAAGCGGTGGCGAGGGCAAACTGGTGCGGTTGTCCTGTTGCCGGGAACTAAACGGACCGACTCGGCCGTAGAGAGGGGCCGCGCGTGTTATAAGCGGCTCGTTCACGTATCGGGTATTCGGGTTTTTCTCGTCGTAGATCAAACCGGGTCGCCCCCACAGGGCGCTTTCGCGCAGGCGATAAGTGGAGGCATTGAGATTGCGGAAGATCGCCAATACGTGGCCGACCTCAAGTCCGTCGCGCGCACCCTTGTTGATGGCGACGATGGATTTGGTGCCTACTTCATAAAGGCCGCCGTAGGAAGCGATGATACGGGCATCGATTTTTTTCTCCGGCGCACGGGGCACGTAGCTGTTAAGGATCGCATCGGGCGGTGCCGGTAATAAATGGTCACCCGCGTAAATTTCAAGCGGTGACTTGACGATCTCGATGGTGCTTACGGCGCCGTATTTGATGACTTTCGCTTCGCCAAGGAAAGTGGCCTCGTAGCCCAGTGCCTCGCCGTTGTCGGGATCGACCAGAGCCGGACCGGCGCGAAAAAGATGCCAGTAAGCGCCCTGGCCGTCGGCAATACCCTGGACATAGGCAATATTGCCGGTGCCGAGCGCGACGCGGTTTTCCTGCGTGCGCACGATACGCGGCGCAGTGGCAAGTTGATTTTGCGCTATAACCAGTGGTTTGCTCAGGAAGGGTTCGATGTCAGCGAGCGGTATGGTAGGCACCGGCGCGACCGCCAGCGCTGAGGAGCGCACCGTGGGCGACAACTTTACGGTATCGGTTTGCAACAGCCTGATGCGCAGTTCCGCGGCCGACCGGTCGAGAACCACCACATCGCCAGGATAGATTCGATGGGGGTTCCGGATTTCCTCGTGATTCATTTTCCACAGTTCGCCCCAGCGCCAGGGGTCCTTCAGGAAACGGCTGGCGATGTCCCACAAGGTGTCGCCCGGCACGACAATATAGCGATCAGGCGCGGTAGTTGCCAGGTCGGCGGAGGTGGCTGCGGGCGCGGGCAGAGCCCAACTGCACAATATAATCAGCGATATAATCGACTTACCCATCGCGCGCCATCCTGGTTGCAGAAACCGGCCGAACTAGACGCATCTGATCCGGCCAAAAGGTCATGAATTAGTTTAAATTGTCCACCTAGTTTGTTAAATTTGCAAGATTTATGGCCTTACTTCCCATCCTGCAATACCCCGATCCGAGGCTGCACACCATCGCCTCGCGGGTGACCCGGGTAGACGAAAGAATCCGTCAATTAATCAAGGATATGGCTGACACCATGTATGCTGCGCCCGGAGTCGGATTGGCGGCGACCCAAGTCGATGTACACCGGCGCGTGATTATCATCGATATCTCGGAAACACGCGACCAGCTCAAGGCGTTTATCAATCCTGAAATCATTGCCCGCAGCGGCACCGCGGACTGCGAAGAGGGGTGTCTGTCGGTACCCGGTATTTTTGAACGAGTTGTTCGAGCTGAACACATCAGGCTTAAAGCGCTGAATGTTCGCGGAGCGCCGTTCGAACTGGAGGCCACCAGCATGTTGGCGGTGTGCATACAGCACGAAATGGACCACCTTGAAGGCAAGATTTTCATCGAATATCTATCCCGGCTGAAACAGCAGCGCATCGTCGCCAGGCTCAAGAAACAGCAGCGACGCGTAATGTAGGTAGTCGAGCGCATAGTCTTTATGAGGCTTATTTTTGCCGGCACCACGCAGTTTGCCGCTGCCGCCCTTGACGCGCTGCTTGCCGCGGGAAACGAGGTCGCGCTTACACTGACGCAACCCGACAGGCCTGCAGGTCGGGGCCTGAAGCCTAGACCGAGCGCGGTCAAGGCACTCGCGCTGGCGCGTTATTTACCACTGGAGCAGCCGGTAAGCCTCAACGAACCGGAGATTCACGAACGGTTTCGTGCGCTTCGCGCAGAGGTGATGATAGTCGCCGCCTATGGGTTGATTTTGCCCGGAGAAGTGCTTGCCATCCCGAAACGCGGCTGCCTCAATATTCACGCGTCATTGTTGCCACGCTGGCGCGGCGCCGCGCCGATCCAGCGTGCGCTACTTGCGGGTGATCGCGAGACCGGTATTACCATCATGCAAATGGATGCCGGGCTCGATACCGGTGCGATTCTGCTGCAGGAAAAAACCGCAATCCGCGACGATGACACCACACAGTCGCTGCACGACCAACTTGCGCGGCTCGGCGCGCGTTGCATCGTACGAGCGCTCGATGAAAATCCCGCGCCACGCGCGCAGGACGCCGCGGCCGCAACATATGCACACAAGATATCCAAAGCCGAGACGGCCATCGACTGGACAGGCAGTGCTGCAGATATCTGCCGCCGGATCCGCGCGCTCAATCCGGCGCCTGGCGCGGCAACCACGCTGAACGACGCGCCGCTGAAAATTTGGTGCGCGCAGCCGCTGGCGCTGAATACCGGCACGCCCGGCACGGTAATCAGCGCCAATGCCGGCGGTATAGTGATCGCGGCAGCCATTGGTGCTGTCAACGTTATCGAACTGCAGAAAGCCGGTCGCAAGCGGTTATGCGCTGCCGCATTTCTCTCTGGTGCTGCTCTGGCGCCGGGCACGCGCTTCGGTTGAGGTCAAACCGCCGTGCATGGAATCCAGCAGCTTGCCTGCGGCGTTGTCGCTGCCGTAGCCGCCGGCCGCAGCCTGAACGCGGTCCTTGCAGCGCAGTGGCGCAAGCATCCGCAGCTTACCTCTCAGCAGCGCGCCACGATTACTGATTTGAGTTACGGCACGTTGCGCTTTGGCGCTCAACTCGAAAGCATACTTGCGCAACTGCTGACGCGACCGTTGCGCGACCGGTCATTGCACTGGCTGCTGTTGGTCTCGCTATTCCAGCTGCAGCGCACGCGCGCTGCGCCTTACGCCGTCGTCGATGGCGCGGTGCGCTGCGCGACGCATCTCGGCGAACCGCAGGCCGCCGGCCTTATCAATGCCGTGCTGCGCAATTTTCTGCGCCGTCGCGCAGCGTTGCTCTCCAAGACGGAGCAGAATGAGGTCGGGCGTTATTCCTACCCGCAGTGGTGGATCGATAAATTGCGCGCGCAATATCCGCAGCATGCCGCGGCAATCCTTGAAGCCGGCAACCTGCATCCACCGTTCACGCTGCGCTGCAACCGGCGCCGCAACACGCGTGAGGAATACCTCGCGCTGCTTGAGCAACACAACGTTGCCGCAACGGCGGTGGGCGCCGAAGGGGTAACTCTGGCACGCGCGGTGCCGGTGGAACGCGTACCCGGATTTGCCGAAGGCCGGGTGTCGGTGCAGGACGCTGCGGCGCAATTGGCGGCACCTTTGCTCGATGTGCACGATGGCATGCGCGTGCTTGACGCCTGTGCCGGACCAGGCGGCAAAGCCACCCATCTGATGGAAATCGCTGACATTGATTTGACGGCACTGGACAGCGACGCCACCCGGCTTGAGCGCGTGCGGCAGAATTTTGAACGCTTGCGGCTCGGTGGCGCGCAGACACTATTCGCCGATGCAAACGACACCGACCGTTGGTGGGACGGTGAGCCGTTTCAGCGCATACTCGCGGACGTGTCTTGCAGCGCGACGGGCGTGGTGCGCCGCCACCCGGATATTAAATGGCTGCGGCGCCCGAGCGATACCCCGGGTTATGTTGCTCAACAGCGGGGCCTGCTGGACAGTTTGTGGCGACTGCTGGCCAGTGGTGGTAAATTGCTGTATACAACGTGTTCGGTTTTCCAGGAGGAAAATTCGCAGCAGATCGCGGAATTTCTGGTGCGTCATGCTGACGCCAGGCGGTTGCCGTTGTGCGCAGTGACCACGTCGGACGGGACACCTGAAGGCCAGCTGTTACCGGATAACGAGCATGACGGTTTTTTTTACGCGCTGCTGGAAAAAAATTAGCCTCCGGTATTTGCTGGCGGCATTTGCCTTGTTGCTGCCGGCGGCCCCGGCGGCGCACGCCGAAGGGATCGAAGTCGGCCGCGCTGCGCTGGTCGCAGGTGACGAGGGTTATTTCCTGGAAGCAGACTTCCAGGTTGCGCTCAATCCGACGCTCGCGGACGCGCTCAATAAAGGCGTTCCGCTCTATTTCCTGCTCGAGTTCGAAGTAATCCGTCCGCGTTGGTACTGGTTAAACGAAAAAGTCGTCGACGCGCGGCAACAGTATCGGCTGTCATATAACGCGCTGACGCGGCAGTACCGCCTCGGCGTCGGATCGTTGTTTCGTAATTTCAGCGCGCTGTCGGAGGCGCTCGATTTCCTGTCGCGCGTGCGGCGGCGCCAGGCGCTCGAGATCGGCATACTCAGCAAAGGCCAGACCTATATCGCCGGAGTACGAATGCGGCTTGACGTGTCGCAGTTGCCGAAACCGTTTCAGTTGAACGCGCTTGCCTCGCGCGACTGGAATTTCGGCTCAGAGTGGCATCGTTGGAGCGTGACGCCGTGATGCTCGACGTGCCCGGTAACCGTCCGATAATGCGGCGCGGCGCGGTCAAGTACCTGTTGATCGTGTGCGCCGTGATAGGTGCGGTGACGCTCTATCTTCTGGCGACGGCGAGTGCCGATACCGCTCTTTTTGCGCAACATTATCCGTTGCTGCTCGCCTTCAATGGCGGACTTGCGTTGTGCCTCGCCGTGCTGCTCGGTTTTCAGCTCTACGCGCTGCGGCGGAAACTGAAGGACCGGGTATTCGGCGCGAAACTTACGCTGCGATTGGTGTTGCTGTTCGCGCTGGTTGCGGTATTGCCGGGCGCGCTGGTTTATGGCGTGTCGGTGCAGTTTGTCGCAAAAAGCATCGAGTCATGGTTCAATGTGCGCGTCGAAAAAGCGCTTGAGGGAGGCCTTAATCTCGGACGCACCACGCTCGAAAACCTGCTCAAGGATCTGATCAAGAAAGCCGATGCAATGGCGGGGTCGCTGGCGGTGCTGCCGTCAACCGAGCATATTGCCGCGCTGAACGCGTTGCGCGAGCAGGTGGGTGTGCAGGACGCGACGCTATTCACGCAGCGCGGCAAAATCCTCGCCTATTCCGGCGCTGAGCGTGCCGGATTGACGCCCGAAGTGCCGGGCGCAGCCGTTTTGCGGCAGCTCCGGCTGCAGAAAAACTACAGCGCTATCGAATCGATCCCCGACAAGGGACTCTATCTGCGAGTTCTGGTGCCGGTCAACGTCGCGAGCCTCGCGGAAGACATGCGGGCACTGCAACTGCTGCAGCGTGTACCGGAGCAACTTGCGCTCGACGCAGAAACCGTGCAAACCGGGCAACGCGAATACCAGGAACTGCTGCTCGCGCGCCAGGGCCTGCGACGGCTTTATGGGCTGACGCTTACGTTGACGCTCATGCTTGCGCTGCTCAGTGCGCTGTCGCTGGCGTTCGTACTCAGCGAACGACTGTCCGCGCCGCTGAGTTTCCTGGTCGAAGGCACACGCGCGGTGGCGCAGGGCGACTTCAGCCAGCGCGAGGCGATGCCTGGCAGCGACGAACTTGGCGTACTGACGCAATCATTTAACTCCATGCGCCGCCAGCTCGCCGATACCCGGGAGATGGCTGACCGCAATCAGGCTCAGCTTGCCAATGCCCATGCTTACCTGCAAAGCATACTCGCGAATCTGTCCGCCGGCGTACTCGCGTTCGACGAAAATTCGCGCCTGCGATCGTTCAATCACAGCGCTTCGGAGATTCTGGAAGTCGAAATCGCGCAGCTTGCGGGCCTCGAGCCCGAACGCTGGCATGAGCGCGTCCCGGCGCTCGACAATTTTGCCACCGAGATTGCGGCGTCATTCCGGCACGGCCAGGGCGCGGAATGGGAAAAACAATTCGAACGCAGCGGGAAGAACAGCAGCCAGAAGCTGTTGCTGCGGGGCACGAAACTGCCCGCCGGCAGCGGCATCGGCTACGTGGTTGTGTTCGACGACATCACCCATGTATTGCAGGCGCAGCGTGACGCGGCATGGACGGAAGTTGCGCGGCGGCTGGCGCACGAAATCAAAAATCCGCTCACGCCGATTCAGCTATCGGCGGAGCGCCTGCAGCACAAACTGGCGGGCAAACTCGCCGGGACGGAAGGCGAAATGTTGATGCGCCTGACGCAAACCATCGTCAACCAGGTCGGTGCCCTGAAAAACATGGTGGACGCATTCCGCAGGTATGCGCGCATGCCGGAACCCGTGCGGCAGGAGATCGACTTCAATGTGCTGTTGCGCGAAGTGCTGATGCTTTACGAATCGCACGCAGGATGGCTCCGTATTGAATTGGCGCCGGATCTGCCGACCCTGGTGTGTGATCCGGCGCAATTGCAGCAGGTGATGCACAACCTGCTGCAGAATGCGCAGGATGCGCTCGCAGACAGCGCCAGTCCGAGTATAGTGGTGCGCTCGGAGCCGGCTGCGGGCGGCGTACGCGTGACCATTACCGACAATGGCTGCGGTTTCCCCGAGCAACTCATGCAACGCGCATTCGAGCCGTACGTGACTACCAAACCGAAGGGTACCGGTCTCGGCTTGGTGATCGTGAAGAAAATAATCGAGGAACACGGCGGGAACGTCGAAATCCGGAATGTGGCGCCGCACGGGGCGCGTGTTACGTTCACGCTGCCGGTACAGGTTGCGCGCGCGGCGGTCTCCCGCGCCGCGCCGCGCGTTTAAGATAGAGATGTCGATATGCAGCAAATCCTAGTCGTAGACGACGAGGTCGGAATCCGGGAACTCCTGTCGGAGATTCTGCGGGACGAAGGCTATCAGGTGCGGCTGGCGGAAAACGCGAGCCAGGCGCGCGTGTTGCGCGTCCAGGCGCGCCCGGACCTGGTGCTGCTCGACATCTGGATGCCCGACACCGACGGCATAACGTTGCTCAAGGAATGGGCGAGCGCCGGCCTGCTGACCATGCCGGTGGTGATGATGTCTGGCCATGGCACCATTGACACTGCGGTCGAGGCAACCCGCCTCGGAGCCTACGATTTTCTCGAGAAACCGATTGCGCTGCAGAAACTGCTGGCGACCGTCGGGCGCGCGCTGCGGAGCGGCGAGCAGCAAGTCAAGCCGACATTGATGCTGGCAACGCTCGGCCGTGCGCCAGTGGTGGCCGAGCTCAAGCAGCGCCTCGAGCGCATCGCCAACCTGAAATTACCATTGCTGCTTACTGCTGAGCCCGGCAACGGCGTCGAGTTATGCGCGAAATTCCTCCACCAGCCGAATACGCCCTGGGTCTCGACGGAGAATCTCACCGCGCTTGCCGAAGCACCGCTCGATTTGCTCAGCCAGGCGCGCGAAGGCACTCTGTTTCTGCGCGAGATCGGCGATCTCAGCCGCATGGAGCAGAAAGGGCTGCTGCTGATAGCCGGCAAGCTCGAAAAATTCAACACGCGGCTGATTTGCGCGACCTCACGCCCCTTGGCGGAACTGGTGGCGCAAGGGGCGTTTGACGCCCGCCTATACACCGCGATCGCGGCGGTGACTGTACAAGTGCCCAGCCTGCGCGAGCACCGTGAGGACATCCCGGATCTGGCAAACTTGTTCCTGCTGCGCAGCATCGAGGCCAAGGAAGTGGCGCCGCGCCACTTCAGCACCGCCGCGCTCAATGCACTGCGCAACTACGACTGGCCGGGCAATCTGACTCAGCTCGAGAGCGCCGTGCGCTCGCTGGCGCTCACGGCGGCCAATGAGGAGATTGGCGTGGCTGATGTCTATCAGACATTACCGTTGCTCGGCCTCCGGGAATCATCGATACCCGGGCTGTCGCTCGACCTGCCGCTACGCGAAGCCCGCGACGTTTTCGAACGCGTCTATTTCGAGCACCATATCGCGCGGGAGGGTGGCAACATGAGTCGTGTCGCGGAAAGCGTCGGCCTCGAGCGTACACATCTTTATCGGAAGCTGAAGCAACTGGGAATCAAGCTTACCCGCCGTAACGAGCCCTGACGGGCAGCACGATCGTCCCCGGTTGGGCCGGTTGCACTCGGTGTGCGATCGATCGAGGGGTCGTAAGCGTAGCCAAATCCACCGGTTTCCACGATAATTGTCGCTCTTGCAGGTTGCCAGCGTTGCGCATAACTCACCGAATGAGCTCCCGCTCCGAACTCTCCAACGCGATTCGCGCGCTCGCGATGGACGCGGTGCAACAAGCCAACTCCGGCCATCCCGGCATGCCTATGGGGATGGCGGAAGTTGCGGAAGTGCTGTGGAACCATTACCTGCGCCACAATCCTGCGAACCCGCAGTGGTTCGATCGCGACCGTTTCGTGCTGTCGAACGGCCACGGCTCGATGCTGCTGTACGCACTGCTGCATCTCACCGGCTACGACCTGCCGTTGGCCGAAATCAGGCGTTTTCGGCAGTTGCATTCGAAAACGCCCGGCCATCCCGAATATGGCTGCGCGCCGGGGGTCGAAACCACCACGGGTCCGCTCGGTCAGGGACTGGCCAATGCGGTTGGCATGGCGCTCGCGGAAAAGATCCTTGCCGCAGAGTTCAATCGCGACGGCCTGGACATAGTCAACCACCGCACCTGGGTATTTGTCGGAGACGGCTGCCTGATGGAAGGCATCTCGCACGAGGCATGCTCGCTCGCCGGCACGCTGGGCCTGGGCAAGCTGATCGCGTGCTACGACGACAACGGCATCTCTATCGATGGCCCGGTCGAGGGCTGGTTTGGCGACGATACGCCCAAACGCTTCGAAGCCTATGGCTGGTACGTGATTCGCGGTGTCGATGGACACGATTTTGACGCCCTCGAACGGGCATTTGCCCAGGCAACCGCGCAGAGAGAGCGGCCGACGCTGATATGCTGCCGGACCGTGATCGGCAAGGGCGCGCCCACGCGCGCCGGCACCGCTAAGGCGCACGGCGAGGCACTGGGCGCAGATGAAGTCGCCGCGACACGCGCCAATATTGGCTGGAAATATCCGCCGTTTGAAGTGCCCGACTCGGTCTATGCGGGCTGGGACGCACGCGCCAAGGGTGCCGGGCTTGAAGCGCAGTGGAACAAAAAATTCGCCGCTTATGAAAAAGCGTATCCGCAGCCGGCCGCCGAATTCAAGCGCCGCATGGCAGGCGAATTGCCGGACAAATGGCACGCGCACTGCAATGCGTTTATCTCCCGGATTAGCGAGAACGCGGAAACCGTGGCTACGCGCAAGGCCTCGCAAAATACAATCGAGGCACTCGCGCCAGTACTGCCCGAACTGGTCGGGGGCTCGGCTGATCTTACCGGCTCCAACCTGACCCGGTGGTCGGGTTCGAAAACTGTCAGCAGGAACGAAGGAGGCAACTACGTCTATTTCGGCGTGCGCGAATTCGCGATGACCGCGATTGCGAACGGATTGAGCCTGCACGGCGGGCTGCGTCCGTATGCGGCGACCTTTCTCACGTTTTCCGACTATGCGCGCAATGCGCTGCGCATGGCGGCGCTGATGAAAATACGCGGCATATTTGTCTATACCCACGATTCCATCGGCCTCGGCGAAGACGGGCCTACGCACCAATCGATAGAACATGCGGCAAGTTTGCGCATCATTCCCAACATGGACGTCTGGCGGCCCTGCGACACGGTCGAGTCAGCAATTGCCTGGATCGCCGCGATCGAGCGCAAGGATGGTCCGAGCAGCCTGCTATTTTCACGCCAGAATCTGCCGTTTCAGCCGCGAACCCCGGAACAGGTCGAGACGATCGCTCGCGGAGGATATGTGCTGGCGGAAGCGGGCGGCAAGCTGCATTGCGTGATTATTGCCACCGGCTCGGAGGTGCAGCTTGCTCTTGCTGCCTGGAAGGCGCTTGCAAAACAGGATATTCATGTGCGCGTGGTTTCGATGCCCTGCACGGCCGCTTTCGACCGTCAGGTCGAGGCTTACCGCGATTTCGTGCTTCCGCAGGGCGTAGCGCGTGTTGCGGTCGAGGCCGGCATCAGCGATTACTGGCGCAAGTACGTTGGACTTGGCGGCGCGGTGGTAGGCATCGATCGTTACGGCGAATCGGCACCGGCGAGCGTGTTGTTCAAATATTTTGGTTTTACGGAAGAAAACGTCGTCGCGGTGGTAAAGGGCTTGCTGTAGTACGCGCTCGAAGTCCCGGCGCCTGGCAAACCGGCCGCCGCAATTGACGATGGTCAACCCGTCGTCAGGCTTTAGTTTGGCGCCGCTGGCGTAGACGGTAAAATGAGGTTAATTCGATTTCAAGGAGCTCTACCATGACCATTCGCGTTGCTATCAACGGCTACGGCCGCATCGGCCGCAACATTCTGCGCGCGCACTACGAGTCGCACAAAAAGCACGATCTGCAGATTGTCGCCATCAACGATCTCGGCAATGCTGAAACCAACGCGCACCTGACGCGCTACGATACCGCGCACGGCAGGTTCAATGGTACTGTCGTGGTCGATGGCGATGTGATGGTTGTCAACGGTGACAAGATCAAGGTACTGGCGCAGCGCAATCCGGCCGAGCTGCCGTGGGGCGCTCTGGGCGTCGACGTTGTGCTCGAATGCACGGGTCTTTTTACCAGCAAGGAGAAGGCCGGCGCGCACTTAAAGGGCGGCGCCAAAAAAGTGATCATTTCGGCTCCGGGCGGCAAGGACATGGACGCCACGGTGGTTTTCGGCGTTAACCAGCAGACGCTGAAAGCCGGCTACACGGTGATTTCGAACGCTTCCTGCACGACGAACTGCCTGGCGCCGATGGCAAAGGTGCTGCACCAGAACATCGGGATCATCAGCGGACTGATGACCACGATACATTCCTATACCAACGACCAGGTTCTGACCGACGTCTACCACGAAGACCTGCGCCGCGCACGCTCGGCGACGATGTCGATGATCCCGACCAAGACCGGCGCCGCCGCCGCGGTCGGGCTTGTGCTGCCTGAACTGAACGGCAAACTCGACGGTTTTGCGGTGCGGGTGCCGACTATCAATGTCTCGCTGGTCGATCTCACCTTCACCGCGGCACGTACGACAACTGTGGAGGAAGTGAACGCTGCGATGAAGGCGGCCGCCGCGGGTGAATTGAAAGGGGTGATCGAATTCAGTCAGGGACCGCTGGTGTCGGTGGATTTCAACCATAACCCGGCTTCCAGCATTTTCGATGCGACGCTGACCAAAGTAACCGGCGGCACGCTGGTCAAGGCTTTGTCATGGTATGACAACGAATGGGGCTTCTCCAATCGCATGCTCGATGTCACCGTCGCACTGATGAACGCAAAATAAGAGGCAATGCCGCAAAGACTGAAGCTTTGCGTTTGCTCTGCGGTCCCGCGGTCCGTCTGACAGGTTAAAGGGATGAATGTAATCAAAATGATGGACCTGGATCTTGCCGGCAGGCGGGTGTTCATCCGCGCTGATCTCAATGTGCCGCAGGATGATGCCGGGAACATTACGGACGACACGCGCATTCGCGCCTCACTGCCGGCAATCCAGCACGCGCTGAGGGCCGGTGCCGCTGTGATGGTCACCTCACACCTCGGGCGCCCGACCGAGGGCGAAGTAAAACCCGAAGACTCGCTGGCGCCGGTCGCGCAAAGGCTGTCCGGGCTGCTTTCGATGCCAGTGCCGCTCAAGTGCGACTGGGTTGAAGGTGTCGAGGCCGCCCCCGGTACCATCGTGATGCTCGAGAACTGCCGCTGCAACAAAGGCGAGAAAAAAAACGACGACGCGCTCGCCAGGAAAATGGCTGCGCTGTGCGACATTTACGTCAACGATGCGTTCGGCACCGCGCACCGCGCCGAGGCGACGACGCACGGAATTGCCAAATATGCGCCAATTGCGTGCGCCGGTCCGCTGTTGGCCGCCGAGCTAGACGCGCTTGGCAAGGCGTTGCAGCAACCGCGGCGGCCGCTGGTCGCGATCGTGGCCGGCTCCAAAGTCTCCACCAAGCTTACGGTGTTGAAAACGTTGGCGCAGAAAGTCGACCGCCTGATCGTGGGCGGCGGTATTGCAAATACATTCATCCTTGCCGCCGGCCACCGCATCGGCAGGTCGCTCGCGGAGCCCAATCTGGTGGGGGAAGCCAGGGAAATCATGGCCGCCGCGAAAGCCGGGGTCGGTGAAGTGCCGATTCCCGTTGACGTCGTGTGTGCGAAGGAATTCTCGGCGCACGCCGCGGCGACGCTCAAGAAAGTTTCCGATGTGGCGGACGACGACTTGATTCTTGATATCGGTCCGCGGACAGGCGAATACCTCGCGCAAATCCTTGAGCGCGCCGGCACCATTGTGTGGAACGGACCGGTCGGAGTCTTCGAGTTCGACCAGTTCGGCGCCGGCACTGCGCGCATTGCGCGCGCGATTTCCGAATCGAAGGCGTTCTCGATCGCCGGCGGAGGTGATACGCTCGCAGCCATCGCCAAGTACGGTATCGCCGGAAAAGTTTCCTACATTTCCACCGGCGGTGGCGCGTTCCTTGAATTTCTTGAGGGCAAACCGCTGCCTGCCGTGGCCGTGCTCGAGCAGCGCGCAGCACAGGAATCCGGGATTCAGAACTGAACATTTGGAAAAACCCGGCCACCGCTCCCGCCGAAAACCGAATTCAAAACCCATGACCCGCCGCACCAAGATCGTTGCAACGCTGGGCCCGGCTTCGAGTGACAGGAAAACGCTCACCCGCATGATCGAGGCGGGCGTCGATGTTGTGCGCATGAATTTCTCGCACGGCTTTCCCCAGGAGCACGCCGCGCGTGTGGAGTTGGTGCGCGCTCTTGCGCGCAAGGCCGGCCGCTCGGTCGGCGTACTGGTGGATCTGCAGGGTCCGAAGATTCGCATCGGCCGTTTCGCACACGACCGCGCCACGCTCGATACCGGCGGTAAGTTCGTGCTCGATGCCGAATGCGAGCTAGGCGATGCGGGGCGCGTGGGGCTTGATTACCGCGATTTGCCGCGGGATGTAGGCGCGGGCGACACCCTGCTGCTCGATGACGGGCGTATCGTGCTCGGCGTGACGCGAGTCCAGGGGTCGCGCATCTACTGCCTCGTCGAGCAAGGCGGCGTGTTATCAAACAACAAGGGCATTAATCGCAAGGGCGGCGGGCTGACGGCGCCGGCGTTGACCGAGAAGGACGCGCAGGACATCAAGGCTGCCGCAAGGATGAAGGCCGATTTCCTCGCAGTATCATTCCCTCGCAGCGGTGCGGATATCCAGCGGGCGCGCGACCTGATGATGAAGGCCGGCGGGAAAAGCATGGTCTGCGCCAAGATCGAACGCGCTGAAGCCATTCCCGCGCTGGAAGAGATCCTCAATGCTTCGGATTCGATCATGGTCGCGCGCGGAGATCTCGCGGTCGAAGTCGGCGATGCCGCGGTTCCCGCCCTGCAGAAACGCATGATCCGCATGGCGCGCGATCGCAACAAGATTGTGATTACCGCGACCCAGATGATGGAATCGATGATCAACAATCCGATTCCGACGCGCGCCGAAGTATCGGACGTTGCCAATGCGGTGCTCGACGGCACCGACGCGGTGATGTTGTCGGCTGAAACCGCGACCGGCAAATATCCGGTCGAGACCCTCGCCGCGATGGCGCGCGTGTGTCTGGAGGCCGAAAAGGAGGGTATTTCCGTCATCGAACGGCGTATCGAGGATGCACCGAAGAACGTCGAGGAAGCGATCGCGCGTGCGACGATTTTTACCGCCAACAATCTCAACATCAAAGCGGTTGCCGCCCTCACGCAAAGCGGCAGGACGGTCTTGCTGATGTCGCGCATGGCCTCCAGCGTACCGATATATGCGCTGAGCTCGGTGGTCGAAACGCGCCGTCGCGTGACGCTGTTCCGCGGGGTCTACCCGGTCCGCTACAAAGGCGCGCGTGATCCGGAGCGCGCGCTGTACCTGGCGGAAGACGAACTCCTGGCGCGCGGCGCAGTCAATCCTGGTGACTACATCATCCTTACCATCGGGGAGCCTTACGGCAAGGCTGGCGGCACGAACACGATGAAAATAGTCAAGGTCGGCGAGCACCGCACCGCCTGATATTCGGGCGTAGGCAAGCGCGATGGCAGAAGAGTAAGATAACCCGCTCTCCGAGTGGCCGTGGCGGGTCACTCACGAGATAAAATCACGTCAAAAAGCAGGAGGGTCCCCATGTTTGAAAGCGAACTCGCGACGACCGCGGCGGCAATGGTCGCCCCGGGTAAGGGCATACTGGCAATCGACGAATCGGGTGGCACGATCAAGAAGCGGTTCGACGGCATAGGCATCGAGTCCACGCCGGAAAACCGGCGCGCCTACCGCGATCTGCTGATTACCGCGAAGGGCCTGTCGCAGTTCATCAGCGGCATGATTTTGTATGACGAGACTATCCGCCAGGCGACCCGGGACGGCACGCTGTTCCCGCAAGCGCTGCGGAAAAGCGGGATACTTACCGGCATCAAGGTCGACACCGGCGCGAGGGAGCTTGCCGGTGCATCCGGCGAAAAAGTGACCGAGGGCCTCGACGGCCTGCGCGAACGACTTACCGAATACAAGTTGCTTGGCGCAAGCTTTGCCAAGTGGCGTGCGGTGATTACCATCGGCAAGGACATACCGAGCGATTATTGCATCGATGCCAATGCCCACGCGCTGGCGCGCTACGCGGCGCTGTGCCAGGAAGCCGGCCTGGTGCCGATTGTCGAGCCCGAGGTGCTGATGGACGGCAAACATTCTCTCGAGCGCTGTTTCGATGTCACCGAGAACACGCTGCTCGCGCTGTTTCATGCGCTCCACCAGCAGCGCGTGCGCCTTGAACACACGGTACTCAAGGCCAGCATGGTGATCGCGGGCACGGACTATTCCCGCCAGGCCTCCGTGCAGGATGTCGCGCAGGCGACGGTGCGCTGCCTCAAACGCACGGTTCCGGCTGCGCTCCCCGGGGTGGTGTTCCTGTCGGGCGGCCAGAGCGACCAGCTCGCGACCGCGCACCTCAATGCGATGAACGCAGCAGGCGCATCGCTGCCGTGGCCGCTGTCGTTTTCCTACGGCCGTGCCCTGCAGGCGCCCGCGCTCAAGGCATGGAAAGGTATTGAGGACAACGTGGCTGCGGCGCAACAGGCGCTTTCTCACCGCGCTAAATGCAACAGCGCGGCGTGCTACGGCCGCTATAAACCGGAAATGGAACAGCAGGCGCTCGCCGCTTAGCGGCGTGTTCTGATTGTCTGGCGCAACGCCGGCGGGGCAACGTTCACAAGGATAACCGCGTTGCCATTTGAGGAATTGCTGAAGCAATTGCGCGAACGCACCGCGCGCGCGTTCGCCATGGGCGGCGCGGACAAGCTCGCAAAGCGCAGGGCCGAAGGCGTGCTCAATGCGCGCGAGCGTATTGATTACCTGATAGATCCCGGGAGTTTCGCCGAGTCGGGCATGCTGGCGGCGGGCATCCGGCCCGAAGTGCGGGACCGGACGCCGGCGGACGGCAAAGTCGCCGGCTTTGCACGCATAGCCGGCCGCGAAGTCGCGCTGGTGTCCAACGATTTCACCGTGCTCGGCGCGTCATCCTCCGTCGTCAACATGAAGAAGATCGGGCACGTCAAGCAGGCGGCGACCACGCGCGGCCTGCCGCTGATTTTTCTCGGCGAGTCCAGCGGCGCGCGCATGCCGGACCGCATGGGTGCCGCGGGCCGCGCGATCCTGGCCCAAAACCCGACCGAGTACCAGCGCCTGCGCGAGACGCCATGGGCCTCGGCGCTGCTCGGCCCGTGCTACGGTTCTTCGACGTGGTATTCGGCAATGTCGGATTTCGTGGTAATGCGCAAAGGGGCGGTCATGGCGATCGCGAGCCCGGGGGTTACCTCGATTGCGATCAACAAGCCGGTCGAAGCCGAGGAATTGGGCGGCTGGAAGCTGCTCACCGGTGTTTCCGGCCTGGCGGATCTCGCGGTCGAAAGCGACGAACAGGCGCTCGACGCGATCAGGCGTTTTCTGTCCTACCTGCCCAGCCACCACCTGGAACCGCCGCCCGTGAATGCGGTGCCGCCCGGCTCCGACGAGGCGTGTCGCAGGATACTCGAGATCGTTCCCGAATCGCGCCACAAGGTCTACGACGTGCGCAAGGCCATTACCGCGATCGCAGACAAGGACTCGTGTTTCGAGCTGAAGGAGCGCTACGGTAAATCGGTCGCCACGGTACTGGCGCGGCTGGCCGGCAACAGCGTCGGGTTCATCGCCAACAATCCGCAGTTCAAGGGCGGCGCTCTTGATGCCGACGCGTGCCAGAAAGTAACGGGTTTCATGGTGCTATGCGACTCGTTCAACGTGCCGCTGGTGTTCCTGGTGGATGTGCCCGGATTCCTGATCGGGGTCGAGGGCGAGATGCGCGGCATGCCCGGCAAAGTGATCAACTGGTTGAACGCGATGAGCCAGGTCACCGTGCCGAAAATCACGGTCATTCTGCGAAAAAGCTACGGCCAGGCTTATATCAATATGGCCGGCGGCAGAAACGCCGACGAGGTTGCGTGCTGGCCGAGCGCTGATCTCGGTTTCATGGATCCCGCAGTGAGTGTCAATGTGCTGTACGGCGTGAAAAAGGAGGATGACCCTGGTCGTTTCGAGCAACTGGTCGCGGAAGTGCAGCGCGATACTTCGGCGTGGGCACTCGCCGGGCTGTATGAGGCGCAGAACGTGATCGACCCGCGTGATACGCGCGATTACCTGATCCGTATGCTGGCAGTGCATCGCCTGCGCCTGAAACGCGGGGTGGGTGCGCATCAGCTCGCCAACTGGCCGACCAGTTATTAATCAAAAAACGGCCAGTTGAGCCGCCGGTAAACCCGGTGTGCCGGGTTATTCGCCGGCCTCGAGGCCGGTCATGCGCCAACTCGCACCGCTCCTGACGAAGCAAGCACGGTATTCGAGCGGGCTGCGGACCTGCTCCTCCGGCACGTACCCTTCGCCCGCCCCGGTCCGGATTCTGACCCATTTCTGCGGGCTCGCCGAATCGTCATCCGCAACTTCCCAGTCGAGCACCTTGACCAGATCGTAGGACAGAGTTTGCAGCGTATCCGTGGCCGCCGACGGTTTGGTTTTCATGAGGGATTCTTTGGCGATAATCGCGCCTGAAGCATCGCCTGCGGCGTTGACGGGCCATCGGTAGTGAACGTAAGGTGCGCAGAATTCGTTGCCGGCATTTCCGCGCTTGACGAACGCGCCACCGAGAAACAGCAGCTTGGGCAATTCGACCCACAACGGGCTTCCGGCGGATTGCGGTTCCCACAGTTTCCGGAATTCCTCAATGCCGCTTTTAGACGACATGTTGCGGATGCGGCTGTCGACGATGCCGAGCACAAATTTCCGGTCGCGCTTTTCGAGCGCCTCGAGCAATCGCGCCTTGAATAGAAGCCAGCCCGGATCACCCGACCCTTCATCAACGGGCGGCAGCTTGACCCCCTGTGCAATAGCGCCGCCTGCAACGCCCGCCAGCACCGCGGCGATCAGCAACCGGCGCAGAAAAATCAATTGGGTCTTCATCGGCTTCCTTTAAGCTTTTCCCGCATGGAGTCAAGTATCGCGTCACAGCGCGAAACAAGTAAAGCATATCCTGAAATAACCTGACAACGGCGGCTGTCGGCAAGTTCATCGTGACACCCGTTCGAGGTAAACTAATCTGCGTAGGGGCGGCCCCGGAATGTCGCCTCGATGGAGTGAGGCACCTTCGTTGAATTCAATTGCATGCAGGCTGATGCCGTTTCGCCTGCCGGGCACGGCGAATCTTGGGGACCGTAGACGGTGAGCGAGCCCCGGCACCCGCTGCACGGGCTGACGGTGCTCGATCTGGGGCAGATCTACAATGGCCCCTACGCGGCGTTTCTGATGGCGATGGCGGGGGCGCGCGTAATCAAAATCGAGCCGCGCGAAGGCGAGTCGCTGCGTCAACGCACACTGATCGGTGGTTCGGCGCTGCCATTCGCGATGCTGAATTCCAATAAACTCGCGGTCACGCTCAACCTCAAGCATGCGCGCGGACGCGAACTGCTGATCGAAATGGCGCGTCGCGCCGATGTGGTGCTTGAAAATTTCCTGCCCGGCACGATGGAGCGCCTCGGCGTAGGCTACGAAACCCTGCGCGATGCAAACCCGCGGCTCGTTTACGCTTCGGGCTCCGGTTTCGGGCGCACGGGGCCGTACCGGGACTACCCGGCCATGGACATCACGGTTCAGGCGATGTCCGGTGTGATGAGCGTCACCGGATCTGCCGACGGCCCCCCGACCAAGACCGGCCCCGCTGTGTGTGATTTTTTCGGCGGCGTGCACCTGTACGGCGCAATAGTCACTGCGCTTTACGAGCGCGAGCGCACCGGGTGCGGGCGCCTGGTTGAAGTCGCGATGCTTGATGCCGTGTATTTTTCTCTGGCGTCCAGCCTCGGCCTTTACTTCGGTTCCGGCGGCTACGGCGGCCCGGTCAATTTTCCGCCGCGCACCGGCAATCGCCACAGCGGGCGCGCCGCCGCACCTTACAGCGTTTATCGCACCGCGGACGGCCACATCGCGATTTTGTGCGTGAACAACAAGCATTGGAAAGCGCTGCTCAAGGCCATGCAACGCGAGGATCTGGATGGGGATGAGCGTTTTAAAACGCCCAAGGGGCGCGCAGTCCATGACGAACAGATCGACGAAATCGTGGGCGGCTTTGCGAACGGCTTCCGCCGCGACGAACTGTTCGAACTGCTGCTCAGGCACCGGGTGCCGTGCGCGCCGGTGCGCGACCTCGCCGAAGTGACCAATGATCCGCACCTGCACGCGCGCGGGATGCTGCAGTGGATGGAGCATCCGCAGTACGGCCGCATTGCAGCGGCGCGCAGCCCGCTGAACTTTGACGGCGTGCCGCCCATGCCGCTTAAGCCGAGCGCAGCACTCGGCGCGCAGAACGTCGAGATCTATTCCGGCTGGCTGGGTCTGTCGCAGGCCGAACTCGAACAACTGCAAAGGGAGGAAGTGATCTGATAATACCCGGTGATATAATTCAACCGGTTTTCACGCTATATCGCAGGGCGCGCCGCGCCATTCGCGGTGCGCGGCCAGGGGGAAGCGTGCATGGCAAAAATCGAGGTCAAGTCCGAGATCACCGGCATCGTATGGCAGATCAGGAAACAACCTGGTGACCGGGTCGACAGCGGCGATACGCTGATCATGATCGAGTCGATGAAAATGGAAATCCCGGTGATCACCGAGGACAGTGGTACGGTTGTGGAAATTCTGGTCAGCGTGAAAGACCCGGTCGCAGAAGGCCAGATCGTGGCCATCATTGAAGGCTAGCAAAAACCCGCCGCCCAGGCTCGACGCAAACGCTTCTGAACCGAAGGCACGAAGCGGTATTACATATCGCGCCCACCGCCGCAGCGCGCATTGATTACCCGCGACACCGCGGCAGCAAATTTTATTGCGAAGCGTGAACGGCGTATTTTTGGGCGCGAGAGGTGGAAATGTCAATCGAAGCATTATTGGCTGAATATGAAGCGCGGCGCGCCAGAGCGCTCGCCATGGGCGGTCCGGAGAAGCTAGAGAAACGCAAGCAGGCGGGCCAGTTGAATGCGCGCGAACGCATCGCCAGTCTCATAGACCGGGACAGTTTCATTGAATCGGGCCTGTTTGGCACCTCGGGCGTGTACCCGGAACAGGCAGATGAAACTCCGGCCGACGGCAAGATCGCCGGCTACGCGCGAATTAATGGCCGCGATGTGGCGGTAGTGGTCAACGATTTCACCGTCAAGGGCGCTTCGACCAGCGCTACCAACGGCAAGAAAGTCGCGCACATGAAGCGCACCGCGACCGAGCGCGGCATGCCCCTCGTTATCATCGGGGAGTCGACCGGTGCGCGCCTGCCCGATGCGATGGGCTCGCGCGGCATGGGCCTGCTGCTTGGCAACGACAACACGCAGTTTCGACGCACGCGCGAGACCCCACTTGCGACCGCAGTGGTCGGCCCCGCATTCGGTTCTTCGGCGTGGCTCGCGTGTCTCGCCGATTTCGCGGTGATGCACAAGGGGGCGACCATGGCGGTCTCGAGCCCGCGCCTGATCGAGATGGCACTCGGCGAAAAAGTCGATCTCAACGAGCTCGGCGGCTGGCGCCTGCACGCCGAGGTGACCGGTCTGGTCGATCAGGTGGTCGATACCGAAGAAGAGATGTTCGATGCGATCCGGCGCTTCCTTTCCTATTTGCCGGGCCATCACAACGAAGCGCCGCCGGAGGCGGCGGTGCCCGCCGGCTCGGGCGAAGACATGAATGACGTCCTGGCCATCCTGCCCGAGAAGCGCGCCCAGGTCTACGACGTCAGGAGGATCGCCAGGTGCATAGCCGACAAGGACACCCTGTTCGAGCTAAAACCGCGCTTTGGCAAGAGCGCGGTCGTTGCGTTGGCGCGGCTCGGTGGAAAAAGCGTCGGCATCGTCGCCAACAATCCGCTGCATCGCGGTGGTGCGCTCGATGCGGACGCCTGCCGCAAAATCGTCGATTTTCTGGTGCTGTGCGACTCGTTCAACGTGCCCATTGTGCTGCTGGTCGACACCCCGGGTTTCCAGATCGGCACCGAAGCCGAAAAGAGCGGAGCGCCGGGCAAAATCATGAATTTCATGAATGCGATGACGCTCGTTACCGTGCCCAAGCTGTCGGTGATCCTGCGCAAGAGTTATGGCCGCGCCTATGTCTGCATGGGTGGCGGCAGGCACTCCGATGACGTCTCGGCGTGGCCTACCGCGGAAGTGAGTTTCATGAGCCCCGAATTCGCGACCACCATCGTGCACGGCGTCAAGCCGGGAGAAGCCGGCTTCGACGCCCGGCTTGCCGAGATCGAACAGGATTCCGACGTGTGGGGCCTCGCCTCGATTTTCGCGGCGCAGGCGGTGATCCGGCCGGAAGAGACGCGCGACTACCTGATCCGCATGCTGGAGGTCTACCAGTTGCGTCTGACTCGTGGCGTCGGCCAGCACCTGATGCGCGCCTGGCCGACGAGTTACTGATGTTAAAACCGCCATGGGACGCTGGCACAAACGCGAACGGATCGTCTCTTGCCGCGAGCCCTTTGCGTCATTGAGCGGCAAGGGGCCTTATCGATGTTTACCAAGGTACTGGTAGCGAATCGCGGTGCTGTCGCTGCGCGAGTGCTGCGCGCGCTGCACGAGATGGGCATCCGAGCGGCCGCGGTTTATTCCGAGGCGGACTACGGCGCGCCCTATCTCGAGATGGCAGGCGAAACCTACTCGATAGGTGCAGCGCCGGCGCGCGAGAGCTACCTTAACCAGAACGCACTGCTCGAGGTCCTTGCGCGCTCGGGTGCTGACGGCGTGCACCCGGGATATGGTTTCCTTTCGGAAAATGCCGGATTTGCGCAACGCACGCAGGACGCCGGCGTGCGCTTCATCGGTCCATCGCCGAAATGGATAGAAGCGATGGGACACAAGACCCGCGCCCGCGAAATGGCGGCGCAGTACGGCATGCCGATGGCTCAAGGCTCTGACGTGCTGCCGACCGAGCCCGATGCGATTCTCGCTGCGGCGAGATCGATCGGTTTCCCGGTGCTGGTCAAGCCTGCGGGCGGCGGCGGCGGCATCGGCATGCTGCCGGCAAGGGACGAGACCGAATTGCTGGCGGGTGTCGATCGCGCGCGCGCGATGGCAAGCCGCAGCTTCGGCACCGCCGAGGTATATCTTGAGCGCCTGATCGAACGCCCGCGCCACGTCGAGTTCCAGGTGCTTGGCGACCGGCACGGTGACGCCGTGCACCTGTTCGAGCGCGACTGCTCCACGCAGCGCCGCAGCCAGAAAGTCATTGAGGAAGCGCCCGCTCCAGGGCTAGGGCGCGCGCGGGTCGGCGAGGTAGCCGACCGGATCGCAGCGATCATGCGGCAAATGGGTTACGACAATATCGGCACCGTCGAAATGCTGATGGATGCCGACGGCTCGTTCAGCTTTCTGGAAATGAATACGCGGTTGCAGGTCGAGCATGGTGTGACCGAGGAAGTGACCGGCGTTGATCTGGTCAAAGCGCAGATACGCTCGGCGGCGGGCGAAACGCTGGGCGCAATTCTGCCACAGACAATTTCCATTTCCGGCCACGCGATTCAGGCGCGCGTCTACGCCGAGGACCCGAAGAGCTTTTTCCCGTCCCCCGGCAGGCTTAGCGTGTTCCGGCCCCCGCGGGATAAATCCATACGGATCGAGACCGGCTACGCCGAAGGTCGCGAGGTGACGCCGCATTACGATCCGATGATCGCCAAGGTGATCGTGCACGCCGCCACCCGCGACGCGGCCAACGAGCGGCTGGCGCGGGCGCTGGCGGCTTTCGACATCAAAGGGCTGAAGACCAATATCCCCACGGTGTTGGCGGTGCTCGCCTCGGAGCAGTTCCGTTCGGGACTGGTGCACACCGGCATTATCCCGGAAGTGCTGGCGCAGGCGAAACCCGCTTGAACCTCTCGACAATTATCGCCGCCGCGCGGACTGAAAAACGCGCGGCACTCGACGAATTCGCCGGCAAGCAACTGCTGGCAGCCTGCGGCATCAGTGTGCCGAGATCGGCAGTGATTGGTGGCGCGGATGAGGTTGCAGCAGCGTTCGAAACACTCGTGCCACCGCTCGCGCTGAAGATCATGTCACCCGATGTGCTGCATAAAAGCGATGCCGGCGGTGTCGAGGTCAACCTGAAATCCACGGTGGAAGCGAAAAATGCGATCCGGCGAATGATGAATGTAGCGGCGCTTCGCGATGCGCGCATCGATGGTTTTTTGCTCGAGGAAATGGCACCTGCCGGGCAGGAAATCATGGTGGGGGCGATCCGCGACCCGCAGTTCGGGCCGTTGGTGATGGTGGGGCTGGGAGGCATATTCGTCGAGGTGCTCGCCGATGTCGCATTCAGGATCAGCCCGATCACCCGGATAGACGCCTGCGAAATGCTGGCCGAGTTAAAAGGCGCAGCGATCCTCAAGGGCGCGCGCGGTCGCAAACCGGTTTCACAGGACGCGATTATTGACGTGCTGCTAAAGCTTGGCGGAGACGACGGACTGCTGATGCGTTACGCCGATGATTTCAGGGAAGTCGATATCAATCCTTTGATCGTGTCGGAGTCCGGCGCGGTCGCGGTCGATGCGCGCTTTATCCTGGCGTGAGCCATGACCGGCCCAGACATCCTCAAGCAATATGCGCCGCTGTTCACGCCGAAGACGGTAGCGGTGATCGGCGCTTCGACCAAAGGCACGGCATTTCCGAATGTCTTTATCCGCCGCATTCGAGAATTTGGCTTCGAGGGTGCGATCTATCCGATCCATCCATCGGCCGCGGAGATTGATGGCCTGCCCGCCTACCGGACCCTGGCCGACACGCCGCAGCCGGTTGATTACGCCTTTATCGCGGTATCCGCGGCACAGATTCCCGATATGCTGGCGGCGGCCGCCGGCCGCGTGCGATATGCGCAGGTGATTTCCAGCGGCTTCGGCGAAGTCGACGAAGGCAGGGATTTGCAAAATCGCCTGGCTGCCGCCGCGCGGGCCGGCGGTATGCGCCTGCTGGGGCCCAATTGCCTCGGCATCTACTCGCCGCGCGGGAAAATCACGTTCACTGAAACCTGTCCACGCCAGACCGGCGCGGTTGGCGTAATTTCGCAAAGCGGCGGTCTCGGCACGGATATTATCAGCCGCGGTATGCGCCGCGGTCTCGGGTTCTCAGGGCTGGTCACCGTCGGCAACTGCGCCGATCTCGGCGCAAACGACATACTGGAGTTCTACCTCGCCGATCCGCAGACGCGTGTGATCGGACTTTATGTCGAGACGGCGCGGGACGGCCGGCGGCTGTTTGAAATCCTGCGCGCAGCTCAGGCTCGCAAGCCGGTGGTTCTGCTCAAGGGCGGACGCACGCGCCAGGGAATTGCCGCCGCCGCATCACATACCGGGTCGCTTGCGGGCGACGATCGGGCATGGGTTGCGCTATCGCGCCAGACGGGTTGCGTTCGGGTCGATACGCTGGACGAATTTATCGATGCACTGCTCGCCTTCCAGACATTGACGCCGCGCAGGCTGCGGCCGACCCGGAGCGTTGTGCTGTTTGGCAACGGCGGCGGCGCCAGCGTGCTCGCCACCGATTATTTCGCGCGGCTCGGGCTTGACATCATTCCATTCGAACCGCAGACCGTCGAAGCTCTCGCTGCTCTCCAGTTGCCGCCAGGTTGCAGCATCACCAATCCCGTGGACTGCCCGGTCGGCACGCTGCAGCAGGACAACGGCCGCATCGCCGAGAAAATCCTCGACATCATATACGCCCACGGCAGGCCCGAGGCGCTGGTCATGCACCTCAACCTGGCGGCATTCGCGGGCCGCACCCGGCCCGAGGTACTCGACAATCTGATGCTGGCGGCGCTGCGCGTGCAGACGCAATATCCAGGTCAGGCGCATTTCGTGCTGGTACTGCGTTCCGACGGCGAACCGCAGACCGAAGCGCGCAAGCGCGAGTTCCGCGATCGCGCAGCCGCACTCGGCATTCCTGTATTCGACGAAATGAGCAACGCCGGGCACGCGCTCGCGGCACTGCAGGCGCACGAACGATTTGTGGTTTCAAGAAGCGGTGCCTGAGTGTTGCGTGAAGCCCGGTGAGCCGGAGACGAGAGAATTCGTGGGCCCGCAATCTGATCACAACTGATTTACAATGACGCTTTTTTGCGGCGGACCCATCGCGATGGATACTCTTAAAGTCGGCATGAAGGACGAAATGGTGTGGGAAGTCACCGAAGAACTGTGCACGACGCGCGGTGAATACCGCGTGTTTTCGACGCCTTCGATGACACGGTTCGTCGAGATGACGGCGCAAAAGCTGGCAACACCGCACCTGAAACCCGGACAGGGACAGGTCGGGCTGTCGGTTAATATCCGTCACCTGGCTCCGACACCACTCGGCCAAAAGGTGCGCGCGGAGGTTGAACTCATCAGCATTGATCGCCGCAAGCTCACGTTCAGGGCGAAAGTGTTCGACGACATCGAGCAGGTGGGCGAAGCCGAGCACGAACGCTTCGTCATCGATCTTGACAAATACACGGCGCGCTTGAAGGCTAAGGTCGAGCGCGTTGCTTCCGCCGGTTAGTCTGAAGCGCCCCCCGTTCATTCACCCAGATAGGCGTGCCGGACCTGCGGGTTGGCGAGCAGAGCCGCCGCGGTATCACACAGGGTTATGGTCCCGCTCTCCATTACGTAGCCGCGGCTGCAGGTTTCGAGCGCGAGCTTCGCATTCTGCTCGACCAGCAGGATAGTCACGCCAGCGGCGGCAATCGCACGTATGGTTTCAAAAATCTTCTGCACCATCAGTGGCGCAAGTCCCATGCTCGGTTCATCGAGCAGCAGCAGCCTGGGCCGGCTCATCATGGCGCGGCCGATCGCGAGCATTTGCTGCTCGCCGCCTGACAGCGTTCCCGCCGTCTGGCGCTGACGTTCCGCGAGGCGCGGGAACAGCGTAAACACGTGATCGCGGTCGGCGCGGATTGCCGGTGCATCGTTGCGGCTGTAGGCGCCCATGGCAAGGTTTTCCGCAACCGTGAGGCGTGGGAATACGCCGCGGCCCTCGGGAACCAGCGCGATGCCGAGCACAACCAAACGGTGGGACGGCAGCGCGGTGACGTCGCTGCCGTTGTAGCAAACGCGGCCGGCGGCGGGACGCACCAGGCCCGTCAATGCCTTCAGCGTTGTGGACTTGCCGGCGCCGTTGGCGCCGATCAGCGTCACCATTTCGCCGGCCTCGACGGTGAAGTCTATGCCTTTGACGGCGTTGATTCCGCCGTAGGCGACTTTCAGCCCCTTCACCTCAAGCAAGCACGCCCCCCAGGTATGCTTCGATAACCGCGGGATTGCTCCGCACTTCGGCGGGCCCGCCTTCGGCGATTTTTCGGCCGTAGTCCAATACCGCAACCCGGTCGCATAGCCCCATCACCAGCTTCACGTCGTGCTCGATCAGCAGTATCGTCGTGCCGTCGGCGCGGATGCGCTCGAGCAGCCGGCGCAGGGTGGCGGTCTCGGTCGCGTTCATGCCGGCGGCCGGTTCGTCGAGTGCGAGCAGTCGGGGCTCGGTCGCGAGTGCGCGCGCGATTTCGAGCCGGCGCTGATCGCCGTATGACAGGCTGTGTGCGAGCGCATTCTGGTGTGCGGTAAGGCCGACATAATCAAGCAGTTCGCCGGCACGTACGTGTATCGCACGTTCCTCGGATCGGGTGCCGGCGGTGCGCAACATCGCGCCCATCACCCCGGCATGAGTTCGCACATGCCGTCCCACCATTACATTTTCAAGTGCCGACATGTTGCCGAACAGGCGGACATTCTGAAATGTGCGCGCGATGCCGGCAGCGGCGACCCGGTGCGGCGCATTGACGGGGAGCTGCGCGCCGTCGAACCGAAACTCTCCGCGGTCGGCCCGGTAAAAACCGGTCATGGCGTTGAAAAACGTAGTCTTGCCGGCGCCGTTGGGGCCTATCAGTCCGTAGATCTCGCCGCGGTTAATCGCAAGCGACACGTCGATCAACGCTTCGAGCCCGCCAAAGCGCTTGCTGATATTCCGCGCCTCAAGCAACGCGCTCATTCGGCAGCTGCCTCCATGAAGGCATGAATGAGCGCAAGCGCGTCGAGTCGGCGACTGGCGGCATGAGCTTTGCTCGCATCCCCGCAGAGCGGGGCCCCTGCTCGGTAGCTCATGCCGTCCACTCCCGCTTGCGGACTTTCGACGGCCACAATCCGGCCGGGCGGAACAGCATCATCAGCATCAGCGCCATTCCGAACAGCAGCATGCGGATCACTTCCGGCTCGATGATCATGTGCCCGAACAATGAGCGCTGCAGCGGCTCCACGGTATGGCGCAGAATCTCCGGGACGAACGACAACAGCAGCGCACCGAGAATCACGCCCCAGATATTACCCATGCCGCCCAGCACCACCATCGACAGCACCATGATCGACTCGACGAAAACGAAGCTCTCGGGACTGATGAATCCCTGGATCGCGGCGAACATGCCGCCCGCGATGCCGCCGAACGAGGCGCCCATCGCGAACGCGAGCAGCTTGACGTGGGTAGTGTTGATTCCCATCGCGCCCGCCGCGACTTCGTCCTCGCGGATCGCCTGCCACGCGCGTCCGATGCGTGAATCCTGCAGCCGCACGTTGATCACCACCACCGCGAGCAGCACCAGTAGCAGCAGGTAGTAGTATTTGATCGGCCCGCTGAAATCGAGACCGAGCAGGGTTTCGTTGTGGTTGAAGTTGAAGTCGCCGACGCGAATCGGATCGATGCGCGAGATGCCTTGCGGGCCGTTGGTGATGTTGACGGGATATGACAGGTTGTTGAAAAAAATGCGCACGATTTCGCCGAAGCCGAGCGTCACGATCGCCAGGTAGTCACCGCGCAGTTTGAGTGTCGGCGCACCGAGCAGCACGCCGAATATGCACGCGACCAGCGCACCGATCGGCAGGATCACCCAGAACGGCAGATGGATGTCGAACTGCGGTGAGGCGAGCAGTGCGTAGGTGTAGGCGCCGACGCCATAGAAGGCGATGTAGCCGAGATCGAGCAGCCCGGCATAGCCCACGACGATGTTGAGTCCGAGCGAGAGCAGCGCAAACAGGATTGCGAGATTCATGATCCGCACCCAGGTGGTGCCGGCAGAGGCGAGCGCGAAAGGCAGCGCAAGTAATGCAGCAGCCAGCACTACGGTGCCAACCCACAGCGCGGCAGGGTGCTGTTTGAATCGACTCAGCGGCCCACTTTTCACCCATTACCTCTTACGCGCGATCACCGACCCGCTCGCCAAGGAGTCCCGAGGGCCGCAGCACCAGCACCGCGATTAGCACCAGGAACGCAAATACGTCCTGGTAATTGCTGCCGAACACGTTATTGGTGAGATCGCCGATGTAGCCGGCGCCGAGCGCCTCGACCAGGCCGAGCAGGATCCCGCCCAGCATTGCGCCGGCGAGATTGCCGATGCCGCCCAGCACCGCGGCCGAGAACGCTTTGAGTCCGAGCAGCGAGCCCATGGTGTAATGCGCGATGCCATAGTAGGTCCCGACCATGACGCCGGCGACCGCCGCGAGCGCAGCTCCGAGCATGAAGGTCGCCGCGATCACGCGGTTGATATCGACGCCCATCAGGCCGGCGATGCGCGGATTTTGCGAGGTGGCGCGCATCGCGACGCCGAGTCGGGTGCGATACACTATCAGCGAGAGCCCGGTCATCATCAGGATGGACGCCGCGACAATCGCGATCTGCACTGCGGTGATGGTCGCTCCCGCAACATGAAAGACCGGGTTCGGAATAATTTGCGGGAACGCCAGCGGATTGCGGCTCCAGACCATCATCGCAAGCTGTTGCAGGACGATGGAGGCGCCGATCGCGGTGATAAGCGGCGCCAGGCGCGGCGCGTGGCGTAAGCGCCGGTAAGCAAGCCGCTCGAGCGCATAGCCTACCACCATGCACACCAGAATCGCAGCACACGCGGCGATCAGCACAATCGCGAGTGGTGGCAGCGCAGAGTCGGTGCCAAGCCAGGAGATCACCGTGAGCGCGACCAGCGCTCCTATCATCACGACTTCGCCATGCGCGAAGTTGATCAGCTGGATGATGCCGTAGACCATGGTGTAACCAAGCGCGACGACGGCATAGATGCTGCCGAGTGTCAGCCCGTTGATGATTTGCTGCAGGAATATGTCCATGGAACCCGGGCGCAATGCGGCTGCGAATCAATCCCGCGCGTCATTGCCGGGACGACACAAAAACGGCACCCGCAGGTGCCGTTTCAGTTGCCAACCCGGGGTCGGCGAAAAACCCACCGCGTTACTTCTTCCCGTCGGTTTTTTCTGCCACTGGTGCGGCGGCGGGGGCGGTGGGCGGCGCAGCGTCTGGCGCGACCGCCGATGTGCCCGTCTTGACAAAGTCGTCGTACTTGATGGTCTTGCCGCTTTTGACGATCGCGAGCGGTTCGAGATTGCCGGCCTTCATGGTGAAGATCGTTATCTCGGCATCCTTGCGGTCGCCTTTGTCATCGAACTCTATTCTGCCGGTCACGCCATCGTGGCTGATTTTCGCCAGCACGGGAAGGTATTTGGCCGGTTCGAAAGAATTCGCTTTCTCCATCGCGGCGATCAGCAGGTTCGCGGCATCGTAGGTGAACGGCGAATATAGAATCGGGTCAACGTTGAATTTGGCCTTGTACGCGTCGAGAAACTTTTTGCTCGCGGCCTGCACCGGGAGGCCCGCCTGCGAGCAAATCATGCCTTCGACGGCGGCATCGCCGGCAAGTTTCTTCATTTCGTCGGTGCACGCGCCGTCGCCGAATGCAAACACGGCCTTGATGCCGAGCTCGCGGCCCTGCTTGAGCAGCGGCCCGCCGGTGGCGTCCATGCCGCCGTAGAAAATCGCATTGGGTTTTTTGCCGCGGAGCTTGGTCAGCACCGCTTTCCAGTCTCTGGTCTGGTCGGTGCCTTTCTCGCGCGGCAGCACCTTGACGCCGGCGGCAGTGAGCGCTTTCTCGACTTCATTCGCCAGGCCTTCGCCGTAGGCCGTTGCATCGTCGATTACCGCGACGGTCTTGGGCTTGAACTCGGAGGCGAGATAGCTCGCCACCGCCGGGCCTTGCTGATCATCGCGCCCGACGGTGCGGAATGTTACCTTGAAGCCCTGCTCGGTCAACTTGGGATTGGTCGCAGCGCCGGATATCACCGGAATGCCGGCCTGGTTATAGACCGAGGATGCCGGTATCGAAACGCCCGAATTGAGGTGGCCGACCACGCCTGCGACTTTGGCGTCGACAAATTTCTGCGCCACGATTGGGCCCTTGTCGGGCTTTGCCTCATCGTCTTCGCCGACCAGCTCGAACCGGATTTTCTTGCCGTCGATGGCGATGCCCCTGGCATTGGCTTCATCGATGGCGAGGCGCACGCCGTTTTCGTTGTCCTTGCCGAGATGGGCGATGCCGCCGGTCAGCGGGCCGGCGTGCCCGATCTTGACCACCGTCGGCGGCGGCGGGGTTTGAGCCTTGGGCGCGGGCGGTGGTGGTGCTTCCTTGCCGCAACCTTGCATCAACAGTACCGCTGCGAATAAAACTCCGATAGTCAGGGAATGAATGCGGTTCATGACGCCTCCCGGGCGATTAAATGACTGTTGCTGCGTGGAAATCCATTATCCGTAGCCGCCCACCGGTTGTCAATTTCGAGGCCTGGAAGCCGGCAGGCACCACAAATAAAAAGGGCGTAGCGTGTTGCGGCTACGCCCCGGCGTGACGAAAGGCTGGTTACTTGGACTTCGACACCATGAAATCGACCGCGGCTTTGACATCCGCGTCGGGCGTCGCCGTGTTGCCACCCTTGGGCGGCATCGCACCTTTGCCCTTGATTGTGCTCGCGTACAACGCGTTGACGCCAGTCTTGATGCGCGGCACCCACGCGGCCTTGTCTCCAAGCTTGGGTGCGCCCGCGATGCCCGGATCGTGGCATACGGAGCATGCTTTCTTGTAAGTCTCGTCGCCCTTGGCTTGCGCGGCCGCAGGGCCTGCGGCAATCAGCCCCGCGAGGCTGAACAATCCGATGTAAATCGCTTTCATTCATTCTCCTGTTTCAATGTGTATAAGAAAAAAATCATCTCTATGATAGCAAATTACCCCGCACCATCCAATTACAACGCCCAAAAGGTCTCTTCGTTGACAGCAGCGGGCGCTTCACGTTAGATACGTCTGTTCGGTTCCCAGTAAAGAGTCCAGCCCCAATGAAATCACCCGCTCCGCTCGCAGATATCGTCGTCGTCGAACTCGGCAACAGCATTGCGGCGCCGTTTGCAGGCCAGATTCTTGGCGACCTCGGTGCCGAGGTCATCAAGATCGAGAAACCCGACGGCGACGATGCGCGCCAATGGGGGCCGCCGTTCTGGGAAGGGGCTGCGGCGAGCTTTCAGCCGCTTAACCGCAACAAGAAGTCAGTGGTTTGCGAATTGCGCGATCCGCAGCAACTCGCCGCGCTGAAGCGCCTGATCCACGAGCGCGCCGATATCGTGCTGCAGAACCTGCGCCCCGGGCACGTCGGCCAGCTCGGGCTCGATGCCGCCGCATTGATGGAGGTCAAGCCGGGTCTGATTTACTGCAACCTCGGAGCTTTCGGCAGCGTCGGACCACTCAAGGACCGGCCGGGTTACGATCCGCTGATGCAGGCGTTCAGCGGCATCATGAGCACCACCGGCGAGCCCGGGCGCGCGCCGGTGCGGGTCGGCGCATCGATTGTCGACATGGGCACCGGCATGTGGGCCGTTATCGGCATTCTGAGCGCGCTGCATACGCGGCGCGGCAGCGGCATGGGCGGCGTGGTCGATGTCTCGCTGTTCGAGACTGCGGCGGGCTACGTATCGCTGTTTGCGGCGCAGTATCAGGCATCAGGCAAGCTGCCGTCCAAACAAGGCTCCGGCGCGAACGGCATCGTGCCGTACCGTGCTTACGCCACCCGCGACAGCGATCTGGTGGTGGCCGCCGGCAGCGATAACCTGTTTCGCCGGCTGGCGCTGGTGCTCGGCCACCCGGAGTGGACGACCGATCCGCGCTTCACGACCAACCCGCAGCGGGTCGAGCACCGGACCGAGCTGTACGCGCTGATCGAAGTCGAGATGGCAAAACGCAGCAATGCCGAATGGATCGTGCTGCTCGATGATGCCGGCATTCCATGCGCGCCGGTGCAGAATGTCGCCGAGATGATTGCGCACGAACAGACCCGCGCGCTGGGATTGCTGCAGCAGGTGCCGGAGAGCGCGATGAAGTTCGTCGGGCTGCCCGTGAGCTTCGATGGCGCCCGTCCGGCGGTGCGCCGCCGACCGCCCCGGCTGGGAGAGCACACCGCCGAATTTTTCAAGAAAGTGGAGTGACGATTTCATGGACTTGCCGGATTACGCGACCCTCCAGATCGGGATGGCGGAGCCCCACGTGCTCGTGGTTACCCTCAACCGGCCCCAAGCCGCCAATGCACTCAACACCCAGATGGGCCGCGATTTTCTCGATCTGTGGACGCGCCTTACGGAAGATGCGGGGGACGTGCGCTGCGTGGTGCTCACCGGGGCAGGCAGCAAAGTTTTCTGCGCCGGCGGCGATCTCAAAGAGCGTAACGACATGACGCGCGAGCAGTGGACGCGCCAGCACGAAATCTTCGAGCGCCAGTACTGGGCCTTGGTCGACCTGCCTCTGCCGGTCATTGCGGCGGTCAACGGCCACGCCTACGGCGGCGGTTTCGAAACCGTCCTGTCGTGCGATTTCGCGTACGCGGCAGCGACCGCGCGTTTTGCGCTGACCGAAGTTACGCTTGGCATCATGCCCGGTGCGGGCGGCACGCAGAACCTTCCACGCGCGGTCGGCGAGCGCCGCGCCAAGGAGATCATCATGACCGGACGGCCCGTCAGTGCGCAGCAGGCGTATGAATGGGGCGTGCTGAACGCGGTGTGCGAGCCGCACGAATTGATGCCCAGGGTGCTGGAAACCGCGCGCGCAATTGCCGCCAATGCGCCGCTGTCGGTCCGCCAGATCAAGAAAGCAGTCCGTTTCGGCATGCAGATGGAGTTGAAAACGGCCTACCGGTTCGAGGTCGAGGCCTACAACCACTTGGTCGAAACCGAGGATCGTCATGAAGGCGTGCGGGCCTTCAATGAAAAACGCAAACCGGTGTTCAAGGGGCGCTGAGTGCGTCACACTCATGTTAACCAGCGAGGAAAAAATGCAACAAGCTGACGTAATCGTCCGTGAAGTGGGGCTGCGGGACGGCCTGCAGATCCATCCCACGTTCATGCCGACGGATCGCAAAATTGCCTGGATCGAGGCGGAAGCCGCGGCGGGTGTCGCGGAAATCGAAGTGACGTCCTACGTTCCGCCCAAGCTCATTCCCCAGTTCGCCGATGCCGAGGACGTCACGCGCCGCGCGCTCGGTGTCGCCGGTCTCACGGTCGCCGCGCTGATCCCCAACTCGAGGGGCGCCGAGCGCGGGTTTCAACTCGGCGTGCACAAACTTAACTTCGTGATGTCGGTAAGCCGCACCCACAACCTCAAGAACGTGCGCCGCGAGCGCGAAGAATCGGTGGCCGATTTCAAAAAGATCGTCGAAATGGCGCGCGCGCTGCCCGCAACCGCGCGTCCGAAAGTGGTGGGCGGGCTTTCGACGGCGCTCGGTTGCTCTTACGAAGGCCGGGTGCCGGTTGCGGATGTCGTCCGCTATGCGGTGCAACTCGCCGCGGCGGGCGCCGACGAAATCGTGGTGGCCGACACCGTGGGGTACGCCGATCCGGTGCAGGTGCGCACAGTCTTCAAGGCGGTGATGGCGGAACTTGGCACATTGCCCATTGCCGCGCATTTCCATGACACCCGCGGTACCGGGCTTGCGAACGTCGGCGCCGCGGTGGAGTGCGGTGTGCGCCGTTTCGACGCGTCGCTGGCCGGTCTGGGTGGTTGTCCGTTTGCACCGGGCGCGTCCGGCAACATCGTCATGGATGATTTATGCTTCATGCTCGATTCGATGGGGCTGCGTACCGGAGTCGACCTGGAGCGACTATTGCAGGTGAGGACCATAGTGCGCGACGCGCTGCCGGATATCGAAATGTACGGTGCGCTGGCGCGCGCGGGCTTGCCGCGCAATTACGTGAGCACCCGCGCGCGGCGCGCAGCCTGAGTCCGCCGGGCGATTCCCGGCAATTGGTTCGCAGGGCAGAAGGAGCCATCTGTAATGAATGGCGAAATCAAACTGGAAGACGTGCGGGTTCCGCTGGGCGAGGATTTCAAGGAGATCCGCGCCAGTGTGCGCCGGATATGCGCCGGGTACCCCGGCGGGTACTGGCGCGATCTGGAAGCGCGCGAAGGCTATCCCACCGAGTTCGTCAAAGCGCTGACGGAGGCCGGCTACCTGGCCGCACTGATTCCCGAGGCGTATGGCGGGACCGGGCTGCCGTTGCGCGCGGCGGCGGTGATACTCGAGGAAATTCACGCATCGGGGTGTAACGCAGGCGCCTGCCATGCGCAGATGTACATCATGGGCACCTTGCTCCGGCACGGCAGTCCCGAGCAGAAGGCCCGCTACCTGCCGCGGATTGCGAGCGGGGAGTTGCGGTTGCAGGCGTTTGGCGTGACCGAGCCAACCACGGGTTCCGACACCACCAAGCTCAAGACCCGCGCCGTACGTGACGGCGACCATTATGTGATCCACGGCCAGAAAGTATGGACCTCGCGCGCCCTGCACTCGGACCTCATGCTGTTGCTCGCGCGCACCACGCCGATCGATGAAGTCAAGAAAAAAACCGCGGGCCTGTCGGTGTTCCTGCTCGATATCGGCGCCTGCCGCGGCAAGGGCATGGAAATCAGGCCGCTGAAGGCGATGGTCAACCACAATACGACCGAAGTGTTCTTCGACGGTGCGCGCGTGCCGGCCGAAAACCTGATCGGCGAGGAAGGCAAGGGCTTCAAATACATACTCGACGGCATGAATGCAGAACGCATACTCGTGTCGTCGGAATCGATCGGCAATGCGCGCTGGTTCACGAAGACAGCGGTCGCCTACGCAAATCAGCGCATCGTTTTCGACCGGCCGATCGGCCAGAATCAGGGCATCCAGTTCCCGATTGCGCGCGCGCACGCCGAGACCGAGGCCGCCGATCTGCTGCTGCGCAAGGCGGCAGCCCTGTTCGAGGCGGGACTGCCGTGCGGGGACGACGCGAACATGGCGAAAATGCTGGCTTCCGAGGCGGCCTGGCACGCGGCGGAAGCCTGCATGCAGACCCACGGCGGATTCGGGCTGGCGCGCGAGTACGACGTCGAGCGCAGGTGGCGCGAAGCGCGCTTGTCGCAGATCGCGCCCATTTCAACCAACCTGGTGCTGGCCTACATCGGCCAGCACATTCTCGGCATGCCGCGGTCGTATTGATGCACGCCCGCTACTCGCAGACGGCGTGCTCGATTTGGCGGCGGCGCACGATGTAAAACCCGCGGAGGTGGCGCAGGTGCGCGAAATGATGACGCGGGTTGCGACCTCGACCACCGATACGCATTGCCCGGCCGATCCGATATTCGCATTCGCCGATCGAACTACGGTTGAACTCAAAGACGGCCGCCAACTCGATACCGGCGAAATTCGCTTTGCCCGCGGCAACGCCCGGTTGCCGCTGAGCGACGGGCAACTGAAGGCCAAGTTTTTCGATTGTGTTGCAGGCGCGGAAGGCTTCGATGCGCAGGCCCTGTATGAACGTCTCTACGTGATGGAAAAAATCGACAGCATCCGCGATTTGCCTTGCCGTAACTGACAGCCCTGCCGGGATCCGTGGGCAACGACGCCGATTCGGAGGCGTGCCCGGGAAACCAACGCTACGCCGGCTGGGTCAGGACGGATACCAACTCCTGAAAGTCGGCAATCGGCGGCAGGCAGCTAACGCCCCGGCAAACCCACGCATTGGCCGCAGTCCCCGCGGGCTTGTCGAGCATTGCCGGCAGTTTCGCGACACCCGCGGAGATCGCTGCCACGAACACATGTGGCAGGTAGCGCGCATCGAGGTCGCGCTGCCAGGCCGCGGTATCCGCGCCGCCGCGCAAAATTACAACGGTCGGCGGCGCGAGGTGTTCCTCGAGTGCGAGGCAAAGGCTGGCGTGCGCGCTCGCGTGTTGTTCCAGACTCGGCTTGAATGCTTTCAGTGTGCGTTCCGCCGCTTCGAGATAGCGCGCCTCACCCAGCAGGTGACCGAGACGCAGCAGTGCGCCGGCGGCGATGCCGTTGCCCGCCGGTGTGGCGTGGTCGTGGCCGGTTTTGGTACGCAGTATCAGCGGCTCGTGATCATGGCTCACGAAAAAAAAGCCGCCGTGCTCGCGGTCTTCGAACTGGTCAAGCAGCGCCTCGGCTAGCGCGCGCGCCCAATCGAGATCGGCGGCGCGAAAATCGCTCTGCATGAGTTCGAGCAGCGCATCGAGCAGAAACGCGTAATCGTCGAGATAAGCGTTCAGGTGCGCCTTGCCGTCCTTGCAGGTCGCCAGCAGCCGCCCGCGCGCTCCGGCACCTTCGTCATCTGCGTGCCACAGGGTGGCGCGGATAAAGTCCGTCGCAGCGCGCGCCGAAGCGAGCCATTCGGGTCTGCCGAACGCGCGCGCCGCGCGCGCCATACTCTTCACCATCAGTGCGTTCCAGCTGGTGAGAATTTTGTCATCGCGCCCCGGGTGCACGCGCCTCTCGCGCAGTGCAAGCAGCTTGGCGCGCGCCGAGTCGAGCAACGCCTGCGCGCGCTGCGGATCGAGTTCGAGCCTTTTCGCAACAAAAGCCAGCGGCCTCATCACGCGCAAATGCCAATGCGATCTTTCGAAATTCGGCTGCGCATCGAGTCCGTAATGCGGTTCGACCACCGCGTATTCTTCGGCGCTCAGGGCGGCTTTAACCGTATCGGGAGTCCAGACGTAGAACTTGCCTTCCTCGTGTTCGGAATCCGCATCCAGCGAAGAGTAGTAGCCGCCCTCGGGCGCCTGCATTTCGCGCATCACCCACGCCGCGGTGTCGGCAACGACGCGCGCGTAAAGCGGCTGGCGCTCGGCACGCCACAGGTCGCTGTAAAGGGAAAGCAGCAGCGCGTTGTCGTAGAGCATTTTCTCGAAATGCGGAATCGTCCAGTACTGGTCGACGCTGTAACGGCAGAAGCCGCCGCCCAATTGGTCGTAGATGCCGCCCTCGGCCATTTTGGTGAGCGTGAGCCTGACCATGCCGAAAGCATAGTCGTCGCGCGTGACCGCAGCGCGCCGCAGGCAGAATTCAAGCTCGACCGGATGCGGGAATTTAGGCGCGCTGCCGATGCCGCCGTCGGTTTCGTCGAATACCCGTTTCAGTTCGCGCAGCGCCGCCTCGCGCGGCGCCGCAGTCAACTCAGCCTGCGGCACCGGCGCCGGCAGCGTCCGCGCGAGCGCCGCATGCAGCGATTCGCTTTGCCTGTCGATTTCAGCGCGTTTGTCGTGGTAGGCCGCCGCGATTTGCGGCAATAGATCGACGAAACCGGGCATGCCGTAGCGCGCCGTTTTCGGAAAATAGGTGCCGCCGAAGAACGGCGTCTGATCCGGCATCAGGAACATGGTCAACGGCCAGCCGCCGTTGCGTTGCGTCAACAGCGCGTGCGCCGACTGGTAAATCTGATCAAGGTCGGGGCGTTCTTCGCGGTCGACTTTGATATTGACGAACAGATCGTTCATCAGCGCCGCGACCGCGGGGTCCTCGAACGATTCATGCGCCATCACGTGACACCAGTGACACGCCGAATAACCGACCGACAACAGAATGGGTTTATCCTGTTCGCGCGCAAGTTGCAGAGCCTCCCCGCCCCACGGATACCAGTCGACCGGATTGTCGGCGTGCTGCTGCAGGTAGGGGCTGGTTTCGCGGGAGAGACGATTGGTCATCGATGATATCCAGAAGAATTCAGCGCGAAAACGCGGGCCACGGTCGCAGGTAATTCAAACGGTCGGTCGAATGCACAACGATTTTTCGCGCCGCCTTGTTGCGCCAGATTTGCAGAGTGATTTCGGCGCCCGCCTCGCCGCTTGCCCACAGCGCGCGGTAAAACCCGGCTTTGTTGCTGACCGCCTGTGTACCGACGGCGAGGATGACGTCGCCGTTTCTCAGGCCGTCGCGTTCCGCCGGCGAATCGCGCAGCACTTGCGTTACCAGCACGTGCCCGCGCAATTCTTCGGTATATACGCCGAGCCAGGGGCGCGCGCCGCCGCGGCGCCGGCCGTGCGCCTTGAGATCGGCGAGGATGGGCGTCAGCAGATCGGTAGGCACAAACATGTTGCCGGGGAACGCGGCGCCCGCGTCGATCGCATCCCCGACCCACAGCGAGCCGATGCCGATCAACCGCCCCTCGGCGTTGATAAGCGCCGCGCCGCTGTGGTTATCGCGTGCCGGCGCGGTGAATATGGCCTCATCGAGCGCATATTCCCACCAGCCGGTGAACGGTCGTCGCGCGACTATGCTTGCGTTCGAAAGCCCGCCGGCGGCAGGGTGTGCCGCGATTACCGCGGCACTGAGTTCGCGTGCCGCCGCGGCATCGCCGAATTCGAGCGGCGGGCCGTCGAGCGGCTGGGAGACGCTTACCAGACCGAAACCGGTGGCGTGATCAAAGCCGGCGACACTTGCCGGCAGCACGCGTCCGTCGCTGGCGACGACCAGAACGGATTCCGCTTCGAGCAGCAGGTAGCCTATGGTCAGAATCAGCCGACCGTCGTCGATCACGGCGCCGGTGCCTTCGCGCTCCATGCCCAGCGTCTCCGCGCTGCGCGCCTCGCGTGGCACGCGGATACCGAGCTTGACGACGGCAGTGGCGAGGTCGCGCTCAACCAGCCCGGCCGCTGGAGGCAGGTTGACTGCGCGCCATGCGGCCCAGGCGGCGGTGACGAGAGAAGGCGGCATGGCGGGGGCTTCAGTTACGGCGTTGCGCTGAAGTCAAAGGGTGCAGCCGGAGGCCGCCGGTCTAGTCGGTGACCGCGCCCTTGCTTGCCGATGACACCAGCTTGGCGTATTTGGCCAGCACACCGCGGGTGTAGCGGCGTTTGGGCGGTTGCCACTCAGCCCGGCGTCGCGCGATTTCCGCGTCCGGTGCGTTGAGTTGCAGCAGCCGGCGCTCCGCGTCGATCGTGATCGAATCGCCTTCCCGTACTAATGCGATGGTGCCGCCGACGGCTGCCTCGGGCGCAACGTGGCCAACCACCATGCCATAGGTGCCGCCCGAGAAACGCCCGTCGGTGATGAGCCCAACGTCTTCGGCATGGCCTTCGCCGACCAGCGCGGAGGTCGGCGACAGCATCTCGCGCATGCCGGGGCCGCCCTTCGGTCCTTCGTAACGAATTACGATGACGTCGCCGGAATGGATTTGCTTGGCGAGGATTGCGGCCATGCACGCCTCTTCGGAATCAAATACGCGCGCCGGGCCGGTGATCCTGGGGTTTTTCAGCCCGGTTATTTTTGCCACTGCGCCTTCGGTCGCGAGGTTGCCTTTGAGGATCGCGAGATGGCCGTGCGGGTACATCGGGTTTTCCCATTGCCGGATTACGTCCTGGTTCTTGGACGGACGTGACGGCACGCTTTTAAGCAACTGGCCGATGGTGCGGCCGGTGATCGTCATGCAGTCATCATGCAGCCGGTCGTGCTCGAGCAGCATTTTCATCACTTGCGGGATGCCGCCGACCTTGTGCAAATCGGTTGCGACATAACGCCCCGAAGGCTTGAGGTCGCACAGCACCGGCACCCGCCCGCGTATGGTCTCAAAATCGTCGATGGTGAGCGGCACCTGCGCTGCGTGCGCGATCGCGAGAAAATGCAGCACCGCGTTGGTCGAGCCGCCGACCGCCATGATCACCGCAATCGCGTTCTCGATCGACTTGCGCGTGATGATGTCGCGCGGCAGCAGTTGCTTCTTTATTGCGCTGATCAGCACCACCGCCGATTCCGCGGCGCTATTGTGTTTTTCCCGGTCCTCGGCCGCCATTGTGGATGAGTACATCAGGCTCATGCCCATCGCTTCGATTGCTGAGGACATGGTGTTCGCCGTGAACATGCCGCCGCACGAGCCGGCGCCTGGGCAGGCGCGGCGCTCGACGCCGAGCAGGTGCTCCTTGCTGATTTTCCCCGCGGTATATTCGCCGACCGCCTCGAAGCTCGAGACCACCGTGAGGTCCTTGCCCTTATAGTGGCCGGGCTTGATGGTGCCGCCATAGACGAAGATCGCGGGAATGTTCATGCGGCCGATTGCGATCAGCGCGCCAGGCATGTTCTTGTCGCAGCCGCCGATTACCACCACGCCGTCCATGCTTTGCCCCTGCACTGCGGTTTCGATCGCGTCGGCAATCACTTCGCGCGATACCAATGAATATTTCATGCCCTCGGTGCCCATCGAGATGCCATCCGACACGGTGATGGTGCCGAAGGTCTGCGGCATCGCGCCGGCTTTCTTCGCCGCGGCCTCGGCACGCAGCATAAGATCGTTCAGACCGAGGTTGCACGGGGTGATGGTGCTGTAGCCGTTGGCGATGCCGACGATCGGTTTCCTGAAGTCGCCGTCTTGGAACCCGACCGCGCGCAGCATGGCGCGGTTGGGCGAGCGCTGCACGCCCTGGGTGACGATCTGGCTGCGTTTGTTTAGTGCCGGCATGGCTGCCCCCGAAGGTGACTGAACGTATAATCCATTTTAACTCAAACCCAAGTGCTTCCTTAATGCTCCAGCATCCGCAATTTGATCCGGTCGCGATTCATTTAGGCCCGCTCGCGGTGCGCTGGTACGGGCTTATGTACCTGGTTGGCTTCGCGCTGATCTGGGCGGTCGGCCGTTACGCGATCAAAACCCGGCCGCACGCGGTATGGACGACGCACGATCTCGACGACGCTCTGTTTTACGGAATCCTCGGCACCATCATCGGCGGCCGCCTCGGCTACGTGCTGTTTTATAAGTTCGGCGAATACCTGTTCGAGCCGTGGCGCATTTTTTTCGTGTGGGAAGGCGGAATGTCGTTTCACGGCGGCTTTCTGGGTGTGATTATCGCGCTGTGGTGGTATGCCCGTAGCCGCCGCCAGAGCTGGCTTGCGATCACCGATTTCATCGCGCTGCTGGTACCGCTCGGGCTGGGTGCCGGACGCCTCGGCAATTTCATCAATGCCGAGCTGTGGGGGCGGGCGGCCGGCGTGCCGTGGGCGATGATATTTCCCAATGTCGACCGCGTGCCGCGCCATCCCTCGCAGCTCTACGAATTCGCGCTCGAGGGTGTGGTGCTGTTCGCCGCGTTGTGGTGGTATGCCGCGAAGCCGCGAAGCCGCGGCGCGGTGTCGGCGTGGTTCCTGATCGGCTACGGCGTGTTCCGCTTCGCGGTCGAATTCACCCGCGAACCCGACAGCTTTCTCGGCTTGCTCGCGCTCGGTCTGTCGATGGGGCAATGGCTTTCGCTGCCGATGGTGTTGGCGGGAATCCTGTTGCTCACCGGGTCCCGCCGCCGCGCGGATTGATCTTTTCGGCCGCGGTAGCAGTTTTACTGCGGCGCGATTTCCCGCTAAAATAACGGCTTAGCGTGGGGACGTAGCTCAGCTGGGAGAGCGC
>Ga0080064_1001004_pt1 | contig 64034 bp, 58 predicted proteins | sample Subgrocontami54m_FD_69260 | JGI IMG/M metagenome (GOLD analysis project Ga0080064, IMG submission 69260) | Subsurface groundwater microbial communities from S. Glens Falls, New York, USA - GMW46 contaminated, 5.4 m (SPADES assembly) (version 2) ... | reverse complement strand
AAGGGCGAGCAGCTCGAAGCGCGCATTCGCGCACAACTGTCCGACATCGGCAGGAATCGCCCCCTGGTGCGTTCGTTCTTCCGGCATCCGGATGTAGCCTATATTACTGACCTGTGAGTAACTGTAGCGAATACAGATGGCGGCTCACACGTAGACCCGAACATCGACCAAAAATATCATGCACTAACACGCGAGAATAATCTTGGCATTGCCGGGCAAGAGGGCGGCATTTGGAGGAGTACTAATGCTGGTGCATTTGCCTGCATTAGGCAGATCAGCCATGAAACATTACGGACGTTTTGCATCGATTATCCAAGAAAATTCCAGATCGTACCTGCGGGGCACCCTGTTTTTGGAGTACGAAAGGTAGCGCACAGGAAAGAGGCGACAAATGAGCCGCTACCACCAAAAGTTACCTACGGTCGGGATAAGCCAGGCAGAAACGACCCTTGCCCCTGTCGCAGCGAGGGGAAATACAAACACTGCCATGGGAAACACTTTGATGTTTACTAGTCTGTGGCCCAACCCATCATTGCACCGGACCTGCGCGAAAAGCCGCGCAGGCCGGTGAATTCAGACGTTAGGCGGGGATAAAATGAGAACCCAAAAGGCGAAAGCAATGTCGGTAGCACGCAGGGGCGACATGCGTCGCTTCGTTGCGCTGAGCGATCTTTACGGCGCATGCCTCTTGAACGCGGAAGCGCTTCTATCCGAGGCCAAGCTGTTGTTCGCTCACAGGCACTTCGCTCGGGCGTATGCTCTCGCTTACACGGGCTGGGAAGAAGTAGGGAAGGCACAGATTACTGGGGATTTTGCCTATGACATGGTAGCTGAGGAGGAATTTGAGGCGGCATATGTAGATCACAAAATTAAATCGGCTTACAACTGGCGCCGCTTCGTCTTGAACGTCGTGGACACACAAGACTCTACGATCGAATACGACCGTGGCAAGGCCACAAAGTATTTCGAGACCCGCCAGACGGCCTTATATGTCAATAAAACACCAGACTTAAAGGCACTTTCCCCCGTGGAAGCCATCTCCAAGACCGTAGCCGAGACCGCCATCTCTGCCTTGTCCAAAGAATTGCAGGAAATCCGCTTCTATGACGCGATGAATGAGCGCATGGGCTCAAAGTCCTTCCTCAAATGACTGGGTGGCATTGCCCGCCTAACAAATTAAGGATTCTTGTCGCGCCCGGAGCCGCGACAAAATCCGGAACAAGTCGTTGCAGCCGACGCCTACCGCCCGCTTCGCGGCCGGCGGGCGCGGCTGAACTCGTCCGTTAGGCATCGGGAGACCGCGAGCGTGCCGTTCACCAAATACGCAGTCGAGAAATTCATTTCCGCCAAGATCACAAAGATCACTGAATGCCGGTTGGCTGATCTCTGCGCCGAGTTTCCGAACGCGAAAACGTGGGTGTCGGGCTTTGGGCTAATGGTCATTTTCGTCAACCAGCCGCGCGAAGAGATGCGAGCCTTTGCGCTCCAATTTATCCGTCGTGTCGAGATGGTCCTTTCCGAGTACTCCAGTGCGCGTAAGGAGCTCCAAGATTTGATTTCTGGAAAGCCCCGCTGGTCGCCCTACTACCGGGCACTTCATCATGTCGAGGCCGCCGCTGCCCTTCTCTATCAAGCGTACGATTTCTCACATAAAGCCCTCGATCAACGGCTCTTCGAGCCAAACGACGGAAGCCCTCTTCAGCGCCTGAACTTGATCTATGGTGCGAGCAAACACCAGTTAGCCAATGCTGAGGATCCTCTTTGGCTCTCGAATGAGGGTATCGAAACGACGGTCGCCCGTTTGGATTTCTCCGAGTTTGAGGATCTCGCGCGGACGTGCGCGCGGATCGCAGAACGGCTAACGACAACCAACGTAAAAAGCGATGTCACAACCGATGTCTAACCGCGCGGATCATCCGCGCGGCGTTAGCCCCCGCAAGAGACACGACCAGAGTACGACAATGACGGCGTAGAGGATAGGTGCCTGTGTTTGAACAAGCCTTCAAGAACATTGACGACGTCCTCTGGAAAGAGGCGGGATGCACGACCGAGCTCGACTACACCGAGCAGACGTCGTGGCTGCTGTTTCTGAAGTACCTCGACGGACTCGAGCAGGACCGCGCCGATGAGGCCGCGCTGGAGGGGAAGAAGTACAGCTACATCCTCGACAAGCCGTACCGCTGGGAAAGCTGGGCCGCGCCCAAGGGCAAGGACGGCAAGCTCGACCACAACACGGCCCTGACCGGCGACGATCTGCGCGACTTCGTCAACCAGAAGCTCTTTCCCTACCTGCACGGCTTCAAGCAGAAGGCCAGCGGGTCAAACACGATCGAATACAAGATCGGAGAGATCTTCGGAGAGATCAAGAACAAGATCCAGAGCGGCTACAACATGCGCGAGATCATCGACCACATTGACGAACTCCGCTTCCGCTCGCAGGCCGAGAAGCACGAGTTGTCGCACCTCTACGAAGCCAAGATCAAGAACATGGGCAACGCCGGGCGTAACGGCGGCGAGTATTACACGCCCCGCCCACTCGTCCGGGCCATTGTTCAGGTCGTGCAACCGAAACTCGGCGAAAGCATCTACGACGGCGCGCTCGGCTCGGCGGGCTTCCACTGCGAGACGTTCGACTACCTGAGGAAAACCTATCCCAATCGCACCGTCGCGCAGGATCGCTTTCTCCAGACCCGCACCTTCTACGGCAAGGAAAAGAAGTCCCTCGCCTACGTCATCGGCATCATGAACATGATCCTTCATGGCATCGAAGCCCCCAACATCATCCACACCAACACCCTCACCGAAAACCTCGCGGACATTCAGGAAAAAGACCGGTACGACATCGTCGAGACCAATCCGCCCTTCGGCGGCAAGGAGCGCAAGGAGGTCCAGCAGAACTTCCCCATCCGCACCGGCGAGACCGCCTACCTCTTCCTCCAGCATTACATCAAAATCCTCAAAGCCGGTGGCCGCGCCGGCGTGGTCATCAAGAACACGTTTCTCTCCAACACCGACAATGCCTCGGTGAGCCTGCGCAAGCTCCTGCTGGAAAGCTGCACCCTGCACACCGTGCTCGACTGTCCCGGCGGCACGTTCCAGGGCGCGGGTGTAAAGACCGTGGTGCTCTTTTTCGAGAAGGGCGCGCCCACGCGCAAGGTCTGGTTCTACCGGCTCGACCCCGGCCGCAACCTCGGTAAGACCAACCCACTCAACGACGCCGACCTCGCCGAGTTCGTGAAGCTGCAAGGGACCTTCGCCGACTCGCCAAAGAGCTGGAGCGTAGACGCGAAGAGCATCGACAAGCAGACCTTCGACCTCTCCGTGAAGAACCCCAACGGCGGCGAGAAAGTTACCCACCGCAGCCCGCAGGAGATCATGGACGAAATCGCCGCGCTGGACGCCGAGAGTGCGGAGGTGCTAGGGAACATCAAGGCACTCTTATGAAGACGGGATGGCAGACAAAGCCCTTGGCTGATGTGTGCGAGATCAAGCCTCCAAAGTCCGAGGCGCGTGAACGGATCGCCACGGGTGCGTTGGTATCTTTCGCACCAATGGAAGATTTGGGAATCGATCGAAAGTTCCTGAATGCGTCGCAAGTGAAGCCGCTCGCGTCAGTAGTCGGCAGCTACACCTATTTTGCTGACGGCGATGTGCTCCTCGCGAAGATCACCCCATGTTTCGAGAACGGAAAACTGGGGATCGCGGCGGGTTTGAGCAACGGAATCGGATTCGGCTCTAGCGAGTTCGTCGTCTTTCGACCGTGCGCGAACCTCGACAAGGAGTTCCTATATTACTACTTGTCTCGCGCGGATTTCAGAAGCGAAGGGGCGGCGCGTATGGGTGGGGCAGTCGGGCAACAGCGAGTGCCGAAGGAGTTCGTTGAGAGCTATCCCATCCCGGTTCCCCCGCTCCCCGAACAGCGGCGGATCGTCGGCATCCTCGACAAAGCGTTTGAGGGCATCGCCACCGCCAAAGCCAACGCCGAAAAGAACCTCCAAAACGCCCGCGCCCTCTTCGAAAGCCACCTCCAATCCGTCTTCACCCAGCGCGGTGAGGGATGGGTGGAGAAGCCGTTTTCAGAACTCTGTGATCTTATCTCTGGCCAGCATATTGATGCAGCAGATTACAACACGGAGAAGAAGGGCATTGGTTATCTGACCGGTCCATCAGACTTCGGTTTTCTATATCCAGTCGTCACGAAATGGACCGAGCATCCAAAGCGGACAGCTTTGAAAGACGACCTTCTGGTCACGGTCAAAGGCGCCGGTGTCGGAAAGCTCAACATTCTCAAAGAGAACGAAGTTGCAATCAGTCGCCAGCTAATGGCAGTCCGGACTAACGGAACTGACGTTCGATTCCTTTACGCATTCCTCTCAACTCAGCTTGCCCATTTCCAGTCACTTTCTAAGGGAGCAACCATCCCCGGTATCTCGCGGGAAGATATACTCGATCTGCCGTGTCCTATTCCACCAACACGCCAAGAGCAGCATACGGTTGTTGCCAAGCTCTACGCCCTGAGCGAAGAAACCCAACGCCTCGAATCCATCTACCGGCGGAAGCTCGTCGCACTGGAGGCGTTGAAGAAGTCGCTGCTGCATCAGGCATTCAGCGGGGAATTATAGCTCATAACCGTGAAATATGCCGGTTTTGCGCGGTCATTTCACGATTTGGCTGGCAAAAGCGTGAAATGACTGTATGGTATAGCAATGGCAAAAGTATTACATATCTTTGGTACCATCAATCGCCTGCGAGAGCGGTATTATGCCGCCTCTACCGGAAAAGAGTCGCTCGTAAAGCTGCTGAGCGAGGCGGAGGTTGCCGAGCAGGTCTATAACTCCAATGCCATCGAGAACAGCACCCTGACCCTTGAGGAGACGGAAAAGATACTCTTGCAGATAGACCTCGACAGGTACATAACTGAAAGGGAGATATTCGAAGCCAGGAATCTGGCGCGCGTAGTTTCGTATATCGATACGAAAGCCAAAGAGCAGGAGCTCACTCCGGATGTCATCCTGCTGCTTCACAAGATGCTCATGGCGAACATCCGGGACGATGTTGCCGGAAGATTCCGCAATCAGGGCGAGTGGGTTCGAGTCGCCAGCCACATAGCACCGGACCCGAAAGAAGTAGTGGGGAAATTGGAGAAAATGCTCGCCGGGTATAACGCAAGCAGCCATGAGAATATCATTAAACGCATCGCCATGCTGCATCTTACCTTTGAACACATCCACCCGTTTGTCGATGGCAATGGCCGGATAGGAAGAGCGATAAACAATTATCTGCTTATACGAGATGGCTTTGTTTCGGTGAATATCAAGTTCATCGACCAAAAGATGTATTACGATGCCTTTGACGAGTTTGACAGGAAGGGTACCGTTGGGATCATGGAGGAAATAGTCGGTAAGGCGCTGACGAACAGCTATCACAAACGTCTTGCGTATCTGGAAGGCGCCCGCATTGTGACGCTTGCTGAATATGCCAGAGAGAATAACGTATCACACTCCAATCTGATCAATAAGGCAAAACGCCAGACAGTAGAAGCCTTTCTTGAAAAAGACGTCTGGAAGATCGGCGTGCGCCAGGAATAATCTGTGAACGAAGCCGAAACCAGAGCCGAGCACATCGATCCTGCGCTGAAGGCGGCGGGTTGGGGTGTTGCCGAGGCGAGCAAGATCCTGCGCGAGTATCGCATCACGCAAGGCCGTCTCGAAGGCCACGGGCGGCGCGGCAAGCCGGAGATCGCCGACTACGTGCTGGTGTACCGCAACCACAAGCTGGCCGTGGTCGAAGCCAAAGCGTGGGACGAAGAGCTGACCGAGGGTGTGGGCCAGGCGAAGCGCTACGCCGGCAGGATGGCCATCCGCTTCACCTATTCCACCAACGGACAGGGCATCTACGGCATCGACAGGCAGACCGGTAAGGAAGACGAGGTAAGGCACTACCCCACGCCGGGCGAACTCTGGACGATGACCTTCGCCGAAACAAATGCGTGGCGTGACCGCTTCGCCGTCGTGCCGTTCCCCGACAAGAGCGGAAGTTGGACAATCCGCTTTTATCAGGAGATCGCGGTGAACCGCGTGCTGGACGCCATCGCCGCAGATAGAGATCGCATCCTGCTCACACTCGCCACAGGCACGGGCAAGACTTCGATTGCTTTTCAAATCGCTTGGAAGCTTTTCCAAAGCCGCTGGAGTCTAAGCCGTGAGCCCTCGCGTCGCCCGCGCATCCTTTTCCTCGCCGACCGCAACTTCCTCGCCACTCAGGCGTACAACGACTTCACTTCGTTTGCGGCGTTTGAAGAGAACGCGCTTGTGCGCATCAAGCCGGAGGACATCCGCAAGAAGGGGCGTGTGCCGACCAACGCCAGCCTCTTCTTCACCATCTTCCAGACCTTCATGAGCGGCCCGCCGAAGGACGGCCAGCCGTCGCCCTACTTCGGCGAGTACCCACCGGACTTCTTCGACTTTATCGTCATCGACGAGTGCCATCGCGGCGGCGCGAACGACGAAAGCAACTGGCGCGGCATCCTCGAGTATTTCGCCCCGGCAGTACAACTCGGCCTCACTGCCACGCCCAAGCGCAAGGACAACGTGGATACCTACGCCTACTTCGGCGAGCCGGTCTACGTCTACTCGCTGAAGGAAGGCATCAACGACGGGTTCCTCACGCCGTTCAAGGTGAAGCAGATTTCCACGACGCTAGACGAGTATGTCTACACGCCCGACGACAAGTTGATCGAGGGCGAGATCGAGAGCGGGAAGCTCTACACGGAAACCGACTTCAACAAGATCATTGAGATCAAGGAACGCGAAGCCCACCGCGTGAAGCTGTTCATGGATCAGATCAACCAGAAGGAGAAGGCGCTGGTGTTCTGCGCCACGCAGGATCACGCGCTGGCCGTGCGCGATCTCATCAACCAGATGAAGACGAGCAAAGACCCGAACTATTGCCAGCGGGTCACGGCGAACGACGGTGACCTCGGCGACCGGCACCTGCGCGACTTTCAGGACAACGAGAAGACGATCCCGACCGTCCTGACCACGTCACAGAAACTGTCCACCGGCGTGGACGCCCGCAACATCCGCAACATCGTCTTGATGCGCCCGATTAACTCGATGATCGAGTTCAAGCAGATCATCGGACGCGGCACGCGGCTCTACGACGGCAAGGACTCCTTCACGATCTACGACTTCGTGAAGGCGCATCATCATTTCAGCGATCCGGAATGGGATGGCGAACCGATCGAACCGGAGCCGAAGGCGCAAAGGTATGAGGCAGGTCCACCGGATCCGTCTATCCCATTGGGTCAGTCAACGGAGGCGTACGTCAAGCGCCAGAAGATCAAGGTGAAACTCGCCGACGGCAAGGCGCGCACCATCCAGCACATGATGTGCACGACCTTCTGGCATCCCGACGGCACGCCCATGTCTGCGCAACAGTTCATGGAGATGCTGTTCGGGAGGCTGCCGGAGTTCTTCAAGAACGAGGCCGAACTGCGCGCCCTCTGGAGCGCGCCGGAGACGCGGAAGAAGCTGCTGCATGGTCTCGCCGAGAAGGGCTTTGGCGGTGAGCAATTGGCCGAGATGCAGAAGATCATCGACGCGGAGAAGAGCGACCTGTTCGACGTGCTGGCGCATGTGGCCTATGCCCTGCCCCCGCTCACCCGCGAAGAGCGGGCCGCAAGGGCCAAGGTCGTTATCAGCACGCGCTTCAATAGCAAGCAGCAGGTATTTCTCGATTTTGTGCTGTCACACTACGTCAGCGTCGGGGTGGAAGAACTTGATCAGGACAAGCTCACTCCCCTCTTGCGGCTCAAGTATCACAACTCCATCGCCGACGCCGTGGCCGATCTGGGCAGGCCGGATGAGATTGGGCGCGTATTCGCAGGCTTCCAGAAGTACCTGTATCAGCAACAGGCGGCCGCTTGACAAACAATAGTACGGTTCTTCCGGCATCAGCGTGGGTACGAGGGATCTCAATATCCCTTCTAGGGAAGCGGGTAGCTGTGTTCCTCCCCCTCGAGGGGGGAGGATGAAGGTGGGGGTGATCGGAGGCGTTCGGAGCGTCACCCTCAGCGTCTCTTGGGGTGTGGGCGTGTGCGTGTCACCCGCTGGCATCGTGCAGGGCATGCGCCCCCCCACCCACGCCCTCCCCCTCGGTGGGGGGAGGGGATGCTGGAAGGCCCGGGACCCCACGGAACACCCGGAAGAACCAATAGTGCAAAACGGGCCAACAAGGCGTTACATCAGACGGTCCGCTGCGCGGCCAGCGGATGAACGCAAGCATTGGGCAATAAGTTCAGCGCTACAGAGTATCGTCTTCTGTTTCGGCCCGTCATTCCGTGCTTGGTACGCCTGTCCCGTACTGGATACGGGGGAATCCAGTCGGGTCCTCTGGATACCGGCTTCCGCCGGTATGACGAACTCGCGGCACGCCGCGGGGTATCAACCCTCAAAGAAAATGAAATCGGCGGTGGACAGGAGAAATGGAAATGAAAACACGGATGGTCGTTTGTCGAGACGTGACCCCTCCCGCTGTATGAGCGACAACCACCCCTCGTCCGCCAAGCCGATCAACAGTCCGCGCCAGGTCCTGTTTGCGAGCCTGATCGGCACCACGATCGAGTTCTTCGACTTCTATATCTACGCCACGGCGGCGGTACTCGTCTTTCCCCGCCTGTTCTTTCCGGCGTCCGATCCGACCGCGGCGACGCTCGCCTCGCTGGCGACGTTCGCGATCGCATTCGTCGCGCGACCGATCGGCTCCGCGCTCTTTGGCCACTTCGGCGACCGCATCGGTCGCAAGGTCACGCTCGTCGCCGCGCTGCTCACGATGGGCGTGTCCACGGTCTCCATCGGCGCACTCCCCGCGTACGACACGATCGGCATTGCCGCGCCGATCCTCCTCGCGTTGTGCCGCTTCGGCCAGGGGCTGGGCCTCGGCGGCGAGTGGGGCGGCGCCGTGCTCCTGGCCGTCGAGAACGCTCCTCCCGGCAGGCGGGCGTGGTACGGCATGTTCCCACAGCTCGGCGCGCCGATCGGATTCATCTTTTCCGGCGGCATCTTCCTGGCGCTCTCCGCGTGGCTGACCGACGAACAGTTCTTTGCGTTCGGCTGGCGCATCCCATTCCTGGCGAGCGCCGCGCTCGTGCTCCTTGGCCTCTACGTGCGGCTGACGATTACCGAGACGCCCGTCTTCGCCAAGATCCTCAAGCAGCGCGAGCGCGTGAGGGTACCGATACTGACCGTCTTCCGGAACCACACCGGCACGCTATTCCTCGGGGTCCTGGTGTCCCTCACCGCGTTCGTCATCTTCTACCTGATGACGGTATTCGCGCTGTCGTGGGGCACGAGCGCGCTCGGCTACAGCCGCGAACAATTCCTGATCATACAGTTATTCGGCATCCTGTTCTTCGCGCTGACGATCCCGATCGGCGCCGTCATGGCCGAGCGGGGGCGCCGCCGCATGCTGATACGGGTGAACGTTGTCATCGTCGCGTTCGGTCTGGTGTTCGCGCCGATGTTCGCCGCCGGCACGGCGGGCGCGGTGATGACGATGGTCGTGGGGATGTGTCTGATGGGCCTCGTATACGGACCGCTCGGCACAGTGCTGTCCGAGCTGTTTCCCGCGTCGGTGCGCTACTCGGGGAGCTCTCTGACGTTCAACATGGCCGGCCTCTTCGGCGCGTCGCTTGCGCCATACGCCGCCACCTATCTCGCCACGACATACGGATTGCAGTACGTGGGCTACTACCTTTCCGCCGCCGCGGTCCTCTCGCTCGCGGGCCTGTTCGCCACGCGTGAAACGAAAGACGACGTTCTGTAATGGTAACTCTCTGAGCGACACTCGCCTTCGATCCCCAGCCAGCGCCGCCACCTGACGAGCTAAAACCCGCTGATCCACACGATGTGTTGTAGGGAACGCGCGACTTCCGGATACAGGCATACCGATCGCGAGCTAAGTCGTCGCCACTGGCTCCGGGCTGTATCTATTGTTCCGTCCTCACGAATCATTTGAAGCGCAAACACAGTCACGTGCTTTCCACGTTTTAGCTACAATGCGCCGAAGACGATCAATGCGCTTCCGCCTGGAAGCCTCATTACCATACAGCCTTTTTGGTCACCCGAACTGGAACCAAACATACAGGACTACAAGGACGGCCAGAATAATTAAAGAAACATATCCCACCACAGTATCTCTCCTCGTGGTTAAAGTGGCTTCCTAATCAGTTATTAGATGGACGGACTCGATGGAGTACTCTCCAAGGTTATACCCACTCCAAACAGCGAGGAACCCTCTAAACTATCTCGCAAGGTACGAATCGAGCCATTCAAGACCTTTTCGGAGTTTTGTATGATCACGCATGCATCGGCTGATAACCAGGGCATCAACTCGGCCGCGACTCCGCCGCCCGCCGAACATACCCGAGAAGGCTACTTGGAGGAGCCGGACTTATGTTTCTTTTCTTGCTTCACTTTTCGTTTTGCCTTTGGATCAAGTAGGGCCTTCTTCAGCGTTTCCCTTTTGCCTTTATCTTTTTTTCCACTGTCACCCATTGCTGTTTCTCCTTTCGTAAAAATGAGTCGCATTGAACTGTCGCGCCGACAGCCCTTCTTCGATCATAGAGAGTAGCAGATGCGATCGTTGAGTGTCACCACAAAGGTTCTGGGCGCCCTGCTTCGATCCATGCGCAACGACTAACAGCCTACAGCCTAAACACCTGAGTCGTTACAGCGCAGTAGAAGCCACAACCCGGAGGAACGGCCATTTCCCCACCAGCCGCTCGTGGATTGCCGAGACCACGGCCCCGGTAGGGTCAGGTGGGGTATACGTCCAGGGTTGGAACGTGTCGCTCAGCGGTTTGGCCGCGCCATACGCAATGAGTTTGCCGATAATATGGCGATGATAGATCTCAGTCGCGCAGTCATTCATGTCCACCAGCAGTGGCTTGCCTGTGTAACTTGCTTCAGAACACATGGAGACTGAATCCCCGGTGGCGACAAACAGATCGCCATGAGCGAGCAGCGCAGGGTAAAAATCCGGGCCGGTTTGTTGCCAGTCGAAAAAGCGGCAATCCAGGCCCGCGACCTCGTCCAGCAAGGCGGCCAGAGCTTCTTTCGGGGTTCGGCGGCTATTGGTGACCACCAGGCTCCCCTGGAGCGATGCGACGATGCTCGCGACCCGCCTGCCCAAGCAACGAGCATGGCCTTCGTTGAAGTTGAAGCAGTAGCGGGTGTTGCCGCCCACCAGCAAGCCCACCAAGGGCCGGGCCAAGCGGGCGAACACATCCCGGTACCGGTGGAACGCCTGGTCCAGCAGGCGATTCGTCATCCTGTGCACCACGCCCACAGTGGTGACGACATTAGCGCCGCTCAACTGGGGGGAGGCGACCAGATCGTACTCCTGAAGGCGCAGATCGGGTTCGTCGGGAAGGATGGACGCCAGGTACACGTTCAGCAGTCGCCCTTGGAATGCATTCTTGAGATCTGCGATAGGGCCGATCGTGTCCTCGCCGGTGCCACTCAACAGGATCAAAGGTCTGGGTTTGCCGTCCCGGCAGACGTCGCCGTAGCGGTTTTCCAACAGCCTGGCGTAAGCCCCGGCGTCGCCGTTTGGTAAAGGAATCACCTCGTAGCCGTAGCCCAGCCGCTCGGCCACACCCAGGCGGGCGTTTAACTCGCCGGTATAGGCGCTGTCCACGATCCAGACCAGCGGCGTGTCAACGCCCATGCTTATGCTCCCACGTCCTGGGCGATGGCCTGCGCCGCCACCGCGCCGTCGGCGATAGCGGTGACCACGGAGGGATGGTCGGGGTTGGCGACATCGCCGATGGCGTACACGAAGGGCAGCGAAGCGCGCTTGCAGGCATCGACCCGCACATAGCCGTCGCCATTCCTTTCCAGTCCGGCCAAGGGGCCGAGCCCGGTGAGGAATTCCGTGTTCGGGGCGAAGCCGGTGCGGGCGAAAATCCGGTCAACCTCGATGCGTTCAGCGTTGGAATCGTTTCGGGCCAAGGCAATGGCGATGCCGCCGGATCCCAGATGAAAGCCGGTGATGAACGCGTCGCTGTGTTCCTGGACGCGCCCCTGCCGGATGAGCGCTTCCACCTCTTTACGCACCATGGGCTGCGCCCTGGGCCGCGAGCGGATGATCAGATGGATGAGGGCAGTTCTGGAGGCCAGATCCCTGGCGGTGAAATGGGCGTTGTCGCCGCCGCCGATCACGGCCACCCGCTTTCCATCAAGGGATTCCATGGGTTCAAGATGGTCCAGAGGGAAAAACGACAAGAGGCCGGATTCATACAGCGGCAGGGCTCCAGGGATTGGGTGGAGGATGTCAGAGGAGTTTACCCGCAATCCTGTGGCGATAACAAGTGCCTGCGCAAGCAGCGTCGTCGTGCGGTTTTCGCCTTCCTGTAAAACCAGGCTGAAACCGGAATCTTCCACTATAACGGATACGGGTGTGGCACCAAGGCGGACGTCGATGGCTTCATCGAAAACATGCCTGCCGTACAGCTCGGCAAGCGCGGGCCCCGTACGTCCAGGGATGCCCAATATCCAACGGTTGATCCGGTGAATCCTTAGTAATTGCCCGCCCAGCGCCGTACCTGACTCGATGAGGACAGGCACATAACCCAGATGCTTCACCCATAGCGCACAGGCCATGCCCGCCGCTCCACCGCCTAGTATCGCGATATTTCGAGAGGAACGACGGACACTATGCACGTACCGCCCCCCGATTCCTGGCCACCGGTCGGCGTGCCATGTTACCGAAGAAGAGCGTCAGGCGAGCGACGAAGAGTATTCCTCGTAGCTCCCCTTGAAATCCATAATCTTGCCATGCTCGAAGTGCCATACCCGCGTGCCTACCTCTTCGAGTAGGTCCTGGTCGTGCGTGACCAGCAGCACGGTGCCCTCGAACTTCTGAAGCGCTACGTTTAGCGCGTTGATGGATTCCAGGTCGAGATGGTTGGTGGGCTCGTCCAGGATGAGCACGTTCGGTTTCAGCAGCATGATGCGACAGAACAGCAGTCTGGCAGTCTCGCCGCCCGAAAGTGCATCGGTCGGCTTGTGGCCTTCTTCGCCGCTGAACAGCATCTGTCCCAGCAGTCCGTGAATGTCCTGCCGTGATGCATCCGGATCGAAGCTGTGCAGCCAGTCCGCTGCCGTGATCCCCTTCTCGATCTCTCCGGTGTGGTCCTGTGGAAAGTAGCCGATCGACGCTTCGTGCCCCCACGTCACCTTGCCGCTGTCCACATCGGACGGTGAGGCCGGCAAGCTGGGCGAATCGGCCAGAAGCGCCTTCAGCAAGGTGGTTTTGCCGACCCCGTTGCGGCCGACAAGCACGATCTTCTCACCCCGATTGACGATGGCGCTGAAACCGGAAATGACGGGATTGTTCTTGAAGCCCTTCGACAGTTGTTCGAACTCCAGCGCAACTTTTCCAGACGGCCGTTTCATCGAGAACTTGATGTACGGACGCTGAATGTTCGAGCGGGCCAAATCGGTCAGCTTCAGCCGTTCGACCTCCTTACGTCGCGATGTGACCTGACTCGCGCGCGTCCCCGCCCCGAAACGCCGGATAAATTCCTGCAACTGCGCGATCTTCTTTCCCCGTTGCGCGTTCTCAGACTCGATCTTCGACCGAATTTGCGTCTTGGCGACCACCATGTCGTCGTAGCCGCCGGTGTAGGTGATGATGGTCTGATAGTCTATGTCGGCGATATGCGTGCAGACGTTGTTCAGGAAATGGCGGTCGTGCGAGATGACGATGAGCGTGCCGTCGTACCGGCCAAGAAGTTCCTCCAGCCAGTGAATAGAATCCAAATCCAGGTGGTTCGTCGGCTCGTCGAGCAGTAGCGCTTCAGGGTGGCCGAACAAGGCCTGCGCCAGTAGCACGCGCACCTTCTGCCCGCCCTGTAATTCCGACATCTTCCAGTCGTGGCTTTCGTAGGGAATGTCGAGCCCCTGCAGCAGCACGGCCGCGTCGCTATCCGCCGAGTAGCCGTCTTCGTCGCCGACAATGCCCTCGAGCTCGCCGAGACGCATGCCGGCCTCGTGGGTCATCTCCGGCTGCGCGTAGAGCTCGTCTCGCTCCTGAAGGGCCGCCCACAGGCGTTTATTGCCCATGATGACGGTGTCGATCACGCGGAACCGGTCAAAAGCGTATTGGTCCTGGCTGAGCACGCCAAGCTTACGCGGCTTGGACACCGTACCCCGCTGCGGATCGATCTCGCCGGTGAGCAGTTTCATGAACGTCGACTTGCCGGCACCGTTAGGGCCGGTCAGACCGTAGCGCCGCCCTGCGGAAAACGTCGTCGTGACGTCTTCGAACAGGACCTTCGAGCCAAACCGCATGCACACGCCGTCTACTGATATCATAATTTTCCTATTATAGCAGGAAGGTACCTGCTTAGGTAGATAGACTGTAGTCTTTTAGACTGTAGGAACACGCACAGATAAGTCAGGCGTTTTCTGAATGCGACGCGACAATGATGGAGACCGAAAAGGTTCTGGGCACTTTGATTCGGTCCATGCGAAATAGCTAACAGCCTTCAGCCTACAGCCTATCTACCTTGTAGTTACACAGGAATGACGGAGATTTACAGGCTATACAACGTCGGCAGAAAACACGTGAGCCCGTCATAGGGGTCCAGTTGTAACGCGGTGATCGAGCTCCTCCCAGCGAGCGTAGGCGTCATGAAGCTCGTTTTTCAGAGCGTCGAGACGCGCGAGCGTTTGCGTGATGGAATCGGCCGGCTGACGGTAAAAGTGCGGGTCGGAGATCGAGGCGGACAACTGCGCGTGTTCGCGTTCCAGGGCTTCGATCTGCACCGGCAACTGTTCGAGTTCCTTTTGCTCGCGATATGTCGGTTTCTTCCGGGTCACCATCGTCGCGGGCGGTTCCGCAGGACGTGCCGCCCTCTCCGGCTGCGCCTTAGCCGCCATCGCCCGGGTGCCGCGTTGCCGCAGCCAGTCCTCGTATCCGCCGACGTACTCCTGCACGTGTCCGCCGCCTTCGAAGACGAGCGTACTCGTGACGACGTGATCGATGAACGCGCGATCGTGGCTGACGAGCAGCAGCGTTCCCGGCCACTCGATGAGATACGATTCGAGTAATTCCAGCGTCTCGATGTCGAGATCGTTGGTGGGCTCATCGAGGACGAGGACGTTGGCGGGTTGCGTGAACAGGCGTGCCAGCAGTAAGCGATTTCGCTCGCCGCCAGATAGCGCCTTTACTTTGGCGTGCGCTCGTTCAGGTGGAAACAGAAAATCACGGAGATATCCATGGACGTGCTGCGTGCGGCCGTTCACCGTGACCGTGTCGTTCCCATCGCCGACCGTGTCAACCACCGTGCGCGTGGGATCGAGCTGCTCGCGCTGCTGGTCGTAATACGCCACCTGGACGTTGGCGCCCCGCTCAACGTCGCCCGTGTCGGGCGTCAGTTCGCCGAGCAATATTCGAAGCAGGGTCGTCTTGCCCGATCCGTTCGGGCCGATCAACCCCACACGGTCGCCGCGCATCACGCGTAATGACACATCGCGGACGACGGCCTTTTCGCCGAACGATTTCGAGATGCCGGTAGCCTCGAACACAAGCTGACCAGAGCGCTCACCGATCTCTCCCTGCAGACGCACATTGCCCACCTGCTCGCGCCGGGCGGCCCGCTCTCGTCGCATGGCCTTCAGCGCGCGAACCCGGCCTTCATTCCGCGTCCGCCGCGCCTTGACGCCCTGACGAAGCCACACCTCTTCCTCGGCGAGCCGCTTATCGAACTTATCGTTTCGCACAGCTTCATTCGCGAGCCATTCTTCCTTCTTGCGGAGAAAGGTCTCGTAGTCGCCCGGCCACGACGTCAGTTTGCCGCGATCCATCTCCACAATCCGCGTTGCCAGATTCTGGAGAAATACCCGGTCGTGGGTGACAAACACCACCGCACCTGCGTATGTCTTAAGAAATTCTTCGAGCCAGCTCATGGCTTCGATGTCGAGATGGTTGGTGGGCTCGTCGAGCAGGAGGAGGTGCGGCTGGGCCACCAACGCCCGCGCCAGCAGCACGCGCCGCCGCCAGCCTCCCGACAGGGTGTCGACAATGGCCTCGGCCGGGAGGTCCAGATGTTCGAGGACGATTTCTACGCGCTGTTCAAGGCGCCAACCGTCCCGCTCTTCGAGTTCGTGCTGCAGCGTGCCCAGCTTTTCGAGCGAGAGGTCGGTGCCTCGTTCGGCCACCTCCACCGCCGCGTGATGATAGGCGGCCACCAACTCGCCGAGGTTGCCGAGCCCTTCGGCGACGACGTCGAACACAGGGCGGTTAGACGACAGGGGAACATCCTGCACGAGTCGCGCGACCCCAATGTCAGGCTGTCGCCAGACCGAGCCGCTGTCAGGGGTCTGATCTCCGCTGAGGATCTGGAGTAATGTGGATTTGCCGGTACCGTTTCGGCCGATCACGCACACACGTTCGCCGGCTTCGACCTGCAGGCTTGCGTCGTCGAGCAGCGGGACGTGTCCGTATGCAATAGAGACGTGATCGAGTGACACGAGAGCCATTAGTAACCTTAGTGTAGTATTACAGTAATGCCTTTACGGTTCCGTTCGCCCTGAGCCTTGTCGAAGGGTGAACAATTTCAATCTACAGGGGTTCATTCCCCACGGCTTATCGCGAGTACGTCATACCGGCGGAAGCCGGTATCCAGAGGGCCCGACTGGATTCCCCCGTATCAAGTACGGGGCAGGCGTGTCAAGCACGGAATGACGGGCCAGAACAGAAGACGATACCCCGCAACGTGCTGCGGGGTAGTTCATGACCTATTGCGTGCGTGATGCGCCGAGGCCGGCCGCGCGCCCCGTCGCCCACGCCCACAGGAAGTTGTAGCCGCCGATCGGTCCGAAAGCGTCGAGCATCTCGCCGCATAGAAATAGACCCTTGTGAATCTTGCTTTCCATCGTCTTCGGATCGATCTCCGACAGACCCACACCACCACCGGTGACTTCGGCTTTCCTGTACCCCTCGTCTCCCGACCACGGCAGTTCGCTGCGCACAAGGATGTCGATAAGACGGAGCCGCTCATCGCGGGTCACTTGCGAGACTGTTCGGCGGAGATCAATCCCGGCGAATTCTATCAGCACCTTGGCGAGTCGACGCGGCAACTGAGCCGCCACAGCGTTCAGCACCGTTCGAGAACCGCGTGGACTGAGAGCCGATTCCCAATCCTTATCGTTCAACGACGTCCAGCTTACAACGAGACGCGCGGGAGAGCCCATCTCGGCGCGTGAGCGTACGGCAACATGAGACACATCGAGCACGGCGGGCCCGCTGTAGCCGTGATGGGTGAAAAGAAATCCTCCTGTCGACGTGGACTTCAAGGTTCCTGCGCGGGCGGTCAGCGTGACCGGCAGCGAGATTCCTGAAAGCGTGGCGAACGGCGCACCACCCGTCGTGCCCGGCTTTCGCCGGACCGTTGCCGTCAGCGGAGTCAGCGCCGGGTAGGTTCGGTTGATCGTGTGTCCCAGCGTCTCGACGATGCCGAGCCCAAGGCCATCGCTTCCCGTACTGGGAACGGAGAGGCCGCCTGTGGCGACAACGACGGCATTGGCCTGCAGAGAAGGTCTTCCCTGCCGTTCGATCTTCCATCCGTTGCCGGTAGGGAGCAATCCGGCGACTAACGCGCTGGTCTCGATCACGACGCCTCTGGCGCGCGCGAGCGCCAGCAGCCTGTCGCGAACATCGCGTGCGCTCTCGGATTTTGGAAACAGCTTCGCCGACTCCGCTTCTTCCATCACGGGGATCCCGGCTTCGCCTTCGAAGAACGCAATCTGTTCGCCTAACGGCCAGGTGCGGAGCATCTTTCGAAGGGTGTGGGGTGAAGAATCGGTGACAAAGCGCGACTCATGAACGACGGCTGGCAGAATGTTGCACCGGCCGCCCCCGCTGATGAGAATCTTGCGTCCGCCGTCCTTCGTGCGTTCGAGGAGCAACGTCTCGGCGCCGCTGGAGGCCGCAAAGATTGCGGCCATGGTCCCCGCCGCCCCCGCTCCAATGACGACAATGCGTTTCACTGGAGCTGGTCGGACGTCACGTCATGCCGGCGAATCGTCAAACAGTAAACGTCAATAAGGCTAAAGAGGCGGTAGGGAAGCCGCGGAGAAGCCGTCTTTCGAGACCGCTGAGCCATTTATTTGGCGCGCTTGCCTTTCAGAACCAGGCGGATCGGTGCGCCGGTAAAATCGTAGGCCGCCCGAAGTTGGTTGACCAGATAGCGCCGGTAGGGGACCCGCACGGCGCGAGGGTCGCTCACGAAGAGTAGAAAGGTTGGGGGAGGATTGGCGGCTTGCGTGGCATAGCTAAATCGAACAGGGCGTTTACCGAAGGCTGGCGGGGGGTACTTCCGGACCGCCTCACCGATGAGGTCGTTGATCTGGGGGGTTGGCACCCGGTGCGAACGCCACTGCGCGACGGTCTGAAGCAGCGGGAGCAGCGTGAGTACCTGATAGCCGCTGAGGGCCGAGACGAATGCGATGGGCGCGTAATCCAGGTGCCTCAATTGATCGCGAATCTGCAGCGTGAACTCTTGCCGGGCATCGGCGCCATGCGGCATCAGGTCCCACTTATTTGCGACAAGGATAGCGCTGCCTCCGGTATCCTGGATGTAGGCGGCGATCTTGGCATCCTGGTCTGTGATCCCTTCTCGCGCGTCCACCAGGATGAGGGCGACGTCGCTCCGTTCAATGGCCCTGAGCGTTCTCGCCACACTGAACCGTTCCAATGGCTGCTGGATCTTGCTGCGCGACCGGAGCCCTGCGGTATCAATCAGGATGTACGGGGTGTCATTGTAGGTGAACGGAGTGTCGATCGCGTCTCTCGTTGTGCCCGGCTGCTCGCTCACAATGACCCGCTCCTGCCCCAGCAGCGCGTTGACCAGCGATGATTTTCCCACATTCGGGCGACCGACCACCGCTACACGGATGGCTTTCTGCTCTGGTGCCACCTCTGTCCGAGGCAGCGCCTCGACAATCAGGTCGCAGAGCTCCGCGACACCCAGGCCATGCTCGGCGGAGACCGGGCAGATTTCGTTGAATCCCATCCGAAAGAATTCAGACGCCAAGGCCTCGTGGGTCGGCCGATCGACCTTATTCGGCACCACGATGATGCGGGTGTGTACATCGCGCCGAAGCGCACGAGCGATCTCCTCATCCAGTGGGGTCAGCCCCTCGCGGGCGTCAACGACAAAGACGACGAGGGCGGCCTCCTGGACCGCCATCTGAACCTGGGCGAGTACCTGAACCGCCAGACCGCTTTTGACGCCCGGCTCGAACCCCCCGGTATCACCGAGCATGAACGCGCAACCCTTCCACTCGATCGTCGCGTACTGCCGGTCCCTGGTTACACCGGGCTCGTCGAGTACAATCGCCCTTCGCCCACCCACCAGCCGGTTGAACAGGGTCGATTTCCCCACATTGGGCCGACCAACGATCGTGACGACAGGAAGTGGCATCGCAGTTCTCTCCAATCGGATACGTTATCGTGGAATAACTACTCAGGCGTTGAGGCTAAAGGCTGAAGGTTATACATTAACTCGCAACGCACAAATCAAGCCATTAAAGACCTTTGCGGTCCACTTCACGAGTTGAGCACCATCGTGCCTCGCCGGAGGTAGTCGAGCCCGGACAAGATCGTGACCGCTGCCGTCAGATAGATGATCCCCGACACGTAGGATCCTGCTCCGCCAGCCACACGGGCAATGAGCGTCACCAGCACGGTCAACATTTGCAGACCTGTCGTAATCTTCCCTATCCAGGAGACAGAGACCGTTGCCTTGCCTTTCACGATGTAAATGACCAGGAAACCGCCAACCACTATCAGGTCCCGGCTGATGGCAATAATGAAGAGCCACCGGGGGATCTGTTGCAGGTAGACCAGCGTCATGAAGGTGGCAAAGAGCAACAGCTTGTCGGCCAGCGGATCCAGGATCATCCCCAGGTCTGTCCCCTGGGCCCTCGAACGCGCGATGAATCCGTCCAGGGCATCGGTGATCCCTGCCAGCACAAAAATCGCCAGGCCGAGTCGCCAGTACTTGTAGACCAGCAGGATCGAGATGACTGGGGCCATCAGAAGTCTGAGGATCGTGAGGCCGTTGGCAAGATTCATCAGCGCTAGGGCCACGCAACAGCCGCTTCCATCGCGGCATGATCGGACGCGGGCGTTAGCTTCTCTTGCACTACCTGGCGCAGCCGATCAAGGCCGTACCCGGTCAGCGCGGAACACGCCACCCGGAGGAGTGCGCTCTTTCCCGCCACAAAGGACGGTGCAATCCCGCTCGTCAGGAGATCGACCTTATTCAAGACCTCAATGACCGGTTTAGCCGAAAGGCCGAGCTCGCTCACGATCGCGTCTACGGCTTGCTTCTGCTCCATCATCTGAGGATGACTGGCGTCGATCACATGCAGCAGGAGATCGGCCTCGTTGAGTTCCTCCAGAGTGGCCTTGAACGCCGTCACCAATTGCGCGGGGAGGCGCCGGATGAACCCTACGGTATCGGAGAGCAGAAAGCCGAATCCGTCGGCAGTGGTGACCCGACGCAGGATGGGATCAAGGGTTACAAAGAGTGCGTCGTCGGTCCTGACGCCCGAGTGCGTGAGGGCATTAAAGAGTGTCGACTTGCCGGCATTGGTGTAGCCGACCAGAGCTACGATCGGGATCGCATGACGCTTTCGAGGCCGCCTCAGCAGTGCCCGATGACGGCGGACCTTGGCCAGATCCGCCCGGATCTTTGCCATACGCCGGCGGATCACGCGACGGTCGGTCTCGAGCTGGGTTTCGCCAGGGCCGCGGGTCCCGATACCGCCGCCAAGACGTGACATCTCAACCCCTCGCCCGACGAGGCGCGGCAGCAAGTAGTCGAGCTGGGCCAGCTCCACCTGAAGCTTACCCTCCCGGCTCCTCGCGCGCTGGGCGAAGATGTCCAGGATGAGCAAGGGCCGATCGACGGTCCTGTAGCCGGTCAGCTCCTCCAGGTTTCGCTGCTGCGAGCCCGACAACTCTTCGTCTACCACCAGCAGATCGATCTTCCCGCTCCACTGCGCCTTGATCTCCTGCGCCTTACCCTTCCCGATCAGATAGCGCGAGTCCGGAGCGTCCCGCTCTTGCAGGATCGTTCCAGCGACAAGGGCTCCAGCCGACTCCGCCAGTCGGGCCAGTTCGACGAGCGAGTCCTCAGCCTCCCAGCGGGGGTCGCGCTTGCAGTGAATCCCCACCAGCAGCGCCCGTTCCTTTCTCTCGCTAAGCTGTGCGCTTACGATCATCGGCCTCATTGCCACTTCCAAAGCCCTCTCGACAGGCCTTGGCCCTCGCAAACTGCCGGTAGAGCCCTTCTCCGTCTTCAGCGTTGATCATCACTGTCAGGTGGTCAAGGGCAGCCTGGAATTGTCCGATCATCTTCAGGATCGGTTGGCGATTCGCCAGGCAGATATCGCGCCACATGACCGGATGACTCATGGCTACTCGCGTGAAATCTTTCAGGCCTCCTGCCGCAAATTCCCGCAGATCCTCGCCGTCGTCAGCGAGATCGAGAATCGCGCCCATGAGCGCATACGCGACGATGTGCGGCAGGTGACTGACCGCCGCGAAGATCTCATCATGGCGAGTCGGGCTCATCTCCAGCACCTCTGATCCTATGGCCCTCCACAGGGTGCGTACCCGCAGGACGGCAGCAGGATCGGTGGAGGCGCTCGGGGTAAGCACGCACTTACTCTCAACGAACAGCCCGGCCGACGCCGCGTGCGGCCCGGATTTCTCCCGCCCGGTGATCGGGTGGCCGGGAACTCCATTGCCACTTGGCAGCAACCGCTCCATTGCGGCCGCAACCGGGCCTTTCACACTCCCCACATCAGTCACCACCGCATCCGGAGCGAGATGCGGGGCGATCCGCTCGATGGTCGGCACCATCGCGCCCACCGGCACAGCCAGGAGTATCAGGTCGGCCCCTTCCACAGCGGCGGCGGCGTCCGCAAAGGCCTGATCCACCACGCCCAGCGCGATGGCCTGCGCGCAATGGTCTGGCTCTTCGTCGGCTCCACGAATCTGCACGGCCAGACCACGGGCGCGACAGGCCAGCCCCACACTTGTACCGATCAGGCCCAAGCCAATGATCGCAAGTCGCTGTACGAGGGGTGAAGACGATGAGGCAGCAGCGCCAGGCGGCGCCAGTCCTGACGCTCCCGTCACAGCGACCGTCCTACGGCCTGGGCCACCCTGCTGAGATCGTCCATCAGCTTCTCGAATGTGCTGGGTAGCAGCGCCTGCGGCCCATCAGACAGGGCTTCCTCCGGGTGGGGGTGAACCTCTACCATGATGCCGTCGGCGCCGGCCGCCACCGCAGCCAAGGCCATCGGCGAGACCAGGTGCCACTTGCCTGTTGCATGACTTGGGTCAACAACCACCGGCAAGTGCGAAAGCCGCTTGATCAGGGGGATAGCCGACAGATCCAAGGTGTTGCGGGTGGCGTCTTCAAAGGTCCTGATCCCGCGTTCACAGAGGATGACGTCGTAGTTACCCTCCGACAAGATGTACTCGGCTGCGAGCAAGAGGTCTTTCACGGTACAGCTTAGCCCCCGCTTCAAGAGGACCGGCTTTCGACGGCACCCAACCTCTTTCAGGAGCCTGAAGTTCTGCATGTTCCGCGCCCCGATCTGGACCAGATCGGCGCACTGATAGACCTGGGGGGCGTCTCGAGGATCCATGAGCTCGGTGGCGATGGGCAATCCGGTCTCTGCCTTGGCCTCGGACAAATAGGCCAGTCCCTCTTCACCAAGACCTTGAAAACTGTACGGGGAGGTCCGAGGCTTGTAGGCGCCACCTCGTAGGATGTGCCCTCCGGCAGCCTTCACGCACCTGGCGACCTGAAGCAGGTTCTCCTTACTCTCAACTGCGCACGGCCCGGCCATGACCGCCAGCCGCTTGCCACCAACCAGCACCCCGTCGATGTTGACGATGGTACCCTCAGGTTTAAATTCACGGCTAGCCAGTTTGTACGGCTTCAGTACGGGCAGGACCTGTTCCACAAAGGGGAAGGCCTCTAACGGTCCCTCCTGTAGAACCCGCTCGTCGCCGATGGCGCCGATGATAGTCCGCTCTGTCCCTTTCGAGATGTGGGCGGCCAAGCCGAAGCTTTCGATCTTCTTGACGACCAAGCCAATCTCGGCCTCAGTCGCATGCGGTTTCAAGATGATAATCATTTTACGCCTCCAATTATCAGCCGTCAGCCGTCAGCTTTTTCCCTGCCTGTTGATCGCTGATTGCTGACCGCTGTCTTTTTTGAAGCACACTCCTCAGTGCGTCGATGAATCGTTTGTTCTCTGGGGGGGTCCCGATGGTCACACGGATGTGGGTCCTCAAATGGGCTCCTCCAAGAGGGCGAACGATGACGCCCATTCGGAGCAGCGCATCGGCCACCGTCCGCCCGTCCTGCTTCAGATCGACCAGCAGGAAATTGGCTACTGACGGCGGGAACTCTAACCCCAGACGATGAAACTCACCGGACAGGTACGCATTTCCCAGCTCATTGACCTTTCGGCTGCTCGACAGGTGAGCTTGGTCATCAAGGGCAGCAAGCGCTGCTCGCTGGGCCAGGGCGTTGACGTTAAAAGGCGCTCGCACCCGTTCCAGTAGTTCAACTATCGCTGGCGGCGCCATCCCATATCCGATTCTCAATCCTGCTAAGCCATAGATTTTGGAGAAGGTCCGAAGGACGATCGCCCAGCGCCCATGCCGGACGTAAGCCAGGGAATCCGGAACCATCTCCTGCGGGACGTACTCGATGTATGCCTCATCGATGACCACAATGACGTCTGCCGGGAGAGCGTCCATAAACGCGGTCAGCTCCGTTGGCCCTACAGCCGTTCCGGTAGGGTTGTTGGGATTGCCGACAAAGACCATCTTGGTCCTGGGGGTCACGGCCTTCGCCATGGCCTCAAGGTCGTGGGTCCATGCCTTCAGCGGTACGCGGACCGTGGTGCACCCCTGCAGATGGGCCAGCATTCCGTAGATGACAAATGCCGGATCAGCGATGACTACTTCGTCTCCCGGGAGCAGGAAGCATCGGGCCATCAACTCAAGGAGTTCGTTACAGCCGTTCCCCAGAACCAGATGGCCCGGTGTCAGATCGAGGCGCCTCGCCAACTCCTGCTTCAGGTAATAGCCGCCGCCATCGGGGTACCGGTGGCTCTCCAGCAGCGCGTCTCGTAAGGCGTGCAGTGCCAGCGGCGAAGGCCCCAGGGGGTTCTCATTTGACGCCAGCTTGACGGCCCCTGCGATCCCGAGCTCACGCTCCACTTCCCCGATAGGCTTCCCGGGGGTGTACGGCACGAGTCCATGAAGGTATGGAGAAGCGAGGTCTTCCAATAACTTGGCCATAACTCCTGCGGTTCTCCTAGGCCTCGATCGAGCTTCCTCTGGGGTACGAGCCGAGGATCTTCAGGAATAGACACTCCTCTTGCAGGAGCGCGAGCGCCGCCTTCACAGGCTCGTCGGCGAGGTGGCCCTCGATGTCCAAGTAGAAGATATACTCCCAGGCTTTGGTCTTGGATGGCCTGGACTCGACCTTGGTCAAGTTGATCTGATGCTTCGCGAACGGTTCCAGGATACGATACAGCGCTCCGACCCGGTCTTTGATCGAGAACATCAAGGAGGTTTTATCGCGGTTACTGGGTGCAGTGGGGGTCTGACTTATTATCAAGAACCGCGTGAAATTACGAGAAGTATCCTCAATTTTCCGAGAAATGACTTTAAGGTTGTACAGGCTGGCAGCCAGTTCACTCGCAATTGCAGCCGCTGTCAGCTCCTTTGTCGCGAGCTTCGCCGCCGCAGCCGTACTCGAAGCCTCATAGAGCGGAACTCGGGGTAGATTCGCCTCCAGCCATTTCCTGCACTGGGCGAAAGCATGCGGGTGCGAGTAGACCTTTTTTACCTTCCTCAGATCGCCTGATTTGGACAGAAGGCTATGAGATACCTCTAAAAGAATCTCCCCACAGATCTTCAGGTCAGACTCCACAAACATATCCAGGGTATGGCTGACCACACCTTCGCTGGAGTTCTCGATCGGCACCACCCCGTACTCGACATTTCCCTTCTCCACCTCGGCAAAGACATCGCCAATCGAGCGGACCGGCACAAAGTGGGCCGATACCCCGAACCGCCGGGCGCAGGCCAAGTGAGTGAACGTTCCCTCCGGGCCAAAGTAGGCCAGCTTTAGCGGACCCTCCAGGGACCGACAGGCTGAGATGATCTCGCGAAAAACAGGCCGAATCGCGTGAGTGGGAAAGCGCCCAGTATTTTGCCGCATCAGGCGGGTGAAGATCTCCTCCTCGCGTTGCGGAACGTGGAGGTTCATATTCGCCTTCGCCTTTTCCTGTCCGACCCTGAATACAACCTCGGCACGCTCGCCGAGCAGCGTCACGATCTTCGAATCGATCTGATCGATCTTATGCCGTAACCTCGTAATCTTCATCAGGCTCCCCAGCCCAGGCAGGGACGCGCGCTACCCACGTCGTCACCATGCCCTATCAGGCAGTTCTCAGTCCCACCACGCGACGGATGCTGGCCAGCTCTCCGAGGTTCAGTCGTCGCCAGCACCCTTTGGCCAGTTTCCCCAGGATGAGGGGCCCGATACGAACCCTCTGGAGCTGCAGCACCGGGTACCCGATGGCTTCGCAGAGCCGTCGGATCTCGTGATACCGGCCCTGGTGTACGACAAGTTTGAGCCACGCGGAGCTTGCCCCACGGGTCACGATAGTAGCTTGGGTGGCCCACAACTTCTCCCCCTCCGACACCACCCCCGCCTTCAACTTGGCCAGATTGGCGAGCGTGGGGCACCCACGGACCTTGGCAAGATACTCCCTCTCGATCTCGAAGCTGGGGTGCATAAGCCCGTAGGCCAACGCCCCATCATTCGTCAGAAGCACGAGTCCTTCTGTCTGATAGTCGAGACGCCCGACAGGAAAGAGCCGTGGCAGCCCTTCCGGCGGCAGGAGGTCACTGATGATCGGCCGTCCGCGAGGATCGGATAAGGTGGTCAGCACGCCTGCCGGTTTATGCAGCATGATGTAGACGAGCCTATCCGATGGTGTGACAAGCTTACCATCGCACGTCACCTTATCGAGACCCGGTGAGATCTTTGTCCCAAGCTGTGTGACGACCTGATTATTGACGCAGACCCTCCCCTCGAGGATCAGCTTCTCGGAGCTCCTGCGCGAGCCCAGCTCGGCTCTGGCGAGATATCGCTGCAGCCGTTCCTGGTCACCATCAGTCGACTCATTCTGCCTTCTCGGTTTGATCAACTGCCTCGTCTGACGCCTCCTTTTCGGTCGTGCTCGGGGTCAGTGCCTCGATCTCCTTCATGGTCGGCAGCTCCGAGAGGTCCTTAAATCCAAAGTATTCTAAGAAGGATCTGCTGGTCCCGTAGAGGATCGGCCTGCCCACCTCTGGCTTTCGTCCGAGAATCCGGATGAGATCCCGCTCCACGAGCGTCTTGACGACTCCGTCCACCATGACCCCGCGGATCGCCTCGATCTCTATCTTAGTAATCGGCTGTTTATAGGCAATAAGTGCTAGCGTCTCAAGTGCGGCCCTGGACAGTCTGGCCGGTTTGGACCCACGAAGCCGCTGAACCCAAGGGGCCATCTCAGGTTTTGTCGTCAGCCGATAGCCCCCGGCCACCTCGGTCACCACAAGTCCTCGGTCCGGTTGCCGGTATTTTTCCTGTAGGTCGGCGAGCAACCGGCTTACCTCCGCCCGTGAGCACCCGTCGAGCATCTCCTCCATCCGTTCCAGCGATAGTGGCGCCTCGGAGACAAACAACAGAGCCTCAAGAACTCCAATCGCGCCGAGCTCAGCCGGGGTGTCCATCGGCCCCCACCACCGCTTCCACGGTTCGATAGATCGTGATCTCGCTCCCCGGCTCCGATTGCCGGGCTCTGACCAGGCCCCGGCGCAACAGCTCGAGCAGCCCGAGAAAGGTCGCGACCAATAAGGCGCGCGTCGTGACCCCATCGAACAGGGCCAGGAACGATACCGGACTCTGAAGGGTCAGCCGATCCAACACCGCCACCATTCGCTCTCCCACATTGATCGTGTCCAGGGTGATTTCGACCGCCGTCGCCTCTGGCGCCCGCTGCATGATCGCCGTAAATGCGCGAAGCAGCGCGGACAGGCTGACCTCCAGAGGGCCTTCGGCGATCGGAACCGCGGGATCGGCAGGCCTCACATAGAGCAGCGCCTGCTCCGCTTCCAACTCCTCGAACTTCATGGCCGCCTCTTTGAACCGCCTGTACTCCAGGAGACGTTCCACCAGCTCCTGCCGCGGGTCGTCCGCAGACTCTCCCTCCGCTACCGACTCCTGCACCGGGATGAGCATCTTCGACTTGATATGGATCAGCGTAGCAGCCAGCACCAGAAACTCTCCTGCGATCTCCAGATCAAGATCCTCCATCCCGGCCAAGCATCCCAGGTATTCCTGGGTAATCTTGGCAATGGGGATGTCGTAGATGTCGATCTCGTTGACCTGAATCAGATAGAGCAAGAGATCCAGGGGGCCCTCAAACATCTCCAGGCGAACACGATAGCTCATCGCTTAGCGCGCCTCGATCCAGGGCTCAAGCTTCTCGAATCGCCTCGAACCGATCCCTTCAACTTCCCGAAGCCCGTCAGCATCTGTAAACCGGCCATAGCCCTTCCGATGGGTGATGATCCGCTGGGCCAGTGTCGGACCGATCCCTGGCAGCGTCTGAAGCGTTACGGCATCCGCATGGTTAATGTCCACCCGGCTGGTCGGTTTTACCTTTGTGACCCTGGCCGGATGCGACAGAGAGGCCTGCACCGCGGACCGGTTTTGCTGAAGCTGCAGCGTTCGAAGATCAATGACAGGAGCAGAACCGAACGGACGAAGTATGACAGGACCCCACACAATGCCGGCGACAGCCACACCAAAGAGGCCGGCAGCGATCGCCTCTCGCCTGGTGTACGTCCCCTTCACGCACGCTCCTCGATCACATTGCGCTCGGCCAGCCCGAAGGTCTCGTGCAGAATCCTGACAGCCAGCTCTCCGTACTTGGCATCGATCAGACAGGAGATCTTGATCTCCGAGGTGCTAATCATTGTGATGTTAATGTTCTCGCGTGCCAGGGCCTCAAACATCCTCGCAGCCACCCCGGAGTGAGTCCGCATCCCCACCCCCACGATGGAGACCTTGGCTATCCTGTCGTCACCTTCAACCTGCTGAGCGCCGATCTCCTGAGCCACTCCGTTCAGGAGCCGCATCGCCTTGGGAAAGTCCGACTTCGGGACCGTGAACGAGATATCGGTCGTCCCATCCTGACTGATGTTTTGGACGATCATATCCACTACAATGTTGGCCTCCGCAACCCGGCCGAACAGCTTGGCTGCGATCCCCGGACGATCCGCCACGCGCAGCACAGTAATCTTCGCCTCGTTTCTGTCGCAGGCAATCCCAGAGACCACTACCCTCTCCATCTCCGCATCCTCCTGGACCACCAGTGTCCCCTGGTTTGAATTAAAACTGGAACGGACGTGAACCGGCACGCCGTAATTCTTGGCATACTCCACCGCTCGGGCTTGAAGCACCTTCGCCCCCAAACTCGCCATCTCGAGCATCTCATCATAGGAGATCTTCCCGAGCTTCCTCGCCTCTGGAACAACATTCGGATCAGCGGTGTAGACCCCCTCCACATCGGTATAGATCTCGCAAAGGTCGGCCTTCAGAGCCGCCGCCATGGCCACCGCTGTCAGGTCTGATCCGCCACGCCCCAGCGTCGTCACGTCCTCTTCCGCCGTCACCCCCTGGAACCCGGCGACGATGACGATGGCTCCATCCCGAAGCGCCTGTTGTACCCGGTCAGCCTCGATGCTCACAATCTTTGCCCTGGTGTGGGCGGTGTCGGTCTGGATCCTGACCTGGGCTCCGGTAAAAGAGCGGGCCTTGTGCCCGCGCTGTTGGATTGCCAGCGACAGGAGACCGATCGAGATCTGTTCCCCGGTGGTCACGATGACGTCAAGCTCGCGTTCATCCGGAGTATCGGAGACCTTGGCGGCAAGGCCTAACAGGCGGTCGGTCTCTCCAGCCATGGCTGAGAGCACCACGACCAAGTCGTGCCCATGGAGCTTCGTCTCCACCACTCGACGCGCGACGTTTTTGATTCGTTCGACATCTGCTACAGAGCTTCCGCCGTATTTCTGAACGATGAGAGACATGTCTTGTCCTTACGAGGCGAGGCGATCGGGCCGAGGCAGATCAGCTCCCCGCAGCTTTTGTCCAATCTTCCCCTCTTGCCCCGCCATAAGGCGTCCCAGATTTTCCCGGTGCCGGACGAGGATGAACCCGCAGATAATAATCGTCAAGCCCACATAGGGCGGTCGACCATCAAGGACCCAGACGAGAAGAGGACACGCGATGCAGGTGACGAGGGCGGCAAGAGACGAATAGCGAAAGAGGGCAGCGATCAACAACCAGACACCCACAATCAGCAACGCGATCTTCGCAAACAGCGCGAGCAGTACCCCCAAGGCGGTGGCGACTCCCTTTCCCCCGCGAAAGCCGAGAAAGACCGGATACAGATGACCCAAAAATGCAGCCAGCCCTACCGTGGCAACGAGCACCTCAGGCGCGCCAAGGAGCGTACTCAATGCGACAGGCGCCCACCCTTTCAGCGCGTCCATGGCAAGGGTGAGAGCACCAGCCCCTGTACCCACGACCCGCAAGACATTGGTGGCGCCGATGTTACCGCTCCCGACAGTGCGTACATCCACTCCCCTCGACGCCCTGGCGATCAGGAGGCCGAACGGGATGGAGCCGGAGAGATACCCCAGCGGAACGACCCACAATCCTACGCTCATTACCCTCCAGATATGAAAAGGTGTATCAGCTCAGGTCTATAACCTTCCAGAACTTCAAGAAATAGTCGATGCCCGAGACGATGCTCAACGCAATCGCTCCCCATAGACAGAGAACTCCCAGGGAGGGAATGGCAATGAAACCCCACTCCGGTGGCCAGTCGAGGATCAGGAAGCTCACCGCCGCCACCTCTGTGAGCATCTTGTACTTTCCAAAGTCGCTTGCATGGATGATGACGCTCTGTGAGGCAGCGATCGTTCTGAGCCCGGTGATAGCCAGCTCACGGCCCACGATCAGAACGACCATCCATGCCGGCGCGCGCCCCACCTGCACCAGCGCGATGAGGGCAGTGGAGATGAGCAGCTTGTCGGCGATCGGGTCAAGCAACTTGCCCAGCGTAGTCACCTGCCGGGTGTTGCGAGCAATCTGGCCATCCAGCCAGTCGGTCAGGACCGCAGCGAGAAAGATGGCGCCGGCAGTGTAATTAGGGACCTTCTCCCCTACAACCAGGAAGACGATGATGAAGGGAACCAGGAAGATCCTGCCCAGTGTAAGCTTGTTGGGCAGATTCATGAGAGCTCTTGGCCCTTTAAAATCTTGCGCGACTTCCATCGACTCTGCTTGATCATGTCTGCCGTGCTCAATCACTCTTCTCTTCCTGTGGAGCTGACAGGGGCAGCGCTATCGCCCTTTGCATGGCCTTCCACTTTTCACTGCTCACTACCCACTCCCACGTGGAGCATACACTCCTACAGGTAACTACAAGGTGTTTAGGCTGTAGGCTGAAGGCTGTTAGTCGTTGCGCATGGACCGAATCAAGGCACCCAGAACCTTTTCGGTCTCCATCATTATTCGCGTCGCATTCGGAACCGCATGGCTCATCTGTGCGCATTCCTACAGTCTAATAGCCTACAGTCTGTCTACCTAAGTAATTACTCCTCCAGATACGAGTATAGCGTTACGGAGATACCGTAGCAAAGGCTCAAGGAGGCTGTCAAGGTCGATCCCATATAATATCAGTAACGAAAGGTCCAGTCCTCTGAGGCATAGCGTGCGGCGGCCAACTCTACGGATAGTCGGAACTCTTCTGGCTGAAGCTCACCGTCCACGAATTCGATCCCCATCTCCTCGGCAAATCCGTTTCTAACCGCCGTCTCTACTTCCAGACGATCAGGAAGCCATCCCAGTGCCTCCCGCAGTGAACCCACTGTCTCGAACGCGCCTGCGGCGGCGGCCCGTTCGGCTGGGCGTAGGAGATCAAGAATGCCGGCAGGGTCGAAATCCAACAGAATGCTTCCCTGTTGGAGAAGCGCCGTGGGAAATCGCCGCTGCGCCGAGCCGATTACCTTTTTCCTTCCAACCAAGACCTCATAGTGCGAAATGGCTGTAAAGCAGAATGGGGACAGCGCTCCGTTCACCTGTCTGGAACGGCGCCCAAGCCCCACCTCCAGACCGAGCGTTTCAAGGCCCCGCAGCATGGACACGTTTATCTGGCGGTAACTCTCTCTGATCGAGATCTTCGTCCAGGGTGGGCGCAGGGGAAGGATCAGGCTGTAGGTCAGATCCTGCTGGTGCAGCACGGCTCGACCGCCTGTAGGACGACGTACCAGATGCACCGTGGATGTACGACAGGCCACTGGGTCAATATCGCTGATTCGCTGAGAGTAACCGATAGAAAGTGTCGGATTCTCCCATGCGTAAAAGCGTAGGGTCGCACCATCCTTACACAAGCTGGCAAGCGCTTCGTCGACCCCCATGTTGGTGGGGCCGGCAGAGGCACCCATCCTCAGAAGTCGGCCCGCCGGAGGCATCCCAAAGCGCCCATCGGCCGGATCCCGCCCTTCGAGGTCCGAATCGAGGGCTCCTGCGTCGCCTACACGCTTTCCCTCAGCCCTGGACGGGATGAGTGCATGCTCAGGCCCTTTCGATGTCACGGTGTCGGACGTTGACCAGATAGCCGCACTCCCGAAAATGGCCGGCAAGCTGTTCCGTGAGAAAGACCGAACGGTGATGGCCGCCGGTACATCCGAGTGCGATCGTGAGATAGGCGCGACCTTCCTCCTCGCAGAGAGGGGTCACGAAGTCAAGCAAATCCATCAGACGCGCAAGGTACGGCTTGGCCACAGAAGCCCGCATGATAAACTCGCCGATCTGGGAATCAAGGCCGGTCAGTGGCCGCAGGTCATCGATAAAATGAGGGCTGGGCAGGAATCGAGCATCAAAGACCAGATCGGCGTCAAACGGCAGTCCATGCTTATAGCCAAAAGAGACCAGGGAGAGGCTGATCCTGGCTGTGGGCCGCTCCACCGCGAACGCCTGAGAGAGGAACCGTTTCAGGTCATGAATAGTCAGGGTGCTCGTATCAACAATGAGATCCGCCTCGTCCAGAAGGCGAGTCAGTATCTGTCGCTCCGCCGCGATTCCGGCCAGGGCCGACTTTCCGACCGCGAGGGGGTGCGGCCGTCGGCTCTCACTAAAGCGCCGCACAAGGACCTCATTGCTAGCGTCCAGGAACACGATCTTGATGACATGCCCTTCAGCCCGAAGTATCCCCAGGATGTCGAACAGCGGATCAACGAACTCGCCCCCCCGAACGTCGATGACAAGAGCAACCCGTTCAATCGCATGTTCCGATTGCATGCAGAGCCTGACGAAGGTGGGGATTAATGTGGTTGGCAGGTTATCGATACAGAAAAAGCCGACGTCTTCCAAGCACTTGATCGCCTGGCTCTTACCGGCTCCAGACATACCGGTGATAATCACAAACTCAGTTGCTTTCACCACATTGCGCCCTTCACATTCGCTACGCGACGACTTCCCCGTCACTCAATCCTCAGAGCAACATCAGCATGTTTGAAGTTCAGCATTCAGCTATCAGTTTTCAGCTTTCAGCAAGAACCGTCGTGAGGCGCACGGAATGAACAGTGCTTCGCCTTACGCCTTACGATTACAGGTCAGGGATCTCAATTCGTGGGTTCGATCAAGCCGTAATCCCCATCACGTCTTCGATACAGGACATTGACCTCCTGCGTCTGGGCATTTCGGAATACGAAAAAATTGTGGCTCAACAGGTCCATATGGACAGCAGCCTCATCAGGATGGAGCGGTTTTATAGCGAAACTCTTGGTCTTAACGATGCTGGGACCCTCCTCCAGAAAGGACTCGGCCTCCGTAGACACCAGCTCTTCTTTGGAACGTGATCGGCCCGCGCCTCGACCGGAGTGATCCACAACCTTCTCCTTGTAGCGAAGGATCTGGCGTTCAATCTTGTCGGCCACAAGGTCGATGGCAGAATACAGGTCAGCACTCGATTCTTCTCCCCTGATAGTATGCTCTCGCACGTGAAGCGTCACCTCGGCGATCTGCCGATGCTTCTCGACTGAGAGGACGATATGGACTGAGGTGATATGATCCACGAACTTCTGTAGCCGAGCGATCTTCTCCTCCGCATACCGTTTGAGGGCTTCGGTGTTCTCGATATTGCGAGTAGTAATGGAAATTTGCATCACTTGACTCCTCGACAAAGGATGAAATGCCTCTGTACCGAATTACACATAGCGACGTTGATTGGATGAGGGGATCTTAAGCTGACCACGATACTTGGCCACAGTTCGACGGGCGATCTCGACCCCGTGAACTCTCGCCAGGATCTCTACGATCTTCTGGTCGCTCAGCGGCTTGCGAGAGTCTTCTTTCGTTAAGTATCGGTGGACCATGTCCTTCACCCTGCGAGAAGAGACGGCTTCGCCAACGATTGATGGAACACCACAGTGGAAAAAGTATTTCAGCCCGAACAGTCCCTGCGGCGTCTGAACATACTTACTCGTCGTCACTCGACTGACGGTGGACTCATGCATCGAGATGTCATCGGCCACTTCGCGAAGCGTCAGGGGCTTAAGGTGAGAGATCCCGTGCTCGAAGAAATCCCTCTGATATTTCACCAGACTTTCGGCCACTTTTATAAGCGTCCGTTTCCGCTGTTCAATGCTCCGGATAAACCATAGGGCGGAGCGCATCTTCTCTTCGACGTAACCCCGAGCTTCACGTGAAGTGGGCGCTTGCTTGGATAAGATCTGCCGGTAATATCGACAGACTCGAAGGCGTGGAAGACCGTCTTCATTGAGCGTTACTACCAATTGTCCATCAAGCTTGAGAATATACACATCGGGCGTAATGTATTGCGGCTCCTCACTGCTGTAGTTCTTTCCCGGTTTAGGTTCCAGGGAGGCGATAAGCGCCACCGCCCCTTGCACATCTCTGAGCGAGACCCCAAGCGCAGCCGTAATTTTCCCAAATCGGTGACGCTCCACGTCATGGAGGTGGCTGCTGACAATGGCCTCTGCCACCGCATGCTCCTCCGGTCGCATCTTGAGCTGTATGAGTAGGCATTCCTGAAGATCGCGCGCGCCCACCCCGGCAGGATCGAAGCCCTGGATAAGTCGAAGGGCCGATTCCATCGACTCCAACGAAACGCCAGCCAGCGACGCCAGCCCCTCGATGCTGCTGCGAAGGTATCCGTTGTCGTCCAGCTCTCCAATGATAATGCCGCCCAGCCTGACAAGATCCTGATCCCTGACGGTCAGGTGAAGCTGAAAGAGCAGATGGTCCTGAAGGGAACCCCGCTTGGTGAGCAAGCTCTCGCGCTCGAAGCGATCGACCGACTCGTATTGGATAGATGGCCGATAGTCTGAGGCGTCCTGAAGATAACTTTCCCAGTCGACTTCTGCGGCTTGCCCTTCCCCGTTGTGCTCGGCCGTTAGCTCCTCAGCAACGGGATTCAACGCTGATAGATCGTCCAGTTCCTCCGTTTCCTCTATCATCTCTTCCAGAACCGGATTCTCCTCCACCTCCTGCCGCACCGCCTGAAGCAACTCCATCCGCGACAACTGCAAGAGGTTGATCGCCTGCTGCAGCATCGGCGTCATGACCATCTTCTGCATCTGTCGCAGACTGAGCTTTGCTTCAAACGCCATAGCGTTCATCCTTACAGACTAAATCGTTCGCCCAGGTAGATCTCCCTGGCCCGCTCGTCGGATGCCAGTTCGCTCGCGGTGCCGGAGACCAATACCTTACCTTCGTGGATCAGATACGCGCGGTCAACGATCTTCAAGGTCTCACGCACATTGTGATCGGTAATCAAGACCCCAACTCCCTTCACTTTGAGCCTGGCAATGATGGCCTGGATATCGGCTATCGCAATAGGATCAATTCCGGCAAACGGCTCGTCCAGCAGCATGAAATCCGGGGAGGTTACCAAGGATCGAGTGATCTCCGCCCGGCGACGTTCGCCACCTGATAGTGTGTAGGCCTTGCTCTTGGCAAGGTGGGTGAGATCCAACTCCTGAAGGAGGCTCTCAAGCCGTTGCTGTCGCTCTTCTTCAGACAGGTCCAGGATCTCAAGGATAGCCATTACGTTCTGTTCCACTGTCAGCTTGCGGAAGATCGAGGGTTCCTGCGGGAGAAACCCTAAACCCTTGCGGGCTCGTTTGTATACTGGAAGATCAGTGACATCTTCCCCATTTAACACGATCCGGCCACGATCCGGCTTCAGCAACCCAAGGACCATGTAGAAGGTCGTTGTTTTTCCGGCGCCATTGGGCCCCAGCAGGCCAACAACCTCCCCGGAATCGAGACTGATACTGATACCATCCACGACCGTTCGACCCTTGAACGACTTGACGATGTTGTCTGCCAGAAGGGTCCGCTTCATCCCGATTCAGGAACCCCCCTTCGGCGCCGTCGGTTTGTCAGTCTTGCCAGACTCCTCCGACTTCGACCGCTCTACCTCCTCAGACTTCGGGTAGAGGATCGCCGTCACACGCTTTGAGGGACCACCTTCAACGATCGCCCTGTCCTCCTTCAAGAAAATAGTGATCTTCGTTCCAGTGATCAGATCGTTGTCTTGCCAGACCCTGGGATCGCCCGTAAGGACTGCCCTATCTTCATCGCGAAATAACTCGAGCTGGTCGCCAGTAGCCTTTTTCTCCCCGTTGGTGACCCTGACGTTGCCGGTAGCCATCCCCTTTTCGATTCGCTCCATCTTTTCATCGAAGAGGAACTCCATCTTGTCAGAGAGGATGACCAGATCCTTATCCTTGTCATCAGCCATCACGTTCCCTGTATAGATCGCAGAATGGAGCTTCCGATTCACCTCCAAGCGGTCAGAGGTAATCGTGATCGGGCTCTTTCTTTTCTGCTGCTCCTGGGCACGCCCGGCACCGACCGGCACGATAAGATTCACTAGTACAATGGCTGTGACAACCCAGTTGCGGCGATTCATCGAGTTCCTCCGTTCCGCGAGCCAGAGGGGGCTTTAGTCGCCGGCTCGGCACTGCCGGAAATCATATGCGATCGCACACGACTCAAAAACCTCGCACGCTCAAGATCGGTCTCTGCCTCCATTCCCACCCCCCAACTCGTCAGCCCGCCCCTTATCAACGTAACAGGCGATCGAGTAGACAGCCGACGATCCTTGGCCAGCCAGTCCAAGGACTGGGTTTGCAGACTATTGCCCTCCTCCGAGATCGCCGTCACGTTGTGCTCCATATGGATATTTTTCGTCCGCGTGTTCAGCGTGGCGCTATCCGCTCTGACCGTCAGTTTGCCTTCCTCAGAATAAATCACAACAGTCACCGGATTGGAGATCTTCATCACCTTCGCAACATCTGTCTTCTCAAAGATCTCACCGCGGTCACCCCAAACCTCCCAGAGCGTCTTGCCACCCTTCGTTTCCACTAAATGAAACTTGGTGATCTTGACGTCTGCCATGGATCCGGGTTGTCCCTCTCCAAACGCCGACGACGCACCGCTAGCCGGCCCAAAAGCCCACGTTGTGGCTATCGATACCGCTACAATCCGCACTAACCATACCTGTCTAGTCGCTCGCATTCCTGCTTTCCTATAACACAAAGTAGAGCTGATGTAAAGAGATGTGGAGCGGTCCTGCCGGTTTCGTTGTCTTAGCTTGGAGACAATCCCGGCAAGCCAGAGGAGGGACCGCACCATCACGCCAGCAAGGCCGTTTAGAAAGTAACTACAAGGTGTTTAGACTGAAGGCTGAAGACTGAAGGTTCTAAATTATCTCGCAAGACACGATTCGAGCCATTCAAGACCTTTTCGGAGTTGTGTATGATCACGCATGACTTACCCCTAAAAGCCTTCAGCCTTCAGCCTATCTACCTGAGTGGTTACCTTAGAAGAATCTCAGTGAATGGCTAAAGCGACATGCAGCAGTACTTGTGACCGCAATCGGTACAAACGGCTATGAACTAATCATAGCACCTCTCCGGTCAGAAAGAGAAATTCGCGGTCGTGGGATAGTCGTAGTATGGGGAGGGGGACACCGAGAACGTTTGTCACGCAGAATAAAGACTCTTGGCATCCTCAGCGAGGAGATAACCCGGAGCATAGTTTATAGATGAACTGAAGGAAGCTCCTCACGCAAAAGATGATATAGCGTAGGTCGCCACCAGAGGTAATAGAAAATCGTGAACAACGGCAGCTCCCTTTAGGAATCAGGCGTTACTTCCTCCGAATATTCTGATGCACAATTTCCAACTCCCCTGTTGCAACGTCACCCGCTCTTGCTTCGATCGTTCAACTATGATGTCTAAAACTATAAGATAAGATAATTCCGGCTGGGGGGGGCGAGAACCCCCCCCAGCAGTGGGCGACGCTTGCTGACCTTTACAGCAATCGAGAGACTTTTCCATGGTGATCAATCCCCAGTCCGCCCAATATCGAGCCGCTTCATCTTCGGCTCCTCGGGATCGATTTTGGTCACCACGGTCTTGCAGTGTTCCTATTTCTTCTTGGCTGCCTTCTTTGGTGCTGCCTTTGTTGCTGCCTTCTTCTTCGCTGCCATTGAGGTTCTCACCCCCTTTCGTGGTTAGGGCCTCCCACACTGCTCAACGAGGCTAACAACCCCTCCCCGTCTTTTTCGCCGCCTTTGGTGCTGCTTTCTTTGGTGCTGCTTTTGGTGCTGCTTTTGGTGCAGGCTTCTTCGCCGCCATTCAGTCTCTCACCCCCTTTCTACGCTATCGGTCCATCCTTAGCCTCGCTACAGGAACGCTAACTGCGGATTTTTCTCGCGGGCGAGATCCACGAGCCTTTCAATGAGGGTCTGTGCGTCTTTCAGCGCCCCCTCAACCTCATACCGAGGGATCGGAGTCTGGGGTTCCTCCATAAAGTCCTGCCGTTTACGACGCATCCGGTCGAAGCCGTTGACCAGAGATCGCCCCTCTTCACCCAAAAGCTCCCCCACTAGCATGATAACCGTTCTGGCCTGGTCACGACCCTTTGGGCGCCACCCTTCAGCCGTCACTAACGCCTTGGCGGCCCCCAGCATTCCCTGGTAGGCGATGGTATAGGCCCACTCCTTGTCGATGCTCACATTGGCCTTGGCCGTCGACAGATCTTTCATGGCCCTTGTCAACAACGTCAAGACCTGGCGGAAGTCAGGTCTGACCTCCTCGACCAAGCCGCGTTCCCGAAGCTCCTCATAAGCCATCGTCCGTTCCGATCAGGATCGTCCTTCGGCCCTTGAGAACTTCAACGAGGAACGGGTCATCCTCCATCTTTCTCCGCTGATATTCGGCTCCATCGAACACCAGATAGTTAATCTCGCGATTTAACCGGTTCTCCAGTCCCCTGATGGTATCGTTAAGATCGTTCAGATCAACCTGTCCAATGACCATCAGCCGAACAGGGCCGAGACCCTCTTCGGCCTCGTGCTGCTCTGCCCCATAGACCATAGCCGTCTGGATCCCTTTAATTTTTCGGAGTCCTTCTCGGAGACTCGCATGAATACCGGTAGTCTTGGCGACGACCCCCTTGATCTCAGTATAAATGGGCGACGCCTTATTTACCCGGTAGTACCGAAGATTCCCGACCTTTTCGCTAGCCAACAAACCAGCCCTCTCCAGATTATCTAACTCCCGCTTGACCCCAGAGATGTCCCGTCCAAGGTGTCGCGCCAGTTCTCTGACGTAAAAGCGCTTATCCAACCTAGTGAAAAGAAATGTGAGAAGACTCACACGTGTTTCTGATGAAAACAATCGGATCAGCAACCGCACACCTCATCGTTGTTGATATCTTTACAACGACCGTTCTGTCTGTGTCAACAATAATCGTACAATAAGTCAAACTTTTTTTCATGACGAAATCGTCGACCACAAGAGAGACAGCGACTGCCTTAGGAATGGTTGCGCATACTTGCGAATCGCGCTGTCACTCTTCAGTAAAATGGAGTGAGAAAATGAGGAAAGGTCGTGGCTAGATTTTAGGCAGCGTGATATTTTGCTGGGCCTGGTATTTCCCCTTCTTATCCGCATACGATACGAGGCACGTCTCATCGCTCTCAAAAAAGATCACTTGGGCGATCCCTTCGTTGGCATAGATCTTGGCGGGTAATGGTGTGGTGTTGCTGATCTCGAGGGTCGCAAACCCCTCCCACTCCGGCTCGAACGGGGTGACATTCACGATGACACCACAACGCGCATACGTCGATTTCCCCAAACAAATTGTCAGGACATTTCGAGGAATCCTGAAATGCTCGACGGTTCGGGCGAGGGCAAAGGAGTTGGGCGGGACGATGCAGACATCGCCCTTGAAATCTACGAACGATCGCTCGTCGAAGTTCTTTGGGTCTACGATGGTTGTGTTGACATTGGTGAAGATCTTAAACTCGTTCGCCACCCGGATGTCGTACCCATACGACGAGAGACCATAGGAGATTACCCCGTTCCGGACCTGCCCCTCCTCGAATGGAACGATCATCTGATGCTCCACCGCCACCCGCTTGATCCACTTATCTGATTTAATCGACATATGACGTCCTCCAGCGAGACCTCAAGTCTCCACTTGTACGAACCGTTAAGATTGCGCAGATATTCGACATGCGGCCTAGCACTCACTAAACCCGCAGGAGTAGCACTTCTGGCAACCCTCTTCGTAGACGAGGGTTGCCGAGCCACAGTCAGGGCACATGTCGCCTACTTTCTGGGTCGTCTTGCCAAGAGCCGCCTGCATCTCTTGAACGCCGGGCTCGGTCAGACCGATGTGCTCGGACAGGACCTGGGCGATGGCATCCGGCAACGACCGGACCCGATCCTTACCGAAGCCCATCGGCCGACGGCCACCGATGCCGGAGAGTTGGCTCACGATCTGCTCGACCCGCTCCCTGGGCGACATCGATGACGGCAGCCTGAGGATCATAGAGATGAGTCGGCCGATCGCCTCGGACACCGCAGAGGTATCGCTCCCGGCCTTCCCGACACTGGCGAAGACTTCAAACGGTTCACCTTCGCCGTTCTGGTTGACGGTGACGAAGGCGGTCCCGAGCGGCGTCTCCGCCCTGTATGTGACGCCCTTCACGGTCCGCGGTCTCGGCTTGACCTTCAGCGCCAACTCCCGGCCCATCTTCATAACGATTGGGATCGCTTGCGGCGTCTTCTCCCGCGTTGTCACCACTTCAGCATCGTTCAGGGCAGGCTCTTCGGCTGGACTCAGCGCAGGCTCTTCAGCATCGCTCAGGGCAGGCTTAGCGCCGGTGCCGAGATGCAAGACCTGGGTGCCCTTACAGCCATCGCGAAAGACCGTAATCCCGAGGCAGCCAAGCTCATACGCCATCATATAGGCCTTGGCGATCTCCTCCGGCGTCGCCGAGTGGGACAGGTTGATCGTCTTGGAGACGCCATTATCGGTCTGCTTCTGGAAGGCTGCCTGCATCTTGACGTGCCAGGCGGGCTCGATCTCGTGGGCCGTGACGAAGACCCGCTGAACGTCCTCCGGCACGCCTTCAAGCCCGCGAACCGTCCCTCGCTCGGCCACCCGCCGCATCAGCTCTTCGCTGTAGAAGCCCCGCCGCTTCGCAACATCCTCGAAGATCGGGTTCACGAAGGTCAGGTGGCGGTCGCCTACGATGTGGCTGAACGCGACGGCGAAGATCGGCTCGATCCCGGAAGAGCAACCCACGATGATGCTGATCGTCCCGGTAGGCGCAATGGTTGTGACGGTGGAGTTACGAAGAGGTTTCTTGCCCTTGTAAATGCTCCGTGACCAGCGAGGAAACGGCCCTCGCGCCTCTGCCAACTTCGTGGAGGCATCGTGGCCGATTCGCCGAATGAAGCCCATGATCTCATCGCCCAGCATGACCGCCTCGTCGCTGTCGTACGGAAGGCCAAGTTCAAGCAGCAGGTCAGCCCAGCCCATGACGCCGAGGCCGATACGCCGGTTGTTTCGGACCTCCTCGATAATATCCTGGAGCGGATAGGGATTCACGTCGATCACGTCGTCCAGGAAGCGGACTGCCGTCCGCACCACCTGCTCCAGTCCAACCCAATCAATCCGCTCCGTCACCTTGGCATCCACCGGAATCGAGGGGAGGTAAAATCTGGCCAGATTGACCGAACCTAGGTTACAGGCATCATTGGGACCAAGCGGCTGCTCGCCGCATTGGTGGATCACAAACCCATTTGCGACCATGGAGTGACTCTGGGGCTCTGTAAGGTCGTAGACCTTCCGTACGCCACTCGGCTCCACCGCGACTACAATATCGCTGAACCTCTGGGTATAGAACCCACGATACCGCACATTCTCCAGACGCTGTTGCTTTAGGCCGAGGAAGCCGATCTCGCGGCGGAAGCGATCACGGGATTGCCCGAATATGCCGAGTTCGAACAGGATCCCATCTGAGCCATATGTACGTGTGCCCCCAGGCGTTACATGTGGGGGGAAGAGGCTCACCCGAGCGGCACGTGACCGATCGAGGATCTGGCTCTTGATGCCCAGGTTCAACAGGAGGAGCTGAACGCCGCGCAGCAGATCGCGACTCTTCGACGTTAACGCGATCCACGAGCTGTTACTCTTCGGGTTGTCGCGGACCGTACCGTCAGCAGTGAAGAGCGCCTGCAAGAATCCAGTGACAGCGTCCCGCGGCGCAGTAAACAAGGTCTCCGGAACCACTTTCTTCTCAGCCTCGACTGCCCGCACTCCGAGCGCACGGAAGAAATCGACGAAGAATTTGCCGTGATACGACAAGTGTCGCACTCCACGGATACGCTCAACTATCCGCACCGGCCGACCGTACCATTCGTCGAGGACCGGCTTGAGTCTCTCGGCTACCGCCAGATCTCCGGCCCCGAAAGTAAACCCTACGCGGCAGTTCTTGTCGCCCCATCGGAGCCAACCGTCCCCGACCAGCCATCCCAGCACAAGACCAAGCTCTGGGCTCCACGTCGTCGGCAGCGCGTGCCGATACACCCGGCCATTGCGTCCGCGGAACTCGCTCGCAACGGTGAACGGCAGGCGCGGGTGGTCCGCACAAACGCCCGGGTTGCTTTGGACGAGGACGCGATCCACGCCAAGCTTCAAGTCACCAGCGGCGACCCACCCGCGCTCGGTCATGAACCGATGGTCGGGCGTACACGTCAGCTCGAAGCCCGTTTTTGTGCGAACCGTCACCGTCTCACGTTCGCCCGAGCAGAACGCCCGAGTGATCGGTAGACAGCCGTGACCGTAAGCGGACAAGGGCACATTGTGCGTGCCCTCCCAGACGAGCAAATGCGCGGGTTGAAGTCTGGAGTCGACCTGCACAGCAACACCGCCCTGCCCGTAGGTAGCTACTAAGTTCTCCATCTTCAACAACCCGCGATCCGTCGGGACTAGTGCGTCGCCCACGATACATGGGTTCGTGGCCTCGATCAGTTCGTCCTGCTGGACCGGATTGGCCGGACTCGCGTTGATGCGATCGATGAAGACCATCCCCGGGTCACCGGTCCTCCAGGCCGCCTGGACGATCCGTTGAAAGACCTCGCTAGCCCGAAGGTGGCCAGTCACGAACTTGGTGTGAGGATCGACCAACTCGTAGGTCTCGTCCTTCGCCAGGGCATCCATAAACGTTTCGGTGGCAGCCACCGAGATATTGAAGTTGGTGATCCCGCCGTCCAGCTTACAGTCGATGAACTCCAGGATGTCAGGGTGATCCACCTTGAGAATCCCCATGTTGGCGCCACGTCTGGCCCCCCCTTGCTTGACCGCCTCGGTGGCAGCATTGAAGACGCGAAGGAAGCTGATGGGACCGCTCGCCTTACCGCCCGTTGACTTCACTAGCGTATCCTTCGGCCTGAGACGCGAGAAGGCAAAGCCGGTTCCGCCACCCGACTGATGGATAATCGCCGCCCTTTTGACCGCCTCGAAGATCCCCTCCATGGAGTCATCAACAGGAAGCACAAAACAGGCCGAATACTGCATCCCGTTCTCTTTGCCGGCATTCATCATCGTGGGAGAGTTAGGAAGGAACTTCCCTTCAACCATGACATCGTAAAACGATTCTGCGACTTGGCGAGCTTCCGTCTCACTTCTGCCCCACTGTCCTTCGGCCTTGGCGATGGCCACCGCCACCCTCCAGCACATCTCCTCCGGCGTCTCTCTGACACCTGTCTCGTCCCTCATCAGGTAACGCTCTTTGAGAACGCGGAGGGCCGACTCACTCCACTGTCCGGTCTTCGCCGGCCGCGATCCTGGTGCCTGGGTCACCTCTGCTCCCTGTTCAATTCCGTGGAATGTTGACTCGCTCGCCTTGCCAAGCATTGTATCCTCCTCTACCTGGGATGATTGTAGCAACTCGGACGTAACTACAAGGTGTTTAGACTGAAGGCTGAAGGCTGTTAGTCATTGCGCATGGACCGAATCAAGGCGCCCAGCATCTTTTCGGTCTCCATCATTGTCGCGTCGCATTCGGAACCGCTTGGCGCGTTCCTACAGTCTAAAAGCCTACAGTCTATCTACCTAACTAAGTAGTTACCATGCGTAAATAAGCCATCTATCTCGGCGTATCAGAACGGCACCCCTTTCGAAAGCACTACCATATATTGTATGAACGAGTCTTAGTTACTACGATATATGGTACTTGTCAAGAGTAAAATGCGCTAGCGATGGAGAAATTATTTACCGGATGGTAGGGAGGCGACAATGGAACCATCTGCTAATTGCTGGATAGCAAGATCCATGTAGATTACCTCCAGGACCCGCCCAGGGGCGAAGATGGCACTTCCGAGTCTGAGGAGGTAGAGTGCCGTACAAAAGGCTTGCTATCATGTGTAGTGATGCTAGAATTCTGCATGAAAGGAGGCTCGACATGGAAAATATACTGGCTATTGCGACGCAGCCGGACAACATCCCGATCATCGGAATGCTCATCCTGATCTTAGTTTGCCTTGGATCAGCGATGAAGCAAGCATTTCGCCATGACCGCTTGATCAAAAAAGGCCAGAAAGATCGAATCTACGAAGAGATGTATAGATAGGTCCTTGGTAACTACTCAGGTGTTTAGGCTGTAGGCTGAAGGCTGTTAGTCGTTGCGCATGGACCGAATCAAGGCGCACAGAATCTTTTCGGTCTTCATCGTTATTCGCGTCGCATTCGAAAAACGCCTGGCGCGTTCCTACAGTCTAAAAGCCTACAGTCTCTCTACCTGAGGAGTTACGGTCCTTGAAGAGCACGAGGCATGTTCATTTTAGTGACGATTGCGATCCTGCTCGGCCTGGGCCTGATCTTCTTGCTCAATCGTTCTTCGCCGCCGGTCGCCGCCGAAAAGGCCTACTACCAACCCAGGGACGTTGAGCAGCAGCGACTGGAACAGCTCGCGCCCGAGCAGTTCGAACGCCTCTGTTTCCGCCTCCTGGGGCAGATGGGTCTGTCCATCGCGGGCTGCCATCGCCACACACAGGGAGAGATCGACATCACCGCCGTCAATCCCCAACCGATTACCGGCGGCAGCTATATCGTCCGTTGTGTCCTGATCCCGCCTGAGGTGCCGATCAACTCCACCCAGATCATTGCCCTAAGCGATACGGTACGTGCCGAAAGGGCATCGAAGGGCATCTTTATCACAACCGGCTTCTTCTCCGAAGAGGTTTCGAAACTTACCGAGGGGCCACCCATCGAGATCATCAACGGCCAGCGCCTTCGACAGCTCATGGAGGACCATAGAATCTCGTTGACCTAAACCCGATCGAGGTCGCTGCGAATCGCGGGCAGCCGTCTTGCACCCCGAACCGTTCCCCCTCCCCGTCCAGCACCCCTCAATGAAGCGCCGAATACGGCGTCCCCCTGCTCCCCTGTATAGGTTTGACGCCGTCGGAAGTTATTTCTGGTAAGCGGTAGATTATGATATCCTCGACGACAGCAGGGGCAGGTTTTGCGCTCTGCCCTGCACCGGGTGATGGTCAGAACAGAGGTAGCAATCTGCCATTGCACAAAAGGAGGGGCGAAGATGCTGAAGGAGTTTAAAGAGTTCGCGATGCGCGGGAACGTCATCGACATGGCCATCGGGATCTTGATCGGCGCCGCCTTCGGAAAGATTATCAGTTCATTTGTCAATGATATCCTCATGCCTCCCATCGGCCTGTTGGTCGGCAAGGTCGATTTTTCCAGCCTGTTTATCGATCTCTCCGGTAATGCCCACCCCACGCTCGCCGCAGCCAAGGCCGCAGGTGCAGCCACCATCAATTACGGGGTATTTCTCAACACCGTGTTGGATTTCCTGATCGTGGCCTTTGCCATCTTCCTCCTGATCAGGCAGCTCAATCGCATGACACGGAAACCAGAAGCGGCGCCGGTCGCACCGACCACAAAGTCGTGTCCCCACTGCCTGTCCAGTATCCTCCTGGAGGCTACGCGCTGCGCCTACTGTACGTCTGATCTGAGGCAAACATGAAGGTCTTGATCTACTCAGTCTGTCGGCCGGATCAACGATCTACGCGCACGCGGTCGGCCATGCAAAAGAGATTCAGCAATCCCTTTGCCGCGTTCATCGTGTGCCTCTCGCTGCTCATTCTTGTCGGGAGCACACAGGCCACTGCACAGGAGCAGAATGCCTCAGGATGGTGGCCCTCCGAGCTTTTCAAGGGGCTGGGATTGGGCCAGCAGAGCGGGCTTGATGATGGGAAGATCGGCTCAGGTCTAAAAGAAGCCCTGCGAATCGGGACACAGAACGCCGTCGCTCTGACGGGGAAGCCTAATGGGTACTTTGACAACCCGGCGATCAGGATCCTGATGCCGCAACAACTTCAGACGCTGGAGACGACAATGCGGGCGGTAGGGTATGGTTCGCAGATGGATGCGTTTAAGCTGAGCATGAATCGAGCTGCCGAGCAGGCAGCCCCAGCCGCCACGCAGATCTTTGCCGATGCCCTCTCAGCGATGACCTTCGAGGATGCACGCAAGATCCTCGCCGGGAGCGAAACATCGGCCACAGACTATTTCAAGGCCAAGACATCGAGCCAGCTCGTCGCGGCCTTCCGGCCGGTCGTTGAACAGGCAATGAGCGAGGTTGGGGCCGTTCGCCAATACAAAGAACTGGTTACGCTGTATCAATCTATCCCCTTCGTGAAAAGTACGGCATTTGACATCGATCAGTATGTCGTCTCCAGAGGCCTCGACGGCCTGTTCCATGTCTTGGGGGAGGAGGAACGCAAGATCAGGACCGATCCGACGGCCCGCGTGACCGATCTCCTGAAAGAGGTCTTCTCCAGATGACCAGGATAGAGATCTACTAATGATAACTACTCAGGTGTTTAGGCTGAAGGCTGAAGTCTATCAATCATTACGTAACGCTCGGATCAAGCCAATGAACTACTCCGCAGCAAGCTGCGGGGTATCGTCTTCTGTTCTGGCCCGTCATTCCGTGCTTGACACGGAATCCAGTCGGGCTCTCTGGATACCGGCTTCCGCCGGTATGACGAACTCGCGGCAAGCCGCGGGGAATGAACCCTCAGTGGATTCAAGACCTTTCCGGAGTTTTATATGATCACGCATTATTTGTCCCTAAAAACCTTCAGCCTTCAGCCTATCTACCTGAGTAGTTACTACTAATGCACACGAGGATTACATCGATGGTCTACGACACACAGCGGAGGTCCGCACCATGACCATGCCGCCGGTCACACTCATGATCGACCTCTTGATCCGTTACGGGTTTCAAGTTCTAGGGGCCATTATTGTCCTGGCGGCTGGTCTACTCGGCGCGCGATGGATCGGGAACGTCGTGAGCGCATGGACCTTGCGTCAGCATATTGAGCCTCCAGTCAGAATGCTGCTCGTCCGCATTGTCCGTGTGGTGGTCATTCTCCTCACGGTCGTGGTGGTGCTCGGTAACCTGGGGATCCAGATGTCACCCTTTCTCGCCGGTATCGGCGTGGCCGGGCTCGGCATCGGGCTGGCGCTCCAGGGCGTCCTGAGCAACATCGTTGCGGGCCTGACTATCATCTTTACAAAGCCGTATCGTGTCGGCGAGTACATCGATCTGGCTGGGGAACAGGGTGAGGTCCTCATGATCGATCTCTTTTCGACAACGCTCGCTCATCCGGACATGTCGAAGGTCATCATTCCCAACCGTAAGATTGTTGGAGAGATCCTGCACAATTTTGGCACTATGCGACAACTGAACTTAAAGGTGGGTGTCGCGTACGGCACAGACCTGAACGATACGATGGGTCTCGTGCGACAGGTACTTGAGGGCAGTGCATACGTACTGAAGGAGCCGATCCCTTTAGTGGGGATCAGCATGCTCGGTGATTCGGCCATCATCATCTCGGTTCGTCCGTGGGTCAAGGTCGACGATTACGAGACTGCCCAGGCGGAGCTCTATCAGGCAATTGTGGAACGATTTCAGGATGGTCGCGTCGCCATCCCGCTTCCGCAGCGGGAGGTGCGTATGGTGTCCGGATCATGAGACCCTCTGTAGTGTCGTTGTTGGGCCGACTGATGTCCATGCATCGTCTGCGGAAACTGCTCATCTGGTCTGGCGCGATCTTTGTGGTCTTGACGCTTTTCGCATTTATTGGCCTGCCTCCTCTCATGAGGTCGTTTCTGATACGAACATTGTCGGATACGCTCCACCGCGAGGTGACGATCCAACAGATCTCAATCAATCCCCTCACCCTCTCACTGACCGTAAGAGGCCTCACGATCAAGGACCGCGAAACACCCGAAACATTCGTGTCGTTTGACCAGCTCTTCATCAACCTCCAAAGCTCTTCCGTACTCCGCTTGGCTCTGATTCTGAAGGAGGTGCGCCTGGATCGGCCCCACATCCGGATCGTCCGCCATCAGGATGGCTCCTACAACCTCTCTGACCTCCTGGGAACGGGCGATTCAAGTCAGGGTGGCGCAGGAGCAGCCCCACGCAGGTTCTCACTCAACAATATTCGGATCGTGGACGGCAGCGTGGACCTTCTGGATCAGCCAAAGCAGACAAGCCACACCGTCAGAGATGCGAACATCGCGATACCGTTTCTCTCGAATATCCCCTACTACACGGAGACATCTGTCGAACCGCGATTGTCAGCCACGATCAACGACAGCCGGTATGTCCTTGAAGGCAAGACAAAACCGTTTGCCTCCTCCCTGGAGACCACTTTCGACATCGATGTCACCGATCTCGATATTCCTTACTATCTCGCCTATATGCCGGTTAAGACCAACTTTACGATCCGTTCAGGGAAGATGACCCTCAAAGCGAAACTGTTATTTAGTCAACACCCGCAACCCGCGCTGACGATAGATGGCCGCATCGCCTTGCGCCAGCTTGCCGCGAGCGACGCACGAGATCGACCGCTTCTGGCGCTTCCCCTTTTAGACATCGTGCTTGCGCCGACAGCGCCTCTTACCGGGCTGTTCCATATAGCATCCGTAACACTCGAGTCGCCCGAACTGTTTATCAGGCGCGATCCGTCAGGGGTGACCAACATTCAGACGCTCTTTCCCACGAATCCGGATACGCGCACCGATGTCAAAGCTCAAGATACAGCCGCCTCTGCCGTAGTGGACATCGATACATTTCAACTGAGCAAGGGGATGCTCTCCTTTTCGGATACGGCTACGGCGATCTCATTCAAAGCCGAGAAGAATGCTGAGGATCACGCACTTGCCGAGCCGGCCGTCGTCGTTGCTGACGAAATCAGCGTGAGAGCCGATAACCTCACGACCACAAAAGGGCGCCAGGGTACGACCGTCGTCTCGTTCCGTCTGAATAAGGGGGGAACGGCCACGGTTAATGGTCCGGTCGGTCTCACCCCACTGTCCGCACAATTGGCCGTACGCCTCAAAGCGATTGATCTCCGCCCGTTTCAACCCTATTTCACAAATTTGGTCAAGATCCACGTCACGCAGGGCACCGTGTCAACGGCAGGCAATCTGTCGGTGAGCCGTCAGGATGAGTCCGGTCTGCAGGCTGTCTACAAAGGGGACGTATCTGTGGTGCGGTTCGGATCTGTCGACAAGGTTCATGCGCAGGATTTTCTGACTTGGCAGTCCCTTGCGTTCGGCGATCTCAATGTGGGCTATAATCCGACGTACGTCCATATCGCTAAGGTTGCGCTGACCGACTTCTACGCCCGTCTGATCGTTCATCCCGATGGCTCCATCAATCTAGCGCAGATCATGGAAAGGGGAACAACCGAGGAAAATCCAACGTCCCAGGACACGTCAACGACCGCCCCGCAGCCCACCTCCACCGAGACATCCGGCAAGGCCGGCACTGATGTTCAAATCCGGACGATTACCCTTCAAGGCGGACATATCAGTTTCTCGGACGCATCAGTGAAACCGCCTTATTCCATGGACTTGGCAGAGCTCGGTGGAAGGGTGTCCGGACTGTCGTCAGGTGAAACTACCCTCGCGGACGTTGAGCTTAGAGGTAAGGTTAATCAGTTTGCACCCCTCGAGATCGTGGGGAAAATTAACCCGCTGCGCGAAGACCTTTATGTAGACCTGAAGGCCAGGTTCAAGGACATGGACCTCAGTCCCATGGCCCCTTACTCCGGGAAATACGTTGGTTACACGATCGAGAAGGGCAAGCTCTCCTTCGATCTAAATTATCAGATTGCCAAACGGAAGCTGGATTCCACAAATACTCTGTTTCTGGATCAGTTTACCCTGGGGGAGAAGGTAGAAAGCCCCACTGCCACAAATCTGCCGGTCAGATTGGCGATCGCCCTCCTCAAAGACAGAAAGGGAGAGATCCATCTGGACCTCCCGGTCACCGGAAGCCTTGATGATCCTTCGTTCAGCGTCTGGAAGGTCGTGCTTCAGATCCTCGTCAACCTCATCGCAAAAGCGGCGACGGCCCCGTTCGCCCTGCTCGGGGCACTGATGGGGGGTGGGGAAGAGCTGGGATATCTTGAGTATGAGCCAGGAAGCGCTACTGCGGACGCTACGGGTGCCAAGAAGATCGAGACGCTGGTCAAGGCACTGTATGAGCGGCCCTCGCTAAAGCTCGATATCGAAGGCCATGTTGATGTTGAGAAGGATAGAGAGGGGTTACGGCAGCGTGAGTTCATGAGGAAGCTGAAGGTCCAGAAATTCAATCAGCGCCTCAAGCAAGGACAGACGTCGATCCCGGTCGATGAATTGAATCTTGAAACGGCTGAGTACGAGCCATACCTGAAACTGGCCTACAAGGCGGAAACATTTCCCAAGCCACGTAACCTCTTGGGATTTGCGAAGGATCTTCCGGTCCCCGAAATGGAAAAACTGATGCTAACCCACACCCAGATTACGGATGATGACCTGCGGCTGCTGGCTTCTCAGCGCGCCGGAAAGGTTAAGGATGCCATCCTGCGATCGGGCAAGGTCGAGCCTGAGCGGCTGTTCATCATCGAGCCCAAGTCACTGGCGTCAGAGACGCGCAACACGCTGAAGCAGAGCCGCGTTGATTTCACCATCCGCTAGCCGCAACATATGAAAATCAGCAACAGCGACTGCACGTATTGCGGTGGCGAAGTAGGCGAACGCACCGAATCTTAGCTTGGGCAGCAGTAGCAGGGGCAGGCTTTCTAGTCAAGTTCTGCTAATCCGATCAGGCCCCGTAAGCGAATCCCGCAGTTCGGACAGTATATTTCTGAACCTGGAGGCCTGATCCGATCGAGGCGGTCACCAGACCAGTGAGCCTTATCCCTACTTAAAGGCATAGTCCAGGTAGACGTGGTACGCCATGAGCAGCAACAGCATCATGGACAATCCGACGTGGGCACTGATCCACACCGGCCTGTACCAAGGCTTGTGGATTTGGACGATTTGGGAATTAAACAGGCCGGTGAGGAAGGCTAGCAACAACGTCAGGCTGAAGATCTCTTGATAGCCATAGCCCAAGGTTTGGGAATGGAAGAAGAAAAACAAAGGAAGCAGGGTGCCGAACAGTTTATGGCGACCCATCATGGTTGCGGTCTTGCGCTGCTCCCCCTGGGCACGCTTCACGGAAAAGCGCCATTGATACAGGACAAACGCAAGCAATCCCAAGCCTGTGGCTAGTTTATACGTATCGTCGCCTTGCAGTTCGGTCAACAAGGTCCACCGCCACCCGATCGATTGCTGGACAATCAGGGCTGTCCATAGAAACAGACCCACCCAGAAATACCTCCTGGCGGACAAGCCGGACCCGAGGGCGACCGGCAGCGACGAGCTACGACGGATGAAGTCTTGCACGAAGACGAAGCCTTTAACGGGCGATGACATGGGAGCCCTCTTCTTTGCTCGTTGCGGATCCCGATTGGGGCTTGCTTGCCAGCGAACTGAGCGCTGCCAAGGTTTGCGGGGCTGTGCGCTTGGCGATTTCCCCCATGAACACCTCGGAACTCGGCAGGAAATACCCCTCAGCCGGCCAGTGTTCGCCAATGCCAGGGGGATTGGCGAATTTCCGCGCCTTTTCGAGGTAAGACTCGTAGGCCTCCTTGAAGCCTTGACGTAGGGCGGCGAGTGTGCGGAGCAACTCGTCTATGGACACGCTCTCGCTTGGGTACATCCAAGTGGTCGCGCCCATCACATCATTGAGCTTCCAATCGTGCTTCGGTGATTGTTCGTGCTTGTTATGGCACTGGATGCAGCCCTCGACGATCGCCACATCGCTGAACATGGCGACCCTCATTTGAATGTCGGGCATGAAGAAGAATTGCGGCTTGAGGGTTTGCTTGACCACCTGGAATTTTTCCAATTGCAGCCCCTCAAAGCGGTTAGCCGAGTTGACGGGATAGTCAGAACCCAGGAATAGACTGAGCGGTGTCGGATTCTTTTCCAGGCTTTTCGCTGTCTCGCGCAGAAACAACGCAGGCAAAGGGCCGGCCTCCACGTCCGGATCGCGCCAACTCTCGTCGAACTTCAAGCCAGTCTGCTTGCCCGCGCCGACCACTTCCTTGGTCCACATCGTCCTCACCACGTCGTTTTCCGCTTTGAGAATCTCAAACATCCGTTCCACCGGGATGGCCGCGTCGGCGGCCTTCTTCTCTTCCAATGGCGGCGGGGCGCTGACAAATAGGTATATGCTTAAGGCGATTAGCGCGAGACAGGCGATCCAGAAGCGTTGCTTAGCCATCATTGACCATCCTGTTTTGCTTTGTAGCGGAGGGTTGTGCCGTAAGGGGAGGGCCCGCCGTCAAAATAGGCGCGGATTTTCTCTGCCGGCATTCGCTTGTCGACCGATTTCTCGACCTGCATGATGTGGTTGCCGTGGAAGTCGTGGCAGCCCAGGCAGGAGTCCCATTGCTTGCCGGCGATCAGGTCCGCATGGGGCACGTCAATCGGATCTTTCTTTAAACGGGTGTCTTTGTGGCAGTTCACGCAATAGCCGGTCTCCGCCAAAGTGACACGCCTGCCACGGTGCTCGGCGTGGCAGGAGACGCACTGATGGGGACGCAGCTTTTCCCGAGCCTGGCTGAAACGGGGCTCGAGGAAGCGATAGACCGGGTGGCGGTCATTGGGCCGCTCGTGACAGGCCAGGCAGTCCGCATTACCCACAGGAAGCCGTCCGAAGAAGGGGGTAGGCATGTCGCGCCGGTCAAAGGCGTGGCGCAGGTTGGCCTGAATCTGCTGGCGGAAGCTACCCGGTGCGTTTTTGTGGCAAGCTGCGCAGGCCAGTTTGCCGTGGCCTGTATTCATGGGTCCCTTAGCATGAAACCATTCCCCGACGGGAAACACAGTAAATGCCAGGATCGCAGTTCCAAAACAGACGCCCGTCACATAGGCGCGATTTTGCCATTTCCTTGCACCTCCAGTTTTCGCTCTCATAGCCACCACCTCAAGCTACGCGTGAGGAACTAATGCCGACGCATTAGACCCTATTGTGTTTGCTGTGTAGCTGACCGGTGGCAAAAAATAACTGAGAAACTATTATCCCCGCCGACGCGAAGATCATCAGCCACTAACTCATGCGGCAGGCAGGCATCATCCGCAAGCTCACTGCCGACCTTTACACCAGACTGCCGCCGGGCCTTCGGGTATTGCGCAAGACGGAGTGCGAGCTGCGGGAGGAAATGGACAGGGATCCGTGGCGCTGGAAGTCTCCATGCCGGCGTTGCAGCCCGCCGAGTTGTGACAGGAGATTGGCCATTGGTGGCAATACGCATCGGAGTAAGCTCGCCTGAAGAATTGATGAGAAACCGCTCTTCTGGCGGTACGAGCACGCATCCGTTGAGATCGAGTTGAAGAAAGCGCCTCTAGCAGCAAGGGTACCAAATCGTGGGAAGGCGTGTCAAGAGTGAGTTGAAGGACCATCGGAGACGTCCTGCGCAGGTTCTGGACGGCGACACTCTCTTCCCAAAGACCGACGCAACGCAGGACATGCTCGATCACCACACGGTCATCGATACGCTTGACGATGCGCATTTTTTGCGGGTATTTCTGGTATAGGAGCGGATCGGCCTCCCATACAGGATTAACATTGACACCGCCTAAGGCGAATGCTAGAAACCCTTAGAGTGCTTCTGTATTTGTGTGTCTGTAACGACGTGATGGCTCTGATCGAGGCGGGTGAGGTATGTACCTAAACTGGCTTCCTGAGAATATCTCAACCTATGGCGGGGAGATTGACTCACTCTTCCGGCTGATCTATGCCATCACGCTGGCCTGGTTCATTGTGACCGTGGGAGCCCTCCTCAGTTTCGTTTGGCTCTTCCGCCGACGTGATGGAAAGCGTGCCGCCTACATTACGGGCGATAAGCTTTCGCAGGCTGCTTGGCTTCTTATCCCGGCCGCGCTCGTCCTCGTGCTCGACTTGTGGATCGATTTTCGAGGAGGCGATGCATGGGCGAAAGTGAAGCTCCACGTGCCGCCGAGCGAGATTCAGGTGAAGGTAACTGGAAAGCAGTTTAACTGGGAGATCCTCTATCCAGGGCCGGATGGCCGGTTCGGGACGGCAGATGATCTACAAATCGACAACGAGCTGCACGTCCCGGTGAACAAGGCCGTCGGTGTCGCGCTCAGATCAAAGGATGTTATTCACAGCCTGTTCCTGCCAAACTTGCGCCTGCAGCAGAACGCCGTACCCGGACGCGAGTTCCATGCCTGGTTCCAGGCCACCAGGACCGGTGTGTTCGAGATCCCCTGTGCAGAACTCTGCGGATTCGGCCACTCCGGGATGGTCGGACATTTGACCGTCCACACTGCTGAGGAGTACGACAACTGGGTGAAAGAACAGTGGCCTTCCCCAAAGGGAGAGGCGATACCACGCTAAGCCCTCTCAAGGACATAGACCAACCATGAGTAATCCCCCAAGAGTAGCTCCCAGTCCCTCGCCTGTTGCCCAAGCCTCGCATGGGGAGCGTGGTTTTTGGCGTACCTTTATCTTTTCAACCGATCACAAAACGATCGCCAAGCAGTATCTCTCTCTCGGCATCTTTATGGCGTTTGTGGGGGGCTACCTGGCCTATGTGATGCGCTGGCAGCTTGCCTTTCCCGATACGTCGATCCCTGGATTCGGATTTGTGGGGCCGGAGACATACAACGCCATCGTCACGAACCACGGTACGATCATGGTGTTCTTTGTCGCGATGCCGATCTTACTAGGATCATTTGGAAACTTCTTAATCCCGCTTATGATCGGGGCCAGGGATATGGCCTTCCCGCGGCTCAACATGCTCTCCTTTTGGATCCTCGCGGTCTCTGCTCTTATAATCCTGACAACATTTTTTATTCCCGGTGGGGCGGCCTCCGCCGGCTGGACCGGCTATGCGCCGCTGAGCGCGAGAGCAGAATATACCGGTGTAAACTGGGGGATAAACCTCTGGCTTCTTGCTCACGCCCTTGAGTTTGCCTCCTTCCTGATGGGTGGCGTGAATTTTCTCACGACCGCGATCACCATGCGAGCACCGGGGATGACCTTTTTCCGTCTTCCGCTCGTTATCTGGCAGCTTCTGACCGCTTCCGTCATCTTCTTGCTCTCTGTCGGACCGCTGATCGCGGCAGCCGTGATGCTCTTGATGGATCGGCTCCTGGAAACCAGCTTCTTTGTACCTGAGGGGGGTGGCGACCCCATGCTCTGGGAGCATCTCTTCTGGTTCTTCGGTCATCCTGAGGTCTACGTCATCCTGTTGCCAGGGCTTGGGGCGGCACTGGAGGTCCTGGCTGTTTTCTCGAGGAAACCAATCTTTGGCTACCGGTGGATCATCTACTCGACCATCACTACAGGGGTCCTCAGCATGATCGTCTGGGCGCATCACATGTTCGTCAGTGGCATGGATCCCCGGCTCGTCATGCCGTTTAGCATTTCCACCATCCTGATCTCCGTGCCGATTGCGCTCATCATTTTCTCAATGATTCTTACCCTCTGGAAAGGCTCGATCCGCCTGACGACACCGATGCTCTGGGCCCTGGGCTTTATCGTGATGTTCATTCTTGGAGGACTCACCGGTATTGTCCTCGGTTCTGCGCCGGCCAACATTCAGGTCCACGGGACCTACTTTGTCGTGGCCCACTTTCATACCGTTCTGTTAAGCGTCGTCATATTCGGCGGTTTTACCGGCCTCTACTTCTGGTTTCCAAAGATGTTCGGTCGGATGATGAATGAGCCCCTGGGAAAGCTGCACTTTCTGCTCACGCTCATTTTCTTTAATCTGACCTTCTTCCCGATGCATGCCGTCGGCCTCGCTGGGATGCCGCGCCGCATCGCCAACCCGCTCCAGTACGAGTTCCTGACAGCGGCTCAACCGCTTAACGTCCAGATTACGATAAGTGCGATCGGGCTCATCATCGCTCAGCTTCCGTTCCTGATCAACTTTGCCTGGAGCATCGTGGCCGGTAAGAAGGCGGAGCCTAATCCCTGGGAGGCAGCAACGCTCGAGTGGACAGCCCCCTCGCCTCCCCCTCATGACAACTGGGGAGAAACGATCCCGACCGTCTATCGCGGCCCATATGAGTACAGTCCTCCAGGCGTTCGTGAAGATTACCTTCCGCAGGATCGCGCCCTGACAGCGAGATCCGCCCAGGAGAAGCGTTGACGCGTATGGCCGCCGTATCCGAACAGTCCGCTCCCGCGCTTCGTGGCAAGATCGCCATCTGGTGGGTGATCGCCTCTGAGGTGATGATTTTTGGAGGCGCCGTGGGCAGTTATATTATGGCTCGGGCGGCCAGTCCGGGATGGTCGGCAGAGGCCGCCCATCTGAGCACCTCCCTGGCGACGATCAACACCTTTGTCCTGCTGACCAGCAGTATGACCATGGCGATGGCCTTTGCCGCCTACCAAAAGGATGATCGGCGTGGGGTGCAAAAATTCCTGCTGCTCACCATCCTGCTCGGGCTGGCGTTCCTCGGAATCAAAGCCTATGAGTATACCTCCCACATCATGGAGGGCGCCGCACCTTGGAGCGGTCCCTTCTGGGCCTTTTATTACCTGCTGACGGGACTACACGCGCTGCACATCATTGCCGGGGTCGTTGTGAACTTCATCCTGTTGCTGGCGGCAGGGAGTGGGTTGAGCACTGGCTATCGGATCGAGATTGCGGGGTTGTACTGGCACTTTGTCGACATCGTCTGGATCTTTCTCTTCCCGCTTCTCTATCTTTCGCACTGAAATGTATTATGGGTCTTCCGCAAATTGTGTGGGTGACTATCACTCGTCAACGCGCCATTCGGATCGTAGGGGCGCTGCTTGCTGCGCCCATTTCAGGATTACGCACTGCCGGGCAGGGCAAGCCCTGCCCCTACAATGCCGAAGCCATTCACTATACCAATGGGGAAATGACCCTCGCGACCCACACGAAACCCGAAAGAGCCTATCTCATAATGTCTCGTCTTGCTGCACGTACCGTCGAGGGGCGGTTACGCCCTTGTCTGGAGGAGGCCCCAAGTGACTACAGAACGGGTTCACCCTAACTATGTGGCTATCTGGGTGTGGCTGGTCGTGTTAATGGTCGCCGGGGTCCTCGCAACCCGTTTGCCTTTGGGAAAGTCGGCTGTCAATAACCTGATCTTTGCCATTGCAGCCGTCAAGGCAGCGCTGGTCGCGCTGAACTACATGCACCTGAAATCTGAGAATTGGCTGATCTACGCCCTGGCGATCGTTCCGGTGCTGCTCGTCATTGCCATGACTTTAGTTCTTTTTCCAGACATCGTCTTTCACCGTTAAGCGTGTCTTATGGTATGCTCGCATAATTATGGCTAAAGGCGCGAACGTCATCATCATCGGCGGTGGGATTATCGGCGTAGCCTGCGCCTACGCTCTGACGCGCGCTCACGTCAATCGTGTCGTCCTGATCGAGCGTGGACAGCTTGGGCGGGAGGCATCGCGGGCTTCAGCAGGCATGCTGGTGCCTCAGGGAGAGGCGGAAGGACCAGGACCCTTCCTCGACCTCTGCCTCGCCGCGAGGGATCGCTACCGGACGCTGGCCGATGAGATTCGGGACGCGACCGGGGAGGACATTGAGTATTGCAAGTGGGGACTTCTATACCTCCTCGATCCGACTGAGCATGAAGCGGCCAACGGACGAGCAGCCTGGCAACGGGCTGCCGGACTGCGTGTGGAGGAGCTTTCCGGGCGTGAGGTGCGCGCCATGGAGCCCATCCTGAACCCCGAGATCGGAGGCGCGCTCTTCTTTCCGGATGAGGCCCATATCCGACCCTGTACCGTCGTGTCCGCGCTGGCGGCGGGGGCGCGTGCCGGCGGTGCCGAGATCCTTGAGAACGTCGAGGCGATCGACTTCATTCTGGGTGAGGATCGGCTGCGGGGTGTCAACGTTGGCGGTAAAACGATCCTGGCCGATACCATTGTGGCCTGCGCCGGCGCGTGGTCCGGCCGCCTCTTGGATCTCGTCGGCCACCGGCTTCCTATGGAGCCTGTACGAGGCCAGATCGTTCGGACTCGGTTCGAACGCCCTCCATTGACTCATCTCGTCTGGGGCCCGCTGGGATATCTCGTTCCGCGACTGAACGGGGAACTCCTGATAGGGACCACCGTCGAGCAAGCGGGATTCGCTTCGACCCCCACCCTTTCGGGTGTGGCAGGGCTGTGCGAGGCCGCCAAGGCGATGGTACCAAGCCTGATGACTGCGCCCTTCGACAGGGTATGGGCAGGACTGCGCCCCCGGCTGCCGGATGGTCTGCCTGCCATTGGCCGCTTTGCGAACATTCCGAATCTGATCGTGGCTACCGGGCACTACCGTAACGGGATCCTGCTAGGACCGCTGACGGGGGAGTTGATCGCTGACCTGGTGCTGGACAAAGAGCCACCATTTCCCCTCCAGGCTTTCTCCCCTGATAGATTTGTCGGATGAGTTGCTTCGGTCCTGGTATACGCGCAAGGTACCTTGTCTGCGTGTATGTTGTGTGCTAACGTATTACGCAGGATGTACTTATATAGGAAGGGAGACCGCCCATGGCGAACCTAACGCTCGCAATCCCGGCTGATTTAAAAGCAGAGATGAAGAAGTTTGCGGAGATCAACTGGTCGGAGGTCGCACGCCAGGCCATCATCGAGAAAATCCAGACCCTGGAGGCGATGGACCGGCTCCTAACAAAGAGCACGCTCACCGAGCGGCAGGCCAACGAGGTCGGCCGGCAGATCAGACGGCGCGTGTGGAAGAAACACCGACAGCCCGCCTAGATGGAGCTGATTGTCGATGCGAATGTGCTTGTGGCCGCCTTCCTCCGTTCTGCCACAACACGTGAGCTGTTACTGGACCAACGCCTCCTCCTTTCGTCGCCTGAATGGAGTCTCATCGAAATCGAGCGGGTACTAACTACCCCGCAGTTTCGGCGGCGGCTCGGCGGTCTCACGACTGCTGAAGTGCGATCTGTATTGCGTCAGATCACTTCGAACATCCGGATCATCCCCGCCTCCGCATATCAACGATCTCTTAGCGATGCTGAACGGTTGACACCTGATCCGGCCGACGCGCCATAACTCGCGCTTGCTATGCATCTTGGTGTACCGCTCTGGTCCAATGACTCCGCACTGACGCAACAGACTGCCGTCATTGTGTATACTACGCACGAGGTGCTCGAAGTTCTTCGTCGACAGTCGCAATAGATCTTCTTGTTGCGCGCGGCCCATCTCTCGTCTGCAACCTACACCGCCCTACTAAGGACGATATCCCCGCTTGGAGGTGGAAAGCCCTTCTAGTCAGCGGCAATAGGCTGATCGTTCCTGTAGCATTCACCGCATTCCGGATCGTTGAGAATTTCTTGCGAAGCGCTGGATAAGGTTATAGGATTTGGCCAAACTGCAAATCCTCTTAATGGGGATTCACTCCTACCGCATACGGAATTTTGCCAAAGGGCCGACAGTATGTCGTTAAAAACTCCTAACCATCGGCTGGAGGAGAGCGATGCGCCTCCTCAGCCGAAACGTTAGGAGGCAGTACGCTGAGGGGTATGTAATTCGGATCGTCGCCCCAGTTAGGGATGAAGGCCAGGATCCCGTTGAGTTCGGCGCCCGCTCGAAGCGATCATCTGGAGGCTCCCTGGGAAGCCGCACGTGAGGCGCCAGAGTGCAGGTTGGGGTGCTCGCACGAACCCCCCCCTTCTGACGAGTGAGGCGTAGATTCCACTCTCGCAATATGCACTAACCGTGGCCGAAGATTGGTGTCTAAAAAGTGACTATTCTGCTGCCTCGTGAGGCCTTCAAACTTCCTGTTTGCTTGCTCTATGTTAGCGCGCTGAGGGAAGGATTGCGTGAGCGTTCACGCGCTGTACCTGGTCTGCAGGAACGCAGCTCATAACGTGAGAAGGTTCCCTATGAAGCTCTCTTTTCTGCTCCAGGCGACCACAGCCATGCTCCGTTCAGCCCGTCGGCAAAGTCTTGATCGGCGCCAAGCCATGAGGCGGCCGCGCCCACTCCTCTTGCTCGGAGCCCTCCTCCTCGCGGGATGCGCCCCGGCACTGACTCCATCGGAGCGTACCGGGATGCTGGAGCAATACGCCGCGTGGGCGCCAGACGTCGCGTTCTATGCGCCCATCGCCCAGGCAGCCTATCGGAGGTCGCCGCTCATGCCGACTCTTCCGAACACCCAGTTCATCCGCGTAACCGACCTTCCTGTCGCCGGGGGCGTGCCTGGCACGACAACGACGTACGTACTTGGGACGGACGACGTTACCCACAGGCACTATATCGGCATCGAGGGGACGCAGGACTTCCACCAACTGCTGACCGATGCCGACGCGGTGCTCCGGGAGGATAACACGCTCACCATCCGCGTCCATCCCGGCTTCGCGGCCGTCGCGCGCGCCGTGGATGAGGACTTGAAGGTGAAGCGGCTCCTGAAGTCGGGCTATACCGTGGGCCTGACCGGGCATTCTCTCGGTGGTGCCGCCGCGCTGCTGCTGGCGATGCGCATCGAGAAAGCGGGCGGAACCGTGGAGAGGCTTGTCACATTCGACCAGCCGAAGGTGACCGACACCACGGGCGTCTCCGCATTCAATCGCCTGATGCAGAAGACCACGCGCGTCGTGGGCTGCGACGACGTGGTTCCATTCGTACCCTCCCGCGGTTACATTCATGGCGGCAACGTCCTGCTGCTGCTCGACTCTCCGTACTTCGAGGCTGCACGGGAGGATCTATCTCGCAGGCCGTTCGTCGTCGCACTGCTGGAGTTCAAGAACGTGCGCGACGGCGACGCCTTCCGCGGCCATCAGATGGCCACCTACATCGCGCGCGTCGCGCAGCCGCGTACCAAGCCGTGGACTTATACGGCAGTAGACCCGATAGTGTGCAGCGGGCGCTAACGCGCGACCACGCCGACCGGCATATGGCCGGTATCAAGATGGTCCAGACCGGTAAAGCGGCGCTCACGTTGGTGTAGACTACACCCTTACTGTGGGCTCCCGGAAGGATAGCGTTGTGATGTAACCTGCGCGCCATCCCCCAAGTATGGCTGTCGTAAAAGGTTGACAGTCCGCGGAGGGTGTTATAGTAAATTGCCATCAAAGGTGTTAAGATGGGTCAAGGGTCATCGACCGATCAGCCGTCCAGGGGCTCATCGACACCGCAAAGAGCGAGGCCGAAGCATGACGATGAAAAGCGCCGCCAAGCGCGGAGTGCTTGGAATTCTAATCCTGGTGCTAGCAACGCCGTCTTGCGCTCTGGGGCAGCCCCCCTTGCCGTCCTCGCCGCCGCCAGCGGGCGCCCCCGCGGCACCGACCTTCCAGCGCGAAGAGCTGGATCAGCTTCTGGCGCCTATCGCTCTGTATCCCGATGCGCTCTTGGCACAGATCCTGATGGCGGCCACCTATCCGCTGGAGGTGGTGCAGGCCGCCCGCTGGGTCCAAGCGAATCCGAACGTCCAAACTCCGCAGCTAGAAGCGATGATGCAACAGCAGCCCTGGGATCCAAGCGTGAAGTCGTTGACGGCATTTCCCCAGGTGCTCGCCATGATGGATACGAACCTGGCATGGACTCAGAAGCTGGGAGATGCCTTCCTCGCCCAGCAGCCGGACGTGATGGCCACCGTCCAGACGCTGAGGGCCAAGGCGCAGGCCGCAGGCTACCTCCAGAGCACCCCCCAGCAAACTGTCGTCGCCGAGCCGCAGGACATCAGGATCGAGCCGGCGGCCCCGCAGATCGTCTACGTCCCCATCTACGACCCGACTGTGGTATATGGGCCGTGGTGGGCCCCGGCCTACCCGCCATATTATTGGTACCCGCCGGGGTACGTGGTCGGGGCAAGCGTGATCTCGTTCGGTATCGGCCTGTCCGTAGGGACCCTCCTCTGGGGCGGCTTCGACTGGCCCCGTCACAGCGTCACGATCGTTAATGTGCATCACTTCAATACCTTCAACCGGACCACTATCACGAATCACACCTGGCGCCACGACGTCGTACACCGTCGGGGTGTCCTGTACCATGATCCGGGCGTACGGCAACGCTTCGGTCAGGGCCCGCTACCAGGCGCAGGAGCCCGCGAGCCGTTCCGCGGCCGCGCGCAAGAGGTGCCGCGGCAACTGGGCTCCCGTGACGTCGGTCCCCGCCCTGGAGGCGGATCAGCCGCGCGCGTTGGCAAGGGTCCGCAGGGCGCTCCCGCCGCACCGCGGGCGCCCCAGACGCCCCGCCTACCGGCCGTATTCGAGGGGCTGGGACGCGGCGGCGAGACCCGGAATTCCAGCGATCGCGGGCGTATGAGCCGGACGGGTACAGGCGCCGCCAAGCCGGCCCCAGGCGTCCCGAGGGCTCCGGCCGGGGGAAGCCGCATCGGTGGCGGCGGAGGGCGCAAGTGAGGGGCGCCGTGAACGCACGAACGGCTGTTCTGGAGGAGGCAAGGATGTCGTCATCCTCTCGGCGTGCACGTCCCACATTGACTCAGCGGCTCACCATGGCCGTGGTGGCGACGCTGCTCATCGGCGCCGTCCGATCGCAAGACGCGGTCGGTGCCACCCCGCATCAGAGAAGCTTCGCCTCGCCAGGGAAGGCGGTGCAGGCCCTCGTCATAGCCGTGAAGTCCGGAGACCTGAAGGCCCTCGCTGCCATCCTGGGCCCTGAGGGCAGGCCACTCCTCGTGTCCGGGGATGCGGTGGCCGACGCACAGGAACGGAAGCGCTTCGTCAATGCTTACGAGCAGTCGCACAAGTTGGAACACGCCACCGAGACGAAAGCGGTCGTGGTCATCGGGCAGGATGAATGGCCCCTGCCGATCCCAGTGGTAAAGGAGGGGGACAGGTGGCGCTTCGATACCGCCGTCGGAAAGGAGGAGATCCTGAACCGCCGGATCGGTCAAAACGAGCTGAATACCATACAAGTCTGCCTGGCCTACGTCGATGCCCAGCGTGAGTACGCGCGGATGACCCGCGAGGGTGACGGGCTGCTTACATACGCGATGAAGTTCCGTAGCGACGAAGGCAAGCACAACGGGCTCTACTGGCCGATTAAGGAAGGCGAAGGACTGAGCCCATTTGGCGTACTCGTCGCGAATGCCAGGGCGGAAGGCTACTCCCGCAAGAAATCGGAGAGCAAACCGACTCCATACCATGGCTACGTCTACCGGATCCTGACGGCTCAGGGCCCGGACGCGCCGGGTGGCGCCTACGACTACGTTGTGAACGGCAAGATGATCGGCGGGTTCGCGCTTGTCGCGTACCCGGCACAGTACGGGGCCTCGGGCGTCATGAGCTTCCTCGTGAATCACCAGGGCGTCATCTATGAGAAGGACCTCGGCCCGGACACGGAACACCTCACTCGCGCCATGCAGACGTACAACCCGGATCAGACCTGGAAGCAAGCAGGAACGTCACCGCCACCTGCCCGTTAGCTGACGCTCGCCAAGGCCTCACGAAAGATCCTCAGACTCGACCCCGCGGAGTGGGCAGACGAGCGCACCACCCTACAATTTCGCGGCTATTTCACAAGCGCTGCTCACAATCTATTTGTACACATCAATCCGGATAGTCTGATTTTGCCGGGTGGGACGCAGCAAGCGTTCAGTAATCGGCTTTCAGCTTCCGACGGATCTTCCCCCTGACATTGGGCAGAATAATCCTTATAACCGCTTATAGACAATGTGTTTGTGGAATCGCTTGGGGCTTTGACGTCCTGCCTACTTCTCCGGCAGCGCCACACCGAGCGCGGTGAGGATTTCCTTCTGGCGGGCATCTGGCTTTGGCAATCGCGTCACGGTAGTGTCGGAGTTGATGGGGTAGTGCAGCAGGCATAGGCGGCTCAGGGAGGCCAGCGCATCCGGCAGGGTGATGGCGTGCGGATTGGAGTCGGTTGTCCCAAACGCAGCGGTGAGCCGCCGCTCCATCTCTCTGCTGATTTTAAGCGCCAGCATGCAGCCAAACACGTGCCCTCGCGTTCGACTTTCTTTGCGCACAAACACCGGTCGCACTTCCAGCAGCCCGGTCTTCATGCTCCGAAAGTCCCGCTCGACTTTCTGTAAGC
>Ga0080064_1001003_pt1 | contig 64119 bp, 67 predicted proteins | sample Subgrocontami54m_FD_69260 | JGI IMG/M metagenome (GOLD analysis project Ga0080064, IMG submission 69260) | Subsurface groundwater microbial communities from S. Glens Falls, New York, USA - GMW46 contaminated, 5.4 m (SPADES assembly) (version 2) ... | reverse complement strand
CCGCATAGTCGTTATGTCAACTCGACTCCGAGAATCCGCGCCTGACCCGCCGACGCCTCCGTAGCCTGCCCCACAACCCCGCCAAACAGGCATCAGGAGGCCGCCATCCAGGTTGACATAATACCTGGTCGCAATGATGTACGACCTGCGCGAGAGTCCCGTCGCCCCGAAGTCGGCCTCTCGCTCGTCGAGGAGGAAGTGCTGCGACGGGTTGAAGAGATCCATCTGGGAGGAAATGGGGGCCAGGAGGACGACGGGCGCCCCCGAGGCGGCGGGGTCCGGCACCGGCTTGCGGAGGACGATGCACGGGCGAGGATCCGTGCTCCTCCCGAATTGAACGCTGGCTCGGAAGATGTCGAACCGAGTGACCTGCATCCGCCCTCCGCCGTGGCGGACTCCCTACTCGGGTTCGGGAGGGAAGGGGAAATCGATAGCCTTCAGCTCCGCCTCGCTGTAGATCCGCTGGCCGCGCCACGTAGTCGGCAGTTTCGCCAGCAGGGTGCGGGCGTGGTTCCAGTGCTCCCGGAACTCGTCGGCCCCGTCTACCACGCAGTTCGACTCTTCGAACCGGCGAACGTGGGCCTCGACGTTCTCGCAGGGACGAACCCACCACTGCATGAGCTCTAGCACCTCGCTGTCAATCCCCTGGTCTGGTTCAGGGGCATACCTCATGATGGACCGGAACAGGCCGTTACCCACCTGGAGCGTCGCCTCCAGGTCACGGCGGTCCATAGCCTCTTCGTGGAGGTGCTTCCAGGACTCGTCCCCGGCGCATTGCAGGTAGCCGGAAACCTGCTGGCGGAGGAACGGGATTGCGGTTGGATGGGTGTTCAGCATTGTGCATCCTTGGCAGGGTGGCGGATTGAATGGTAGCGTCCACGCACGTTGCGTGTCAACCCGCCAGGGTGAGACGTCACCGATTCTGTTCCTATCGGCGTGTCTGCCCCGCGTTCTTCGGCCCGCCCCCCCGAGTCGGTTCGCGAGTCCATCCTCCGTCTCGCGGAAGCGACGGTTGATGGCCAAGCGAAACTCGTCATATCCCGAGAATGGGAGGGGTCCTGCACGCCTACAGGACAGGGGATGCGGGCTTGTGACGGAGAGAGCGGCGAATGACCTTGCGAACCGGAACCCGCACGCGTGGAGGCGTTCCTCGGCGACCTCGGAGAGGAGGGGAGGAGCCGGAAGACGCTGGCCCACTACGTCGGCGCGGTGAGGGAGTTCTCCCGCTGGCTCGTGCGGGACGGACGCATCGCGGAGGACCCCCTCGCCTCCCTCGAAACCTACTCGGCCGCGACCGACCGCCGCATTGTCCGCCGCGCCATCGACGCTCAGGAGCAACGGCGCCTCCTGACCGCGACCGAGGCGAGCGGGAGGCCCTCGTTCGGGCTCACGGGACCAGAGCGCGCCCTCCTGTACCGCCTTGCCCTGACCACGGGACTCCGCGCCAACGAGCTGGCGACGCTCACGCCGCGCTCGTTCGCGTTCGGGACTTCGCCGACCGTCACCGTCGAGGCGAAGAACGCGAAGAACCGGAAGCGCGAGACCCTCCCCCTCCGCCCCGAGGTAGCCGACGCCGTCCGCGGGTACATCGGTATCCGCCCGCCCGCCGAACCCGTCTGGCCGAAGTCGTCTTGGAGCCTGCACGCGGCACGGATGATGCGCCCAGACCTCGGCGCGGCGGGCATCCCCTTCGAGGTGGACGGCCGGGTTGCGGACTTCCACGCCCTCCGGCATTCGTTCATCACGGGGCTTGCCGTGGCCGGCGTCCCCCCGCAGATCGCGCAGCGGCTCGCGCGCCACTCGGACGTGCGCCTCACCCTCGGCGTCTACTCCCACCTGGGACTCGTCGACCTCGCGGGCGCGCTCGCCAAGCTCCCCGACCTCGCCCCGGGGGAAGCGGCTCGGGCGGCGACGGGTACGGAGGGGGGGCATCCGGATCTGTGCGCGAATCTGTCCCTTCCTGGCGCCAGATCGTGCGCTTCCGGGCTACCGCGTGAGACAGGGATGCCCGCCAAAGAAAAGAGCGGGATCGCCCGCGGAACAAGCGCGGGCGCGGCTCCGCGAGGGGCTGCAAGCGACAGCGAGAGGGAAGGGATTGGAGCGGGCGATGGGATTCGAACCCACGACACCCAGCTTGGGAAGCTGGTATTCTACCACTGAACTACGCCCGCTCCGGTTTTCCGCGTCAGAGTAGGCGGGCCCCTGCCCGCCGTCAAGCTTCCGGAGCGCCTACGAGCGCCCTTGCGGGCGCTACTCCGGGGTTAGTGCCCGAGATAGAGCTGCGCCGACTTCTTCGCCAGCTCAGACAGGCCGCCGAAGGAGAGGCCGAACCAGACCGTCGGGACCGCCAGCGCCCACAGCAGCACCTGATAGAGCGCCGGGACCGCCATCCGTTCCATGCGCTCGCCCGACGACGGGATCCCCTCCAGGAACATCGCCCTCACCACCTTCACGTAGTAGTAGAGCGACACCACGCTGTTCAGCACCCCCGCGACCGCCAGCCAGTACCACTTCCCCTCGATCACCGGCATGAAGAGCCAGACCTTCCCGATGAACCCCGCGAGCGGCGGCAACCCCGTCAGCGAGAAGAGGAAGATCGCCATCGGGACCGCGACCGACGGGCACTTCCAGCCCAGCCCGCGGAAGTCCTTCAGCTCCTCCCCCGCCCTCTCGGCGACCACGATGAGGACGAGGAAGGCCCCCATGTTCATGAGGAGGTAGATGACGAGGTAGACGAGGATCGCCTGCAGCCCCGTCTCCGACAGCATCACGAACGGCATCAGGAGGTATCCGGCGTGCGCGATGCTCGAATACGCCAGCATCCTCTTCACATTCGTCTGCGGCACCGCGCCCAGGTTTCCCGCCGTCATCGTCGCGACCGAGACCAGCGCGAGGACCCACGGCCAATGCGTCCCCGCGAGCGCGTGGAACGTCCCCCCCGCCCCCGGGACCGAGAGGTTCGCGTAGAAGAACTGGATGAGCGCCGCGAACCCCGCCGCCTTCGGCCCGACCGACAGGAACGCCGTGATCGGCGTCGGGGCACCCTCGTAGACGTCAGGGCACCACATGTGGAAGGGGAAGCAGGCGATCTTGTACCCAAATCCCGCCAGGACCAGCAGGAACGAGAAGACGAACGACGCCGTGGAAACCGCTCCCTGCCCGGTCTTCGCGGCCAGCGCCTCGTACACCTGCCCGAATTGCGTGCTCCCCGCCAGGCCGTAAAGGAGCGACATGCCGAAGATCATGAGCCCGCTCGCGACGGCCCCGTAGATGACGTACTTCAGCGCCGCCTCGGCGCTCTTCCGGTCCTTGCGGTAGAACCCCACCATCACGTAGCTCGAGATCGAGACCAGCTCGATCGAGAGGTAGACCATCAGGAAGTCGCTTGCCGCCGCCATGAGGAAGCAGCCGAGCGTGCCGCTGAGGAGCAGCGTGCAGTACTCCCCCTCCCCCGCAGCCTTGACCTGCGGGCTGCGGATCGAGAAGAGCGCCACGAGCAAGGCCGTCAGGACGAGGATCACCTTGAAGAAGAGCGTGAACCGGCTGAAGACGATCATCCCCTCGAACAGGGAGTAGCCCGCATTCGGGTTCCCCTCCCGGCCGAGGATGTAGATGTGAACCAGCGTCGCGATGAGCGTGAGAATGAGGCCCGTGATCGTCATCGTCATCGCGATGCGCCTCTGCCGGATCGCCGGCACGAGGTCGAGCAGGATCACGAGCACCAGGACGAACGCGAGCGCCGTCTCCGGGTACGCGTACTTCAGGCTTTCAAGCGTGGAGAGTGTCGTCATCCTCTGAGCATCCCCACCAGCGTGTTGAGCGCCGCGCTCATGGGGGTGATGAGCAGGGCCGGGAAGATCCCGAAGACGATGACCAGGATCCCGATCGGAATCAGCGTGAACAGCTCGCGCGGGTTCGCGTCCGGCATCGTGCGGTACTTCTCATTCAGCGGCCCGAGGAAGACCCTCTGGAATGCCCAGAGGAAATACCCCGCGGTGAAGACGATCCCCGTCGCTGAGAGGAGCGTGATCCACTTGAGGTTGTACTGGGTCGAACCCCACCCGCCGAGGAGGCTGAGCGCCTCGCCGACGAACCCGCAAAGGGCGGGCAGACCGAGCGACGCCATGAACGCGAGGGCGGTGATCCCGGTGTAGACCGGCATCACGACGCCGAGCCCCCCGAAGCCGTCGATGTTCCGGTGGTGGGCGCGGTCGTACACCACGCCCACGAGAAGGAACAACATCGCGCTCGTCAGGCCGTGCGCGAACATCTGGAAGACGCAGCCGATCATCCCGTAGCTGTTCACGGCCGCGATCCCCAGGAGGCAGAACCCGAGGTGGCTGATCGACGAGTACGCGACCATCTTCTTCAGGTCTTTCTGCGCCATCGCACAGAGGGCCCCGTACACGATGTTGATGAACCCGAGCGCCGCGAGCCACGGCCCGAAGTCGCGGAAGGCCTCCGGGAGGAGCGGGAAGTTGATCCGCAGCATCCCGTACAGCCCCATCTTCAGGAGCACCCCGGCGAGGATGGCGCTGATCGCCGTGGGGGCCTCCACGTGCGCGTCGGGGAGCCACGTGTGGAAGGGGAAGACGGGCACCTTGACCGCGAAGGCGATGAAGAACGCGAGGAAGAGCGCCATCCTCATCTCGCTCGCCCACACGGGCGCCTTGTGCGTCAGGGCGATCAGGTCGAACGTGTGCGGCTCGCTTCCGAAGTAGAACGCGAGCATCGCGATGAGCATCAGCACGCTGCCGAACAGCGTGTACAGGAAGAACTTGATCGCCGCGTACTCCTTCCTCGGGCCCCCCCAGACGCCGATCAGGAAGTACATCGGGAGGAGCATGACCTCCCAGAAGACGTAGAAGAGGAAGAAGTCGAGCGAGCAGAAGACCCCCATCATCCCCGTCTCGAGCAGGAGGAAGAGCGCGAAGAACCCCTTCACCCCCTTCTCGATGTTCCACGCCGCGAAGACGCAGAAGAACGACAGGAGCGCGGTGAGCAAGACCATCGGGTACGACAGGCCGTCCACGCCCATGTAGTACTTGATGGGCATGGCGCCTTCGGACAGGCGGTCGATCCAGACGTGGCTCTCGACGAACTGGAACCCCGCCGCCTCCGCCTGGTCCTCGTACGAAGCGAGGCCGGCCGACCAGTCGTACGGTTTCTTGTCCTTGTCGAAGTTCCACATCAGGACGAGGGACAGGAAGAGGGGAATGCCCGTCGCTACGGCCGCCGTGGTCCGTATGGCATCCTTGTACTTCCTGTCCGTGAACAGGATTGCGATCGCCCCGATCATCGGGACGAACGTCATGAGCGAGAGCAGGCCCTTCATGGCGCCTCTATCGGATGAGTCCTTTGAACCAGTCCGGCTTCGCTTCCTTGAGGCCGAACAGGATGCCGCAACCGACGGTCAGGATGACGATCGCGACGACGAACCACGTGATGTACGTCTTCACCTTCCCCGCCTGGACCATGCGCATCGCGCGCCCCGAGGAGAGGACCGTGTCGGCCGTGCTGTTCACCGCGCCGTCGACGTAGGTGTTGTCGAACCAGCCGGTGTAGTCGGCCACGGCCACGCCGAGGCGCGCCGTGCCGTTGACGATCCCGTCGATGATCCCCAGGTCGATCTCCTTCGCGAGGAACTCGTTCATCGCGAGGAGCGGCCGGACGACGAACCTCGAGTAGAACTCGTCGACGTAGTACTTGTTCGAGAGCCAGAGGTACGCCGTCGGGTACCTCGCGGCGACCTTCGCCGGGTCGAACTTCTTCCACGGCGCGTAGTAGAACGTCGCCGCCGTGATCGTCCCTCCCCACGCGATGAGGAGCGACAGCCCCAGGGCCCAATTGTGCGCGATGTGGTGGTGCTCGCGGTGCTCCTCCGACTCCTCCGGCTCCGCCTGCGCGACCGTCGCGTAGCTCCCGAGGAACGGCTTGCGGACGTACTTCCCGAACCAGTCTCCCCCGGACAGGTTGTCGCCCGTGGCGAGGAGCGTCAGGACGCCGAGGACGACGAGCGGAAACGCCATCGACGGGCCCGACTCGTGCGCGTGGTCGTGCTTGTGGTGGTCGCGGGGCTTGCCGCTGAACGTCATGAAGATCAGGCGCCACATGTAGAAGGCCGTGCACGCCGCAGCGCCGAAGCCGAAGATCGGGAGGAGCATCCCGACGATCCCGCCGTGCCCGAGCGAGAAGGCGATCACGTCTGCGAGGATCCGGTCCTTGGAGAAGAAGCCGCCGATCCCGATCGACGGCGGGAAGCCGATCCCCGTGATGGCGACCGTCGCCAGCGCCATCGTGAGGAACGTGATCGGCAGCTTCTTCGACAGGCCGCCCATCTCGCGCATGTCCTGCGTGTGGACCGCGTGGATCACGCTCCCTGAGCAGAGGAAGAGGAGGGCCTTGAAGAAGGCGTGCGTCCAGAGGTGGTAGAACCCCGCGACGTACCCTCCGACGCCGAGCCCCATGACCATGTACCCGAGCTGGCTCACGGTCGAGTACGCCAGGACCTTCTTGATGTCGTTCTGGACGAGCGCGATCGTCGCCGCGAAGAGGGCCGTGAAGCCGCCGAAGACCGCGATCGTCAGGAGGGCCGTCGGCGTGAAGATCACGAACACGCGCGTCACGAGGTAGACGCCCGCGGCGACCATCGTGGCCGCGTGGATCAAGGCCGACACCGGCGTCGGGCCCTCCATCGCGTCGGGGAGCCAGACGTGGAGCGGGAACTGCGCGCTCTTCCCGATCGCCCCGCAGAAGATCAGGATCCCCGCGAGCGTCAGGTAGTTGATCTCGAGCCCCATGAAGTGGACCGTATTGCGGCTCGCGGCCCCGTCCGCGATCGACTGGAAGACCTCGCGGAAGTCGAACGACCCCGTGGCCCAGAAGAGCATGAGGATCCCGAGGAACATCCCCAGGTCGCCGACGCGATTCACGATGAACGCCTTCTTGTTCGCGTTCGACGCGCTCCGCTTCTCGAACCAGAAGCCAATCAGGAGGTAGCTCGACAGCCCCACCAGCTCCCAGAACATGTAGATCATGAGGAGGGAGTCGGAGAGAACGAGGCCGAGCATCGAGAAGGTGAACAGCCCCAAGTAGGCGAAGTAGCGGTTGTACCGCGGATCGGCGTGCATGTAGCCGATCGAGAAGACGTGCACGAGGAAGCTGACGACCGTCACGACGACGAGCATGATGATCGTGACGTTGTCGACCAGGAAGCCGAGCGTGAGGTCCGGCAGGCCCGGAATGTCGATCCACTTCGTCGAGAACTGAAGCGGCTCGCGGAGGCCGAACCCCTTGATCAGGTCCCCCCCCGCGCCCCCGGCCTCCAGGCCGAGCATCTTGAAGAACATCACGATCGCGATCAGCATCGGGAACCCGACGCAGAACGTCGCGAGCCAGTCCCCCTGCCGCGGGAGCTTCCTCCCGAAGAAAATGAGGACCACGAACGCCACGAGCGGGGCGAACAGGATGGTCAGATAGGGACCGGGGATGAACAGGTCCATTCTAGCCCTTCATGAGCGTCGCCTGGTCCACGTCGCTCGTGTGGAAGTTCCGGTACATCGACAGGACGATGGCCAGCGCGACGGCCGCCTCCGCGGCCGCCAGGATGATCACGAAGATCGCGAAGATGTGGCCCGAGAGGGGCGTCCCCGACATGGAGCGCATCCTCTCGAACGCGACGAAGTTGATGTTCGCGGAGTTGAGGATCAGCTCGACGCCCATCAGCACCGCCACGGCGTTCTTCCGCGTGAGGACCGTGAAGAGCCCCAGGCAGAACAGCGTCGCGCCGACGAGCAGGAACGGCGTCACCGACCGGCTCGCCATCAGGACGTCGCAACCGAGCGCAAGCGTGCCCATCAAGCCTTCTTCGAGCCGAGCGGCTCGATGACCTTCACCGCCAGCGGCCGCGCGAGGTACGCGGCGCCGATCAGGGCGACCAGGAGGAGCAGGGAGACCACCTCGAACGGCAGGAGCCACTTGCCCATGAGGCCCCGCCCGATCTCCTCCACGGTGGCCTGCCTGCCGAACTTGGGCGCATCGGGCCACTTCGTCGCCAGGATCACGTACACGAGGAAGATCCAAAGGACGAACACGGCGAAGAACGGCCCGCCCTGGGAGCTCGACTCGTTCGAGAGGTTCACGTCGGTGATCTTGTGCGTCAGCATCACGGCGAAGAGGAAGAGGACGAGGATGCCTCCGACGTAGATCAGGAGCTGCAGGGCCGCGACGAAGTCGGCCTCCAGCAGGGCGTAGAGCCCCGCGACGCCGAAGAACGTGAGGAGGAGCGAGAACCCCGTCCGCACGATGTTCTTCGACAGCGCGACGTACACCCCGGATCCGACGGTGAGGACCGTCAGGACCCAGAAGGCGACGTTGTACAGCAGCTCCTTCCAGCCTTCCATTGTCTACCTACGAGAAGAACGCCGCGCTGATTTCGCCCCAGTGCGCGACGACCGCGTTCCAGACGGCGATCGCGAGCAGGTTGGCGAAGGCGAACGGCAGGAGGACCTTCCAGCAGAGGTACATGAGCTGGTCCACGCGGTACCGCGGCAGGGTCCAGCGCAGCCAGATCTGGACGAAGATGAGGAAGACGCCCTTGGCCGTGAACATCCCGACGCCGATCGCGGTCCCGATCCAGCCGCTCGGCGCGACGTCGTCGGTCAGGCCCATCGCGTGGAAGACGGCCCACAGGCCCGGCTCGTGCCACCCTCCGAGGAACATCGTCGTCGCGATGAAGCTGACCGCGAGCATGTTCGCGTACTCGGCGATGAAGAAGCAGCCCCACCGCATGCCGCTGTACTCGGTGTGGTAGCCGCTGACGAGCTCGCTCTCCGCCTCGGGGATGTCGAACGGCGTGCGGTTCACCTCGGCCAGCGACGCGACGTAGTAGATGAGGAAGGCGACGATCCCGAAGGGGCCGACCTCCTTCAGGTTGAAGATGAACCAGTGGTGGAGGCCTCCCCTCTGGGCCTCGACGATGTCGTAGAGGTTGAGGCTCCCGACGATCATCACGATCGAGAGGAAGGCCATCCCGATGGGAATCTCGTAGCTGATGATCTGCGCGGCGGCGCGGAGCCCTCCGAAGAGGGCCCACTTGTTGCCGCTCGACCAGCCGGCCATGAGGAGGCCGATGACGACGAGGCTGGAGACGGCCATGATGTAGAGGAGGCCGATGTTGAGGTTGGTGGACGCCGCGGGGCCGCCGCCGGGCATGACGGTGTAGGCGAAGACGGCGAAGACGGGGAACGACCCGATGAAGGTGAGGTACGGCGCGAAGCGGAAGAGGATCGGGTCGGCCTGGGTGGGGACGATGTCCTCCTTCGTGAGGAGCTTGATCCCGTCGGCCATGAATTGGCCGAGGCCGGTGGAGTTGAAGAGCTTCCACTTGTTCAGGCCGAAGATGGGCGGGAGGCCGACGCGATTGGGGCCGCAGCGGTGCTGCATGTGGCCGGCGACCTTGCGCTCGACCCAGGTGAAGAAGCCCGCGAGGCCGGCGACGACGCCGAGGACGACGAGGCAGAGGGCGATCGGGAAGCCGTACTTGAACAGCTCCTCCGGGATCTCGATTCCGAACGGGAGGCTCGTACCCGAAGACGTACCGCTGGCGAGGCCAGCCTGCTGGCCCGCCGCGCTCGCGGCGAGCGCGAGGAGGAGGAGGACGGCGAACGAGGTTGGCAGGCGGTGGCGGTTCACGTCAGTAGAGCGGTATCCCGTGGTATTCCTTGGGGAAGTCGTAATCCTTCCTGAGCGGGAACCCCTCCCAGTCCTCTGGACACAGGATTCTACGGAGGTCGCTATGCCCCATGTACTTGATGCCGAGCAGGTCGTAGGCCTCGCGCTCGTGCCAGTTCGCGGTGGGCCAGACGTTCTCGCAGGTGGGCATGAAGGGGCGGTCGCGGGGGGCCTCGACGTGCACGTTCGAGCGATGGAGGTGCGTGGTCGAGATCAGGTTGTAGACGGTGGCGAGGTGGGTCTGGAAATCGACCCCGCTGAGGCACATGAGGTAGTCGAGCTTGAGCTCCGGGTCGTCGCGGAGGAAGAGGGCGACGTCGGCCCACGCGGAGGGCTCGACCTTCATCCAGGGGTCGCCGAAGCCGGGGACGAACTCGATCTTGCGGTCGGCGAAGCGGGCCTTGACCTTGTCGAAGATCTGCTGATCGGTGAGTTTGGCCACGCTACACCTCGAGCCGGGGAGGGGGGGGCGTGGGTTCGGGTTGGGGGGAGACCTCGACGCCCTTGATCCACTCGAGGTCGCCCTTGAGCCAGACGTAGGCGAGGCCGATGACGAGGACGAAGATGAACACGAAGGCCTCGAGGAAATAGAGCAATTTAGTGTCTGGCTGGGTGGCCCAAGACGTCTTCCCGTAGGCGACGGCCCAGGGGAAGAGGACGGCGATTTCGACCTCGAACACGATGAAGACGAGGGCGATGACGTAGAAGCGGGGGTTGAAGCGGATCCAGGCGGACCCGATGACGCGCTCGCCGCACTCGTAGGGGGAGAGCTTCATCGGGTCGGGACGCTTGGGGTGAAGGAGCCAGGAGAGGACGAGGTTGAAGAGGATGAAGCCGAAGGCGGCGAGGAGGAAGAACCCGATGACGGCAAAGTCCTTGAGCATCGACACCCTCGGGACGAAGGGCCGGGGACTTTATCGCCGGTGGGAGCGGATTTCAATCAAATTGGGTCGGGGAGGGCGGCGGAACTCGCATTTCTCAACTCGCACTTATCAACAGAATCCCAAGTCGAGATGCCGAACCGTCCTGTCGCCGACGGACCGCCGCCGGCGTGGTGTGGTAGACTTCCCGCGTTGGAGGAGCCGCGCCCATGCGCCACCCCAAGACGGCCGGCCGCATCACGCGAGAGGGGCTGCTCTTCTTGGTGCTGGCCGCCGGCGTGTGCCTGCTTGTCGCGGCGGTGCTCGTCCCAACCTTCCTCCGGTGACGCTGCGCACCCGTCTGGACTTCGTGCGTCGCACGAATGAAGCAGATTGCCTCGACGGAGAGGAACTGGTTCGAGAAGGACTGCGACGGGAATGGCGTGGAGGATTACTGGGCCGCAGACATCGCCGGGTTCTACGGAGTGCTCGACAAGGACGGCAAGCCGCTGAGGCTCATCGACAAGCGTGAGGCGGCGTCCGACGCGGCGCCCGCTGCCGAATACCCGGGCCTCGCGACTCGGCAGGTCGATCGAGGCTACCTCTTCGCCGCAATCCTACGTGACGAGCGAGGCCTGTCCTATCGCGCAGACAACGACGGCGACGGGAAAGCGACCACCAATCCGGCCAGGTTCGGGTTCTGCCTCTACCCGGCCGAGTACCGAGGCGTCGTCCCTGGTCATGGATGGCACAGAGGGGACGAGGTGACGACGTTGACCTACTTCGTGAACGAGAAGGGCATGGCGCATCGGATGGACACGGGCGGGAAGCCGCTCACCGACTGGCCGACGGGTCACGACCACTGCGGCGACGGGGCAGGTTGATGGGCCCAGTGATTCGGCCCGTGCGGCTCGCCCCTCTCCGTATCCGTGTGCATCCGTGGTATCCGTGGATCGTCCCCGCATGCCGCAATCCCGCTACTTCAGGGGCAGCACGACCTGCACGCACTCACCGTCGCGGAGGACGTCCAGCGTCACCGCGTCCAGCCCCTCCGCCTGGCCGAGTAGGTAGCCGAAGTTCACGGGGTTCGAGGGCTGGAACGGCTCGATCTTGCCCTCCGCTCCCCCCTTCCCCGGCCCTCTCGGCACATGCGCCCGCCAGATCACGTCACCCACCCGCAGCCCCGCATGCTCGGCGCGGGAGCCCTGCGTCACCGAGACCACCTTCACACCCAGAGTCACCAGCCACGTCTGGCGGTCGATGTCCCCCAGCCCCTCCACGGACAGCCCCGCCGCGGAGATCCGCGCGCGGTGCTCGGCGGTTCACCATCGAACGCCGCCGACGTCATGTGCATCCTCGCGGCCTGGGACCGAGCGCACGACCCCGTTGACGCACATTCTGTGGCGGCGATATGATTTGTGGGGCCTGGAAACTGACACTCCCTGAGCTTTCGCGCAGGTGCCATATGCCCGTGGTCCCGTCGACGCCCTCCACCCACTATCCCTACATCGTCCACACGCCCGACGTGCTCGGCGGAGAGGCGCGAATCGAGGGGCATCGCATCCGAGTCCGTGACATCGTCGCGGCCCGCGACCTCGGCGCCTCCACTCCGGAGGAGGTCGTCGCAAACGCCTACCCCGGCCTCACGCTCGCGCAGGTCTACTCCGCGCTAGCCTACTACGAGGACCATCGCGCGGAGATTGATGGAGCTTGGGAGGCCGAATTCCGTCGATCGGAGGAGTTCCGCAAGAACCAGCCGGCCCAGGTGATCGATCTTCGCTCGGCGAAGGGATAGCACGTGCTCCGAGGCTTCGCCGACGAACATGTCCACTCTGGAATCGTGAAAGCGCTCCAGGCGCGCGGGATGGACATCGTGACCGTCCAAGAGCGGGGCATGGCGGGCGAACACGACCCGGCGCTGCTTGCGAGCGCGCTAGGCGAAGAACGAGTCATGCTTACCAACGACTCGGATTTCCTCGCCCTCGCCGCGATTCTCGCAATCCGCCAGGAGCGATTTGCGCCCATCTTCTTCTGGCCCCAACGAGGTCGGCGAATCGGGGAGACTGTCCGCGCGATTCTGCGCGAGGCGCGGACCCGGGACTACGCCGCAGCCTGCTCTCGCGTCTTCTATCTGTAGCCCTGCGCTCAACCGATCAGTGCGCTGCGCAGGGCCGCACTCAGCTTCGGCCCGTGGCTTGTCGATGAGAGCATTGGGGCATCACACCGGCTGAGGGGGAAACATGAACAGAATGCTCGTCGTGGCCGCGCTATGCGCAGGCACGACCCTCGCGCGCGCCGAGGGGCCCTCGCACGCCAGGGTCGTCGTGCACGACGTTCGTGACATCACGCGGCCGCTCTGGGACTTCGCGGGTGGCTGATTCGGCGGCATGGTGGGGGGAGGTCCCCCCTCCGGTCCGCAGGCCCCGCTGATTGACGTGGGGAAAGTCGTCAAGATGGCCCTTCCAGACCTGGTATGGGGGCCACCGGAGACATGTCTCACGATGTCGGCCCAGGGACAGCTCATCGTAGTTGCGACGCCAGGGACACTCGACCGCGTGCGCGGCGTCGTGTCGATGCTGAGGGACAATCACGAGACGACGATCGACGTGGAGGCCAGGCTCGTCGAGATTCGTCTCGATCGCCGCGAGGAGCTGCTCCGGCGGGTGGGGATCGCGCCCGATTTTTCCGAGGGCGATGGGCCGCGGCGACAGGCGACGCTGGATCCCCTGCAGTCGCGGATCCTCCTTGCGAGAATCGGGCACCTTGAACGGCACGGAGGACTCCTCGCAACCGCCAGCTTCAACACTTCGCATGCGCAAAGGGCCTGGCTCCAGGCGACCATCGACCCCGGCGATATGCTGGACATCGACCTGGTCCGCTGCGAGGTACAGCGAACCGGTCTGTCCCTGGAACTGCGGGCGATCCGCCCCGCCCAGGGGCGAGTCCGCATCGCTGGAGCCGTTTCCACGAAGGTTGGAGTCCCTCTCGACATTCGGTTCGGCCCCCAGTCGGCTCCTGCGAGGCCTGCCGACGGGACCCGAGTTTTCATCGAGTCACTCGCGGGCGGGATCCCCTTCAACGTCGAAATGGGCGACGGGGAGACGCTGGTGCTCGATGCGGGCATCCGCGAGCACTGTCCGGAGGAGCGCCCGATGGCGCTGCTCGTGCTCATCTCAGCGTCTCGGGGCGAGGACTTGATCCGCCCGGAGATGGCTCCCGCTTCCGAGGCGCCCGTCCTTCATCGTCACTGATGACCGGCCATCCTCCTAAGTAGCGTCCACTAAGTTTCCCGGGATACACCAACCAGCTCGACTTGGAGTCGCGCGCGTAAGCGCGCGGTGGATCACGCCCGTAAGGGCGTGCGACCGCAGGATCACGCCCTTACGGGCATGATCCACCGCGCCCTCACGGGCGCGACTCCAGCGATCGTGCATTCCGGTATCCCGTGGAACTTAGTGCGTCCTACTTAGCGAGGCGGTGCCAGGACGGTCAAGGTGCGGGCTGATCGTGGGGGAGCTGGGACAGATCCGCGATGCGCTTGGAGTAGAGGTGGTTGATGCGGCGCAGGAGCAGGATGCGGTTCTTGCGCACCCGCAGGTCGTCGACGTTGACGTAGACCTTCTCGAAAAACTCGTGCACCGGCTTCGCGAAGGCGTCGTGGTACACCGTGCTCGCCTCGCGGTACTTCCCCTCCGTCACGAGCTGCTCGACCGTCTTCGCGAAGTCCCCCCAGGACTTCCAGAGGTCCTTCTCCAGCGGCTCCACGAGGAGCGAGGGGTCCACGTCGCCATCCACGTCCTGGTTCTTCTGGATGTTCGATGTCCGCTCGACCACCTCCACGAGCCCCGCCCAGAGCGGCATCGAGGAGAGCTCGATCAGCGTGTCCAGGCGGCGGCGGAGGTCCGCCACGTCGTCGAATCCGGTCGCCAGCGCCGCACGCACCAGGTCGAACGGCTTCCCCTCGTCCACGCACATCTGGTAGATCCGGTCCGAGAAGAACGCCATCAGCTCGTCGATGGCGCCCGTGTTCGCCGCCGCCTCGCCAGGCAGGAGCGCCAGGGCCTCGCGCGCCGCCTCACGAAGCGAGAAGGAGAGCTTCCGCTCAAGAATGATCTTCACCACCGCGATCGCCTGGCGGCGCAGGGCGTACGGATCCTGGCTCCCTGTGGGCTTCAAGCCGCTGCCGAAGCATGCCGTCAGGTTGTCGAACTTCTCCGCGAGCGACAGCACCACGCCTACCGGCGTGGTCGGCAGCGCGTCTCCGACCGTGCGCGGCTGGTAGTGCTCGCGGATCGCCGTGGCGACCTCCGCGGGCTCGCCCTGGACCCGCGCGTACTCCTCGCCCATCACCCCCTGCAGCTCGGGGAACTCCCCGACCATGTCCGTCAGCAGGTCGGCCTTCGCCAGGAGCGCCGCGCGGTCGAGCAGCGGCCGCAGGCGCGGCTCGAGCCCGGTCCACTCGGCCATCCGCGCCGACAGCTTCCGCAGCCGCTCGGCCTTCTCGGCCATCGTCAGGAGCTTCCCCAGGAACCGGATCCCCGCCAAGCGCGGAACAAACGACTCGAGGGGCTTCGCCTTGTCGGTTTCCCAGAAGAACCGGGCATCCGCCAGCCGCGCGCGCAGGACCCGCTCGTTCCCCTCGCGGATCCCCGGCGCCTGCTCCGCCGTACGGTTGACCACCGTGATGAACCGCGCCTTGAGCTGGCCGTCCGCGCCGCGCACCGGGAAGTACCGCTGGTGCCCCTTCATCGCGCTCTCCAGCACCGGCGCGGGGACCGCCAGGAACGCCTCGTCGAAGCGGCACTCCAGCGCGTTCGGGTACTCCACCAGGTTCGTCACCTCGTCGAGCAGCTCCGGGTCCTCGACCCGCGCCCCGTGCGCCGCGAGCGCCGCCTTGACGACCTGCTCGATCCGGGCATGGCGCTCCGCCGGGTCGACGATCACGTAGCGCTCGCGCAGAAGCGTCTTGTACAGCTCCAGGTCCGCCTTCGGCAGCTCGAACGTCCCCGGCGATAGGAACGGGTGCCCCGCGACCGCGCGGCCGGCGCGGACGCGACCGACCTGGATGGGGATCACCTCCTCGCCCAGGAGCGCGACGAGCGATCGGATCGGCCTCGGGAACCGCGGCTCCTTGCCGACCCAGTGCATCGACTTCGGGAAGTGGAGCGTCGAGACGAGCGTCGGAAGGAGGGCCGTCAGGACCTCGACCGCGCGCCTCCCCGGCTTCGTGACGGTGGCGCTCGCGACGGGGCCCTTCGGCGAGTCCTTCCAGCGGATTTCCGAGACGTCCTTGATCGCGTTGGCCCGCATGAACCCGAGGAGCGCCGGCGTGGGACTCCCCGCCGGGTCGAGCGCCGCCGCCTTCTTCGGTCCCGTCACCTCGGTCGTCAGGTCGGGCGCCTTCTCCGGCAGCCCCTCCGCGTAGACGACGATCCGCCTCGGCGTCGCGAGGGCCGCCACGCACTTCGAGGCGAGCCCGGAGGCCGTCAGCTCCCGCGAGAGGATCGCCTTCGCCTCCTCGAGGGCAGGGGCCAGGTAGCCGGCCGGGATTTCCTCGGTGCCGATTTCGAACAGGAGATTGGGCATGCGGGCCTACTTCGGTTTGGAGAGCCTGTCGAGCGCCTCTTTCGCGCCCGCGTGGACCGGGTCGCGTTCGAGGGTCTTCTTGTACGCCTCGATCGCGGCGTCGTTCTGGCCGCTCGACTCGTACGCCTGGCCGAGGTTGTAGAGCGGCGAGGCGTCGTCCGGCGAGAGCTCCGCGGCCCGCTTGAGCGCCTGCACCGCGCCCGGAACGTCCCCCTTCGCCAGCAGCACCGTGCCCAGGTTGTTCCACGCACTCGCGTGCTGGGGGTCGAGCTCGACGGCCTTCTTGAAGCTCGTCGCGGCGTCCTCGAACTTCTGCGCCTCCGTGTAGAGCGTCCCGAGCGTGTACTGGTCGTCGGCGCTCCCCGGCCGCAGGCTCACCAGGATCTGGTACTCCTGGATCGCCTTCGCCTGCTGCTTGGTCTTGAGGTAGAGCACGGCGAGGTTGTGGTGGATGTCGGCGAACGCCGGGAGGATCTCCGAGGCCTTCTTGTACGCCTCGATCGCGTCGGCGTCCTTCCCCGCGGCGGTCGCCTCGCGCGCCTTCGTCAGCCACGTGGAGAGCGCCTGCTTCTGCTCCGCGGTCAGGTCCGCGGCCGGCGTGATGGCGAAGCTGTCGATCGTCGCCTTGAACTCCGCCGCGTGCGTGGCGAACGCCGCCTTGGTGCAGTACGCGAGGATGACGTAGAACTCCCCCGCGCCCGCGTCGATCGTCACCTGCGCGCAGAACAGCTCGATCTCCGGCTTGCTCGGGTGGGGGAACGCGCCGATCACCTCGATCGCGCGGTGCCCCTTGGCGCCGGGGAGCTCCCTTTCCCTCTCCGACTCGGGCTTGAAGTCCTTGAGGGCCTCCTTGACGCTGTTCGCGACGTCCTCGATCGTCCCCTTCATCGGGACGGCCATCACGTCGATCTTCGGGTTGTACCCCTCTTCCTTGGGTCCGACGTACGTCAGCGCCCTCTCATTCGGGGCTCGGCGCCACCCCTTCGGAAAGTCGACGCGGTACCCGCGGATTGGGTCCTCGTACGTGTCGCCCTGCACCGCCGGCGCCTCCTTCGGCGGTGCGGCCTTGGGAGCAACCTCGAACGGCTTCTCCTCGATGTGGTCGATGTCGGCCTTCTTCACCTGCATCTCTCCGCCGGCGCGGGTCTGCAGCGTGATGGAGTCCCCCGCGTCGTCGACGATCTTCCCCTCGAGCTTGCCCCCGTTCTTGAGGTGGACGACGTCGGCCGCGAGGGGGACCGCGAGGGCGAGGAGGAGGGCGGCGGCGCGCATGGGAGGGACTCCGAAGGCGGTCGGCGGAGTATAGCCACGCTCGCGAAGGGGCGTCAAGCGCCGCGGGCGAGCGGCCGATAATGACTGTGGGGCACCCGCATTGCGCCGAACCCCTTGCCGGGGGTATCATTCCATGTTCTGGGAGGAGTTCATGACCCGCCGCTTGCCCGTCCTTTTCGCGTTGGGCACGGTCCTGACCCTGGGGCTCCGCCTCGGGGGGGAAGAGGAGTACAGCATCCCGTACGACCAGCTCTCACCCGACCAGGCGGAGCGCGTCCGGGACGTCATGGACACCGCGACCCTGTCGACGGAGTTCGAGCGGGAGGAGGTCCCCAGCTCGGTCGGGACGTACGACTTCCTCCTGGACCGCCTGCCGCTGACGGCGCGGATGGTGCGGGCCCTCGACCTCGGGAAGTACGTGATCAAGTCCGTCGAGGACGAGGGGTGCCTCGTGCTCGACGACCGCGAGGGCGTGAAGGTCTCCATGTACGAGGTCTTCCGCGGGGAGGGGCTGCGGGTTTACTACACGAAGGGCTACTACCAGGGGCCGCTCCTGCCGAAGATCCGCGGGCGCGGCGTGATTGCGCTGAAGTACGCCCAGGAGGGCGACGCCATTGCGACGAGCGCGAAGCTGTGGTTCCGGATCGACAGCGGGGTCGCGAGGGCGATGACGAAGGTCTTCCACCCGATCGTCATGTCGATCGCGAAGGACAAGGGAGGGCTCTTCCTCGTGGCGGCAAGGCAGGTAGCCGGCCTCGCGGCGCACGACCCGGAGGGCTTCTACGAGACGCTGAAGGCGTCCGGCCGCTTCACGGACCAGGAGCTGGGCGAGTATCGCTCGGAGGTCCTGGCCGAGACCTCCGCGAACGCCGAGCGGCGGTAGAGGTTTCACCTGGAGTAGCGCCCCTTCCCATTCCCCTTCCCGTTCCCCTTCCCCGAGCGTGGAGACCGCGCAGGGAATGGGAAGGGGAATGGGAAGGGGAATGGGAAGGGGGTACAGGAAGCGCTGAAGGAGGAGAGGGGCGGCGCGGCGATCGCTCTCCGAAAGGAGGGAGGAAAGTCCGAGCTCCGCAGGACAGGGTGGCTCCTAACGGGAGCCGGCCCGCTCCCCAAGGGGCGGGCAAGGGAAAGTGCCACAGAGACATACCGCCACGCCGCGCAAGCGGCGGGGTAAGGGTGAAAAGGCGAGGTAAGAGCTCACCGCCCCGGCGGCGACGTCGGGGGCCAGGTAAACCCCACCCGGAGGAAGACCGAATAGGAGGGCGATGTCCCTCCGAAGCACGGGCGAAAGCTCGGGCGGAGGAGGGGCGGAAGGCTGGTCCGGCCGAGCCCTCGGGTTGGTCGTTAGAGGCCGCGGGTGACCGCGGTCCCAGAGGAATGGTCGCCCCGGTCCGAAAGGGCCGGAACAGAACTCGGCTTACGGCCGCCCCTCTCCCCCTTCAGCGCCCGTTCCCCTTCCCGTTCCCGTTCCCCTTCCCGTTGCGTTCAAGACCGACGGGGAAAGGGAACGGGAATGGGAAGGGGAGCGGATCGTGCATGGATCTCCTCGCGGATTCCGTCCTACCTATCCGGGGTCTGGATCGCGAGTTGACTTCCCTCCCGGGCGGTGCTAGCATTTCACGCGACGTGGTGAGGTGACATCCGACGCCGCGTCGGCTGAAAAGGAGACGCCATGAACCGGACTGCGACCACACCGAAGGCTGCGAGCCGGCCGATTGAGGTCCCGAAGAAGCCCTCCCTCGACAAGATGGGCGCCACCTACAACCGAATCGTGAGCGACAGCGCCACGCGTCCCGGGGAGTTCGTCAAGAACTGGACCGTCCCGGCCGGCGGGGAATAGCCGCCGGTCCGTTCACCCCTCCACCCAGCGGTTCGCCGGTCCGCACCACACACCATGGACCAGCGCATTTTCGGCACAGAGACCGAGTACGCGCTGGTCCTCGACCCGCCGCCGGGGCCGGACTCCAACCTCACGCGCCGCGAGGTCTTCGACCTCTTCCGAGCCACCCTCGAGGCCCAGCACCCCACGGTCCGCTCCCACCGCTCCAAGGAGGGCGTCTTCCTCCAGAACGGCGGCTTCTTCCACTACGAGGCGCAGGTCCACGCCTTCTCCCAGGGGCTCATCGAGGCCAGTACGCCCGAGTGCCTCTCGCCCGACGAGCTGACGACGTACCAGGTCGCGCAGGACCGGATCCTCGCCGAGGCCCTCGCTCGGGTCCGCGAGAAGCTCGGGGCGCGCGGCTACGCCGGCACGCTGCGCGTCGGGAAGAACTCCACCGACGGCCACGGGAACTTCTACGGGACCCATGAGAACTACCTCGTCGACGACCCGCTCCCGACCTCCTCGCGCGTCGTGATGGCGGTCTGCTTCCCGTTCTTCCGCCTCGGATACTGGCTCGTCACGCTCCTCACCTTCCTCCCGCTCCTGCTGCTGCTCGCCGTCGGATTCTCCCTCTGGATCCTGTTCATGGCGTTCACGGTCCTGCAGCACTTCCCGCTCTTGCGGATGGTGTGCGGGAAGGCGCGTCGCGGGCTCGAGAGGCTCGGCTCCTACCTCCTCTCGATGTCCGAGGACCGCCTGATCGGGCTCCTGGGGTTCGTGAGCCGCGTCGTGAGCTGGCCCTGGGCCGTCTGCTACTCCGCGTTCCTCCGCCTCTTCCTGTTCCGCCCGTTCCGCAAGAACCTCGTGTCGTTCCTCGTGACGAGGCCGATCCTGACCGGATCGGGGCGGGTCGTCTTCTCGGAGGGCGGCACGGGGTACGAGCTGTCGCAGAAGGCGGAGTGCATCGGGAGCGTCTGCCGCGTGTACTGGGACGAGGCCTCCAAGCCGCTCATCGACATCAAGACCTTCGTCCTCGACCCGTGGGCGGTGTTCCAGGCCCGGAAGCGCCTGCACATCCTCGGTAGCGACAGCAACATGTCGGAGGTCACGAACCGCCTCCGCTCGGGGACCACGGGGCTGGTCCTGGGGATGATCGAAGCCGGCGTGTCCTTCGAGCGGCTGCGCCTCAGGGACCCCGTGAAGGCCCTGCGCACGGTGAGCCGGGACATCCGCCTGTCGGAGCGCCTCCCGCTCGCGGACGGGGGCTCGCTCACGGCGCTCGAGATCCAGCGCGCCTACTTCGACGAGGCGAAGCGCTTCTACCTCGGCCGCGAGATGGCCGACGAGCGGACCGTCGCGTTCCTGAAGGAGTGGGAGTCGGCGCTCTCCGCGCTCTCCGAGAACCCGTTCCTCCTCTACAAGGACCTCGACTGGGTGGCGAAGCTGGACCTCATCGAGCAGGCTTTGCGGGGCAAGGGCGGCCTCGCGTCGCTCGCCCCGTGGTCGACCTGGATCGAGAAGCTCGCGGAGACCGTGGCCCTCGAAGACGCGCAGACCGACGAGGGGGCCCGGCTCGCGGTGGAGAAGGAGCTGACGCCGAAGGAGTCGGCGGACCTCGCCGCGAGGCTCTCCGCGGCGGGGAAGACGCACCGCGACCTGATCGAGATGGTCGGGATGTGGCTCCAGGCGCGCAAGATCGACCTCCGGTACCACGAGATCGACCTCGAGGAGGGGTACTACTACCAGCTCGCCGCCGAGGGGCTCGCGAGGCGCATCACGGACGACGCCGCGGTCGCGGAGGCGATCACGCGCCCCCCGCGGGGCACGCGCGCCTGGGTGCGCGGGGCGTTCATCCGCCTCTGCCGCGAGCGCGGGATGGACGCCCGCGCGAACTGGAAGGAGCTCTGGGTCCGCACCCCGCGTCGCCGACGGTGGCGCCGCTCGCTCACCATCCACCTCGACGATCCCTTCCAGACGGACGAGGGGCCGCTCGACCCGCTGAAGTGACGCGCCGCTCCCCAGGGCGAGGGGAGGAACTCCACACGATTCGCGCACGCCCGGCGTGCGCTCGCCCAACCGTCGGTGCCGCATGCGCTTCCGATACGCGGTCGCGGGCATGAGGCTTGCCTCGTAAAGGAACGGTCCTGTTCCACGAGGTGCCATCATGTCGAGCCGCGTCGCTGCCTTCCTCCTCCTCGCCGCCCTGCCCGTCCTCGCCAAGGGCCCCACGACCGTCGTCTGCCGCGCCGAGACCGTGGGCCTCGCCCGTGAGTCGATCCGCGTGACGGTCGAGGCCGGCGTCGCGCGCGTGGAGGTGAACTGGCTCCTCGCGAACGGCACCCAGCGCGACGAGGAGGCCGAGGTCCTCTATCCGTTCCCGCCCGGCGCGGTCGTCACGAGCTACCGCCTCTCGATGGGGGAGCACGAGCTGCGTGGACAACTTCTCCCCGAGCCGGAGGCGAAGAAGATCTACACCGACATCGTCCGCCAGATGCGCGACCCGTCGCTCCTCAGGCACGTCGGTGGCCCCGTCTACCGTTCCAGCACCTTTCCCGTGCCCGCGCAGGGGGAGCGCGCACTCCGATTCCACTACTCGATCCCCGTCTCGCGGGACGGAGAGCTGTTCCGCCTGTCGCTCCCGCTCGGCGGGGCCGGGCAGACGGTCCTCGCCGCTGACCTCTTCTCAAGCGTTCCCATCCGCACGATCTACTCTCCCTCCCACTCCATCGCCGTCCATCGCGAGACCGAGAACCACGCCTCGCTCAGCTTCGAGGCCAAGGGTGACGGCGGCAGCAGCTTCACGCTGTACTACTCCATCTCTCCCGAGGACCTCGGCCTCTCGCTCCTCGCGCACCGCCACGCGGGGGATGACGGCTGGTTCCTCCTCTCCGGCGTCCCGAGCCTGAAGCTGGGCGAGCGCGCCGCCGCGCGCAACGTCCTCTTCGTCCTCGACACCTCGGGGAGCATGGCCCAGGAGGGGAAGATCGAGCAGGCGCGGCGTGCGCTCACCTTCTGCCTCCGCGGCCTGGCTCGGACGGACCGCTTCAACATCCTGACGTTCGACAGCGGCGTCCGGACCCTCTCCCGGAAGCCTCAGGAGGCCGATCCCGACGCGGTGAAGCTCGCGGAGGAGTTCGTCGCGTCGATCTCCGCGCGGGGCGGGACGGCGATCCACGCCGCGCTCACCGAGGCCCTCTCACAGGTAGGACAGGACGGCCTTTCGACCGACGTAGTCTTCCTGACGGACGGGCTGCCGACGATCGGCGAGACGGACCTCGCGCGGATCCGCGAGTCGGTCAAGAAGGCAAATGGCGGCAAGTCGCGGGTCTTCGTCTTCGGCGTGGGGAACGATGTCAACGTCCCGTTCCTCGATGCGTTGGCGCTCGAGAACGGCGGCTCCCCCGAGTTCGTTCGCCAGGGAGACGACCTCTCCGTGGCCGTGACGTCGTTCTTCTCCCGCATGACGCACCCGGTCCTGACCGATTGCGAGCTGGCGTTCGAGGGCGTGGAGGTCTTCGATGTCTACCCGCGAGACCTCCACTCGCTCTTCAAGGGGCAGCAGATCCTCGTCTTCGGCCGCTACAAGGGCGACGGCAAGGTCCGCGTGAGACTCACGGGCAAGGTGTCGGGGGAGCGCAAGGAGTACACCTACGACACGACCTTCCCGTCGCGGCGCGCCGAGAACACGTTCATCGCCCCGCTCTGGGCCGCGCGCAAGGTCGGCTACCTGATCGACGAGGTCCGCGGGAAGGGGAACGTCCCCGAGGTGATCGACGAGATCGTCCGCCTCTCCCGCGAGTACGGGATCCTGACGGAGTACACCGCCTTCCTGGCCCGCGAGGCGCCGGGGATGACTGCGGAGGACCTGCGCCGGGGCGTCGGGGCCCGGTTCGACGGCGCGCGCGCGCTCGAGACGGGGGACCCGGCCATTCGCCAGGCGAACGAGAAGGAGTGCCGCAAGAAGGCCTGCACGGAGGCCGACTGGCGCCGCGCGGACGGCGTGGCGGAGGCCCAGGACGCGGCGGGGGCCGTCGCGGTCGTCTGCGACCGGGCCTTCTACAACCGCGCCGGGTGCTGGGTCGACGCCCGGGTGCGGCAGGAGCGCCAGCCGGACATCGTTGTGGAGCGCTTCAGCCCCGAGTACTTCGAACTGATCGAGGGGTCCGACGACCTGGCCCGCCTCCTCTCGGTCGGGGAGAGGGTCATCGTGGAGCACGAGGGGAAGCTGATCGAGGTGAAGTAGCGGGGAACCGGCGCCTGGCGCCGGGCGTCCAACGTGCCAACACACCTACAAGGAGAGCACCCATGAGGTTCTGGAATCGCATCGTCGTGGCCGCCGCCGCCTCGTTCCTGGGGCTGGCGTCCCTGACCCCCGCGTTTGCGGAGGAGAAGCGGCTCCCGAAGGGGCCCGCGGTCGACCTGGTCTTCTGCATCGACCAGAGCGGCAGCATGGACCAGATCATCGCAAGCGCGAAGCAGAAGATCTGGGCCGTCGTCAACGAGATGGCCCTGGCCAAACCGACGCCGGAGCTGAGGATCGGCCTCATCGGCTACGGCTACGACCCGTTCGGCGCGGCAGACGGCTTCATCCACGTCTACATCGACTTGACGGACGACCTGGACGGGGTCTACGGGCAGCTCATGAAGCTGACGACGGACGGCTCCACGGAGCTCGTGGGGCAGGTGATGGCGACGGGAATCGACCGGATGCAGTGGAACACGTCGCCGGACGCCCTCAAGATCATGTTCGTCGTCGGGAACGAAAGCGCGGACCAGGACCTGGACAAGGAGCGGTTCGGCTTCGAGGTCGTCGCGAAGCGTTCGATCCAGAGCGGGATCGTGGTGAACACGATCTACGGCGGGGACGTCGACCTGGCCCAGGCGGAGCCGCAGTGGCAGCGGATCGCGAAGCTCACGGACGGCCACTACTCGCGGATCGACCTCTCGGGGGGAGTGGTCTCGTTCGCGACGCCGTACGACGACGAGCTGACGAAGCTGAACGGCGACCTGAACAAGACGTACGTGGCCTTCGGCCGCGAGGGGCGGGAGAAGCAGAAGTGCATGGAGGATCAGGACAAGGCGGCCGAGGGCGCGGGCCCGGCGGCGGCGCCGCAGGACGCGCTGGCGCAGCGCGCCGAGTGCAAGGCTGGGAAGTTCTACCAGACGGAGGACTGGGACCTGGTCGAGGCGAGCAAGGCCGAGGGGTTCAAGCTCGAGGACGTGAAGGACGAGGAGCTGCCCGAGGCGATGCGCGGGATGACGCTGGAGCAGAAGAAGGAGCACCTGGCGAAGATGGGCGCGGAGCGCGAGAAGGTGAAGGCGCGGATCCAGGAGCTGGCCGCGCAGCGCGACGGGTTCATCAAGGCGGAGATCGCGAAGAACTCGCTCGACGCGGACAACGGCTTCGACGCGGTGGTGAAGAAGGCCGTGCGCGAAGAGGCGGAGAAGAAGGGATTCACGTTCGAGGAGAAGTAGGCTCCGGATTTCAAATAGCAAATAGCAAACTGGGCATCTCAAATTGAACCCCGCCACGAGCGCGCTCAGACGCCTCGTGGCGGGGTTCAATTTGAGATGCCCAGTTTGCTATTTGCTATTTGAAATCCGGAGGCTATTTGCGCCCTTCCAGCGACACCTCGATCTCCAGCTCCTTCCCCTCGCGGAGCACCGTGATCTTCACCTTGTCGCCCGGCTTCTTCTCGCCGATGAACTTCAGTACGTCCGCCGGCGCCTTCATCTCCTTCTCGTCGATCGCCTTGATCACATCGTCGCTCTTCACGCCCCCCTTTGCCGCAGGGGCCCCCTCGAGCGCGTCGATCACCCGCACTCCGCCGTCCCTGGCGGCCTCCATGCGCACGCCGAGCTGCGCCTTGTCCCGCAGCTTCTCGTCCGCGTCGATCGCCGTGAGCTTCACCTTGATCTGCGTCGTCTCCTCGCCCCGTCGGACCTTGCAGGAAACCGTCTCCCCCGACGGCCACGTCCAGACCACCCCCCAGAACCGCGCCGCCGTCGGCGTCGGCATCCCCTGGACCTCCAGGATGACGTCGCCCTTCTGGAAGCCCGCCTTCTCCGCCTCCGTCCCCGCCTTCACCCGCCCGACGATCGCGTCGTTCGACGTGCCGCCCTGCAGGAGCGACAGTCCGTCCGGGACGCCGTGGCAGTTCCCCTTGCCTTCCTTCAGGCGCGGGATGAACCGGCTGATCTGGTTCGACGGGATCGCGTACCCGATCCCCGTGTTCACGCGGTTCCCGAAGCGCGGCGCGATGCTGCCGTTGATCCCGACCAGCTCCCCCTTCATGTTGAAGAGCGGGCCGCCCGAGTTCCCCGGGTTCACGGAGGCATCCGTCTGGATGCAGTCCAGGTACCCCTGCAGGTCCTTCGGGCTTGCGTAGCTCCCCTCGCAGCGGTGGTTCGCGGACACGATCCCGAACGTCACCGTCGGCCGACAGTCCGGACGGCCGAGGAGGAACGGGTTCCCCACCGCGATGACGTACTCGCCCGTCTCCAGGGCATCGGAGTCGCCCAGGTCCACGTGCGGGCGGCTCTCCGCGTCCTTCATCTTGAGGAGGGCGATGTCGCCGCGGCGGTCCGTGCCGACCAGGTCGGCGACATACGCCCGCCCGTCCTGGGTCTTCACGCGCCAGCGCTTGCTGCTGCCGGCCACGTGGTTGTTCGTCAGGAAGTAGCCGTCCTCGGAGATGCAGACCCCGCTCCCGCCTCCGATGAACACGAACGCGGGGACCACCTGGTCGACCACGTGGACGACGTCGCTCTCCAGCTCCCGCGCCTTCGCGGTCGCGTCGTCGGCCCAGGCAGACCGCGCCGCGGCCGCCGCGCACGCCGCGAGCGACAGGACCGTGCAAAGGGCTCTCACGTTTCGCATCCCGGGCCTCCTACTTCCGCTCGCCGAGCACGGCCGTGATGTTGATGTCGACGCCGTCGCGCTTGATGATCATGCCCACCTCGTCTCCGACCTTGCAGGCGCGGATCAGCTTCGACAGGTCCTCCCACTCCACGATCTTCTGCCCCTGGAACTCCGTGATCACGTCCCCGGAGCGCAGCCCCGCCTTCTCGGCGGCGCTGTTCTGGACCACCTGATCGATCTGGGCCCCCTCGACGTCGAGGGCCCCCTCCGCGGCCTGGACTCCGAGGAACGGGGAGGGAGGCTTCGTGACGACCTTTCCCTCCTTCAAGTCCGCCATCGTGTGCTCGATGCAGTCCCACCTCGTCACGAACCCGATCCCGCTGTTCAGGCCGTACTCCGTCGTGGAGAGCTGCGCCGCGATTCCCACCAGGCGCCCTTCGAGGTCGACGGCCGCGCCGCCCAGGTTGCCGTAGTCGATCTCCGCGTCGGTCTGCACGCACGTGTTCCCGTTCCGCCCGTCGGCGCTCACGATCCCCGCCGTCACCGTGGGGTGCTCGGGGGAGGGGGAGCGTCCCACGACGAGGAGGAACTGTCCGACCCGGATCTTCGACGGGTCGGCCGGCTCGAGCGTCGGGAGGTCCTCCGCGTCGACCTTCACGAGCGCGAGGTCGAGGTTCTGGTCGCGACCGAGCAGCTCCCCTTCGAGCGTGCGGCCATCGGCGAGGTGGACCTTGATCCCGTGGACCTCGCCGTCGACGGCGTAGTAGGTTGTCAGGATGTAGCCATCCTCGCTCACGATGACGCCCGAGACGGGCCCCTCGGGGCGCGCGTAGTAGTCCTTGAGCTGCTGCGGCGTCAGGCGGTCCTGGAGGCGCTGCGCGCGGCTCTTCGGCTTCTCCACCACCTCGAGGTCGATGTCGAGGCAGACGACGGCGGGGGCGACCTTGCGGACGACCTCCGCGAAGGCCTGCTGCACGGCGGCGCCGTCGGGCGACCCGGTGTCGGCCCAGGCGGGCAGCGCCAGGAGCCAGGCGATGGCTGCGAGTTTCCCCATGGCTTCCCCTACAGAGGTTCGAGGTCCAGCGTCACGGTCATGTCCTGCGTCCCGCTCTCGGTCTTGACCTTCAGGCGGACCTGCGCGCCCGCCTTCATGCTGCGAATGAGGGTCTCCAGCTCCTGCGCCGTGTGGACGGCCTTGCCGTCGACCTCGAGGATGCGGTCCCCCGAGACGATGCCGACCCGGTCGGCAGGAGACCCGCGGTTGACCTCGACGACGGGGACGCCCGTCCCGGGCTCCTCCTCGTCCGCTGCGACCACGCCGAGGAAGGCGGGACCGGCCGCCTGATCCGTTCGAGCGGGCGGGGCGCCGAAGGCCTGCGGTGCGAGCCCCTGGATGTACGGGCGGATGACGTCGATCGGGACCGCCACGCCTAGCCAGCGCATCTTCGAGTAGCTGAGGCTGAGGATCCCGATGACCTTCCCCGAGGCGTCGAGCAGCGGCCCGCCGTCGACGCCGGGGTTGACGGCGGCGCTCGTCTCGATCACCTCTCCCTTGTAGCTGGCCCCCTCCATCGTCTCGGTGAGCTCGTAGAGGCCGCTCACGATGCCGTGCGACATGGCGACCTCGTTGTCCTGCGTGATGCTGTTGAGGACGTTGCCGAGCGTGTAGGTCACCTGGCCGGGCTCGACATCCGCCGAGGTCCCCAGCTCGACGTGGGGCCAGTCCTTCCCGTCGAGTTGGATGAGGGAGGCCTCCTTCTCGACGTTGGCGCCGACGAGCTTCGCCTCGTGCTTCTTGCCGTCGGCCGTGATCACCTCGATCTGGGAGGCCCCCGGCGGGACAACGGTCGTCGAGGTCAGGATGTAGCCATCGGCGTGGACGATCGTCCCCGTGCCGAAGTACGTCGCGCGTCGCGTGCGGCAGTTGATCCCGACGATGGCGGGGCTCGCCAGGCGGTAGATCTCGGTATGGCCGCGTTTCCGCTCTTGGGCGACGGCGGGCAGGCAGAGGAGGAGACTGACGAGGAGGAGCAGTGGGCGGGGCATGGACCCTCCGGCGTGATGGGATTGCTCTGAGCGTATAGTGAACTACGCAGCGGGTCGAGACTTTGTTTGGAGGGGCTCAAACGCCGATGCTATGATCGGAGAAGAGGGCTCCTGGAAGGGAAGGCCGATGTCCCCGGACAAGATCGAAATCAACTGCGCCAAGTGCGGGACTCGGCTGAAGTTCTCCACCAAGTTCGTCGGCCGCATGGGGATGTGCATCGCCTGCGGCGACCAGTTCCTCATCAAGCCGGAGAAGCCCCCCGACGCGTCGAAGAAGCCGTCCACCAAGGGCCCCGGGAAGGCCTCCACCAAATTCAACTTCAAGATCTCCACGTACTTCAAGAAGCCGCCGAAGGAGTGACGGGCTACAGGTTTGGGTAGACCGTCTGCTCGACCGCCAGCGAGTTGGCGAAGCGGTTTGCGAAGTTGAAGATGCCCACCACGGCGGCGATCTCGACGATCTGGGCCTCGGACCAGTGTTCCCTCAGGTCGTCGAAAATCACCTGGGCGACTGCCTCGGGGCGCTCTGTCGACTCGATGGCGAACGTGACGGCGGCCCATTCCGCCGGGGAGAGGGGAGGGGAGGAGGGGGCCGTCGTGCAGGCGATCTTCTCGTCGGCGATGCCCATCCGCCTTGCCAAGGCGGTATGCGAGGCGTCTCAGTAGTCGCTATGGTTCGCGCGCGAGACGGCGAGGGCGACGAGCTCCTTGGTCTTCAGGTCGACAGCGCCCTCGGCCATGATAGCCTGGAAGCACTTCCCGAAGGTGTCGAGCGTCTTCGGGACATGGGCGAGGATGCGGAAGAGGTTCGGCACTGCGCCTCGCTGCGCCATGAACACGTCGAAGACCGGCCTAAGCGTAGGGTCGGTCGTCTCCTGCGGGACCATCGAGAGTCGGGCCATCGCGGGTCCTCCATGAAAGGGCCCCCATTCTACGGCCTGCCCCGCCCCGCGTCGAGCGCGCTGCTCCATCAGCGCATGAGCCTGCGCATGAGCAGCTCGTCGAGCTTCCTGCGGCCGTCGAGTACGGCCATGACGTGGACCGTCCGACCGCTCACCTCGTAGACGATCCGGTGCGGCGACTCGATCAGCTCCCGCCACCGGTCGATTCCGAGACGAGCGAGCTCCGGGACAACCCGTCCGCGAAAGGGGACCCTCTCGAGAGCCGCGGCGCGACGTTCGAGCCGTTCGCAGACGCGTATGGCAGCCTGGGGCGAATCGCCCGCGATGTACCCGAGGATCTCGTCCAGGTCGCGCTCCGCGTCGTGCGACCACAGCACCGTGTACCGCTTGCTACCCACGGCGCCTGGCCTTTCGGATGACCTCCTTCGCCCGGCGGAACACGTCCGACTGGCGCCGGACGCGACCCGCCCTTACGCTGGCCTCGGACATCGCCAGGATCTTGAGGAGCGTGGTCGCCTCGCGCCACTGGTCGTACATCTCCACGTCCAGGACGACGACCTTTGCCCGTCCGTTCTGGGTGATGATGACGGGACCGCCCTCGTCTGCCACCCGACGGACGAGGTCCGCAGTGTGGTTCTTCAGGTACGTGATTGGTTGGATCGAGTCCTTCAATCCCATGCGTGCGCTCCGCTCTCTCGACCGGTCCGAATCTAGCCCATGATTCGGACCGGTGCAAGCACTCTCGCCGGATCGCTTGCCGAGCTTGAAGCCGCGAGGGGCTTCGATTAGTCTGGTCTGAATCATGCGCGCACTTCTCATCCTTCTCGTCGCGTCCATCGCCTCCGCGGAGGGGATGACCGCCGAGGAGATTTACGAGCTCGACAAGGCCGGCGTCCCCGCGTCGCTCCTCGTCGCCTGGGTCCGCGGCGACGGCGCGGAGGCGGTCGACACGGGCCACATCCTCGACATGCAGGAGCTGGGAACCTCCGACGCCGTCGTCGAGGAGCTCATGGTCCTCGACTCCGCCCGGCATGACCCGAGTCCCGCTCGCGCCGTCCTGGTCGTCGTCAACCGCACGGGGGCGCCCCTCGGGCTGCGCATCGAGGAGCGCCAGGTGCGTCTCGAGACCAAGCCGGGGGAGGGGAGTCCGACCGTCGCCGACGGCGCCGAGGCGAGGGTTCCGGTCGACGCCGTTCCCCACGAGGTCCGCCTGGACGGCCGCCCCAGCGGTCTCCGCGTCACCCCCCTCGCCGACGACGTCCGCCTGGAACTGCTGCCCAAGCTGGAGGGCGGCCACGGGCCTCGGGCCCGGGTGACGTGCGGGCACGTCGGCCTCTTCGAGGGGCCCCTCGTCCAGCCCCCGCTGGAGCCCTCGGAGTTCCGAGACACGAACCCCGCTCAGGTCTGGTCCTGCCAGGTCCACGGGGACGTGAAGAAGGCGAGGCGCGGCGTCTGCCCGGTTTGCCGCCGGATCCTCGTCCTGCGGCGCGACCCGAACGTCCCGCCGTCCATCCCGCCCTTCCTCGGAGGGCCCGACCCCGAGGACTGGGACCCCACGTCGGCCCCGATCTTCGTCTGCCCGGGCCACCCGGAGCTCTGGTCGCGCTCTCCAGGGAATTGCCCGATGTGCGGCGTCGAGTTGCAGCTCATCCGTTAGCACCATTCGAGTCGGAGGTTGAACCCAGATGACCAAGTCGATCCTGCTCTCGTGCGCCGCACTCGTGCTGGGCGCGGGTCTCCTGCTCGTCGGTTGCCGTGGCGGCACGACACACGACGACACGGTGGACCCCGCGACGGGCGAGCGCCGTGCCGTGCGCCACTTCTGCCCGCAGCACCCCTCCGTCACCTCGATGGGCCCCGACAAGTGCCGGACCTGCGGCGCTATGCTCGTCCCCGAGCCGTAGGCGGGATTGCCGGGGGAGCCGCGACGCCCCGGACCAGCAAGCTGGCCTTGCCAGCTCGGGGCGCCGCCGGAGTCCGGCGGGTCGCTTGCACTGGGGGCAGACGGGCGCGGGATGGCAGACGGCGGGCCAATGACGGTGCGATCCACGACCTTCGACCGGGAGGGGAACCTCGGCGCCTCGCTCCTCGTCGCATGGACCGACCCGTCGGGCGGGTACCGCGTCCGCACCGCGCTGGTGACCGAGCCATGAGGACGGTCGCCACGCATACGCTCCGCTTCCGCCTCGTTGCCGCGTTCTCCACTGTCGTGGTCGCCTTCGGCGCGGCCGTAGTCTTCGTTTTCCTCTCCATCGCCCGGATCCACGAGGCCACGCACGACCTCGTCATGCGCGAGGAGGCCGTCCGATACGGCCTGACGCTCGCGAGCTGCGGGCGGGACCAGTACATCCACACCGCCCACCTCCTGATCACCCACGACGAGCACCACGTAAACGAAGTGCGCGAGGTCGTAAAGCGGATGGAGGGCTGCCAGGAGCACGTGCGGATGGCCGTCTCCGACGACCGCGAGCGGGCGGCCCTCGACGACCTCGATGCGGCGGCCGAGGAGTTCCGCCGCGTCTTCTTCGAGGGGATCGTCCCCGCCGTCCGCGAGCACCGCGTCCAGGACGCGCTCGCCCTTCACGAGAAATCCGAGGAGCTCCTCGTCCGGATCATCGCCGACAACGACCGCCTGAGCTCCTCGTTCCGCGCCAAGATCGACGAGGCCAACCACCGGGTGAGCGACCTGGGAGCCTGGGCGTCGTCCGTCTCCGCGGCCGCCCTCTTCCTCGGCATTGCGACGGCGGTTTTCGTGGGCCTCCGCCTCGGGCGGTCGATCCTGGATCCGGTCCGCGACCTCGTCGCAGCGACCGAGGCCGTTGCGCGCGGCGAGCGCCTCCCCTCGCTCGCCCCGGCTCCGATCGTGGAACTGGAGCGCCTCCGCGAGAGCTTCGAGAAGATGGCGCACGACCTGGCCGCGCGCGAACGGGCGCTCATGGAGGCGGAGAAGCGCGCCTCCCTGGGGCTCCTCGCCGCGGGGATCGCCCACCAGATCAACAACCCGATCGGCGTTATCCTCGGCTACGCCCGCCTGCTCGAGGAGGGGCGCGTCTCCGACCCCAAGGCGGCCCTCCGGATCCTCCACGACGAGGCCGGGGAGGCGAAGCGGATCGTCGAGACCCTCCTCGCCCTCGCCCGGCCCGAGCGAATCTCCATGGAAGAGGTCCGCGTCGCCGACCTCCTTGCCGAGACCCTCGAGCACGTGCGCCGGTACCGCCGGGATGCGAAAGGGGGCGTATCGGTCGCGTGCGACCCGGGCCTCGCCGTCCGGACCGATGCGAGGAAGCTCCAGCAGGTGCTGACCAACCTCGTGATCAACGGCCTCGAGGCGATGCCCGGAGGCGGGACCGTCGCGGTCTCGGCGAGGAAGCGAGGCGACTCGGTCGTCCTCGAGGTCGCCGACGAGGGGCCCGGTCTCTCGAAGGAAGAGGCGGATCGCCTCTTCGACCCCTACTTCACCACGAAGAAGGGGGGCACGGGCCTGGGCCTTGCTATCACCCAGGAGATCGTCCGCGCCCTTGGAGGCACGGTCGAGGCCCGCGCGCGGACCCCGCGCGGGTGCATCTTCGCCGTCGCCTTGCCGGAGGTGCAGCCGTGAGCCGGGCATGTATCGTGGTCCTCGACGACAAGCGCGGCATGGTCGAGATGCTGAAGTCGCTGCTGGAGGCGGAGTACGACGTCCTCGCCACCGTCGACCCGCGCGAGGCCCTGGAGCGCATCTCCCAAGGCGGTTGCGACGTGGTCGTCTCGGACATGCGCATGCCCGGGATGGACGGGATGCAGGTCCTGCGCGACGTGAAGGCCGCCAGCCCCGCGACCGAGGTCATCTTGATGACCGCCTTCGGCAACGTCAAGGAGGCCGTCGAGGCGATGAAGCTCGGCGGGTACGACTACATCTCGAAGCCGTTCGAGCCGGACGAGATGGCGATGCTCGTCGCCCGCGCCGTGGAGAGGAAGCGGCTGCTCGAGCGGACGAAGTACCTCGAGGAGGAGGTCGGCCAGCTCTTCGCCTTCGGGAGCATCGTCGGGTCGGGGCCGAAGATGCGCGAGGTGTTCGCGCTCATGCGCAAGGTCGTCGACACCGACGCGACGGTGCTCGTGGCCGGGGAGAGCGGCACGGGGAAGGAGGTCGTCGCGCGGGCGCTGCACTACGAAGGACGACGCCGGGCCGGGAAGTTCGTCGTGGTGCACTGCGCGGGCGTCCCCCGCGACCTGGCCGAGTCGGAGGTCTTCGGCCACGCGAAGGGGGCCTTCTCGGGCGCCTTCGCGGTGAAGCGCGGCCTGGCGGAGGAGGCCGACGGCGGTACGCTCTTCCTCGACGACGTCGACCAGCTCGGGCCGGACGTGCAGGCGAAGCTGAACCGCCTGATCCAGGAGAAGGAGATCCGCGCCGTCGGCGACACGGCGTGGAAGAAGGTCAACGTGCGGATCGTCGCCTCGACGAACCAGGACCTGCCGGCCCTCGTGGCGCAGGGGAAGTTCCGCGAGGACCTGTTCTACCGGCTGAACGTCTTCCAGGTCGCGCTCCCGCCGCTCCGCGAGCGGAAGGAGGACATCCCGTCGCTCGCGGCGCACTTCCTCGCGCGCCAGGCGGCGAGGGAGGGGAGGCCCGCGGTGACGCTGACGCCCTCCGCCGCCACGGTGCTTCAGGGCCACGACTGGCCCGGAAACGTCCGCGAGCTGGAGAACGCGCTGGAGCGCGCGGCGCTCCTCTCCGAGGGGAAGCCGATCGGGCCGGAGCACCTCCCGGGGCTCGTCGTCGGGGCTGAGGGGGCCGCGGCGCCTGCCGTCTCCCTCGACCTCCCATACGCGGATGCGATGGAGCGGGCGACCGGCGAGGCTGCCCGCGAGTACCTCGTCGGCCTGCTGAAGCGCTTCGGCGGCAACGTCACGCATGCCGCCGAGCACGCGGGGGTCGAGCGGCAGAGCCTCCATCGTCTCATGAAGCGGTACGGCGTCCGATCGCAGGACGTCGAATCGGACGACGAGCACCCCTGAGGCGCACTCCAGGTCACCCGGCCGGGGACACCGACGTCGAGGCGGTGACGCCGGTGGTGTGCGTGCACCTCGCCCGGGCCGGACCCCCTCGCGGCACCACCGGAGGGGAGAGGGGGGCGCGGGGGAGGGGACCGGCCCCTCCCCCGCACGGGAGCTACGCCGCGGCCGTCGAGGGCGTGGCGATCGCCGGGGCGGACGGCGACGGGGGGGAGGCCTCCGGGCGGCTCCCCCTCTGCCAGAAGAAGCTCTCCACCAGGCTCCGGTCGCCGGGGAGGCGCTCCGTCAGGCCGCCGAAGACCGCGCGGTACTCCCGCCTCCACGCCTCCGCGGCCTCCGCGAGCTTGCGGTCCGCGTTTTCCGAGGCGACCACGGCCGCACGGTACTCCGCGTTCGCCTTCTCCGTCGCCTCCCGCGCCGCCGTCAACGCGCCCAGGAGCGACTTCGCCGTCTTCCACGTCTCGCCCGAGGCGAGCTCGGACTCGATCCGCTTCACCTCCTCGACTTCCTCCGCGATCGGGAGGCGGACCACCTCGCCCGGCATCCGGTGGAAGAGGCGCGCCCAGTGCGGCCCCTCCGCCCGACCGCCGAGGTCGGCCTTGGCGGCGCCCGCGATGGCGCGCACGGCGTTGTCGAGCGCCAGGTCGGCGAAGTCGAACGCAGCGCGAGCGATGACCTGCTGCGCCGCGCCGTTCTCCGACAGGCCGAGGGCGGCCTTCAGCGCGTCGAGAGCCTTTCTCCAGGTCGCCGCGAGCGACCCGGTGCCCGGGTGGGCCTGCAACCGCGCCAGCAGGTACAGGCCGAAGAGCTGGAGTAGACGTCTCGCGGACGTCCTCGACGAGGGCATCCTCATGGGAGGCCTCCTTGTGCTCGGGACTTCGGGGTCGCCCCGCACGCCGCACGACACAGCGTCGCGCACGCGGCTGGGCGATCCGTTCATCCGTACACCGACAATTGGAACGGCGAGGGCGTTACCCCACGAGATTCCGGAATCCCGCGCGAGATTCCTCGAGATCCGTCGTGTCGCGCCGATCTGCGCCGCGCAAGCGTGAGGCAACGCGATGCGGCGTGGACCCCTCTTGCGCGAGGCGTGAAGCACCGCGATGCGACACGGATCCGCGCTGTGCGAGACGTGAGGCAACGCGATGCGACGTGGACCCGCGTTGTGCGAGACGTGAGGCAACGCGATGCGACGTGGACCCGCGTTGCGCGAGGCGTGAGGCTACGCGATGCGACTTGGATCCGCGTTGCGCGAAGCGTGAGGCACCGCCATGCGACGTGGATCCTCGGTGTCTCCCGTCTTTCGCGGCGGCCTCAGGCCTCCCGTCCCGGCGCCCTGGTCTTCCGCGGCCGCGCATCCTTCCAGCAGCGGGCGAGGGCCTTCTCGAGCAGCTCCCGCGTGAGACCCACCTCCTCCTCCATCTGCTCCGCCACGCCCACCTCGGGCGACACCAGGTGGACGAATTGCAGGATGAACGCCTGCCGCGCGCGGTCGAGGAGGTTCTCGATCGACCTGGGCGAGACGCCGAGCGTCTCCGCGAGCTTCTCGTGTGTGAGGCCGTCGTTCGCGTCCCGCTGGAAGTGCCACTGGTCAAAGGCCTCCCACGCGTGGGGGACCTTGGCGAGGGCGACTCGGGTCTTCTCGCGGACCTCGTCGATACGTGTCCTGGTGAGGAGGAGGTCGAGGGCCTCCTCGGGCGACTTCCCGCGCGCTGGGGTGTCCACGTCGTCGAGGGGGACCTCCCGCCTGCCTGCGGCCTTCTTGCGGCGGGCGCGAATGACATTCCGGATCCACCCCCTGAGGTAGGCTCGGAAGCCGCCCTTCTTCTCGTCGTGGCGGTTGTAGACCCCGGCGTCGAGGAACTCGACGGCGAAGTCCTGCGAGACGTCCTCGGCGATCTGCTTGTCGCGGGCGAGGGAGCGGGCGTAGTGGAAGACATCGCCCCGGTAGCGCTCGACGATGGCGTGTCTGGCCTTCGACCCCGTCTCGCCGGCCCCCTTTGCGAGGGTCATCATCCCGAGCGGCGTGGCGGCGCCGCGCAGGAGCCCCTGCGGGAGCCGAAACCAGTAGAACGCGGTGTCCCTCATGCCGCGCATGATAGGGCCGCGCGGTGCGGAAGAGTAGGGATTCGGGAAACGAAGCGCATCATGCAGTAGGTGTGGAATCAGGACCAGAACGGCGACCGTTTGGCCCGGGCGGGCATCGGGCGACCTGCCCGGGTGCGCGGCCGTCCGCCCTTCGCTTCATCATCGACTCGAGCGACGGACGTGTCGGTCTCGACGTTCGTCACCGGTCCCGACTCACTGACGCAGGCCAGGTGACGGGGCGCATTCCCTTGCCATTCGAGTGATCGACGAAACCCCGCGTCGGGGCACAGGTTCGGTGAGGCCGATTCTGGTCTCCCGTGGATCGTGGCTTGCCGTGGGATCATGCGCAAACGAGTTCGTGGAGCGGGCGGAGGGATCTCTGTGCCGTCGCCCACTCGCTGATCGACTCTTACCTCACGCCAGGGCCACTTTGGCCCGGGCACCCTCAACCCGGTGTCGGGGTTCGGCCGGCTCACCGCCGGTCGAACCTCCTCATTTCCGCCCCCTGGCCGGCATCGTGCTTGCTGATAGGTCAGCTCGGCGAACGACCAGGAGCGCCCCTTGCTCACGCTCGAGAGGAAACCGGCGACCGACCTCCACCGCTTCGGACGGCCAATGATCGTTGCCGTTGGCGCGGTCGTCGCTGTGTTTCTCGTGTACGCGCTGGTGGAGCGGCTCTGGCTCTCGCAATTGGAGACGCGAACCCTCCACCTCCTGCACGTCATCCGGGGCGTCCTCGCGTCCCTCCTCGCCTCGGCCCTCGCCATCTGGACCGTGCTTCGAACCTCGCCCCCCCTCCTGGTCACCTCGAAGGGGCTCGGCGAGGTCGGTGCGGGCTCGTCTTCGGAGGACGACCGGCTCCTACACTACGCGGTCTGGTTCATCCACATGCGATGGGTCGCCATCGTGTGCGCGGCTGCGCTGGTCGTCATCGCGGTCGCGGTTGCGAGGCTGCTCCCCTCGGAGGTCTGGCCGCCGCTCGTCGGGATCCTCGTCGCCCTCGCCGCAGCCAACCTCTCCTACGGGGCCGCCGCGAAGAAGCGGCGAGGGCGTCGTGCGCTCCTCCTGGCCCAGGCCTACGGCGATCTGGTGGCGCTCGTCCTCCTCCTGCACTTCTCAGGCGGGATCGAGAACCCGCTGTCGATGCTGATGGTGCTCCACGTGATCATCGCCGGCGTCGTGCTGAATCGCGGCAGCACCTACGCCGTGGCCGCGTGCGGTGGCGCGCTATTCGCCGCGCTCGCATTGCTGGAGTGGGGGAAGGTCCTCCATCACTATACGCTGCTCATCTTCCCGCACGGCGAAGGGAACGAGGTCCACGCCGCCCACCAGACCCTGTTCGTGATGAGCCGCATTGCGCTGCGGTTCGGCATCCTCTTCCTCGTGGCGTACTTCGTCACGAAGCTCGCCGAGTGGGCCCGTCGGAGCGAGCAGATGCTCCTCCAGGCGGAACGCCTCGTGGCCACCGGGCGCACCGCGGGGCAGGTCGCTCACGAGGTGAACAACCCCATTTCGATCATCAGCGGGAAGGCGAGGCTCCTCCTCGACGCCTCGAAAGGACCCCTCGTGCGTCACCGCGGCTTTGTGGAGATGGCGCCTCCGCCAGCGGCCCCCTTCCATTTAGCCCCAGAAACCGAACGAAATACGGCGGGAACATCCTGGTCCAGCCGGTGGAGCACCTGTCGCTGACGACGGACGCATACATCATCGACGGATTCACGCAGGCCCGTTCCGACCGGTTCAGCCGGTCGATCCGCACGAACCCGGTCTCGGGCGTTCCGACCGCCAACTACGTAGGCGCGATCACGGAGCCGATCGCCTTCGACGTCGCCAGCGTCTCCGAGTTGATCGGGTACCAGATCGACAAGTGGACGATCAACCTCTCCTACGCCTTCACGCGGCAGGAGTCGTGGTGGAGGGCCTATCGCCACTTCGGTAGCGCTGGGGCGGTCTACCAGGTCAGCGATCGCCTCTCGATCGACGCGACGGTCGGCTACGAGGACTACAGCGAAGAGCAGAACTACGGCGTGAACGACTACGACGCCTGGCTGGGCGTGATCGGCTTCAAGGGGAAGTTCTAGACCGCCCGGACAACTCGCCCTTCTCACCGACTCGGCGGGCCGGGTGTGCGCCTTCGCACCCTGCCCGCTGCCGATCCAGCGGGATCGACCTCCGCAGCGGTAAAGCGCTGCGGCGTCCGCTCGCAGGGCGTCGAATCAGACGACGAGCACCCCTGATGTGCGCGCCCGGTCACCGTGCCGGCGACAGCGACGCCAGCCCGGTGACGCCCCGCGGTGTGCGCTCACACCGAACCTCCGGGACTTGCGGCGATCCCGCATCGGCCGACGCGTTGCACGACGTCGATCCCCCCCGCCAAGCGTTCCAGGAAGACGTCCGCATGGCCACTTCTCTCCTCCTGCTCGCGGGCGGGTGGGCGCTCTTCGGCGCGCTCCATAGCCTGCTGGTCGAACGACGGGTTCGTTCGCTCCTCCGGTTCCCGCCGTTCCTCACCCGCGTCTATCGACTCGCCTACAACCTCCTGAGCGTGTCCGCGCTCGCGGGGCTCGTGATCTTCGCAGCGGGCCTCCATTCGGAGGTCATCTACGAGATCGATGGGGTGGCGCGGATCCCGTTCCACGTGGTTCGCTCAATCGGGGCGGTCCTCGGTCTCGTCTCCGTTTGGCAGCTTGGCATGCTCGAGTTCCTCGGCATCCCACAGTTGTTCGGACGCAGGACGATCGAGGGAACCGGGCTGCGCACGGACGGACTCTATGCCCTCTGTCGGCACCCGATGGGGCTTGGTTGCCTCCTCATGCTGTGGGGAAGTCCCTGGATGTCCTCGGCCTACCTCGTCACCGCCGCCGCCCTGACCGTCTACCTCCTCGTCGGGACCTGGTTCGAGGAAAGGAACCTCATCTCCTGCTTCCCCGCGGAGTACCCCGCGTACTGTCGCCGCGTACCCGCGCTGCTCCCTGCCGTATGGAGGACAAGCTTGTCCGCCCCACGTGTCACCCCGGCGGTGCCCGTGGAACGCCCTCGGTGACGATTCCGACGGAGACGCGTTCTGTCACATTCCCTATCCTGTTGACGCGACAACGCCTTCCGGAATTCCGTTTGCAGCACGCCGCTTGCGAGACAGGGGCGCCAGGGGGATACCGATGAGGAGGTCACCCATGTTGAAGCGCATTCTGGCTGTAGCCGTTGTCGGGCTGGTTTCGATCGCGCTGCTAGGCTGCGGGAAGGACGATGGCCCGTCCAAGCCGAGCAACGCCCCGAGCAGCGGGTCGTCGTCGGTTTCGGCGCCCAGCGGCGGCGCGGCGGTCGCCGATACGGTCGTCGGGGGCAAGGCGCGCGACGTCATTTGTGAGATGGTCGTGGAGGCCGCGGGGAAGCCCGAGTTCGTCTACCGCGGCACGCGTTTCCACTTCTGCAGCGACGACTGCCTCAAGAAGTTCAAGGCGGACCCGTCGAAGATGACCACGGGTCTCCCCGGCGAGACGTGCATCTGCAAGACGGGTGGGATGTCGAATTGCAAGTGCGGCCACTGCAAGGGCAAGGAGGAGCGGTGCACGTGCAACGACCCCGAGGCCAAGGAAGAGCCCTCGAAGGAGCCCGACGGGCACGAAGGGCACGAGCACGGACACTAGATTCACAAGGAGGGTAGTCATGAAGAAGACGATGCTGCTGGCCGTATTGATGCTCACGGTCGCGGGGCTGTTCCTCGCGACCGGATGCAGCAGCGGCGGAGACAGGACGCAAGTGGTGTACGTGTGCCCGATGCACCCGAACATCACGGGGATGGAGGGAGGGAAGTGCTCCACGTGCGGGATGGCCTTCGAGCGTAGAGAGGTCCGCGCGGCCACGGAGGGCCGCAGCGGCGGCGGCGGGGCGCCACCTTCCAGCGGCCACAGCGGCCACGGTCATTAGCCCGAGTCGTCACGCGGAGTTGGAGCACAAGATGGAGCCTCTCCGTCGGAACCTCGTCGCGGGCCTCCTGCTGATCGCGGCCGGCCTGCTGTTCGGCGCGTTCATGTCGGCGGCCCGCGACCTCGACTTCATCGAGAAGTGGTTCCGATCGCCGCCGATGCGCTCGAACCAGGTCATGTACGCCCACGCCCACCTCGGCGTGATCGGCCTTGCCAACATCGCGCTCGGACTCGCGCTCCCGTTCGCCTCGCTCGGCACGCGAGCCCGTGCGATGCTCTCCTGGGCCGCGGCCCTCTCGGGCATCCTGGTCCCGGCCGGGATGATGCTCTCACTCCTCCCCGAGCCGTGGGACCGACTCGTCTACCTCCAGGCGGCCGGGTTCCTGCTTCTCCTCTACGCAACGGCCGGCACGGCGTGGGCCCTCCGTCGTCGATAGTTCTTGCCCCAGTCGACTCCGAGGCCACCTCCACTAACTCACTGTCACCGACTCGGTGCTACCGGGAATGGGCGTGACGTTGGGCCGCCTCCAGAACCCGATGAGTCTCTGGAGCTTGCAGCGAACCGAGAACTCAAGTGTCCAGGCACGTGCGTTGCTGAATCACGATGCACTCGCATGGCTGCTCCTACCACCCAGGGTGGGGGCAGCGAGGATTCCGGAGAGAAACGTGCCTGGGAGGCCCGACCATCGTGTGGGAGGGCCTCCAGGCACCTCGTTATTCTGCAAGGCTCGGACCCCAAGGGGACATCGTTCCCTGAAGGGTCCCATGGTAGGAGGAACCGATGAAGAACCTGCTTACGCTGTTCTCCGCCCTCGCGTTGGTGGCGGTGAACGGCTTCACTGAGGAGCCGGCCAAGCCGCCGCGCCTTCTCGCTCTCCCCGTCAATGGCGCGAATGCCGGCTGCTGCGTGGCCGCCGTGAAAGAGGCCCTCGAGGCCTTGCCGGGCGTCGTCGCAGTCCGCGTCGAGTCCGCCGATGGCGCCAAGCTGGCCATCGTCACGCTCGACGAGAAGGCCGAGCTGAGGCTGTCCGAGGTCACGCGCGTCCTCGATGAGGCGGCCAAGGACATGGCGGCGATGATGGGCGGCGGGATCCGCTACGTCGTGGATCGCGACCGCCTCGCGATCGGTGACGGGGCGCTCCTCATCGTTCCCGAGGGCGGCGACGGCAAGCTCCTCGCGGGCGTCCCCGGTCTCGCTCGCACGGACGTGGAGGCGGTCGGCGACGAGGTGGGCCTGCGCCTGCATCTGAAGCCGAAGGCCGTCGTGAAGCTGGGCGCGTTGACCGCGGCCGTGGCGAAGTCGGGCGGCGAGGTCTCCGACCTGGTCCTCGCGCCGAACTTCGACCCCTCGACCGCGGCGAAGGGGACCCAGAAGGCGCCTCCGGCGGCCCCCCCGAAGGGCGGCGGTGGCGGCGGCTGCTGAGGCAAATAGGCTTACGCGGGACCGTCGGTCCCGCACACACGGTCGAATGGTTGCCGGGGTAAGGAGAGAATCCCATGTTCTGGAAAGCGAGCCTGGCCGCGATGGTCATCGCGGCAGGCCTCTGGATCGCCGGCTGCAGCAGCGGGCCCGGCGGCGGCGGTGGCGGCGGCTGAGGCGGCTCGTCGGCCGGCCCGGTGGGGCCGTCAAGGCCTGCGAGCAGCTATTCCTGCCCGATGCACCCGGAGGTGACATCGGCAGGCCCCGACAAGTGCCGCATCTGCGGCATGCAGTTGACGCCCGCGCGGTAGCCGAGGCGCGGGGCGTCGGCTCTCGAGACGGCATCGGCACGGCACTCGACGTTTTCCAACCGGAGACCCGCTTCCCGGAGAGGGGGCTGGTCCGGACGGCCTCCGTGCCAATGGCGCGGGGGCCGTCTCCGCAGCCCGGGGCCTTACGCACGGAGGCCGGCTGGGCGCACTCGTGGAGACTTCCAGAAAGGCGCCGGAGGGTCCGCCAACTCCGGTCGCCGCCCGTATGGAGTCGACCCTTGGAGCCGGAAGACGACCCGAGGCTCGCGGAGATCGCGGCGGCGATCCTCCGGAGCTACCAGACGCACGGGGAGCTGAGGCACTTCGAGGGCGGCATGCTTCCCAGCCGTGAGGCGGTCTGGTCGATCGTCGATCATCTGCTCCGGATGCTCTTCCCCGGCTTCCTCGAGCCCGGCGAGACCCGCGCCGACGAGGCTCCCCAACGGATCGCCGAGCGCCTCCAATCCGTGGACCTCGCCCTGCGGGCGGAGGTCGAGAAGGCGCTCCAGTTCCGCGCGGGGCCCTCTCTCTCCCTGGACACGCGGAAGGAGCAGGCCCGCGGAACGGTCCATAGGCTGCTCGGCGTGATCCCCGCCATCCGCGACGTCCTCGCGACCGACATCGAGGCGGCCTACGAGGGAGACCCAGCGGCCCCCTCGAGAACCGAGGTCATCGTGGCCTACCCCGGGTTGCAGGCGATTGCCGTCCACCGCATCGCGCACTCCCTCCATCGGGAGCAGGTCCCCCTCATCCCGCGCATGATGTCGGAATGCGCCCACTCGCGCACCGGGATCGACATCCACCCCGGGGCGCGGATCGGGAACCGGTTCTTCATCGACCACGGGACCGGTGTCGTGATCGGGGAGACCTCCATCGTCGGCGACAACGTGCGGATCTACCAGGGCGTGACGCTGGGCGCGCGCGCACTGCCGAGGGACGAGGCCGGCCGCGTCGTCAAGGGCCTCAAGCGGCACCCCGAAGTCGAAGCAGACGTGACCATCTACTCGGGGGCTACCGTCCTGGGGGACGTGCGGATCGGACGGGGATCCGTGATTGGCGGGAACGTCTGGTTGACCCAGAGCATTCCCCCACGGACCCGAATCCTGATCAGGCCCCCGCAGCAGATCCACCTGGACCGGGTCCAGGACGACTTCCAAATCTAGGCGCGCCTGTTCGTCACCATTCACGGGAGGAACCATGAGGATCGCCGCCGACATCACACGTCTCGTCGGCAACACGCCCCTGGTGCGGCTGAACCGGGTCGCCGAGGGGACCGTCGCCGAGGTTGTCGCGAAGCTCGAGATGTTCAACCCCATGAGTTCGGTCAAGGACCGCATCGGCGTTGCGATGGTCGACGTCGCCGAGCGGCAGGGGAAAATCGGAAAGGACACGATCATCGTCGAGCCGACCAGCGGGAACACGGGGATCTCCCTGGCCTTCGTGTGCGCCGCGCGGGGGTACAAGCTCGTGCTCACGATGCCGGAGACCATGAGCCTTGAGAGGAGAAACCTCCTCCAGGCCCTGGGGGCGGAGGTGGTCCTCACCTCGGCGGCCGGCGGAATGACCGAGGCGGTTGCGAAGGCCGAGGAGATCGCCCACTCGAGCCCGCGCTACTTCATGCCGCAGCAGTTCAAGAACCAGGCCAACCCCGCCATCCACATGGAGACGACTGCACTGGAGATCTGGCGCGATACCGACGGCCAGGTCGACGTGATCGTGGGGGGCGTCGGGACGGGCGGGACCGTGACGGGCTGCGCCAGGATGCTGAAGCCGAGGAAAGCCTCCCTCAAGATTGTCGCCGTCGAGCCGAAGGACTCGCCGGTCCTCTCCGGGGGGAACAAGGGGCCGCATCCCATCCAGGGGATCGGCGCGGGGTTCATCCCGGACATCCTGGACCTCGAGGCGATGGACGAGATCTACCAGGTCGCGACGCAGGACGCCATTCGGATGACGCGCCGCCTCATCCGAGAGGAGGGGCTCTTCGTCGGCGTCTCCAGCGGCGCGGCGTGCGCCGCCGCACTCGACATCGCGCGGCGCAGCGAGAATCAGGGGAAGCTGATCGTCGTTGTACTGCCCGATACGGGCGAGCGATACCTCTCGACCCCCGCGTTCAAGGAGATCATTGGATGATCCGACTCTGATTGCAGTTCCATGTGTCGCTCGCGGAGAGTCGATGACGCCGCCGAGGTGACACCGCGCGGCGCCGCGCGGCGGGCGCGGTTCTGTCACGACGCGTGCAACGCTCGCAAACGTATGCGGTTCCGCGGGGACGGGGGGGCGTTGCCGGCTGGCACGGAGAATGAAAGAGGATGAACAAGGGGGTCAGGGTCCGCGAGGACCGCATTCGGAGGTCAGTCTCATGAAACACCTGATTCTCGGGTTGGCGATGTTTGCGCTGCTGTCCGCGAGCGCCTTTGCCGACGGCTGCGGCGGTGGCTACAGTGGCGGCTATGGTGGTGGCTACGGGTACGGTGGCTACAGCGGTGGCTACAGCGGTGGCTACGGCTATGGCGGCGGCTACGGCCACGGCGGCTACGGATATGGTGGCGGCTACGGCCATGGCGGCTACAGCGGCAGCTATGGCTATGGCGGCTTCGGGCATGGCGGCTACGGCTATAGCGGCTACGCGGGCCACGGGTCCGGCTTCACGTTCTACGGACATCACCGGTAGGCCCTCTGCGCTGAGAGCGCAAGATGCCGGACGACTGCTGCATCGCGTGTGCGGCGGTCGTCCTCGAACAGGGGGAAGAAAGGAAACCCAATGAACAGGAATCGTGTCGTGCTCGCCCTTCTTGCCATGTCGGCTTTGGCCCTCGCCGACGACAGGCAGGACGGCAGCGAGTTGGTTCTCATCCTTCCCCTCTGCGACCTCCAGGGGGCGTGCTGCGATGTCGCGGTCGAGAAGGCTCTCGGTGGCCTGGAGGGCGTCGCCTCCGTGCGCATCATCGGCAGCGGCGATGCGAAGGACGCCGCGCTCACGCTGAAGGAGGGCGCGACCGTTCGCCTCTCAGACGTCTCCAAGGTCCTCGATCGCGCCTCGGAGACGATGAAGGCGGATGCTGGCATGGACGTCCACTATCAGCTCGATGGCGAACGCTTCAGCCTTGATGCCCGGTCTGTCGTGCTTGTGGCCCGCGTGGACGACGAGACCAGGCTGAAGAGCGCCCTGTTCCGGGGCGTCCAGGGGCTCGACGGCGCGTTCGTGAGTCGCGAGGCGGACCTCCTCCAAGCTCGGCTCCGCCCGGCGGGCAGCGCGGTGTCGTTCATGGAGGTCGTGGACGCGGTACGTAGCCTGGACGGCGAGGTGGTGGACATCGTCGTCTCCGTCCCATCGGCTGTCGGCTCGGGAGACCCCGCGGGTTCGGCGGCGTACCGATGTCCGATGGACGGAGGGGAACGCGCTACCCCCGGCGCCTGCCCGAAGTGCGGAATGGCATTGAGCGAAGAACATCGAGTCGTTGCTGGCGCGCCCCGTGAGGCGGCAAATCACCCCTCGCCTCCTCGCGGGGGCGCCGGCCCCAACGTCTCCTACACCTGCTCGATGTGCGGCGGATCGTACGCCTCGCCCGGCGCCTGTCCCAGGTGCGGGATGGCGCTGGTCCCTGCGGACGCGAGCTCCGGTCCCCGGGGCGAGCCCACCCCACCCGCGGGCGGCGGGGGCTGAGGAGGTGGCATGTAGGCCGGGGCCGTCGGTCCTGGCAGCGTTCGAGACGGAGCAGGAAAGACGCCCCCTGGGGCGACCCAGGGGGCGCATCGTTGGAACCCTTGCAACAGGTGCGGTGTGGGCCTAGAATCCCGACCTCAAGACCATGAAAACCTCGCGCTACACCCTCGCATTCCTGGCGGCCCTGGCGATGCTCACGCCTGGGGTCTGCGTGTGCGGGTGCCCGTGCGAAATGCTGTTGGCGGGGGACTCGGAGCCGGCCGACGAGGGCAGGCCGCCCACGCCTTCCTGCTGCCATCCCGTCACCCCCGCGCCGGGTCCAATCGTGGTGACCTCGCACGACTGTTGTTGCGACGCGCAAAAGCCCCCGACACCCGAAGCGAGCCCCACGCCGTCCGCTTCGATCGACGCGGGGGTCCCTCTCTTTGCCGCGGTCGGGACGGATGCCAGTCCCTTCAAGACCGAGATCGAGGCCATGACCGGGCCCGACCCACCCGCGGCAGCCTGCGTCGCCGAATCCACCTCCCTCCACGCCGTGCTGCGGAACTAGCTCGACCGGGAGCCGTCTCTCCCCAGGTCCGCCTACGGTCCGCCTCCATCCAGGAGAATCCCATGCGACCCGCCATTGCCGCCCTAGTCCTCGGTTTCCTTGCCGGCTGCAGCACGGCCCCGCCGCCCGAAGAGCGCGTCGAGCGCCTCTGGGGCGATGCCCTCGCGAAGGCGCCGGAGTCCGCCTCCCCGGCGATGACGCCCGACCTCGGTGTGCCCGGGACGCCGCTCCCGCTGGAGAGGGTCCTCGACTCGGCGCGCGTCGGCCACCCCGGCCTCCGCGCCGCCCGCGCTCGATGGACCGCCGCCACGCAGCGCCCGGACGTCGAGCGCGCGCCCATGGACCCCATGGTCGAGATGCAGGCCGACAACTTCGAGAAGGGGACGCTCGATCTCGGCCGCGCCATGGAGAGGACCGTCATGCTCTCCCAGACCTTCAAGTGGTGGGGAAAGCTCGAGCTGCGCGGACGCAAGGCGGAGCAGGAGGCCGCCATCTCCGGGATCGATGCCGCGGAGATGGAGCTCGAGGTCGTCGGCATGGCCGCCCAGGCCTACGCGGAGCTCGCCTACGCGAAGGGCGCGGTCGTCCTCGCGAACGAGAACCTGGAGGCGCTGAAGGCCCTCGAGCAGATCACGCAGGTCCAGTACCAGGCCGGCCGCGTCCCGCAGAAGGACGTCCTCCAGGCCCAGGTCGAGGTCGCACGCTTCGGGAATGAGATTCTGGAGCTGGAGCAGATGGGCGTCTCCTCGGCCGCCGAGCTGAACCGCCTCGTCGGCCGCGCGCCCGACGCGCCGCTCGGCGAGCCGGGCCTGGTCGACGTCCCGGAGCAGTCCTCCGACCTCGGGCCCCTGTACGATCAGGCTCGGAAGGGCCGCCCCGGCATCGCGGGCAAGGACCTCGAGGTCGAGAAGGCGCGCACCGACCTCGCAATCGCGGAGAAGGAGTACTTCCCCGACGTCACGGTCGGCGGGGGCTTCAAGGACAACCTCGGCGAGGAAGAGGATGCGTGGATGGCCGCCGTGTCGGTCAACCTGCCGATCTGGTTCGGCCCCCGCCGCGCCGCGGAGCGGGCCGCCGCCGCGGAGGTCCGGGCCGCGCGCAACGAGGTCGACGATGCCGTCACCCGCGTGATGTTCGAGGTCCGCGACGCCCACAACCGCCTGGAGACCTCGCGCAAGCTCGTGCGGACCTACGAATCGAGCGTCGTCCCCCAGGCGGAGCAGAACTTGAGGGCCCTCGAGGAGGCCTACCGCAACGGGCGGATCGGGTTCCTCGACGTGATCGACGGGCGGCGCACGCTGTACGACGTCCGCCTCGCCCACCTGCGGGCCCGCGCCGATTACGCGCAGGCCCTTGCGAAGCTCTCCCGCGCGGTCGGAGCGGGGGGCGGGAGGTAAGCATGGAACAGCCCAAGCACGTATCGATCCTCTCGGTCATCATGGTCCGGCTTCGGTTCGTGATGCTCTTCGTCGTCGTCGGGTTCGTCGTGGCGAGGTGGGAGTGGATCATGGCCCACGTCAACCGCGCGACGCGCCCCGCGAAGGTCGAGGACGGGGTGCAGGGGGAGTTCGAGTTCTACTGCCCGATGCACCCGAGCGTCGTCCGGTCCGAGATGGGGAACTGCCCGATCTGCGGGATGGGGCTCTCGAAGCGGAAGCCAGGAGACAAGGAGCCGCTGCCGGAGGGCGTCCTCTCGCGGCTCCAGCTCTCGCCCTTCCGGATCCGCCAGGCGGGCGTCGCGACGGTGGAGGCGAAATTCCGCGCGCTCGTCCGCGAGATCCGCGCCATCGGCTTCATCGAGTACGACGAGAGGCGCATCGCCCACCTGTCGGCGCGCATCGCAGGCCGCGCCGACGAGCTGTTCATCAACTACACCGGCACTCCGGTAAAGAAGGGCGACCCTGTCTACAGCCTCTACAGCCCGGAGCTGATTTCGACGCAGGGCGAGTACCTGTTCGCGCGGCGCACGCTCGACGAGCTCAAGGCGGTGCCCAAGCCCGACGCGGAGGCCGTCAAGCGCGCGCAGGGCCTCGTGGACTCCACGCGGGAGAGGATGACCCTGTGGGGCATCACCGACGACCAGATCGAGGAGGTCGTGCGCACCGGGAAGCCCCAGGACCACGTGACGATCCACTCCCCGATCTCCGGGGTCGTGATCGAGAAGGACATCCACCAGGGGCACTACGTCGAGGTGGGGGAGGACCCCTACACGATCGCGGACAACTCCATCATCTGGATGCAGGCCGAGGTCTTCGAGCGGGACATGGGCGCGATCGCCGAGGGGCAGGACGTGTCCGTCACGACGGAGGCCTGGCCCGGCGAGGTGTTCGTCGGGACCGTGGCGTTCATCTACCCGACGCTGGCCACCGACACGCGTACGGTCAAGGTGCGCGTCGAGGTCCCGAACCGCGACGGGCGCCTGCGGCCCGGGATGTACGCCACCGCGACGATCCGCCTCCCCGCCGGCCGCTACGGCGAGGTCTTCTACACCTGCTGCGAGGGGTGCGGGACGAAGTCGGAGGAGGGGGGCGGGTGCCCGAAGTGCCACAAGGCGATGGTGAAGCGGGGCGGGATCGCCGACGGCGCGGCCCCTGCGGTCCCCGAGAAGCCCTACGTCTGCCCGATGCACCCCGAGGTCACGAGCGACGCCCCCGGGAAGTGCCCGAAGTGCGGAATGGACCTGGTGGAGCGGAAGGTCTCCGCCGAGGTCGCGAAGAAGGTCTACGTGTGCGACGGCCACCCCGAGTGGGTCTCCGATGTGCCGGCGAAGTGCCCGAAGTGCGCGGACATGTGGATGGACGAGAAGGCGGTCCCGGCGGGCAGCAGGCTCGTCTATCGCTGCCCCGACCATCTCGTGCAACAGTCGGATGCGCCGGGCAAGTGCCCCGAGTGCGGGAAGGACCTCGCGTACGCCATCGTCGCGGCGGGCGGGAAGCTCGTGGAGGCGTGGGTCTGCCCGCTCGACCCCATCCGCACGGCCGACGGGAAGCTGAAGTGCCCGGAGTGCGGTTGCGAGATGAAGCGCCTCCAGTACGAGGAGGTCCTTGCCGTGCCGCTCACCGCGGTCATCGACACCGGCGAGCGGACGGTCGTCTACGTCGACCGCGGAGAAGGCGTCTTCGAGGCCGTGGAAGTGATGGTCGGCGCGCGCGCCGGGGAATACTACCCGGTCCTCAGCGGCCTGAACGAGGGTGACCGCATCGTCACCGCCGGGGCGTTCCTCCTCGACTCCGAGACCCGCCTGAACCCCGCCGCGTCGGCCGCCTACTTCGGGGCGAGCGGCCAGGACACGGGGAAGAAGTAGCCATGAAGTGGGTCATCGACAAGATCATCGAGTTCTCGGTCAGGAACCGCTTCCTCGTCCTGATGCTGATCACGGTCATCTCGCTCTGCGGCGCGTACTGCCTCTTTCGCACGCCCGTCGACGCGATCCCCGACCTCTCGGAGAACCAGGTCATCGTCTGGGCCGACTGGCCCGGCCGCAGCCCGAAGGAGATTGAGGACCAGGTCACCTACCCGCTCTCGGTCAACCTCCAGGGCCTCGCGGGCGTGAAGTCGATCCGCGCGACGAGCGAGTTCGGCTTCTCCATGATCAACATCATCTTCGACGAGAAGATGGACTTCTACTTCACCCGCCAGCGCGTCCTCGAGCGACTTTCGATCGCGGGGAACTTCCTGCCGCCCGGCGTGGTGCCGTACCTCGCCCCCGACGCGACGGCCCTCGGGCAGATCTTCTGGTACACCGTCGAGGGGGAGGGGAAGAGCCTGGACGAGCTGCGCACGCTCCAGGACTGGAACATCCGCTACCAGCTCAACGCCGTCGAGGGGGTCGCCCAGGTCGCCAGCGTCGGCGGATTCGTGCGCGAGTACCAGGTCGACGTCGATCCAAACCTCCTCCGCGCCTTCGATGTGAGCCTCGGCGAGGTCTTCCGCGCGGTCGCGGCGTCGAACTCGAGCGTCGGCGGAAAGGTGATCCACAAGGGCGGCGCGGAGTACCTCGTGCGCGGCTACGGCTGGATCCGCGACGTCGACGACATCCGGAACGTCGTCGTCGCCCTGCGGCGCGGCGTGCCCATCACCGTCGACCAGCTCGGCGTCGTCCAGCTCGGCCCGGCCTTCCGCCGCAGCGTCCTCGAGAAGGACGGCCGCGAGGCGGTCGGCGGCGTCGTGATGATGCGCTACGGCGAGAACCCGCTCCAGGTCACCCAGCGCATCAAGAAGAAGATCGCGGAGCTCAAGGACGGCCTCCCCGCGGGGGTTCGCGTCGTCCCCTTCTACGACCGGACGGGACTGATCGATGCGTCGATCGACACGCTCACCGGGACGCTGGTCGAGGAGATCCTCGTCACCTGCCTCGTCGTGTTCCTCGTCCTCTGGCACCTGAGGAGCGGGATCGTCATCGTCATGACCCTCCCGCTCGCGATCCTGATCTCGTTCATCTTCATGTACTTCCTCGGGATCCCGTCGAACATCATGAGCCTCTCGGGGATCGCGATCTCGATCGGCGTGCTCGTCGACTCGGGGATCGTGATGACGGAAAACGCGTACAACCGTCTGCACGAGCACTTCAAGGGGGGGGTGGTCGTCGGCGACACGCGCGAGATCGTGATCGACGCGTGCAAGGTGGTCGGTGGCCCGCTCGTCTTCTCCATCCTGATCATGCTCCTCTCCTTCCTCCCCGTCTTCGTCCTCGGCGGGATGGAGGGGAGGATGTTCAACCCGCTTGCCTACACGAAGTCCTTCGCCCTGTTCGGCGTCTCGTTGCTGGCGATCACGTTCGTCCCAGCGCTCATCCCCACGTTCGTCCGCGGGCGGCTGCGCTCCCAGGAGGAGGTCTGGCTGGTCCGGTCGTTCGTGGACATCTACAAGCCGGTCCTCGAATACCTCCTCAAGCACCCCGACTGGATCGTCGTCATCACCGGGGTCATCATGCTCCTCGGCTTGCCGATCTTCCCGGCCAAGGTCCCCTGGATCTTCTTCGTGGTCATGGTCCCGTTCCTCCTGGCGGGGACGGTCACCTTCCTGTCGCAGAAGAAGGCGCTCTGCGCGGCCGTCCTCCTCGTGACCGCGGTCGGGAGCTTCCGGCTCTTCCACCCGCTGGGCGAGGAGTTCATGCCCCCGCTCGATGAGCTGGCGATCATGGACATGCCCACGAGCACCCCGAACATCAACATCACCCAGGCTGGGGACGACATCAAGGCGCGGGACTCCATCCTCCGGACCTTCCCCGAGGTCCACCAGGTCGTCGGGAAGGTCGGCCGCGCCGAGACGCCCACGGACCCCTCGCCGATCGACATGGTCGAGACGGTCGTCTCCCTCAGGCCGAAGTCGTGGTGGCCGAAGCGGAAGGTGAACTACGAGGACGTCGTCGCGGAGACCCGAGCGGCGCACGCGGCGCTCGTCGCGAAGGGGGTCGTCGTCGCGAAGGGGGGCGCCGAGGACGAGGATCTCCTCAGCGCCGCCGCGATGGACGCCTCGGCGCGGTTTGATCGCGTCCTGAGGGATCTCTGCCTGCGGAGGCTTCAGGAGTACGCCCCCGTGCGGACCCGGGAACTCGTTCGCGAGCTGAGCGACGGTCTGTTCCGGTTCCTCGAGCGGAAGGGGAAGCTGAAGGAACGTGTCCAGGCCGCGCGGTGGGGCGCCTTCGAGGACGAACTCGTGGCGAGGTACGCCGGACCGTTCAACGAGTGGATCCTCCAGGAGGACGTGAAGCGGGCCGGCCAGGAGATCGTCGACCTCCTGAAGGCGGAGAAGGCCGTGGAGGACGAGAAGGGGGACCTCCTGGTTGAGCCGCCCGAGCCCATGGGGGCGCTCATCGATGCGCTCTACCACTTCGCCGACAAGGAGCGCCCGGGGCTGTGGGAGAGGGCGCGCCGGTCCCTCGAGCAGAGGCAGGAAGAGCTGATGGTCGCGCGGCTGAAGCAGCTCGACTGGGAACTCCAGGACCGCGCCCCAGGGTGGCTCGCGTGCGCGGCCGTCGAGGCGCTCGCGGCCCACGCGAAGGAGCGGAAGCTCCTCGGGAAGGACGTCAAGGAGGAGGACCTCCCCGCGAGGCTCCAGGCCGTCCGCGCCGAGCGTGAGAGCGCGATCGGGAAGGACCTCTTCCTGTGGAAGAAGCTGAAGAGCGACATCGTCCAGGAGATGGACTCCGAGCTGCAGTTCCCGGGCTGGGGGAACATCTGGACGCAGCCGATCATCAACCGCGTCGACATGCTCGCGACCGGGGTGCGGACGATGATCGGGGTCAAGGTCTTCGGCACGCACTCCGACGACGAGGATCGGATCGTCGGTGGGACGAAGGTCAGGGAGAAGGGGATCCAGACCGTCTCGAATGACATCGCCGCGGTGCTCAAGGGGATCCCCGGCGCCGTGGACGTCTTCCCGGACCAGATCGTGGGGGAGAACTATCTCGAGATCAGCATCGACCGGAAGCGTGCCGCGCGGTACGGCGTGAACGTCCAGGACGTCCAGGACGTGATCGAGGTCGCCCTCGGCGGGAGGGAGATCACGATGACCGTCGAGGAGCGCAACCGATTCCCCGTCCGCGTGCGCTATCCCCGCGACATGCGCATCGACGAGGAGTCTGTGCGGAACATCCTTGTCCCGGTCGGCGGCGCGGGCGGGGGGATGGGAACCGGGGGAGCAGGCGGCGGCATGCCCGGCATGAGCGCCGCGACTCCCGAGAAGGCGAGTGGCGGCGCCGGACGCCTCGCCCAGGTCCCGCTCTCCCTGGTCGCGGATGTGAAGGTCGTCCGCGGGCCGAGCATGATCAAGAGCGAGGACGGGTTCCTCCGCGCCTACGTCCAGCTCAACGTCCGCAACCGGGACATCGTGGGGTTCGTCGAGGAGGCCCAGAAGGCCGTCGACGCCCAGGTGAAACTCCCGCCGGGGTTCTCCATCCGCTGGAGCGGCCAGTTCGAGCACCAGGTGCGCGCCCAGCGGACGCTGACGATCGTGTTCCCGTTCGTCATCCTGATCATCTTCCTGATCCTCTACATGACGTACGGGGACTTCCCCGACACGCTCATGATGTTCCTCTCCGTGCCCGGCGCGGTCGCGGGCGGGGCGCTCTTCCAGTACATCTGGGGGTACAACTTCAGCGTCGCGGTCTGGATCGGCTACATCATCTGCTTCGGCCTCGCGACTGAGACCGGGATCGTGATGCTCGTCTATCTCCGCGAGGCGATGGAGAAGCGCGAGAAGCTCGGGCTCATCCGCACGGAGGCCGACATCCGCGAGGCGGTCATCGACGGCGCCGTCCACCGCCTTCGCCCGAAGCTCCTCACGGAGGGAACGACGGTGCTCGCACTCATCCCGATGCTCTGGGCGACGGGGGTGGGCGCGGAGTACATGCGCCCGATGGCCGTTCCGATCCTCGGGGGCATCCTCGTCGCGGACGAGGTCGTGGACATCCTGATCCCCGTGCTCTTCTACAAGGAGCGCTGCCGCCGCCTCGCGAAGGGCCTGATCGGCACGGCGGCGAAGGCGGAGCTCGTGCAATGAGGGAGATTCGAGCGACGGCTCGCGCGCCGGCCATACCCCACACCCGCCCACTTGCGACCGTCCGCTGATTGACGGAAAAGCAGCCTCCCCCGTCCCCGCCCGGGGTCTGTCCACGCTTTGCCAGAGGGAGGAGGCGCCATGCTCGACATCTACCTGGACAACGCCACGACCTCGTTTCCCAAGCCCGAGGGCGTGTACCGCGCCATGGACCGCTTCGCGCGGGAGTGCGGCGCGAGCCCGGGCCGCGGCGGATATGTCCGCTCACTCGCGGCGGGGGAGGAGGTCTCCGCCTGCCGCCGCGCCGTCGCCTCGGTGCTCGGCGTGCGGGACCCCTCGCGGATCGCGTTCGCCTCCAGCTCCACGGAGGCCCTCAACTGGGCCCTGAAGGGCCTCCTGACGAAGCCCGGGGACCACGCCGTCGTGACGGCCCTTGAGCACAACGCCGTGCTCCGGCCCCTCCGCTCGATGGAACGCGCGCGCGGGATCTCCTGGAGCGTCGTGCAGAGCGCCCCCGACGGCACGATCGACCCGGCGGCGGTTGCCAAGGCGATACGCCCCGAGACCCGCGTCGTCTGCGCGGTCCATGCCTCGAATGTCCTCGGCACGGTCCTCCCCGTCGGTGAGATTGCGCGAGAGGCCCACGCCCGCGGCGTCCCCGTCCTCGTCGACGGGTCGCAGACCGCGGGGGCCCTCCCGTTCTCCGTCGCCGACCTGGACGTCGACCTGTTCGCCTTCACGGGCCACAAGTCCCTCCTCGGGCCGCCCGGCACGGGCGGGATGTACGTGCGCCCCGGTCTGGTCCTCCAGACCTCGAAAGAGGGGGGAACCGGCACGGCCTCCGAGAGCCTCGACCCGCCCGAGACGATGCCGGAGCGCCACGAGGTCGGCACGCCGAATGCCTGGGGGCTCGCCGGCCTGCGCGCCGGCGTCGAGTTCCTGCTCGCAAAGGGAGTCGCCGTCGTTCGGCAGCACGAGGCGGCGCTGACCGCGCTCCTCCGCGGCGGGCTCGCGGCGATCGGCGGCGTCGCGGTGTACGGTCCGAGGGACGCGGAGCGCTCTGTCGGGATCGTCTCCATCTCCATCGGGACGCTCGCGCCTTCGGAGGTCGGACGCCTGCTGGCGGACCGGTTCGGTATCGCGGTCCGCACGGGGCTCCACTGCTCGCCGCTCGCCCACGACGTGGCGGGGTCCGCGGGGCTCGGGGGGACCGTGAGGTTCGGGATTGGGGCATTCACGACAGAGTCGGACATCGAGGCGGCGGTGTCCGCGGTGCAGGAGATCGCGGCGGCCGCCTACCGCCGTCGGGCGGTGAGGAGGTGAGCATGTCGCAGACCGTGTTCGTAAGCGCCGGCTGGCCGTACCTGTACGAAATCCCCGGGCTCCACAACTGCATCCCGATGCTCTGGGCCGACGTCGTCGCGCGGTACCGCAGGCTGAAGGGAGACGACGTCGTGTACGTCTCCGGCGCCGACGAGCACGGGTCGCGCGTCGAGTTCATGGCGGAGGGGAACGGGCGCGACCCGAAGTCGCTCGTCGACGAGAAGTACCGCGAGACGGTTCCGCTCCTCGGCAAGCTGGGCCTCTCGCTCGACGTGTTCGCGCGGACGAGCGCCCCGGGGCACAAGGCCTTCGTCTCGGCGTTCCTGGCGCGTCTGTTCGAGCGACGTGCGGTCGTGACCCGCACGCTCCGCGCGCCCTACTGCGCCGCGTGCGACAAACACCTGCCGGATCGCTTTACGGAGGGGGCCTGCCCGAAGTGCGGCAGCCCCGCGTTCGGCAACCAGTGCAACAACAAGCGCTCGTGCGGGGCGATCCTCGATCCGTTCGATCTGGTCGACGCGAGGTGCGCCGTGTGCGGCAACGGGGTCGTGGCGCGCGATCGCGAGCACCTCGTCCTCCCGCTCGACCCGCTGCGGGCGGCCCTCGCCCTCCATATCGAGCGGTCGTATGCCGAGTCCCCGGCCATCCGCGACCGCGCGCTGGCCTCGCTCGCCGCGACCCGGGAAGTGGTCTTGACGCGCGACTCGGAGTGGGGCGTCCCGCTTCCGCCCGAGATGCGGCTCCCCGGCCGAACCGTCTACAGTTGGGTGGACTCGCTCCTCGGGAAGGTCTCGGCGGTCGCGGCGCTGGGAAAGGAACGCGAGGTCTACCGCGCGCGTGGCGCGCGGAAGCTCTTCTTCCTGGGGGCGGACGGCGTCGGGTTCTATGCGGTGCTCCTGCCGGCCCTCCTGATGGCCGCGGAGGACGGCTACGCGCTCGACGGCTTCCGGATCGCCACCAACGACGTCCTGATCTACGAGGGCGGCATCTGCTCGAAGTCGACGCGGAACGGGATCTGGCTGCCGGAGGCCCTCGCCCTCCTGCCGGCCGACGAGTGGCGGTTCGTGATCTTCCATGCGGAGGCGGAGGCCGCCGCGAGCGACGCCGTCGCGGGCGCGGCGGACCTCGATTTCCGCTGGGACAAGTTCGCGCACGACGCGAACGACGTCCTGGGCGGGATCGGGAGGCTCTACCAGGACCTCGCAGGGGCCGACCCGCGGCCGGAGGAGGCGGCGCCGGAGATCGAGGCGATCGAGCAGGCGCTCGACGCGCTCGACCCTGGGAGCGCGTTCGGCCTCCTCGTGGACGCGCTTCGGACGGCCCACGTGGTGCCGCGTCCGGGGCTCGCGGCGGCGGCCTTGCCGCTCCTCTCATGCTTCCTGCCGCACGCCGCGGCGCGGGCCAGGGAACGGATCGAGGGGCGCGTGGGCGGCGCTCTGTTCCCGGAGTTGCCGCTCGACGGCGCGGCGCTGCGAAAGGCGTACACGGAGGCCGTGGGGCGACGGCGCGCGTTGCTCGACCTGACCGCCGAGATGGCCGACCTCCGCGCGGACGCGCTGTGCGTCTGTCCGGTCCGTCTGACTGAGGGGTAATGGCGATGTCGCAGACTCTCTTTGCGCTCGGTCTGGGCTGGACGGCATTTGGCGTCGTGCACAGCGCCCTCCTCGAGAGGCGCGTCCGCGCGCTGCTCGGCCGGCGCGTCGGCAGGTGGGCCGGGTACAGGCTCTTCTACAACCTGACGGCCTGCGGGACGCTGGCCGGGATGATCGCCTGGGCCTGGTCGCTCCAGTCCCCGGTGGTCTGGGAGGTCCACGGACCCGCCGCGTGGACGCTCCGGGCGTTGCAGCTTGCAGGGCTGTTCCTCGGCCTCGGATCGGCATGGCAACTCGGCTTCCTCGAGTTCGTGGGCCTGCGAAAAGCCCGTCCGCTGGAGGGGGATGCTGCGCCACCGCTGATCGTCGACGGGCTCTATCGGGTGTGTCGACACCCCATGGGCCTCGGCTTCCTCCTGATGGTCTGGGGGACGCCGCGCATGTCGACGGCCTACCTCGCGTCGGCCTGCTGCCTCACGACGTACCTGTGCGTGGGGACGTGGCTCGAGGAGAGGGCGCTCGTGGCCGAATTCGGCGACGCCTACCGACGTTACCGCGCCTCCGTCCCCTGCCTCCTCCCCTGGCCGCGCCGCGCGCTGTCAACGGCGTGCGTCATTGACGGTGACCGGGGTCGGTCGTAGCATCGTGACACCCGGCCCCGCCACGCTCCGGAGCATTGCCGTCAAGACAAGCCCCGAAGGGGCGCCCCAGGACAGCCAGGGGCGCAGCCCCTGGGAACTGCGACGTGGCGGAGATCGGAGCCCTGAAGGGGCGACTCATTGGATGGATCGCCCCTTCAGGGCTCCGGTTCGCTGGAACGCTTGGTTCCAGGGGCTGCGCCCCTGGCTGTCTTGGGGCGCCCCTTCGGGGCTTGTCTTCACGGCAGTGACGCCAAGCCCCGCCAGGCTGAGGAGGGTGGGCGATCATGCGGACGGAGGCGATCAGGGCGCTCGTCACGCGCTGGCGTGACGAGGAGAGCGGCACGTACCGGACCTGGTTCGTCTGGCCCGAGCGGATCAAGAACTTCGGCGCCATCCGCCGAGGCCTCCGGGTCGTCATCGAGGAGATCGAGAAGGGGACCTTCGGCAACGCGTACAGGGACTCCTCGCTCCAGACCGTGGTCGGGGCGATCGCCGAGCAGCGGCAGATCTTCAGAGGCGCCGACCACGCCTTCCTCTGGAAGCCGAAACTCCGCATCCCCGACATCTACGAGAACGCCGACAACCAGCGCTCCTTCGGCCGATTCCTGGCGGCCTGCGTGGAGTCAGGGGCGGCAGAGGGCATCGTCTCGGCGATCCAGCGCCTCGATGCGGTCCGGATCAAGGGCCTCGGACCCGCCGCGGCAAACCTCCTGTACTTCCTCCATCCGACCCTCGTCCCCCCCTTCAACACCGCGATCGTGAAGGGGTACAACGCGCTCACGGGCGCCCGCGTCAAGTTGGGGAGCTGGACGGAGTATCTCGCGATGCGCGAGGGGATCATCGCGCAGAACGAGGAGTGGCGTGACCTCCTCTCCAACGACCTGGGCGCCATCGGCGGGTTCCTGTTCGATCTGGGGCGCGGTCTGTACGAGCTTCCGCCCGGTGACGACGACGTGGCGGCGCTGGAGGCATGGAAGGTGCTGCTCGCCAGCGCCCAGGCCTCCTCGCCGAAGGAGGCGAAGAACCGGGCGGAGGAGGAGAAGGAGGAGCTGAACCACATCGGCACTCAGGGGGTCCTGCGGGACCTCGGGCGCTCTTTCGGCTACGACGTCTGGGTCGCCTCGAACGACCGGACCCGGCCGCTCGGGAACGGGATGCTCTGCGATGGCTGCCTCCCCGAACTTCCCTCCACGATCGCGGCGACACCCGACTCGCAGGAGGCCGTCCGTCTGATCGACGTCCTGTGGCTGGACCGGGGCACGGACCGCGTCGCCGCGGCCTTCGAGGTGGAGCACACGACGGGCATCAGCACGGGCTTGCTCCGCATGCTGAACCTCGCGGTCGGCGTCCCCCCCGATCGCCTCCCCAACCTCTACCTCGTTGCGCCCGACAATCGTGAGGAGGAGGTGCGGAGCAAGGTCAGTCACCCCGTGTTCCGCCTCGTGCAGAACCTGCGTGTGCGCTTCCTCTCCTACGGCGCGCTGCAGGCCGATCTCGATTCGATGAAGCGCTTCGGGTCCGGCCTGAAGGCGATCGAGGCAATCGCCCGCCCCCTTTGAGGGGAGCCGCGCCCGAGTGGATGGCTACCCGCCCGCGGAGGTGAATCTGGTGGATCCTGCCGGCGCGCCCCGGTAGCCTGTCGTCGCCGGGACGCGGAGTCCCACGTGCCCAAGCTGCAGATCCTCGCCGCTGTCGTTCTGCTCGGCCTTCTCGCCGGCTCCGTCGTCTCCTCCAAACCGTGGCCCGCTGCTCATCGCCGGGCGGCATCCGCCTGCCCCCTTCGCCGGGACTCCATCCGTCCCTCCGCCCCCGAGCAGGTCGATGCGGCGACGCCCGTCGAGGTGACGAATCAGCCTGCGGACGGGTTGGAGGAGACCCTCGCCTCCCTCACGTCCATCGCCCAGGCGCCCCCCGTCGACGACGAGCCCCTCATCGGCGCGCTCGTTTCCCTGACACGCCGGCTCCTGCAAGGCGACCTCGCGCTCGCGCGCGCAATCGTCGCGGAGATCGACCGGCCGGCGCTCACGCCGCAAGTGCGCAACCTGTGCATCGTGCTCCTGGCCTTCACCGAGGAGCCCCGCGCGTGCGATGCGCTGCGGGCGAAGGCCCTGTCCGCGGACGAGGACGCGGCCACGCTCGCTGTCGAGGCCCTGGTGGGGTTCCGCCATCTCGACAAGGACTCCCCGGACGAGGACCTGCGCAGATCCTGGCAATTCAGCTTCTTCGCCCACGCCAGCCTCCTCGCCCCTGGGTACTTCGATCGCCACGACTGGGATAACTACTGTCGACGCTTCATCAGCCTGGCCCCCCCTGCGGAGGGGGAGGAGGGGGGCGCGGCGATTGAGGAGGGTCCGTCGCTCGATACCCGGCACCGCGAGGCACTCGTCGCTGTTGCCCGGCACGGCGCCTCGATGAATGCGCGGACCATTGCGATCGGCCGGCTGGCGAACGACAGCGAGAGCGTCGACCTCCTGCGGGCAATCGCCCGCGAGGACGCCACACCCGACTGCGTGAAGGCGGCGGTCTACAAGGACCTCTGCGTCCGCGCGGACGACTTCGACTTCCTCGAGAAGGACCTCCAGCGGTCGAAGGACCCGTGGTTCCTCGCGATGCTGTGCGCGCCCCTCGTCCGAAGCGCGGGTCCGAGGGAGGGGGAGGCTGTGGCCCTCCTGGAGGCGCTCGTGCCCCTCGCGGGCGCGAATGCCACCCTCGGAGAGGCGATGATCTCCGCGTTCATGGCGACATCGTCCGCGCACGTCCTGCAGACCGTTGAGCGCGTGGCGCGCTCCGCGGAGTCCGACACCTTCCGTCGTCAGGCGGTCTCGGCGCTCTACAGGGACCAGGACGGGGGGCCATCCGCCGAGGAACGGCTGGCGGTCCTCGAACGCCTCTCGTGGGCCCCTTCGGCGGAGCTGGCCGCAGAGGGAGCGCTCGGGCTCTTGATCTGGGCGAGGTGGGACCCCGAGGTGGCCTCGTCGGTGATCGATGCCGCACTCCTCCAGCGAGCCGCAGCCCTCACGCTCATGCCCGTCGTTCCCGAGCAAGTGCGCGGGGAGCTGACCAAGGAACTCGCGCGATGGAAAAGGGCCGTTCGGTGACGCCGGCCGTGCGGCACCAACTCACCGAGCAGCGCGCGAGGCGGTTGCGTGCGCGGTTCGGCCACGCTGCGCATGTCGAAGCCCTACCTCGTGTCCGCCGGCTGCCTGACGGCGTACCTGCGCGTGGCCCTGTGCCCGCCGCCGGTGAGCCGTTGAGGAGCAGGCCCTTCGATAGACTGAGCCCCGTGCAGTGCGGTATCATACGAGCGTGTCGTGACTCGAGAGCCGAGGGATCTTATGCGATCGGCAAGGCGACCACAGGCCCTTCTCCAGAAACTGCGGACGCTTCCCCCCCACGAGATGGTCGTAGTCGAGGAGTTTGTCGATTTCCTGAGCCAGCGGCTTCAGGAGCGACATCTCGTCAAGGCCGCGGCCCGACTCTCACAGAAGGCCTTCCTCGACGTCTGGGACAATCCTGACGATGCCGACTACGACCGCCTATGAGTTTGGGGACGTTGTCCTGGTCCCAATGCCGTTCACGGACCTGTCTGCGACGAAGAAGCGCCCGGCGGTCGTGATCAGCTCTGATGCCTATCATCGGTCTCGACCAGACGTGATGGTGATGGCGATCACCAGTCAGGTCTTCGGGCCTCCCTCCTTTGGGGAAACGACGGTCATTCGCTGGAAGTTGGCGGGCTTGCTGAAGCCGAGCTTGATCAAGCCAGTGATCGCTACTCTTGAAGGTGGACTGATCCTGCGAAAACTGGGGCGCTTGGCTCCTCCCGATCGCCTCATGGTCAAGAGCGCCCTCCGCGCAATTCTGGGTTGAGACAGCTTCAGGCCCCGTGAGCCTCCTCACCCCCCCGGCTCTGGACATTTCCCCTAAGAAACTCAATGCTCGGGCGTAGTCTCCCCAGAGGCAGGAAGCGCGAATGGAAGGTGACGCCGAGGTCGTCGGCGAGGCCGAGTGGCTGCACAGGGTCGTCCGCGACTTCGAGCGGCCCCTGTCGCGGTATGCCCCGTCCATCACGCGGAACCCCGAGAAGGCGCTCGACGCCGTCCAGGAGACCTTCCTGCTCCTCGTGGAGAACCTGGCAAAGGTCGATCGCGTTTGCCCCGCGCCCTGGCTGTTCACCGTGTGCCGGTCGAAGGCGATCGACCTGCTGCGAAGGGACGCGAAGATGGAACCCCACTCCTACGAGGAGATCGCGCAGCACCCGGACGCCGCCCCGACCGCGGACTCGGCCGCGCAGTCCAAGGAAGACAGGGAGGAGGCCGAGAGGCTCGTCGCGCGGCTGCCCGAGCAGGAGCAGGAGGCCGTGAGGCTGAAGTTCCAGGAGGGCCTGTCGTACAAGGACATCGCCGCCGTCATGGGGCTGTCCGTCAGCCACGTCGGCGTGCTGATCCACGAGGCCGTCGCGCGCCTCCGGAGGTGGAGAAGCGGACCATCGAGCCACAAGGCGCGGACGTAGAAGGCATCCAGGAGGCATCCTATGGTATCCCAGGACGACGAGTGGAAGGTCACGGCCTACGCGCTCGCCGAGTTGTCGACCGAGGAGGCCGACGTCGTGTCGCGCCGCATCGCCGAGGACGCCCCGCTCGCAAGGACTGTCGACGCGATCCGTCACGAGTGCGACTGGCTGCGCTCGAGCCTTTCATGCTCCCCCGGGCTCACGCTCGACGCCGCGCGCAGGGCGAGGATCAAGGTCCCCGCGCGGGGCGTCTCGCGAAGAGGGCGCCCGCAGCACTACAAGGTCGGCCGATGGGTGCTCACGCCGCTCTCGATCGCCGAGCTGGTCGCCACGCTCGTCATCGGGGTCACGGGAATTGTCTTCGCCGTCTCGGCGTATGGCGACTTCAGGCTGAAGCGGAGCTTCGATGATGCGCTCGCATACTACGCCTCGAACCAGGCTGGGCTCGCCAGCGACTCGCTCGCGACGGCGATGTCCGCTCGCGGGATCGACGAGTGGCCCTATCCATACCTCCTGCAGGCGAAGATCGACGTCGCCGAGGGGAAGCTCGCCGAGGCACAGGAGCTGTACGAGCGACTGAAGGGCGTCAGGCCCGGCGAGCACAGATGGACCAAGGCCCATCAGGCAAGCACGCTGGTCGGGATCGGGTGCATCGCGCTGCGGCGCTACGACGTCGAGTTCGAGAAGCAGAGGCCCCAGCCGAAGCTGCTCGACGAGGCGAAGGCTGCCTTCAAGGAGGCCGCGGCGATCGACGACAAGTGCCTGGAGGCCGGAATCGGCCTCGCGCACGTCGCGCTCCGGGGCGGCTGGGACCCTGCGACCCGCGTCATCAGCGCCGACGCCTGCGACCAGGCCACGGCCGAGCTGAAGAGAGTGGACGCCTCGGGGCTCACGCCGTCGGTCGACGGCCTCGTCGACAAGTACATGGCGCAGGGCCGGATCGCCTACGAGCGGCAGGACTACAGCGGCGCCGAGCTGGAGTTCCGCCGCGCATTCCAGCTCCAGCCGGGCTGGAAGGCCCCGTTCGCCAACGTCGCCTTCATGATGGCACGGCACTTCAGCGTCTCCGGCACCTCCCGCCTGGACGAGATGGGCGCCAAGCAGCAGGAGTACGACGAGTTCGTCCAGCGCCTCGATTCGCTCTACAACGCGGATACTGAGCGGTACGGGGTCTTCAAGGAGGCGATGTTCTCGTTCTACAACTCCATGGGCGTCGCCTTCTGCAGGGGGTTCCGTCACGAGGTCGGCTTCAGCTACCTCGACCAAGCTGGGGCGATCGACAACGTGCGGCCGACGATCGCCATCAACAAGGCGGACATCTTCTACTTCTACTCGGAGTCGCCGAAGTACCAGGAGCACGAGCAGCTCCAGTTCGCGAACAACGCCCGCGAGCAGTGGCTGCGGGCCGCCGAGCAGTGCCGCGCGACGCAGCAGCCACGAAAGAGGCTGCTCTGCCTCTACAACCGAGCGCTCATCCTCTACAACAAGATCCCGAAGGAGGAGACCTACCTCGCCAACGCGGCCCAGGACCTGAAGGACCTCGCGCGGGAGTTCCCGGGCGAGGCGCTCATCCTGCGGGCCCAAGCGGCCATCGAACGGCGATTAGGCAACATCACCGAGGCGCACAAGTTGCTTCAGTATGCCAGGGAGTGCCTGAGTGGATGCAGCCTGTCGACGGAAGAGAGGAAGATCATGGAAGAGGACTTCGCCAAGTTCGAGGAGGACCTGAAGAGGGGCAAGATCGACGACGACCCCCCGAAGTAGGAGCCCCACGATGCGTTGCAAGGCGTGCAGCTACGAGAACGAGGAGACCGTCGAATACTGCGCCCGCTGCGGGACGCACGTCGTCTACCAGCGCGACGAGGTCCAGAGCGTCCTCAAGATCAAGCTCGAGACGCAGATGGCGGACGACCTCGAGGAGCAGATGAGGAACTTCCTCGCCATGGCCGGGGCGCTCCTCCTGGGCGCGATCACCTTCAAGATCTTCTTCAGCGGCTGGGCGACCTGCTTCGTCATGCCCTCCTCCAGCCAGAGCGCGCCCTACGCGACCGTGAACTACGTCTTCGAGGCGCCCCTCACACCCCTCAAGCCCAGGTAGCGCTCGCCTGCCCTGGCTACTCCCCACCCGCCCCAGCCCCACCCCCGACGCCATGCTCGAGCCTCACCCAACCAGGAGTTCCCCATTCGCTGCGCGGCGAAGCCCTGCCATGGGCTGGAGTCGCGCGTAGTCCCCTGATGGCCCCTCCGCGCCCGCGCCCGCGCCCGCGCCCGCGAGTCGCAGCCCGCGCCCGCGAGTCGCAGCCCGTTCCCGTTACCCGTCCCCGTGGCCCGCAAACGCGGGCGGGCACGGGTCGCGGGCACGGGTCGCCGGCACGGGGGACGGGCCACGGGAACGGGGTGCGGCTCGCGGGCGCGGGCGCGGGGGGGGGGGCGGGGGGCCCGGGGCGGGACCGCGGGTGGGTTGGGGACCGCGCGCCCCCCCCGAGGGGCGGCCCGCGCGGGGCCCCCATGCGGGCG